>ENA-UESI01000003-UESI01000003.1-human-gut-metagenome-genome-assembly--contig:-NODE-3-length-175621-cov-6.930433_pt1 | contig 175621 bp, 150 predicted proteins | sample MGYA00243005_ERZ508006 | MGnify/ENA primary metagenome ERZ508006 (study PRJEB26167, sample SAMN06115436) | human gut metagenome | host: Homo sapiens | place: China:Shandong | collected 2015-06-10... | reverse complement strand
TAGAGGTTGCGCTCGATGTTGGTGGCATCCACGATGTTGATGATGCCGGTGGGCTTTTCGCCGATGATGAACTGCCGAGTGACGATCTCCTCGCTGGAGTAGGGCGACATGGAGTAGATGCCCGGCAGATCGGTGACCTCTGTTTCCGGGTGGCCCTTGATGGCACCGCTCTTGCGGTCCACCGTCACACCGGGGAAGTTGCCCACATGCTGGTTGGAACCGGTGAGTTGGTTGAACAGGGTGGTCTTGCCGCAGTTCTGATTGCCGGCCAGCGCAAACGTCAGGGTCGTGCCGTCCGGCAGGGGATGCTCGCCCTTTTTGATGTGGTACTTGCCGCCCTCACCCAGACCCGGGTGGTCCACCATCTTATCATCCACCAAAGCGGGGGCCGCCGGGACCTTTTCGGTGGGGATGATGCCGATCTGTGCGGCGTCATCCAGGCGCAGGGTCAGCTCATAGCCGTGGATGCGCAGCTCCATGGGGTCGCCCATGGGGGCCAGCTTGATCAGGGTGACCTGCGCCCCCGGAACAAGGCCCATATCCAGAAAATGCTGCCGCAGGGCCCCGGTGCCGCCCACCGTGTCCACCACCGCGCTCTTGCCGATCTGCAATTCTTTCAGTGTCATATTTCATGCTCCTTTGAGCGAAAAATGTTAGCTTTTGCGAACAATAGTAATATAGGCTAACTGGCGAAATATGTCAATAGAAGAGCAGAGAAAATACGATTTAAAATAGCCTCCGCTTCGCTCTGGCTATATCAGCGGAAATACTATTTTTAAGTTTGCAAATCCGGCAGGGCTGCGGCCCTGCCGGATTTGCCTTTTCACAGATGGGGTCGTTACGGATGATGGCATCGGCTGCTGCCGGCTTTGCAGCCGACGCGCAGCAGGAACAGCAGAACAGTTACCGGCAGCAGATGCCGCCTCCCGGCGAACCCGAGGCGCTGATGACATTCACACCGGCGGCCTGACCGCTCATCGCCTGATTGATGTCAAAAAGCGGCATGTCCTGCAGTTTGTCGGGTGTTACGGAACTGATGGATGTGGTGACATCGCGGCGATTCTGTACACCGTAACCCACAACCACAACCTCATCGACACCGACTGCATCGGTAAGCATTTGCACATCAATAACAGTCTGGCTGCCGACGGCAATCTTTTGCGGGTGCATGCCCAGAAAATTAAACACCAGCATGTCGCCGCGCGAGGCTGTGATTTGATAGTGGCCGTGGATGTCGGTAATGGCGTTGGCGTTTTTTCCTTCGACAACAACGGTTGCACCTACGAGCGGTTTCTTGGCATCATCGACAACGGTGCCTGAAATGGTTTTTCCACGTGGCTGCGCAACAGTAATAGGAGTTACGAATAATCCGATTGCCAACAGTAACGCCCAAACCGCTGCTTTTCGGCTCGTTTTGAGGAGTCTTCGGTTCATAGCATAAATTTTAAGTTAGTTCAGTTTGTAAAATTCCAAATTGTCGGATACAGCAATTGTGGAAAGAAAGCCTTAAACAAAGATAAGTGAAATTCAAAATATATATCGCGCGACAGGGCTTCAGAGGGGGATTTCGAGCCGTAAAAATGCGCATTTTTCGTATCGAAATATAGCACAAATCGCCTTTCGTGTTTTGTGTAAAGTGCGGATGGATAATGCAATACACCTGTTTTTGGAAATTGTTGTTTTGGGAGCGGTTTCTCGTGCGTGGATTTACGCCGATTGCCGCGGGCGGGATTTGTGGCGGATTGTGGATTTCGCACGCTTGTTTCGCCTCTAAACATCACACAATGAGCGCGTTGTATTATTGTGCATGAAAAACGGATAATAATACAGCCGGAGCCGTTTAGAAATGAGTATATTTGTTAACGGGTTGCGTCGTGCAACGAAACGAAGCGGCCCGACTGTCGGCGTATGGTGGTTTGGAAAGAGAGCCCGATGATTTACAAAACACTTATACATGATGGAAAATACAAATATGAATTGCTTTGTCGCAGGTGCGGGAGGCCGCAGGATTCGACGAGGCATGTTTTGGGCAGTACTCTCTTTTTGCCTGCTGGTAAGTTTGTCGGCATGTGGCGGAGAGAGCGGATCGTCGGAAACTAGACCGCAGGCCGGATTTGATGTCGAAACCGAATCCCTTAAGTGTCGTGACCCGTTTATTTATTGGCACGAACAGACCGACCGCTATTATCTGCATGTAAACGGAGGCGGAAAAATCAAGTGTTACACGAGCAAGGACCTGCGTTGGTGGCGTGATGAGGGTGACTCGTTCACTCCTCCGCATGATTTTTGGGGGACACAGGATTTTTGGGCGCCGGATTTATATGAGTATAAGGGGCGTTACTATCTTTTTGTGACCTTCAGCGCCCCCGACTGCAACCGGGGCACGTCGATTCTGGTCGCCGATCATCCTGCCGGTCCGTTTGAACCTCTGGTCAATGCTCCTGTTACTCCCAAAGATCAAATGTGTCTGGATGGTTCGTTGTATGTAGACGAGGACGGGGCGCCCTGGCTGCTCTATTGCCGTGAGTGGCTGGAGGCTATCGACGGCGAGATCTATGCCGTGCAGTTGACCGACGATCTGAAGGCGATGAAGGGGACGCCGAAGTTGCTGTTCCACGCATCCGAAGCTCCTTGGGTGGGAGATATCACAGCCCAAGGCGTCACCGGCAAAGTAACCGATGCTCCTTTTGTGATACGAGGAGAGGACGGTCGATTATATATGACCTGGTCGAGCTTTCGTGCGGACAATGGTCGGTATGCAATTGGCGTGGCTTACTCCGAGGGAAAAATTACGGACCCGTGGACGCACGCTTCGACGCCGTTGATTTCGGGTGGAGGCCATGCGATGCTTTTCCATACCAAGGCAAAGCGTATGATGATCTCCTATCATGCCCCCAACACGGCTCCCTCCTATTTGACTTTGCGCAAAGCCTATATTTATCAAGGCAAATTACTCGTTGAATAATACTTACGGACAATGATACGCTTTTTACGATGGGTGTTGATGGCCCTGCTGGCTGTGTTGACGGGTTCGCTGGCTCGCGGTGCCGCCCAGCCGAACCGAGTTTATCAGGTATCGACCGCCGAGACTCAATTGGTATATACGGTGGGGGAGGACGGTCGTCTGATTTTCCGTTATTATGGTCCCCGTTTGTCGAATACGGATCAATTTGCTCGTTGGCGGAGTTACAACCGTCCCGATTGTAACCGCGAGGCCAACTATGAGGCCTATCCTTCGTTTGGGTTGGGGTATGTAAACGAACCGGCGCTCAGTGTCGTCAATGCCGACGGCAGCCTGATAACCGAACTCGCCTTCGAAGACTATCAGCAGCACCTTTCGGAAGGTGTCGTGCACGGTGTTTTTACGCTTCTCGATCAGATCGGTTCCTTGCGCGTGCAGCTGCATGTCGAAGCCTATCAGGAGGAGGATGTGATGGCACAATGGGTCACCATCGAAAACCAAGGCAAGGGCAAGGTGAGCTTGCAACGCTTTTATTCGTCGTTTCTTAATTTCCGTGCCAACGATTACTACCTGACCCATTTCTATGGTACGTGGGCCGGTGAGATGAATTGCGCCGAAGAGCGGCTGGAACCTGGTATAAAGAGCATCGAGTCGAAAAAAGGCGTGCGCACCACGCAGAGCGAAAATGCGTCGTTTATCCTTTCGTTGGACCACCCCGCACAGGAGAATAGCGGTCGTTGCATTGGTGGCGCCTTGGCGTGGTCGGGGAATTACAAGCTCTCGTTTGAGGTGGATGAACGCGATTATCTGAGCCTCCTTGCCGGCATCAACCCCTTCATGTCGGCCTATACGCTGGACAGAGGCGAACGGTTTGAAACGCCAAAGTTTCTATTCACGTACAGCGCCGATGGCCGGGGAACCGTTTCGCGTAATTTCCACGATTGGGCACGGCGGTACGGGTTGCATGCCGGTACGAAAGAACGTCCCATTTTGCTGAACAGTTGGGAGGGTGCCTATTTCGACTTTGATGAGCAGATATTGACCAATATGATGGATGATGCAGCCGAATTGGGTGTGGAATTGTTTGTGTTGGACGATGGTTGGTTCGGTAACAAATATCCGCGCAATAGCGCTACAATGGGGCTGGGAGACTGGCAGGTCAATGAGAAGAAATTGCCCCGAGGTATTCAGTATCTGATTGATCACGCCACCTCGAAAGGGTTGAAGTTCGGTATCTGGATCGAGCCCGAAATGGTTAACCCGAAGAGCGAGTTGGCCGAGCGTCATCCCGAGTGGATCGTGCAGAGCCCCGGTCGTGAACAAATCACGATGCGCAACCAGCTGTTGCTCGATTTGACCAATCCCGATGTTCAGGAGTTCGTGTGGAACGTTGTCGATAAGCTGCTCAGTACCTATCCTGATATTTACTATATCAAGTGGGATGCGAATCGCCATGTAGAGCAGGTCGGGTCGCCTTACCTCTTGCCGGAAGAGCAGATGCATTTCTGGGTTGATTACATTCGCGGGCTTTATCGAGTATATGACCGCATTCGTGCGAAGTATCCCGATGTAATGCTGCAGGCTTGTGCCTCGGGCGGAGGGCGTGTGGATTATGGTTCGTTACCTTATCACGATGAGTTCTGGACGTCGGATAATACCGATGCCTTGCAGCGTGTCTATATGCAGTACGCCACGAACCTGATCTATCCACCGGTGGCGACGGCCTCCCATGTGTCGGCTTCGCCGGGACATCAGACTGGCAGCATCACACCGCTTAAATTCCGTTTTGATGTGGCCATGAGCGGACGCCTGGGGTTGGAGTTGCAGCCGAAAGACATTCCTGCCGAGGAGATGGCTTTTGCGCGTGAAGCCATTGCCAACTATAAGACGCATATTCGGGAGTTGGTCACCAAAGGCGATCTGTATCGTTTGATTTCGCCCTATGAGTGTACGAACAATCATGCGGCTAATATGCTGGTGCGCAAAGACAAGAGCAAGGCGGTGCTGTTTGCCTATTGTACGGGGTTCAATCGACGCGGGATCCGTCCCACGGTGCATTTGCATGGATTGGATGCTTCGAAGCGTTATCGCATTACCGAAATCAACAAGACGGGCAAGCGCAAGGCTTTTTGGGGTGAGGGGCATATCTATGATGGTGCCTATCTCCGGCAAGTAGGTATCGAATTGCAAATCGCCCGTCAATACGACAGCGCCGTCTTCTTGTTGGAAGAGGTGAAATAGCGGATGTTACAGGGTATGAAAACAAAATGGATAGCAATCTGTTGCGCTTTACTCTCCTTGCAAGGGGCGGTGACTGCGCAGGTGTTGGTTGAGACCGAGTCTTTTGCTCAGCGCGGAGGCTGGGTGCTGGATCATCAGGCTTTCGATAAAATTGAGTCGGCCTATCTCATGGCCCATGGTATGGGGCGTGCTGTGGAAGATGCTTCCACCACTGTGAAGTTCGCAGAGGGAGGTGCCTATCACGTCTATGTGAGCACCTACAATTGGACGGCTCCCTGGTATAGCGGGGAGGGCCCCGGTGCTTTTCAACTTAAAGTCGATAATCGAGTTCTTACCGATAAACTGGGGGTGACGGGTTCGTGCTGGGGCTGGCAATATGCCGGTCAGGTGACCCTTTCTGCTGGGGAGCACGAGGTGCGTCTGCACGATTTGACAGGTTTCAACGGACGGGCCGATGCGATTTATTTCACCAAAACGAAGGAAGCGCCTGTGGGCGATTATCACGTTTTTGCAGCCGAACGCCGTCGTTTGTCGGGCTATACTTCGCCGCGTGATATTCAGCAGGTGGATTTGGTCGTTGTTGGTGGCGGTATTGCCGGTTGTACGACGGCTTTGACGGCGGCACGCTACGGCCTACGAGTGGTACTTGTCGACAATTTGCCGTGGTTGGGCGGTAACAACGCATTGGGTGTGCGGGCCTCGGGGTTGCTTTATAAGAACCTCTATCCCCAGTTGGGGAATGTTACCTGCCAGGTAACGGGTGTCGAACTTTCGGCGAAAAACGATCCGGCCGCCTATCAGGTCGATCCGACTGGTTTTGGCGATGTGAAGTATGCTTTTTATGAGCGGCATTTGACACAGCCGGCAGCGGATTCGCGCGGTTCAGATATGCTCAACGCCATCGAGCGCTTGGAGTTCCAGGGCGAGCAATCAGCCAACCGGCAGGAACAGAATCTGAAAACCCAGGAGTACATGCGGCGTAACGCGTCGTTGCAACGCGAGCGGCTCCTGCGCGAGGCCGGAGTGCAGATCTACCACAACATTCATGTTTTTGAAGTGGCCCGGGAGGATCGCGTGATTACCTCGGTCAAGGGAAAATGTCTTCGGACCGGCGAAGAGTATTGCTTTTCGGGGACACTCTTTGCCGATTGTACGGGCGATGGTACGGTGGGTTATTTGGCTAAGGCAGACTATCGCATTGGACGCGAAAGCCGTGCGGTGGCCCAGGAACCTTCGGCACCGCAGACCGGGGATCGCAAAATGATGGGCTCTACGATGCAGTGGTATGCCTTCCCGCGTGCGGATGCGGGGACGTTTCCCCGACCCGAGGAATTACCGTGGGCGATGAAAGTAGATAAGGATTACTTCATCGACCGCAGCAGTTGGGCTTGGTGGTGGGAGACCGGCCTTGAGATTGACAATGCCACTGAGGCTGAATTGGTGCGTGACAATTTCTTGCGTGCCGTATTCGGCAACTGGGCCTATTTGAAAAATCATCTTCCCAAGTATGCAAACTATCGTCTCGACTATCTGCAACACATCGCCATGAAACGAGAGTCGCGTCGTCTGCTGGGCGATGTGATTCTCGACGAAACGGATATTTTGGAGCGGGTGGAGTTCCCCGATGCCAGTTTTACCACCACGTGGACTATGGACCTGCACTATGCCAAACCGGAGAATGCGGCTCGCTATCCGGGATGGGAGTGGGTAACCTACTGCACCCACCATAAGCCGCTGGCCAAGGTTGATCGCTATGATGTGCCTTACCGAGTGCTCTATTCTCGTAACATCGACAATCTCTTTATCGGCGGTCGAAACATGAGCGTTACGCACCAGGCGTTGGGTACGGTACGGGTGCAGATGACGCTCGGTATGGCGGGTGAGGTGACCGGTATGGCGGCTCAAATTTGCAAAAAGCATGGTGCCTATCCTCGTGCGGTGTATGAAATGTACTTGCCGGAACTGAAAAAAATGATGAAACGAGGCGCTCCGCTCAGGTAAGCCTCACGACTTAAAACCAAGAACCGATGAAACAGAACGAGCGCATCTTGTTAACTGCCTTGGCGCTGATATTTATTCCGTGGTTTGCAGGTGCGGGTCAACGTCTTGACAAACTGGAAATTTTCAAGGAGGAGTATCCGCGAGCCGGCTATTTTCGTGTCGCCGAGTTTGCCATCCGGAAATTCTACAACGGCGACGAAGGGGGATATCGTCCCTGGAGCCGTCGTATGGCCGAATTGTCGGGCATCATGGGTAAGACCGAGTATGAAGAGCTTTTGCACGACAACCCGCATGAACAGATTTACTCTTGGTTTAAGCGCTTCAAGGAGGAGTATCCCGAGAAATTTGTGGTTGTGCACATGAACGGACGAGGGCGTATCCCCAACTATCGATTGGAGAAGTTTTCACCGGGCCATTGGCTCTATTTCGAGGGCTCGGATGTTCAGACCTCGTTGCCGGCAGCCACAGAGTCCAAATATCGGAAAGAGATGTGGATCGAAGTAGATGATCCGTCGCATTTCCGTATGGACAACGGCATGCATTTCAACCGCCCGGACGATATTACGCTGGTACGTAAAAAAGCGGATGGTACGTTCGATTGGGAGCATGCCGAGTATGTCCGTTTGATCGATATCCGCGGTAATCAACTGCTGGTGCAGCGTGCCATGTTCCATTCCGAGGGCCGCGCATTCGAGGCCGGTAAAACCTATGCGGCGCCGCATGTGATGGGCGGCCCGTGGGAGAAGACCTACAATATGGTGTGGTATTACAACCTCTCTATCGGCTGTCCCCGCGATGCCCAAGGCAAGAGTTGTGCCGATGTGCTGCTTGAGGAGTTGTCGGCGAATTTTGCCGAGGGAGGACGCTGGGAGACCTTCGATGGGGTGCAGTTTGATGTGATGATGAGCATCCCGACCACAGGCTACCACGAACGACGTAAGGCTCTGGGACAGCGTGCCGATGTCGATATGGACGGGAAACAGGACGATGGCGTGGTCGATGGCGTGCAAACCTATGGCTTAGGCTGCTACGATTTTCTGACGCGGTTGCGTGCCGCCGTAGGGGCGGATCGCATCATTGCGGCCGATGGCCGCGAACACGGTTGTCAGCGAACCGGTAACGGAGCTTTGAGTGGTGTGGAAATGGAGGGTATCCCCGAGCAGCGTCCCTATGGCTACATTACATGGTCTACGACCTACAATATGCTGAACCTGTGGAAACCGTTGACCGCAACACCCAAATTCAACTATGGCGCATTCCGTTACAACACGCCAGACCATCTTTCGCGCAAGGAGATGTTCCAATATTATCGTTTGGGATTCGCACAAAGCGTATTTACCGATTCGTTTATTTTGTGCAACAGTTGGCTGACGCTTCACGAGATACCCAATCTGCGCGAGTTGTTCGATTTAGACAAGCGCGAACCTGTGGTGGGCTGGTTGGGGAAACCCCTTTCCGAGGCACGTTTCCTGGCGGCAGAGGCGCCGGATCAGTTGAATGGGATGGGTAATCCGATGTGTCCCAAAATTCTGACCGATGCCCCTTCGCGTCCCAGTGTGCAGGCTTCTCAGGCGGTCACCTATGCGACAGCCGAATTTACGGAGGAGGGGGTGCTGGAGATCACTCCCTCCAAAGAACGGGAGGTCTTTGGCTTTGTGCTGAGCAATGTGCCCTATGCCTCTGAGGAGGTCTATGTCGAGGTGACGATGCGTTCGACTGGCAAGGGTGCCGTCGCACCCGAAGGATACAACCGTGCTTTGGTCGTGTCGGCCAACCAGCAGCAGAAGCGGTTTATGGTGCAGCGCTCGGTGGTGACCGAAGAGTGGACGACGCATCGCTTCTATTTCGCCAATACGTATGACTACATGACCCGGACGAAGTTGGTCTACAATCCGAAAGGGGAGCAGCGATTCAACCTGCGTTTTATGATGCAGGACACGGACAGTTCGGTCGAGATCAAGAAAATTACCGTACACAGTGCCTCCGAAATCGTAGAGCGCACCTTTGAACATGGCATTGTGGTGGCCAACCTCTCGAACAAGCCTTATACCTATGAGCCGTGCAATACGGTCGTTCCGGCCAAAGATGCCGTATTTATTCGAACTTCAAACAACAATTCAAAATGATGACACAACGACGCAATTTCCTGTTGCTCGGCTGTTTGGCCGGCATCGGATGCAGCGACTCGGTTCAGGAACTTGTCGGCAGTCGCCCCAATATTCTCATTGCCATTGCCGACGACCAGTCGTTCCCGTTCGCAGGCGCTTATGGTTGCAATTGGGTGCATACGCCCGCGTTCGATCGGGTAGCTTCCGAGGGCATTCTTTTTACAAATTGTTATACCCCCAATGCCAAATCGGCCCCTTCGCGTGCTTGTCTGTTGACCGGTCGTTATTCGTGGCAGTTGGAGGAAGCGGGTAACCACATCGGCTATTGGCCGGAAAATAAATATCCGACCTTTTGCGAGGTGTTGTCACGTAATGGCTATTATGCCGCCTTTACGGGCAAGGGTTGGGCACCGGGCAATCCGCGTATGCTCGATGGAAAACCGCGCCGATTGACGGGTGAACCATATCAAAAACACCGTCTGACACCCCCAACGTCGAAAATTAGCCCAAACGATTATGCGGCCAATTTCGCGCAGTTCCTCGAGCAAAAGCCCGAAGGCCAGCCGTGGGTATTTTGGTTCGGAGGCCACGAGCCGCATCGTGCTTATGAGTACCGGTCGGGCACCAATAAAGGAGGCAAGTCGCTCTCCGATATCGACAGCGTGCCGCCCTTCTGGCCCGATAACGATACGGTGCGCCACGATATGTTGGACTATGCTTACGAGATCGAGCATTTCGATACTCACTTGGGGAAAATTCTGGCCCAGCTCGAAGCGAGCGGTGAATTGGATAACACGATTGTGGTGGTTACGGCCGATAACGGGATGCCCTTCCCGCGTTGCAAGGGGTTGGAGTATGAATATTCGAACCATCTGCCGCTGGCTGTTATGTGGCGGAACGGCATTCGTAATGCGGGCCGCGAGGCGGCGCAATATGTCAGTTTGATCGACATTGCCCCTACGGTTCTGTGCTTGGCCGGTGTCGATACCGCGACGAACGGCATGGCGCCGGCCGGATGCGAAATGACCGATCTGTTGGTAGACAAACCCATCCACGCTCGCGGTTCGCTCTTTTTGGGTCAGGAGCGCCACGATTATGGACGGCCGCGCAATCAGGGCTATCCGATTCGCTCCGTTATCGAAGACGGGTATCTCTACATCTACAATTTCAAGCCGGAATTATGGCCTGCGGGCAATCCCGAAACGGGTTATCTCAACACCGACGGTTCGCCGACCAAGACCTCGATTCTCGAGTCGCGTCGTCGGGGAGCACAGACTCCCTTTTGGGATTTGTCTTTCGGCAAGCACCCGAACGAAGAGTTGTATCACATTGAGAGCGACCGCGCATGTATGCGTAATCTAATCGAAGAGCCGGCCCAAGCCACCCGCAAGGAGCGGATGCGCGAACGTCTCTTCGAGCACCTGCGTGCAACCGGAGACCCGCGTGTGTGCGGCAATGGGGATATTTTTGACACGTATCCTTTCTACCAGCCGACCAGTTTCGATTTCTACGAGCGGTATATGCGTGGAGAGGCTACCTCTGGCCAAACCGACTGGGTCGATCCGACCGATTATGAATCCGCTCCTTTGGACTAATCGAATTAGGTAAACCTCAATATGAAACAATTTATAGTATTATTGCTGGCTTTTGTGCTGGTCGGATGCTGCGGACGAGAGGCCGCGGTTCGCAGTCTCGAAACACCCCGTTTGGGCAGCTGGGGCGATCAGGGAGATGGCACCTTCCGCAATCCGATTTTGAACAGCAACTTCCCCGATAGCGATGTGGAGCGATTGGGAGACAAATGGTATATGATCTCATCACGTGGTACTTCGATGAAGGGTATGACGATTCTCGAATCGGAAGATCTGGTTAACTGGGAGATCGCCGGCGGTATTGTGGACAGCATCACCTGGAAGACCCGCACGGGTGTTTGGGCCGGTGATTTGGTGCATTGCGGCGACCATTGGCTCTGCTATTTCATCGATTTTGAAAAGGGCCTTTTTGTCTGCAAAAGTAGGGATATTCGCGGACCGTGGAGCGCTCCGCACCTAATATTCGAACGAGCCGGCATGACCGATCCGGCCGTTTTTTGGGATGAAGAGCAAAAGCAGGCCTACCTGCTCTGCAACTACCAGATCGACGAGCTCGGGTTGGAGCGTGTCTACCACCAACGCCTTTTCCGCCTCAGCTGGGATGGTTTCGAGTTGTTGGACGAAGGTAAGGATGTCTATGTAGGTGTTGGCGCCGAAGCTGCCAAAATCTACCGCATCAACGACCTCTACTACATTTTTATCTCCGAGTGGACAATGGATGGCAAGGGACACAAAGTGGATCGCCGGCAGATCGTTTTGCGGGCCCCCACGATCGATGGCCCCTATGAAAAACGGGTGCTGCTGGAGCGAGACAACGGTACGATGCGCAGTTGCAGCCAAGGCTCGTTGGTGCAGGCGCCCGATGGTTCGTGGTGGTATTTTCATCAGCTGGTGCAATCCCCCGATTCGTTCGAAGGGCGTCCTCAGTTTTTGATTCCAGTACATTGGGAGGATGGTTGGCCGCTGCTGGGCGAGGATACCGATGGCAATGGTATCGGCAATACCGTATGGCAGGCCCGCAAGCCCATTCAGGGCAAGCCGGTGCGCGGAGTGCAGACCGACGATGATTTCTCCGGAGAGGAGCTCTCTCCTCAATGGGGTTGGACCGGTAATCCGATTGCCGGTAAGTGGTCGTTGACGGAGCGTCGCGGCTGTTTGCGGCTCTACGGTATGAAACCCACTAATCCCAAAACTCCCCAGCGTTCGGTGCCCAATCGGGTGATTCAGCGTAAAATGGGCCGGGCTATCGACACGATGACGACAAAGATGTCAGTCGAAGCTATGGTAGATGGTCAGCGTGGCGGTCTGATGTTGACAGGGACCAACCATGCTGCCGTGGGTGTTGAAAAGAGCCGGGAGGGCTATCGCGTCTATCTCGACACACCTGACGGAGTGGTCTATTCGCCTAACTTTGAAGGAACATGGGTGTGGCTGCGTACGACGCTCGAACAGCGCGAGGGAACAGCATTGTACAGCCTCGATGGTGAACATTTTGAGCCGATAGGTAACTCCTTTACGATGACTACCGCTGGTTTTAATGGTATCTTTATATCGCTATTCAGCATGAATGAGGCCGAGCGGGGGTATGTCGATTTTGACTGGTTTACCTATGATTACGACGGTCCGAAACACCTTGCTTTAGACCTTGGAAATAATCGTAGAACGAATTGATAAAAATATGAAAAAGAGTGTATTGTTTTTATGTGCCTTGCTCATGGTGCAATGGACTGTGGGCCAAATCCTGGTCGAGACCGAATCATTCGCGGACAAGGGCGGCTGGGTCACTGACCACCAAGCATTCGAGCAAATCCAGTCGTCGTATCTGATGGCGCACGGTCTGGGGCGTCCGGTTAAAGATGCGGTGACCAGTGTGTCGTTTACCGAGGGCGGTCGCTATCATCTCTATGTGAGCACTTATAATTGGACGGCTCCGTGGTATGACGGTAAGGGCCCCGGAGTGTTTCAGGTGTTGGTTGATGGACGACCGTTGGCTGCTGAATTGGGCGTGACGGGTAACAAGTGGGAGTGGCAATATGCTGGTGAGGTGACCGTGAACAAGGGAACTGTTCAGGTGGCCTTGCATGATCTGACCGGTTTTAATGGTCGTGCCGACGCCCTCTATTTTACGAAGGTGAACGAGGCTCCGACGGCCGACTATCAAGCCTTTGCTCCGGAGCGTCTTCGGTTGCTGGGCTATGATAAGCCGACGCGGGTGTCAGGAGCCGATTTGGTGGTTGTGGGAGGTGGAATTGCCGGTTGTGCCACGGCCCTGACGGCGGCTCGCTACGGCTTGAAGGTGGTTTTAGTGGATAATCTGCCGTGGTTGGGCGGCAACCATGCTTTGGGCGTGCGTGCCAATGGTTTGATGTATGAGAATCTCTATCCTGAGTTGGGTAACATCACCTGCCAGATCCTCAATGCGAAGGTGACCGAGAAGAATAATCCTGATGCTTATTTTGTACGAGAAAATCAAACCGGTTACATTCGCAGCTACCAGCCGATACCCGACTTGCGCAACTATGCGGGACCTGCTTCGACCCTAATGCAGCAGGCTGAGGCACATGTTTCGACAATTGAGCGGCGTAATCTTACCAAACCGGAGCAGAACCAGAACAACAATGAGTATCGTCGCAAACAACAGGCCGAAATCCGCAAAAAGCTGCTTGAAGAGGCGGGCGTAGTGATTTATCAGCACGTTCATGCCTATAAAGCGGCTACACGCGATGGGCAAATTACCTCGATAACGGGCAAGCATCTGCAGAGTGGCGAGGAATTTCTTTTCGAGGGCCGGCTGTATGTCGATTGCACGGGCGATGGCGTAATTGGTTATTTGGCCGGTGCTGAGTATCGCATGGGACGTGAGAGTAAGGCTTATGCTCAGGAGCCTTCGGCTCCCGAACGGGAGGATCAGAAGAAAATGGGTATGAGTATGCACTGGTATGCCTATCCGCGTGAAGATTCGGGTACTTTTCCTACAGTGGAGGAGTTGCCTTGGGCAATGCAATGCACCAAGGAGTCTGCCGCGCGCGGTTCGCAGTGGAGTTGGGAGTGGGAAACCGGTCTGGAGGTTGACAATGCCTTGAATGCCGAACTGGCGCGCGACAACTATTTCCGTGCCGTTTTTGGTAACTGGGCCTATCTGAAAAACAACGAGGAACGGTTCAAGGAATATCGCCTTGACTATTTGCAATATATCGGTATGAAGCGTGAATCACGCCGTATTATGGGCGATTTAGTGCTGACCGAGAATGATATTGTCAACCGTGTGAAGTACCCCGATGCGAGTTTTACTACGACGTGGACTATGGATTTGCACTACGCAACACCCAAGCAGGTCAAGTATTTCAAAGGGTGGGAGTGGATGACTTATTGTACCAATGGCAAGGAGGTTTGGATTCGCCCCTATCATGTGCCGTATCGTTGCCTTTATGCCAAAGATATAGCCAACCTCTTTATCGGCGGTCGTTGCATGAGTGTGACCCACCAGGCCCTCGGTACGGTGCGTGTTCAGGCTACATTAGGTATGGCCGGCGAGGTGATCGGCATGGCGGCCAGTCTTTGTGCGAAGCACGGTGTGTTACCTCGTGATGTGTATCGGATTTATCTGAACGACTTGAAGAAACTAATGCGGGCTGGGGCTCCATTGCGGTAGTTGTTTTCTTGAAACTATTTATTGGGCGTAAGGCGTGTGTTCTCACGTTTTACGCCCATATGTTTGTTTCGGAGGTGCTTTTTACCGAATTCTTTACGCTGGATTTGATAATATGGCAACTATAACAATTTAAGACATTTGCAATCAAAAGCAAATCGTTTATAAGCCATCCATTGCTGATATTTTTGTTTTCCAATAAGAGATTTTAAATCTGAATGATACTTTTCTTTTAGCGGGTGTATCGCATATTTATTATTATCGAACAAGATCGGAATACACCAAACGCAATTATCACCTCTCGGACTGGAGACAGCTATTACCGACACCCAAATCAGCGCCTATTTTGCGGCAATGAATGCAATCGTGATTACCCGCAATGTTTCAGAGGAGCAAAATCCCCCTATGTTTACATCCGAGTAAGCCGCAATGATAGCGGACAAATGAAAAAAGCTATTGAGATTTTGGTTAGATTAAAGTTGCAAATCTTTACTAACTAAAACGACGATAGCCATAAGAGAGCGAAGAAACGAAATTAGTTTCAAGGGGACAAAAGATTTATGTAGAAATCGGCGACCATTTGATGAGTTGGTCAGTGACGATCTTGTCCGCGACTTCCGTATTGAAGAAGTTCAGCCAGCATCCGAATCCGGAAGCATTGCACGGATTCCTAACACGAAGTTATCTGGAAGTAGAGTCTCATTCGGTATATGAAGCAGGGGTCTGCATTTCTTGGATACACGACTGATGGCAGTAGGGATAGGCAACATCGGGGTCAATTCGGCCGACGTACCGACCAAAAGCTGCAAAAAACAGCGTAAAACAGATATCGTGGACAGCGGCAAGCTGGCACGGAATTTACGAGCCTACGAGCTGAAAGGCATCTATACGCCGGATAACGTATCGTTGGAGATGCGTTCTTTGATAAGATTGAAGGACTCGATAACGAAACATACACCCGTCATAAGAATCGGATCAAGTCCCAACTAAGGTATCTGGGTATCGAAATTCCACAGGAGTTTCTCGGACCTTTTTTCAACTGGTCGAAACGCTTCTTCACTTGGTTGAAAGAGGTGGAAACACTCTCTCCAAGCGGTCGTCAAACCGTACAACAGGCAGAGTTATAAGAGTTCAACACTATATACGACGAAGCATTGGATATTTTCAGCCACCCCGAAATAACAGAGTAACATCTCACGCGCGGGGAAAATGCGGGGAAAACCCAGGAAATAAAAAATCGCTTAACCTGTCTATATCAACAAATTAAGCGATTTTACTGGTACCCGGAGCCGGGATCGAACCGGCACGGCCATTACTGGCCACAGGATTTTAAGTCCGGCGTGTCTACCGATTCCACCATCCGGGCGCACTCTTTCAGCGAAAGATGCCCGCAAAAGTACGAAAATATTTGCGATTTGCAAAAATCCAGACAGCTTAACGCGCTTCCGAACCAATATATTCCAGAATTGCGTCGTCGTCATCGGGCCGGAACCAGCGGATTTCCGGATCACGACGAAACCACGTAAGCTGTCGCTTGGCATAGCGGCGCGAATTGCGCTTGATCAACTCAACAGCCTCGTCATACCCCGTACGACCATCGAAATAATCGAAAAATTCACGATAGCCGACCGTTTGGAGCGCATTCAACTCCCGGTAGGGGTACATAGCCCGCGCCTCGGCCTCCAAACCGTCGGCAAGCATCTGGTCCACCCGGCGGTTGATACGGTCGTAAAGTTCGGTTCGCGGCAGGTCCACACCTATTTTCACGATTCCGAACGGCCGGGAACGACGTTCCCCGGTACGCTGTTCGGAGTAGGGGCGTCCGGTTTGGAGACAAACCTCCAACGCCCGCACGACACGCGCCGGATTACTGCGGTCCACGACTTCGTAATAGACGGGATCGAGTTCCCGGAGTTGCTCCGCCAGCGCCCCGACGCCCTCGGCTTCGAGCCTCCGGCCCAGTTCGGCACGCAGCGATTCGTCGGCCTGCGGCAGGTCGTCCATGCCTTCGCATAACGCCCGGACATATAGTCCCGAACCGCCGACAGCGACGACATAATCGTGATCGGCAAAGAGTTTTTCGAGCCGCTCAAGAGCCTGCACCTCGTATTCGCCGCAGCTCAAGTTATCCTTTATATCATGTGAGGCAATAAAATGATGTTCAGCGGCTTGAAGCTGATCGCCAGAAGGCTGTGCCGTGCCGATCGGCATGCCCCGGTAAACCTGCCGGGAATCGGTAGAAAGAACCGGCGCAGCATAGCGGCGGGCAAGCCGGATGCTCAGGTCGGTTTTACCCGAACCCGTCGGCCCGACGACAACAAGCAGCCGTTTACTACTCATCTTCGTAATTCTCGTCGCCTTCGAAATCGCTGAATTCGCTCATTACGTCGCCGAAGATCGACCCTTCGTCCCCGACTCGCGTCTTCGACGGGTCGTATTGGTCGGGAGCATCGGCCTGTGCATAGATTTCACGCGGATAGGAGGCTCCTTTCTCCGCCTCGAAAGCTCCGGTAAGTTCCAGAAAATAAGCCCGGTCGCCGAACAGGTCGAAGAGATAGATCAGGCGGTCGCGGCGATTGTGAATAACCTGTCCGAGCGTCACGCTCTCCATCGCTACGGGCGCATCTTCCGTACCGTCACCCATATCCACGATCGTAAATTCACGCTGTTTCTCCCAACGGTCGTCAGCCGTGAAGAACGAGGCCATGCAATCCTCGTATTCGAGTGTCTGGAGAATGAAATTATGAAAATCGAGCAGCGTCATGTCATACAACACTTCGTAATCGCGCACGAAGTTGTCGTTCTCGTCGCTCAACATCCGGAATCGAAAAACCATCGACATTGCAGTAATATTTTAAAATTTATTTCTCAATAGCAAATATAGTACTTTTTGTCAATTCAGTGCCGTGAGCCATGCAAGAACATCGCAGTCATCGGGATAATCGGTCAGGGCCGGAGACTGGGCACGGCCGAAACCGGCACGGCGGCTGTGGGGGAGGGACTCGGTGACGACGCATTGCAATTCGTCGTCGTGTCCGGCAAGCCACACGGCGACTTCTTCCAAAGTTTTGTAATGCGTATAGGCGATCCGGCTCAACGCCGCCGGGAAGGCCCGCTGTTCGACAGCCACGGCGCTCCCCAGATCGACAAACGACTGTCCCTGCATCTCCAGCAACGCCCGTTCCTGTCGATAATTATTTTTATATTTGACATTTACAGACGGCATCTGCAACATTGGTTCATATCCTTCCGGCATGAAGATCAGCGATACATTGCGGCATCCCAATCCCGAATAGGCCCAGATGTCGTCGGCCAATCCGGCCAGTTGTTCCGGCGTTTCCCGGCCCGAAAGCACGGCGACCGACTGGCGGCTGCCCCGAAGCAGCGAAGGAATCCCGGCATAGTGTGCACGAAAATAACGGTTGGCATTATCGCTTCCGGTAGCGATCACGGCGTCGACGGCCGATTCTCCGTCGTACAACCCGACAGGCACAGACGGGTCGATTTCATGCAGCAGGCCGATCACGTATTCCATCAGCACCGAATCCTTGGCCGAGGGTTTTACCAGGCAATGATGACCGCTCGCAAGCACGCACAACAGGTCGAAAAATCCGACGAGCGGGATATTCCCGGCCATCACCACCAGCACGCGGCGCGGCATGGCGACAGGAACGGCAGGGTAGGCTGCCAACCACGCTTCGAGCTTTTCACGTTGCAGCATGTCCCCGGCAATTGCACGTACGGCACGGCAGATATCGGCAGGTGTAAACCAACCGTTGGCCCGGCATGCGGCAGCCATAACCGCACGCGTCGCATCGTCGCCACCAAAATCGAGCAAGCGCACACTCAATGCAGAAAACGTTTCAATTCTGTTTTTCATGGCTACAAAGATACTATTTCACGTTGTAATCCGCACGTTTTTCCCAAAGTTGTGTTATTTTTGCAAGAGGGCATACAATAACATGCCAATGACTATGGAGAAAAATCTGAAAGACGCGCTGCAACACCGCCGCAGCTATTATGAACTGACGCCCGAATCCCCGATCGACGACGCTCAGATCGAGGAGATCGTGCGTTTTGCCGTAAAACACATTCCGTCGGCTTTCAACTCGCAGTCGGCACGGCTCGTGCTCCTGCTGCACGAGCACCACGGGGCATTCTGGGAAATCGTAAAACAAACCCTGCAGGCAGTCGTCTCCCCGGAGGCGTTCGTTGCCACGAAGCAGAAAATCGACACCAGCTTTGCATCGGGTTACGGCACGGTACTCTTTTACGAAGACACAACCGTCGTCCGGAACCTCCAGGACCGCTTTCCACGCTATGCGGATAATTTCCCGACCTGGTCGGAACATACTTCGGCCATGCATCAACTGGCGGTGTGGACGATGCTCGAAGATGCCGGATTCGGAGCATCGCTCCAGCATTACAATCCGCTCATCGACAGGGATGTGCGCGAACGCTGGGCACTGCCCGGCAGTTGGCGTCTGATCGCACAGATGCCGTTCGGGCTTCCGGCCGGGAAACCCCAGGAAAAGAGTTTCGAGCCGCTGGAAGAGCGCATCCGGATATTCAAATAGGATAATCGGCAGCAAGGCATATCGTAAAAAATTTGCAGAATGCGGTTAAAAAATTTGGAGTATCGAATTTTTTAGCTATCTTTGCACTCGCAATTACGAAATATGCTTTTGCGGAAATAGCTCAGTTGGTAGAGCGCAACCTTGCCAAGGTTGAGGTCGCGGGTCCGAGTCCCGTTTTCCGCTCTCGAAGCCTTGAGAAAGAGGCGGCAATAAAGAGCAAAAACCTTATGTATCAATGATATGTAAGGTTTTTTCGTTTTTAAGTCGAAGCCGAAAAAAGCAACGAAAAGCAGGTTTTTAATCCTTATTCGTGACCTAATTTTCAGGTCTTTAAAATACAATATCCGGGACATGTTTTTCAATCAGTGCAGGTTCCCGGCTGTTTCGGCCGTGCCCTCATCGGCGTCGCCGAGGCTGAACTCCTTGTCGGCAAAGAGTTCGGCAAGGCCCGTGATCTGTTTGAGGCGCAGCAGTTCGTCGCGGTCCATGCCGATATGACGCATGATCCACTGGTCCGACATCCGTGCCCGGGTCAGTTCGGCAACGATTTCGCTCATCAGTTCGACGTTGTGCGTCCCGCGCGCCCGGTTGTGGCGAATGGTCGAGGCCATGCGGTTCGAAAGGTCCTTTTCGATCACGGCAACGGGCAACAGTCCCCGTTCACGTTCGTAGATACGTTTCGAGGTTTTGAGCACCAGATAGCGGTGGTAGCCGTCCACCAGTTCGTAGCGGTCTTTTTCGGCGTCGTAATAGCAGACGCACGGCATCGTGTAGCCGTCTTCCCAGATCGACAGTTCCAGCAGTTTCATTTCGGGCGGCGCGACGACGTTAGGATTGTAACTGTTCGCCACAACCTTCTCCACCGGCACGGCACGAACGTTATAGACAGGGCTCCGGTAGGTGTTCTTCGTTTGAGATTCGTAGTAACGATTCATATTTTTCCATGATTTTCTTGCGGCGCTGCGTTTCGCTCCTGCTGGGCGAAAATCCCATGTATTTACAGGCGTGGTCGTTCTTCAGAATGCAGATACAGATACGTTTGAATGTGGGCAGCTGACTGAATTCCGGAAGGTCTATGTCGTCGAGATACTCCATGCGTACCGGCCGCTTGTCGGTGCGGTAGGCGGTGCGGCCGCCGACTTCAATCCGGACGCCGGCCTTTTGCAGTTTCCCGATGGTAGCCTCGGAGAGACATCCGCCTTTTTCGCGCCAGAAACGGATGCTTACGGAGAGTTTTTCCAGGTAGTTGCGCCGCGTCGGCTCGGGCAGGGTAGAGAGCAGGAAATACATGTAGCGCTCCCAGGTCATCCCTTTCGGCAGGCGCACCGCCTGCCAGCCGACAGCCGTCGTCCGGCCGTACAGCGCCGCGAAATTGGCCCCGTTGACCCGACCGACCATGCGTCCCCACGTGTCCGGGTCGATGGCTTTGTAGAGGTGCAGACTGGCGATGGCCGGCGAGATAAACGGACTGGCCACGCGCTGGCTGTCGAGCGGCACGCCGGCCCGGTAGAAAAGGTCGTACAGCCGGTTGTAGGGCCAGCCGAAGCGTCCGTTGGCCGTCCATATATCGGTCGTCAGCCAGTCGTAGAGCGGATAGGCGTTGCAGATGCCGCCGCCGACCCATTGGCGTATCCACCGTTTGCCGGAAAACCGGTGGTGGTTACGGTCGCTGTAAATCGTACGCCAGCGGTTGAAGCTCTCCTGCGTGCGGATGCCGATCAGACAGCACGTGCGCGCCGCGCCGCTGCGTTCGTGGAGCCATTCGGCGAAGCGGTTCTGGAACTCGTAATCCCACATTTCTTCGGTGAAGAACGGAAAGTCGCGCTGTGTGAGGCTCCCCGCAGGTATTTCCCGGACCCAAAGCTCCCGTTTCGACTCCTCCCAAGGCCGCCAGTATCGCTGGAACATCGAGGTACAGGTCTGAACCTTGAACGGGACGCAGACCCGGTAGATGTCGAGAATATCGGCGTTCGCGGCCAGCGTCCGGTCGACGTAGTCGATCGTGTCGCGGTACTGGATTTCATAATCCATGTGAAACACCCCGATCCGGCGCCGCAATCCGTGCCGCCGGATGTAGTCGATGCAGAGGTTGAGCAGCACACCGCTGTCCTTGCCGCCGGAAAAAGAGACGTAGATGTTGTCGAAAAGGTCGAAAACCGTTTTCAGCCGCTGCTGTGTCCGCTCGTAGACGTTCATGGCTGCCGGTTTTTCCCGTACTGCATCGCCACGTACTCTTTCCATTTCCGGACCTGCGCGAATCCTTCGGTCCGAAATATCTCCGCATGGCGGATCAGCGTCACGGAACGTATCGTATAGTCGCGGTGGTAATATTGGATTATTTCGCGCAGGAAGCGCGACAACAACTGCGGATCATCGCCCGAAACGTAGTAGTTGTTGATCTTGGCCACGCCACTGTCGGTGATCTCCACCGGCATGAATCCGAAAACAGTCTCACCTTCCCACGCCACGAACCACGTATGCGAACGCGAGGTCCAGAACGGGTAGTTATTGTTCTGGCGCAACACGCTGCGCCGCATGACCAGCGGTGCGACGAGCGTGTAAAGTCGGGGCGAAGTTCCGTCCAGTTTCTCGATTGTCATATCCGAAAGGCTACAAAACGACCGAATGTTATATACCAGAGACCGAATGTATTAAAAACACGTTCAATCCTTACAAATATAAAAAATATCGGCTGTTTTCTCAAATTTTCCGGCAAAGATAACCGAGGTTCACGCTCGTCAGTCGAGCCGACGCCAGACCGGAATTGTCGGCCGACAGTCCAAAACCAGTAATCGGGGTAAGAATATCCGTAATCCGCATACTGTCCCGATGCTTTCGGGATCGTAATTTTGCAGTGTGAAAAATCTCAAATACGATCGGATTATGAAAACGAAAATGAATTTCGACATGTGGATTCCGACCCGGATACTTTTCGGGGCCGGTGAATTGCAGAACCTGCACAGGCAGGCGATGCCCGGCAGCAAGGCGCTGCTGGTAATCTCGAACGGGACGTCGACCCGTGCAAACGGCTATCTGGCTGCGACGGAAGAGCAACTCCGGATGGCCGGGATCGAGACGGTCGTCTTCGACCGGATCGAAGCGAATCCCCTGAAATCGACCGTCATGGCCGGAGCCGCCGCGGCTCGCGGAAACGGATGCGATCTGGTTGTCGCACTCGGCGGCGGCAGTGTGATGGATGCAGCCAAGGCCATTGCCCTGATGGCGGTCAACGACGGCGACCTGTGGGACTACGTTTCCGGCGGAACAGGCAAAGGCATGAAGCCTGCACACGAACCGCTGCCGCTCGTGGCTATTTCGACGACGGCCGGAACCGGCTCCGAGGCCGATGCCTGGGGCGTTGTCACCAACTCCGAAACACACGAAAAGATCGGCGTCAAAGGTGCGTTTCCCGTGCTGTCGGTCGTCGATCCCCGACTGATGCTCACCGTGCCGCCTGCGTTCACGGCCTATCAGGGTTTCGATGCGCTGTTCCACAGCGTCGAGAGTTATATCTCGAAATTCGCAAACCTCGTAAGCGACATGTATGCCCTGACGGCTATCGAAAACGTCGCCCGCAACCTGCCGCGTGCCGTCGCCGACGGAAATGACCTGGAAGCCCGTACCCGCGTAGCGTTCGGCAACACCCTTTCGGGCGTGGTGATGTGCCTGAGCGCGACCACCAGCCAGCACTCGATGGAGCACGCCATGTCGGCCTACCATCAGGCGTTGCCCCACGGTGCGGGGTTGATCATGCTTTCGAAAGCCTACTTCTCGTTCTTCGTCGAAAAACATGTTTGTGACGACCGGTTCGTGCGGATGGCCCGTGCGATGGGCATGGAGGATGCCGCGAACCCCGGGGATTTCATCACGGCGCTCACCCGCCTGCAGGAGGCCTGCGGGGTGTCCGATCTGAAAATGTCCGATTTCGGTATCACGCCCGACGAATTGCGGCAAATGACGTTCAACGCTTTCGATACGATGCCTGCCCTGTTCGAATCGGACCGGCATCGGCTGAGTATCGACGAATGCCTGGGAATCTACAAGGCGGCTTACCGGTAAACCGATTAAAAAACAACGAATATGAAGCGAATACTTATTTTAACGACAATCCTTTTTATGATACACGGTATTTCTTCCGCACAAACCGATGCGGACAACTTTTATAAGAGCGATAAGGTGAATGTGGAAAAAGTCTCGTTCCCGAACCTGTATAAGATGAAGGTGGGTGCAAACCTCTTCCTGCCCCGGGATATGAAGCCGGGCGAGAAGCGTTCTGCGGTCATCGTGGGTCATCCGATGGGAGCCGTCAAGGAGCAGAGCGCCGATCTGTATGCCACGAAGCTGGCCGAACAGGGTTTCGTGACGCTGTCCATCGACCTCTCGTTCTGGGGCGACAGCGGCGGGGAACCGCGCAACGCTGTCCTGCCGGACGTTTATGCGGAGGATTTCAGTGCAGCGGTCGATTTCCTCGGAACGCGGGAGTTCGTCGACCGGGAACGCATCGGTGCGGTAGGCATCTGCGGCAGCGGCAGTTTTGCCATCAGTGCGGCGAAGATCGATCCGCGGCTGAAGGCGATAGCTACCGTAAGCATGTACGACATGGGAACGGCCAAACGCAACGGACTGAAAAATGCGGTGACGCCCGAACAGCGGAAACAGGCCCTCATTGAAGCCGCCGAACAGCGTTACGTCGAATTTTTGGGCGGCGAAACCCGCTACACCGGCGGCACGGTACACGAACTGACTGAACAATCGACGCCGATCGAGCGGGAGTTCTACGAATTTTACCGCACGCCCCGCGGCGAATATACACCCCGGGGAGCAACGCCCCGGACTACGACGCATCCGACGCTGACGAGCGAAGTGAAGTTTATGAACTTCTATCCGTTCGACGATATCGAAACCATTTCGCCGCGCGCCCTGCTCTTCATTGCCGGGGAGAATGCCCATTCGCGCGAATTCAGCGAGGATGCCTGCCGGCGGGCAGCCGAACCGAAGGAGCTTTACATCGTGCCGGGCGCAGGCCATGTCGACCTTTACGACCGAACCGACGTGATTCCTTTCGGCAAACTGACGGCATTTTTCCAGGAACGGCTGTAAGCGATGAAAAGGTTATCCGCACATAGGCCGGGATTGCTGGTCCTGATCCTGACGTTCGGGGTTTTCGGCATCATCAACACCGAGATGGGGGTGGTGGGAATTATTCCCCGGATTGCGGAAACGTTCGGAGTTACGGTTCCCGAAGCGGGCTGGACGGTAAGTGTATTCGCACTTATCGTCGCCCTCTCGGCCCCGGTGATGCCGCTGCTGTTTTCGGGCGTCAACCGCCGGACGGCGATGCTGCTGGCGCTGGGGCTTTTTACGGTCGGCAACATCGTTTCCGCGCTGACCGACGACTTCGCCGTGCTGCTCGTCGCCCGCGCTGTGCCCGCATTCCTCCACCCGGTCTATGTGTCGATGGCCTTTTCGGTCGCTGCGGCATCCGTACCCCAGGAGATGGCCCCGAAAGCGGTTTCGAAAGTATTCGTCGGCGTTTCGGCCGGCATGGTGCTGGGCGTTCCGGTCACCGGTTTTATCGCCGGACATACCTCCGTTTCCGTGGCGATGGCGTTTTTTGCGATCGTGAACGCATCGGTACTGATCGCAACGATCTTCTGCATACCGTCGCTGCCTGTTCAGCGAAAACTCTCCTACGGCGCACAGTTGGGGGTCCTGAGGAAAGCCGTAACGTGGCACTCCGTCATCGCCTTTACGTTTATAAACGGCGCGATGTTCGGTTTCTTCAGCTATATGTCCGATTTCCTGGATACGGTCACGGAACTGCCTTTCGATGCGGTCAGCGTCCTGCTGCTGGTTTACGGCGGGGCGAACATCGTCGGCAACGTCGTTGCCGGGCGGCTGCTCTTCAGGAACGCCCGTCGCTGCATGATCGTCGTGCCGTTCCTGCTGTCGGCGGCCTACCTGCTGCTCTTCGCGACCGGTTCGCAAACCATCCCGGCGAGTGTGCTTATTTTGGTATTGGGTATTTTAGCGGGCATAGCCAGCAATACCGGGCAATACATGATCTCCGACGCCGCACCCGAGGCTCCCGATTTTGCCAACGGCCTGTTCCTCACCTCGGCCAACCTGGGCACGACGGTCGGCACGGCTGTCTGCGGGGTGTTTATCACAGGATTCGGCTCCCGGTATTCGCTGATGGGAGCCCTGCTGTTCCTGGCGGCAGGCATCGGGTTTGTCCTTGTACGGAACCACATTGTCAAACTTAAAAAAGTCCCGTTATGAAACGTATTCTCACAATAGCGATGGCTTTCATCGTTATGGCCGTATCGCCGGCATTCACGGCATGCAGCCCGGATGACACGGCCCCTGTTCCCGGCAATCAAACGCCCGGGCCGACACCTGATCCCGGGCCCGGCCCGTCGGCAGGCAACCGTTTGCGGATTGCCGTCGGGACGGTATCCTTTACGGCTACCTTGTCCGACAATGCCGCCTCCCGGGCATTCAGGGCGATGCTGCCGATGACCGTCCGGATGGGCGAACTGAACGGCAATGAAAAATACTATTATTTGCCGGACCGTTTGCAGACATCGGCGTCCAATCCCGGCACGATCCATACCGGCGATTTGATGCTTTACGGTTCCGATTGCCTGGTGTTGTTTTACAAAACGTTTGCGACCTCTTACAGTTACACCCGCCTCGGGCGTCTGGACGATACTTCCGGCCTTGAAGCCGCCCTCGGACGGGGTGAGGTGACGGTTTCATTCGAGCCAGCCGAATAATCCGCTCCCGGTTTTCCGTATGCCGCCGGGAAAGTGGGTTCATCCCGCGGTCCGGCTTGTTTATTCCGGTTAAATAGTCTACTTTTGCACGGATTTTAGCGGTCGATGCCTATGAATACCACTCCTGACTCCGCGCAGCCACTTCGGATTACGGCAAGCCGGACGGTCTATCCGATCCTTTTGATGGTGTGCGCCACCCACCTGCTCAACGACATGATGCAGTCGGTCATCCCGGCGGTCTATCCGCTCCTCAAGGAGAAATTCGGGTTTACGTTCGCCCAGATCGGTATCATCACGCTGGTCTTCCAGATGACTTCGTCGCTCCTGCAACCCGTTGCCGGGATGATGGCAGACCGCCACCCGCGGCCTTATTCGCTGGCCGTGGGCATGTGCTTCACGCTGGCCGGGCTGCTTGCCCTCTCCGTCGCTCCGGGCTTTTCCCTCATTCTGGTGTCGGTGGGCCTGATCGGCTGCGGATCGTCGGTCTTCCATCCCGAGTCTTCGCGTGTGGCGCAGCTCGCTTCGGGGGGCCGCAAAGGGCTGGCGCAGTCGATCTTCCAGGTCGGAGGCAATGCCGGAAGCGCCATGGGGCCCCTGCTGGCCGCCTTGATCGTGATTCCGTTCGGACAGGCTTCGATCGGCTGGTTTGCATTGACCGCCCTGCTCGCCATTTTCATACTCATAAGAATCGGAAACTGGTATAAACGGCAACTGGCCGCCGCGGCCCGCAAATCCGCCGTAACGACGACGGTTGCTGCACACGGCCTCCCGAAACGGAAAGTCCGGGCGGCGCTCGTCATCCTGGGTGTGCTGGTATTCTCGAAATACTTCTACATCGCCTCCATGACCAACTATTTCACGTTCTTTCTGATGGATAAGTTTTCGATGTCGGTGCAGGGGGCGCAATACTGTCTTTTTGCATTCCTGGCCGCTTCGGCGGCGGGGACGCTTATCGGCGGGCCGCTGGGCGACCGTATCGGACGCAAGTACGTCATCTGGGGATCGATTCTCGGCGCGGCGCCTTTCACGCTGCTGCTGCCCTATGCCGGGCTGAGCGCGACCATTGTGCTGGCGGTGATTATCGGCCTCGTCATTTCGTCGGCCTTCTCGGCCATCCTGGTCTATGCGACCGACCTGATGCCCGGAAAAGTCGGAATGATCGCCGGGGTATTCTTCGGACTGATGTTCGGACTGGGCGGCCTCGGCTCGGCCTTTTTCGGCTGGCTGGCCGACCGGACGAGTATCGAGTTTATTTTCCAGATCAGCACCCTGCTGCCTCTGTTGGGAATAATCACGGGCTTTTTGCCCAATATAGAGACCCGGTTATAACTTTTGTTTGGGCAAAAGGCGCTTCGTCAAGAAACGGCGCACCGGCTCGTCGTACAATTTCAGGCACAGATAAGCCAGGATCACCGACCCCGCGACGAGGGCCGCAGCGCCGGGCAGCGACTGCTCGAAGGTGAGGTTTTCATTTTTAACCCAGGCATAATAGAGGTAAATGAAAGGATAATGCACCATGTACAGCGGATAGGATATATCGCCCAGGAATTTACAAACCCGGGTGGTTATTTTATCCGTTGTCTTTCCCGATGCCCCGAGGTATACGAGCAGAGGAAAGAAGACAACGGCGCAGACCGTATCGTATAAACCGTTCATCCACAGATGTTCGCTCCCGCCGATGCGGGGAACCGACAACAGCGCGACGACGGCCAGGCTGCAAATCCAGAACGCGCCTTTTATATGAATCGGCTTGAACACGCGGGACAGCAGCAGTCCCGCCGAGAAAGCGAACAGCAGGCGCAGGGAACCGCCCGTCATGTTGACGCCGTCCATGGCGAATCCGACGCAGATATCGCCCAGAGGGCCCCAAATGGCGAATGCGGCCAATCCGCAGCCGGCAAGCAATACCAATACGGAAAGGGCCCTGGTCGGAAGTTTCCGGATAAAGAATGCATAGAGGATATTACCGATATACTCGAAAAACAGCGACCAGCTCGGACCGTTGAGCGGATACATCTCACCGAGGCCCCGGATTTCGGAACCGGGCGCAGCCGGGATCAGCAGCGCATTGAGCAGCGTCGCTACCAGCAGCATGGACATGGATACCGTCGAAACGTCCCAGACCGAACAACCCTGGAAGTAGAACATGACGGCTCCGATGACAGCCCCCATGACGACCATGGGATGCAGGCGGATAAAACGGCGCTTGAGAAATTCCGCTACCGTCATCTTTTTCCACCGGTCGTCGTAAGCATAACCGACGACGAAGCCGGAAAGGATAAAGAAAAAATCGACCGCCAGATAGCCGTGATTGATCCGCTGGTCGAGATGGCTGGTTGCGAAGGCTTCGAACAGGTGGAAACATACGACCGTAAGGGCGGCTATTCCCCGCAATCCGTCGAGAATGTTGTAATGGGGTTTGGTATCTGCAAATGCGGTCGCTGAGATATTCGACATCGGCCAATAAGGTTGGGTTCTTAAATACAGGTTGAAACAAATGCTTATCGGACAAAGATAACAAAATATCCTGTTTTTTGCGTTTCACACCATGCAGGAATCAGGGATTCACCTGCATCACCTGCTTCCAGTTCAGTTTCGCGGGATAGCCCCAGTCGGGTTTTTCGGGATCGCAGAAATCGCCTGCGGCCTTCATTCGGGCATAGAGCAGCCCGGTCAGTTCCTCGCGTTTCTCACGGTAGGCGGGGTCGTCGTAGCGGTTTTTTAGCTCCATCGGATCGGCCTTGAGGTCGAAAAGCTGCGGATGACGCTGCCCGTCGACATTGTAGAGGATGAGTTTGAAACCGTCCTTCTTGATGGCGCGCTGGAGGTTGATATACGTCAGCAGGATGTCTTCGCGTTTTTTCACCCCGGGATCATGCAGGGTCTCTTCCAGCGAGATGCCCTTCACGGTAGCCGGAACCCCGATGCCCGCAAGGTCGCAAAGCGTGGGGTAGAGGTCGTAGAGGTAACAATAGGCGTCGCGCACCGTATTCTGCGGAATGCCGGGCCCGCAGATCACCATCGGAACCCTCACCGCCGCCTCGTAGAGATTCTGCTTGCCCAGCAGGCCGTGCTCGCCGACGCATAAGCCGTTGTCCGACGTGAAAACGATAATCGTGTTATCGGCTTTGCCGCTCTTCTCCAGCGCATCGAGAAGCCGTCCGATCTGGAAATCGACTTCGCTGACCATCCCGTAGTAATTGGCTCTTTCGGCCAGCACCTGCTCCGGGACTCGCGGCGTGGGAAGCAGTTTCTCGTCGCGCTCGTTCAGGTCGCCGTTATCAAAGGGATGCTGTGCGACGAAGTTCGCAGGCATCTGCAACCCGGCGCCGTCGTACTTGCGACCATAATCCGGCAGCACGTTGCGCGGATCGTGCGGCGAGGTGAATGCAACGTACATCAGAAACGGTGCGTCGTCCGAGGACGCAGTTTCCAGGAACCCGATGGCGGCATCGGCGTAAAGCTCCGACGAGAAGGTGTCGAGCGAAACGTCCACCCACACGCCGTTGGTATTGTCGTAGCGTCCCGCAGGATCGTATTGGTGGAGATAGGGACGCCTGTGGCCCAATTCGTTATTCCGCCCGTAGGGGTGCATTCCCCCGAAAAAGATGTTCGCACCCGTGGAGAACGAACGGTTGAACGAGGCGTTGTCGCTATGCCATTTCCCGGTCGCAAAGGTCGTATAACCGTTCTCGCGGAACAGTTCCGGGAAGGTTTTTTCCGTCTCGGGAATGAGGCCGCCGTTGCGGTGTACATCCATCAGGCCGCGGCCCGTGAGGAGCATCGCACGGCTGGGCTGCGAAATGGCGCCGTTGAAACCGCCCATCACATGGGTCTGGGTGAACGACACGCCCCGCCGCACGAGCCGGTCCATGTTCGGGGTGTGAATATCGCTGTTGCCCCATGCCCGAATCGTACTGAACGTCTGGTCGTCGGTCAGCAGGAAGAGTACATTGGGACGCCCGGCCGTCCCGTTACCGTCTCTTTCCGGAGTCTCTTTCCCCGAAGCGTGAGCCCCGAACGACGGCGCGCCCAGAATCGCCGGAAGGCAGCACAATAAGGTTTTATTATTCATATTGCATTCATTTAAGTTGATGCAAATAACGCAATTCCGACCCGGAATCCGGGGCGACAACTATTCAAAAAACAACAGAAAATGGTCATGCCGTGCCGACGCAGCCTGAATTTGTCTTACCTTTGTCCGAAAAGAAAGAGTCTGAGAACTACATGGCGAAAATTCTGATTATCGACGACGAAGAACAGTTGCGCCGGCTGCTGGCGCGGATCATCGGACTGGAGGGTTACGACGTAGCCGAGGCTTCGGACTGCATTTCGGGACTAAAAAAACTCCGTCAGTACGATCCCGACGTAGTGTTGTGCGATGTCAAACTCCCCGACGGCAACGGCGTCGAGATGGTAGGCCGGATCAAGGAAGCCGCGCCCGCCGCCGAGGTGATTCTGCTGACAGCCTACGGCAATATCCCCGACGGGGTGCAGGCCATCAAGAACGGCGCGTTCGACTACATCACCAAAGGCGACGACAACAACAAGATACTGCCCCTGCTGAGCCGGGCGGCCGAAAAAGCCGAAATGCAGCGGCGGCTGGCCCGCATCGAAAACCAGCTCTCCGAGGAACACTCCTTCGACCGGATCGCCGGGGAATCGGCCCCCTTGCGCCGAGCCGTCGACCTGGCGCGCAAAGTCGCGGTCACGGACACCTCGGTATTACTCACGGGGGAAACGGGAACCGGCAAGGAGGTATTCGCACAGGCCATCCACCACGCCAGCCGCCGGGCAAAAGGGGCTTTCGTGGCGATCAACTGCTCGGCATTCTCGCGCGAACTGCTCGAAAGCGAACTGTTCGGCCACCGCGCCGGCAGTTTCACGGGAGCCGCCAAGGACAAGAAAGGACTTTTCGAGGAGGCCGACAAAGGCACGCTGTTCCTCGACGAGATCGGGGAGATGCCCGTCGAGCTGCAAGCCAAACTGCTCCGCGTGCTCGAAAGCGGCGAATTTATCAAAATAGGCGAAACGCGCCCCACACGGGTAGATCTGCGTCTGATCGCCGCCACCAACCGCGACCTCGAAAAAGAGATCGCCGCGGGAAACTTCCGCGAGGACCTCTATTTCCGCCTCTCGGTGTTCCATATCCACCTTCCCGCACTGCGCGAACGGCCCGGCGACATTGCCGGGTATATCCGCTTCTTCGCGGCGCAGTTCGCCGATAAAATGGGGCGCCGTATCGACTCCGTCGACGATGCTTATATCGCCGCCCTCGAACGCCACACGTGGCACGGCAACGTCCGCGAACTGCGCAATGTCGTGGAACGCAGCATGATCATGGCCGACGGCAACCGGCTCACGGTCGACTGTCTTTCGCCCGAATTCCATACGGCGGGCGACTGCACCGGTTCCGATTCGCTGGCGCTCGACGAACTCGAACGCCGCCACATCCTCAAAGTCCTCGAACACACGAAAGGCAACAAGGCCGAAACCGCCCGCCTGCTGGGCATCGGCATCGCTACGCTTTACCGCAAACTGGAGAGTTACGGGGTAAAATAACCTCCGCACCGTCTCATTCCGAGAGGGCCGCCTTATCATTTTGATAGGGCGGCCCTCTTTTCCGGCACGCATACGAAACCGATAAACAACACTTTATCAGCGAATTAAACCCGAAAACGACTTTCTGGCATCCCCTTCGTATGCTTATCGGCAACAAAACCCGACGGCAAAATGGCAATCGTTATCCTGATACTGATTTTCTGCGGCGCAATGCTGCTGTTAGACCTGATGCTGTGCGGGTTCGTAAAAAAAATGTCTAATTCAAAAAAGCGAAGAGATGAATGAAATCGTGCTGTTCCTGCTGCTCTGCACGCTCGGCGTGCTGTGCTACGGATTTTATTTTAAATGTGTGGACTGGTTCGAAAAAATTTAACGCCTTATGTTTACAAGCCTCCTTATCCTGAGCATCCTCGGATTCGTCTATCTGATGTACGTGCTCATCAAACCCGAGAAATTCTGATTGTCTGACTCATTAACCCCGCAATAAATGAATACGGAACTATACGGTGTAATCCTGCAATGGACCCTTCTGGTGGCGCTGAGCTACCCGCTGGGGCGTTATATTGCCAAAGTATACCGGGGCGAACGCACCTGGCTCGACTTCATGGCCCCCGTCGAACGGGCCCTCTACCGTTTCTGCGGCATCGACCCTGCCGCAGAGATGAACTGGAAACAATTCCTCAAGGCGCTGCTGACAGTCAACCTCTTCTGGTTCTTCTGGGGGATGCTGCTGCTGGTCCTCCAGGGCTGGCTGCCGCTCAACCCCGACGCCAACCCCGGACAGTCGCCCGACCTGGCGTTCAACACCTGCATCTCGTTTATGGTCAACTGCAACCTCCAGCATTACAGCGGTGAAACGGGCCTGAGCTACTTCACGCAACTGTTCGTCATCATGCTCTTCCAGTTCGTCACTGCCGCCTGCGGCATGGCGGCCATGGCCGGAATGATGAAAGCGCTGGCCGGCAAAACCACCAAAACCATCGGCAACTTCTGGGTGCTGCTCACCCGCAGCGTGACGCGCATTCTGATGCCGCTGTCGCTCGTCGTCGGCGTCCTGCTCATCGTCAACGGCACACCGATGTCTTTCGACGGCAAACAGTCGCTCACGACGCTCGAAGGCGCCGAACAAGTCATCTCGCAAGGTCCTACGGCGGCCATCGTACCCATCAAGCAACTGGGAACCAACGGCGGCGGCTACTTCGGCACGAACTCGGCGCACCCGCTCGAAAACCCCAATGCCTTCACCAACATCCTCGAATGCTGGTCGATCCTGATCCTGCCCATGGCGATGGTTTTCGCCTTCGGGTTCTTCGTCCGCCGCCGCAAACTCGCAGCCTGGATCTTCGGGGTGATGCTCTTCGCCTATACCGCAGGCGTGGTCTTCTCCGTCTGGCAGGAGACAAGCGGCAGCATGCAGATCGACAAGATGGGTATTGCACAGGAAACAGGCTCGATGGAAGGCAAGGAGATCCGCATCGGCTCTGCCGCCTCGGCCATGTGGGGTATGACGACGACCGTCACGTCGAACGGTTCGGTCAACTCGATGCACGACTCGCAGACCCCCTTGAGCGGCATGATGCAGATGCTCAACATGCAGATCAACTGCTGGTTCGGCGGCGTCGGAGTAGGGTGGATGAACTATTTCGCATTCCTCATCATCGCAGTCTTCATCAGCGGCCTGATGGTCGGCCGTACGCCTGAATTCCTCGGCCGGAAGGTCGAGGCCCGGGAAATGAAAATCGCCACGCTGGTCGTGCTGATGCATCCCTTCCTGATCCTCGTCGGCACGGGCATTTCGGCAGCCGTCGCCGCCGCCAATCCCGAAATAGGGTGGCTCAACAACCCTTCGTTCCACGGCCTGAGCGAAATGCTCTACGAATACACCTCTTCGGCAGCCAACAACGGCTCGGGCTTCGAAGGACTCGCCGACAACACGCCGTTCTGGAACATCTCGACGGGCATCGCACTGATCATGGGCCGCTATTTCCCGATCGTGGGACAAATCGCCATCGCAGGACTCCTCGCCTCGAAGAAGTATATCCCCCAGAGCGCCGGAACACTCAAGACCGACACGGGAACCTTCTCGCTGATGACCTTCGCCGTCATCATCATCGTCGCGGCCCTTTCGTTCTTCCCCGCGCTGGCGCTGGGACCCATCGCCGATTACCTGACTTTCTAAATCGTTATTTCCATGAAACAAAATCGCAATAATTCACTGTTCGACCGCACGTTACTGCGTCAGAGCCTGCGTGCTTCGTTCACGAAACTCGACCCGCGCACGATGGTCAAAAACCCGATCATGTTCACCGTCGAAGCCGTCACCTTCGCCATGCTGCTGCTGATCGTCTGGATCGCCGTGACGGGCAACACGTCACAGGGTTCGCTGCTCTACAACCTCGTGATTTTCGCCGTGCTCCTGCTCACGGTGCTGTTCGCCAACTTCGCCGAAGCCATCGCCGAAGCGCGCGGCAAGGCACAGGCCGACAGCCTGCGCAAAACCCGCGAAGAGACCCCCGCCAAACGCATCGATCCCGACGGACAATCGCACATCGTGAGCAGTTCGGCGCTCCGCCAGGGCGATGTTTTCGAATGCGTCGCCGGCGACACGGTAGCTGCCGACGGCGAAATCGTCGAGGGACTGGCTTCGATAGACGAAAGTGCCATCACGGGCGAGTCCGCCCCGGTGATCCGCGAAGCGGGCGGTGACAAAAGTTCCGTCACGGGCGGCACGAAAGTGCTTTCCGACCGTATCCTGGTGAAAGTCACGGCCAAACCCGGCGAGAGTTTCCTCGATAGGATGATCGCCCTCGTCGAAGGCTCCTCGCGCCAGAAAACGCCGAATGAAATCGCCCTGACAATCCTGCTGGCAGGGTTCACGCTCGTTTTCGTCATCGTCTGCGCCTCGCTCAAACCCTTCGCCGACTACGTCGGTGCGAACATCACCGTCGCGGCGTTCATCTCGTTGTTCGTCTGCCTGATCCCGACAACCATCGGCGGCCTTTTGTCGGCCATCGGCATCGCCGGCATGGACCGTGCGCTGCGGGCCAACGTCATCACCAAGTCGGGCAAGGCCGTCGAAACCGCGGGCGACATCGACACGCTGCTGCTCGACAAGACGGGCACGATCACTATCGGCAACCGTAAAGCCACGCGCTTTTACCCGGCCGAAGGCGTCGACCCCAAGGCTTTCGTCCGCATGTGCGTACTCTCGTCGGTCGCCGACCCGACGCCCGAAGGCAAGTCTGTCGTCGAACTGGGCGCGGCCGAAGGCGTCCGCGTCGACCCGATGACGATGGTCGGCGTACGGATGGTGAAATTCACCGCCGAGACCAAATGTTCGGGTGTCGACATGCCCGACGGCCGCCGCATCCGCAAGGGAGCCGCCGAGGCGATTCTCCGCATTGCCGCCGAACATGAAAACCCCTGCCCGGCCGGCATCGAAGCCTCGGCCCGTACGATTTCCGAGAACGGCGGCACGCCGCTCGTAGTCTGCGAAAACGAGCGCATCACAGGTGTCATCGAGTTACAGGACATCATCAAAACCGGTATCCGCGAACGCTTCGAGCGCCTGCGCCGGATGGGCGTCAAAACCGTGATGGTCACGGGCGACAATCCGCTGACGGCGAAATATATCGCCGAAAAGGCCGGTGTCGACGACTTCATCGCCGAAGCCCGGCCCGAGGACAAACTCGAATACATCCGCCGCGAACAGCAGGCCGGCAAACTGGTGGCCATGATGGGCGACGGCACGAACGACGCCCCGGCGCTGGCGCAGGCCGACGTAGGCGTCGCAATGAACAGCGGCACACAGGCCGCCAAGGAGGCGGGCAACATGGTCGACCTGGATAACGACCCCACCAAACTGATCGAGATCGTCGAGATCGGCAAGCAGCTCCTGATGACGCGCGGCACGCTCACGACCTTCTCCATCGCCAACGACGTAGCCAAGTATTTCGCCATCGTCCCGGCGCTGTTCATCGCTTCGATTCCGTCGTTGCAAGCCCTGAACGTCATGCACCTGCATTCGCCCGAAAGCGCCATCCTCTCGGCGGTGATCTTCAACGCCCTGATCATCCCGCTGCTTATTCCGCTGGCCCTGCGCGGCGTGACGTACAAACCGATCGGAGCTTCGGCGCTGCTGCGCCGCAACCTCTTTATCTACGGCCTGGGCGGCATGATCGTACCGTTCATAGGCATCAAACTGATAGACATGTTAATAAGTGTATTTTTCTAAAGCATTGCTTCAACTATGAAAAACCTCTGGATTTCACTCAAAATAACGCTGGCCATGTGCCTGCTGCTCGGCGTGGGCTATGTGCTCGTATTGCGCGGCGTATCGGCCGTCGCAGGCCCCAACGGCGGCGAGGCCGAAACAGTCACGCTCGACGGACGAATCGTCGGCGCGGCGAACGTCGGGCAGGCATTCGCCGACAACACCCATTTCTGGAGCCGTCCTTCGGCCGTCGACTACAACGGCGGCGGATCGGGCGGCAGCAACAAGGCTACCACCAACCCCGAATACCTTGCCCAAGTCGAACAGCGCGTACAGGATTTCCTCACTGCGCATCCTTACCTCACCCGTGCCGAGGTTCCTGCGGAGATGGTAACGGCAAGCGGGTCGGGACTCGATCCCGACATCTCGCCCCGCGGTGCACAGGTACAGGTGCAGCGCGTGGCCCGGGCCCGCGGACTGGACGCCGCAACCGTACAGCGCCTGGTCGACTCGCTGACCCGAAAACCGTGGCTGGGGCTCTTCGGCACGGAGAAAGTCAATGTGCTCCGCCTGAACGTCGCATTGGAAGAACTGAACAAAAACAAACTGTAAACCATGAAATTAGATAAAACGATGAAACGCTGGCTATTTATTTTGACGGCTGCCCTGGCGGTCTTCCTGACAACCGACCTCTGCGCCCAGGAGCGCGGCGTACGCTTCTCGGGCGGCACGGACGTAGTGAGCGCCTACATCTGGCGCGGGGTCTGGGAAAGCGGTTCCGCCTTACAGCCCACACTGACGATGACCGCCGGAAACTTCTCGGCGACGGCCTGGGGTTCGGTAGACTTCGCCGCAACCTCCTACAAAGAGATGGACCTCACACTGGCCTACACGCTCGGTCCCGTAACCTTCTCGCTGGCCGACCTTTACTGGGAAGGCGGAGCCGCCGACCGCGGCACGGTCAGCCGCAACTACTTCCGCTTCGGAAACGATTCGCCCCACCGCGTCGAGGCGGGCATCGCATGGCGTATCGACGAGAAAATCCCCGTCACGCTGGCCTGGAACACCGTACTGTTCGGTCCCGCCGACGTGAATGCAACCGGGGAGCGGGCCTACGCCACCTACGCCGAAGTTTCGTATCCCTTCGCTGTCAAGGACGTGGAGATGAAGGCCGGGGTGGGCATCGTGCCGTGGAACGCCCTCGGAACCTACGGCATCGACCGCGATTTCTACGTGCAGAACGTCTTTCTGAATGCCGGAAAGAGCTGGACCGTGTTCCAATCGCTGCAACTGGGCGTCTTCACCTCGCTGAGCTGGAATCCCGCAGCGGAAGATGTCAATTTCGTGGGCGGATTCTCATTGAGGATGTAACGATGGAAAAAGAAGACAGCGTCCAGCGGTTCCTGGAACTGATCCGGCGTTCGCACCGCGGGAAGTTCAAGGTCTACATCGGCATGAGCGCCGGCGTAGGCAAGACCTACCGCATGCTGCAGGAGGCCCGTCAACTGCACGATGCAGGCGTCGATGTCTGCATCGGCTACGTCGAAACGCACGGCCGCACCGAAACGGAAGCCCTCGTCGAAGGACTTCCGCTCGTGCCGCGCCGCAGGCTCTTCTACAAGGGCAAGGAACTGGAGGAGATGGACACGCAGGCCATCGTCAACCTGCACCCCGAGATCGTCGTCGTGGACGAACTGGCCCACACCAACATCGAAGGCAGCGGCAACCCCAAGCGCTGGCAGGACGTGATGCAAATTCTCAATGCGGGAATCAGCGTCATCTCCGCCGTCAACATCCAGCACATCGAGGGACTGAACGAGTCCGTCGAGGAGATCACGGGTATCGAAATCCGCGAGCGGGTTCCCGACAGCGTGCTGGCCATGGCCGACGAGGTGGTGAATATCGACCTCACGGCCGACGAACTGATCGAACGCCTGAAAGCCGGAAAAATCTACCGTCCCGACAAGATCGCCGCAGCGCTCGGCAACTTCTTCACGCAGGACAACCTGCTGCAACTGCGCGAACTGGCGCTCAAGGAGGTAGCGCTACGCGTGGAAAAGAAGGTAGACAGTGAAGTGACCGGTTCCGAGGTGTTCCGGCGCGACAAACTGCTGGCGGTGATCGACTCCTCCGAAAAGCGCGCCCGCCGCATCATCCGCAAGACGGCACGCATGGCCACGCATCTGAACGCCGCATTCACGGTGCTCTACGTGCAGGGCGACCACGAAGCCGACGACCGTATTCCGCTCGCCCGGCAGCGTTACCTGATCAACAACCTGAACCTCGCCACGGAACTCGGCGGCGAGGCGCGCCGGATACGCTCCAATTCCCCGGTGGAGAGCATCGTAGGATTGTGTCGGGAACAAAAAATAAACATCGTCTGCGTCGGACGTCCCGAATTTTCATTACTTTCGCTGCTGAAAAGTACAATCTACCTGCGGCGGCTGACCGGACTGCTGTCGCGCATGAACATCGACCTTTTTATCTTTTCATAAGCCATGAGAATACAAAGGAGAATCACCCTGGGCATCGGCATCCTCTTCGCCATGATCCTGCTGCTGGGCATCCAGTCGGTCAGTTACGTCCGCCAGCTCTCGCGGGCAACCGGAACCATCCTCGCCGACAACTACAATTCGCTGCAATACGCCGGGGACATGCTGCGGTCGCTCAACGACATCGGCGCCGACTCGGTGTCGCGGCACGCCCTGCGCCAGAGCCTCGCGCTCCAGCAGGAGAACATCACCGAAATCAGCGAGAAAGAGACCACTGCGGCGCTCGAACGGCATGTCGCCTCGCTGAGCGACCCCGTCACCGAGGCCGAAATACGTACCGTGCGCCAGGACCTGTTCCGGATTATGGAACTGAACATGGCAGCTATCCGCGCCAAAAGCGCCGGGGTAGAGCAGCGAGCCGATTACGTAATGTGGTGGCTGATCGTCGCCGCAGCCCTTTGCGCCCTGATCGCCGGGGGCTTTCTGGTCTGGTTTCCGCAACTGGTGCTGCGTCCGATCGACGCCCTGAAAAAGGGTATCACCGAGATTGCCAACCACAACTACCGGCAGCGGCTCGATTTCTCGGGCAACCGCGAATTCGAATCGGTAGCCGAGTCGTTCAACAACATGGCCGCCAAACTCGACGAATACCGCCGCAGTTCGCTCGACGACCTGATGACGGCAAAAAAACGCATCGAAGCGATCGTGAATACCCTCCACGAGCCGATCGTAGGGCTGGGTCCCGACCGTAAAATCCTCTTCATGAACCGCGAGGCACTCTCGGTGCTGAACCTCCGGGAAGACGCCGTCGGGCGCAACGCTACCGAAGTAGCCCTCTCGAACGACCTGCTGCGGCGACTGATCCGCGGACTTTACGACGAGGCGAAGAAAGCCGACGACGAGCCGCTGAAAATCTATGCCGACAACAAGGAGAGCTATTTCCAGGTGGAAAACACGCCGCTCTACATCACGCCCGTGGGCGGGCGCGATCAGCAGTTCGTCGGCAACCTGATCATCCTGAACAACATCACCAAATTCAAGGAACTGGATTCGGCCAAGACCAACTTCATTTCGACGGTTTCGCATGAAATGAAAACCCCGATCTCATCGATCCTGATGAGCCTGCAACTGCTCGGCGACAACCGCCTGGGAGAACTTAACGGCGAACAGAAGCAACTCGTCACCAGCATCAAAGAGAGCAGCGACCGCCTGCTTTCGATCACGGGCGAACTGCTGAACATGACCCAGATCGAAACCGGCAAACTTAAACTGATACCTAAAGTAACCAAGCCTATCGAGCTGATAGACTATGCGGTAAAGGCCACGCAGGTGCTCGCCGAACGGTTCTGCTGTTTCGTCGAAGTCGATTATCCCGAGAAGATTGCAAAACTATTCGTCGACAACGAAAAGATCGCCTGGGTCATCACCAACCTGCTGTCGAACGCCATCCACCATTCGCCCGAACGGTCGCGCATCATCATCGGGGCCGTACAACGCGAAAAGGCCGTCGAAATCTACGTCCAGGACTTCGGCCGCGGCATCGACCCGCGCTACCACAAGAGCATTTTCGAACGCTATTTCCGTGTTCCGGGAACCAAGGTGCAGGGCAGCGGGTTAGGATTGGCCATCTCGAAGGAGTTCGTCGAAGCGCACGGAGGTTCGATCTCGGTCGAAAGCGAAATCGGCCGCGGCAGCCGCTTCTCGATCCTGCTGCCGGCATAAAGCCGTTTCCCGGACAAAGAATACAGCCAGTCGTTTCCGGCTTCCTGGCCCGGCGTTCGCCAATGTTCAAAGGCGCGCGGCCGGGCTCGGCGGTCCTCCCCGGAAAGAGCGGCTATTCGTCCTCCGCAAAGGTTTCTTTCAGTTGTCGCAGGCGCTGCATCTCCAGCCAACCCTTTTCGGTCGAGGAGCCGCGCAGGAACATGAACAGCGCCTTGCCGGCGGCGTCCCGGTCCCGGCCGGCTGTCATTCCCGGCCAGAACAACTCCCCGAACATGTCGAAATACTCCGTTCCGAGCAGATACCCCTGCCGTACGCCGTCGTCGAAAAGGTCGCGCAGCCGCTCCTGCAACGTGTGCCGTTCGTAGCCGATCACGTCGACCACCGCCGGATAATATTCCGCATCGTCGATAAACAGGTCACTCACCTTTCCGAAGGTGTCGTAGATTCCCGCCGCCAGGCGGACGAACGCCTCGAGGGGCGTTGCCGCCGTACGGCAGGCCGCATCCATCCGTTCGTTCAGCAGCGACAGCGCCCGCTCGACACTCTGTGTCACGAGGTCCTGCTTGTTTGCGAAACATGCGTCCAACTCCTGCTTCGTGATTCCGATCTTCCCGGCAAGCGTACGCATGCGCAAATCTTGAATGCCTTCGCGGATAAAAATCCGGTAGGCAGCGTCCAACATCTGATTCCGTTCCATAGTCTTTATGCTTGTTTTTTGTAACTCAATGCCGCCCAACTGTTGAACAGGAGGGCAAAAACAGCCAACGACGCATAGTTGACCCACAATTCGCCGATCGTCGTGCCTTTGAGGTAAACCGAACGCATCACCTCGACGAAATAGCTCGGCGGCAGCATGCGGGTGATCCACTGCGCCCACACGGGCATCGACTCGACCGGAGTGACCAGGCCGCTCATCAGCACGAAAATCATCACGAAGAAAAACATCACGAACATCGTCTGCTGCATGTTCGAAGAGCCGTTGGCGATCCCGACGCCGAGGCCCGACATTGTGAGAATGAAGAGTCCGGCCGCAAGGAACAGCGCCCCGATGCTGCCGGCCGGGATCAGCCCGTAAACGATCCAGGCCACCAGCATCACCGCCGCCAGCACAGCCAGGCCGATGATCCAGAACGGGATCAACTTGGCGAGCGTGAAGGTCAGTGCACTGACGGGCGTAACGTTGATCTGCTCGATGGTTCCCGTCTCCTTCTCGCCCACGAGGTTCAGGGCCGGAAGAAATCCGCAGAGCATCACCAGCAGCATGATCATCAGTGCAGGAATCATGTAATGACGGTATTCGAGCGTAGGGTTGTAGCGGTTCTGCACCGTTATCAGATCCGGCGACGCCGGCGCGCCCTGCTCGCCGCTCAGCTCGGCGACGGTCTGCGTCACCACGGCCATAAGATACTGCCCGCCGAGACTGCCTTTGACGGCATTCACGCCGTTCGCCGCGATGGCGACCCGCTCGGGACGCCCGAGGGTAAGTCCGCGCTCGAAATCGCGGGGAATCTCCAGGATAACGTCCGAAGCCCCCGCGTCGAGGTTTTCGAGCGACGCAACATAATCGGCCGTAATCTCCTGCAGAGAGAAGTAATCCGAAGCGGCGATCTTCTGCACGATCCGCCGCGAAGCGTCCGAACGGTCGTGGTCGACCACCGCGACATTGATATGGCGCACGTCCATCGTCGTCACCCACGGCATCACGAACATGATCATCAGGGGAAATATCATGACCATTCGCGGCAGGAACGGGTTCCGGAAAAACTGCCGGAACTCCTTATCGAGCAAAACTAACAGCGTACGCATCGTTATTCGAGTTTATCGTTGAACTTTTTAAGCGCCACGACGACCAGCGCAGCCGTCATGACCAGCAGGATCGAGAATTCTTTCAGGACAGCCCCGAACGGCAGGCCTTCGATCATCAGCTTACGCACGGCTTCGATATACCACCGGGCCGGGATGATGCACGAGATACCCTGCAGGATGCCGGGCATGTTCTCGACCGGGAATGCCATGCCCGAAAGCATGATGATCGGCAGGAGCATCAGCATTCCCGAAATAATCAGCGCCGTGGACTGCTTGTCGGAAACCGTGGAGATAAAGAGCCCCAGCGCCAGCGCCAGCACGAGGTAGAGTAGCGACAGCCCCACCAGCCCCGCGAGACTGCCCGACATCGGTACATCCAGCACGTAGCGGGCCAGCAACAGGATCGTAACCAGGTTGAAACACGACAGCAGGAAATAGGGGATCATCTTGGCAAAGACGATCCACACGGGCCGCACGGGCGACACCAGCAACACCTCCATCGTCCCGGTCTCCTTTTCGCGGACGATCGAGACAGAGGTCATGATGGCGCAGATCAGAATGAAAATCAGCCCCATGATGCCCGGCACGAAGTTGTAAGCGCTCTTCATCTGCGGATTGTACAACAACCGCATCTCGGGCATCGGAGCCGAAGCCTGCCCGTCAGACAGCAGTATCTGCTGCAAATAACCCATCCCGGCGGACGCCGTGTTGGGATTCGAAGCGTCGAAAATCAACTGCACGGCGCTTTGCGCGGGTTCCCCATGCGCCGCGGCAAGCATCTGCCGGTCGAAATCGGCAGCGAACACGACCACCACGTCGGCGTCTCCCGCACGCAGCGTACGGTCGATTTCCGGCTGGGTGACGTAGCCTCTGAAGGTAAAATATTCGTTGGCCCCGACGGTCTCCACCGCGCGGCGCACCGCCTCGGTCGGATGCGGCGCCACGACGGCGAAGTCGATGTTTCGGATTTCGGTCGATATGGCGAATCCGAACAACAGCATCTGCACGACGGGCATCCCCAGCACGATGAGCATTGTGCGGGAATCGCGCAGGATATGCAGCGCCTCTTTTTTGACGAATGACAGAAAACTTCCCATCTCTATTCGGTTCGTTTAGCTTCGCGGGCCAGCCGGCGGAACACCTCGTCCATCGAGTCGGCGGCGAATTGTTTTTTGAGGTCGGCAGGCCTTCCCAGTGCGCTGATCCGGCCGTCGACCATGATCGACACGCGCGAGCAGTACTCCGCCTCGTCCATGTAGTGCGTCGTCACGAAGACCGTCGTGCCTCCGGCTGCCGCCTCGTAAATCAGTTCCCAGAACTGGCGGCGCGTCACGGGATCGACGCCTCCGGTCGGCTCGTCGAGAAACACCACCTCGGGACGGTGCAGCGTCGCCACCGAGAAAGCCAGCTTCTGTTTCCAGCCCAGCGGCAGCGATCCCACCAGCGTATCGATCTCCGACCGGAAATCCAGCCGCCGAAGGATCTCGACCGTACGGCGGAGTATCTGCATCCGCCCCAGGCCGTAGATACCGCCGTAAAGGCGGATGTTCTCCATCACCGTCAGGTCGTCGTAAAGCGAGAACCGCTGGCTCATGTAGCCGATGCGGCGTTTGATCCGCTCGCCGTCGCGCATCACGTCGAAGCCCGCGACCGTGCCGCTGCCCGAAGTGGGGTAGCTCAGCCCGCAGAGCATGCGCATCGCCGTGGTTTTCCCGGCTCCGTTGGCCCCGAGGAAACCGAATATCTCGCCGCGCGCTACTTCGAACGTAATGCCGTCGACAGCCGTAAAGCCGCCGAAACGTTTGGTCAGGCCCCTGACCGATATGATCGCATCATTCATGGCGCATCCGTTTTATAAATACGTCTTCAATCCCCGGCTCGGCCCGCCGTACCCCGACGCCGCGAAAACCCGCATCCGCCAGTTTGCGGGCAAACGCACCGGCATCGAACCCCTCGCGGACGATCAGGTGGTGCTCCGCTCCGAAAGGGTAGCTTTCGGCCACCTCCGCCGAGTTGCGGGCCGCTTTCAGCAGGCCGTACATGTCTTCGCCCGAAAGGGCATACAGCGGTTCCCCGAACGAAGAGACCACCCCTGCGGGCGTGTCGATACTCAGCAACCGGCCTTTATCGCAGAGGGCGATGCGGTCGCATCGCCGCGCTTCGTCCATGTAGGGCGTCGATACGAGCATCGAAATGCCCTCGCGTTTGAGTTCGGAAAGCATGTCCCAGAACTCGCTGCGCGAAACGGGGTCGACGCCCGTCGTCGGCTCGTCGAGCAACAGCACCGAGGGACGGTGGATCAATGCACAGCACAGGGCCAGTTTCTGCTTCATGCCGCCCGAGAGTTTCCCGGCGCGACGCGTGCGGAACGGCTCTATCTGACGGTAGATCGGGGCGATCAGGTCGTAGTTGTCCCGCACCCCGACACCGAACAGAGCCGCGAAGAACGCGAGGTTCTCCTCGACCGACAGGTCGGGGTAGAGCGAGAAACGCCCCGGCATGTAGCCCACCCGCGAACGGATCGTCCGGTAGTCCGACCCGATGTCGCAGCCGTCGACCGACGCACGCCCCGAATCGGGATTCAGCAGCGTCGCCAGCAGGCGGAACAGCGTGGTCTTGCCTGCACCGTCGGGGCCGATCAGCCCGAACAGTTCGCCTCGGGCTACCGAGAACGACACCCCGTCCAGCGCCGTCAATGCGCCGTACCGCTTGGTCAGTTTATCGACTTCGATGGCATTCATAATTTCACTTCGCCGTACATGCCGATTTTCAGCCGTCCATCGTTCTCGACGGCAATCTTCGCAGCATAAACCAGGTTGGCGCGCGTGTCGCGGGTCTGGATCGTCTTGGGCGTAAATTCGCTTTCGGAAGCGACCCACGTCACCCGTCCCGGATATTCGAACCGTTCGTCGCCTCCGAAATCGGCCGTAACGGTCACCTGCCGGCCGAGCGTCAGTTCCGCCAACTGGTCCGAGGTGAAATAGGCCCGCAGGTAGATCCGTCCCAGGTCGGCGACCTTCATCAGCGGACGCCCCACGGAGGCCAGTTCGCCTGCCTCGGCATACTTGGCCAGCACGGTCCCCGCTATGGGTGACGCGAGGCGGCATTTTGCAAGCCGGTCCTCGACCTGCGCGATCTGCAACTCGATGGCCGACGAGTTTTCGTCGATCGACGCCGCATTGTTGCCCAGCGTCGAAAGCTGGGCGTCCAACTGCCGCTGGAGCACCTTCAACTGCGAGTCGATGTCGTCCAGTTGCTTGGTCGCGGCGGCCCCGTCCCTGAGCAGATTCTCGACACGGCGGCGTTCGGTCTGCTGTTTGGCGATCTGCTCGCGCAGCGACGACACCTGTTTGGCGATGTCGGGGCGCGACGAGCGCACCGAAGCCTGCTGGCGCTCCAACTGCAACTTCTGCAAATAGAGCTGCACGGTGTCGATGGCCCCGATTTGCTTCCCGGCAGCCAGATCGTCGCCCTCCTCGATGTCGAAAGAAAGAATCCGCCCGGCGGCTTCGGCCGAAACCGTCACTTCCGTGGCTTCGAAGGTTCCCGTAGCGTCGAAATCCCCGCCGCGGCCGCACGCTACGGCCGACAGGGCCGTAACGCCGTAAATAACAATCCGTTTCATTGGTTTATCGTGTGTTTTAATTCGTAAATCGCTTTCAGCAGTTCGATCTCCCGGGCACTGCGGGCCGCGGCGGCGGCATCTTCCTCGGTAATCTTATCCAACAGGTCGTTGGTGTCGATCACACCGTTGCGGAGCCGCGATTCGGCGGCTTCCCGCACACGGCGGCGCAGGGCGACGATCCGGTCGTCATCCGCAAGGGCTTTACGCAGGCGGGCGATCTCCCCGTTATCCTCCGTCGTCTCCAACCGATTGTTGAACAAGAAAATATCCCGCTGTACTTCAACCTGTTCTTTAGCCGTACGCAGTTGGTTCAGCGAATTCTTCCGCGTGTAATAGCCGCCGAAATTCCACGACATCTTCACGCCGACCATCGCGTTCCACGACCAGTCGGAAGAGGTCATACTCCGAAAATAGTCGAGTCCCGGATAACCGTAATACCCCTGCGCAAAAAGCCCGAAGCGGGGCCGCGTCGACGACTTCACCAGCCGCTCCTGCGCCGAGAGTTTGTCGATACGGGCGTCGAACAGCGCCAGCTCGGGGCGCGCAGGCTCCGCGGCGGCCGGCGACACCATGTCGGGCTTCACCAACCGCTCGCCTTCCGGATCGCGGCCGATGAAAACGCCGAGCATCCGGCGGTAACTGTCGCGCATCGATTCGGACTGGGTCAACTGTTGGTTCACGGCGAGCAGTTCGGCCTCCACGGCATCGGCATCGGACTGCATCGCAACGCCGTTGCGAAGGTACGAACGGACCTTTTCGAGATTGCTTTGCAGCAGGCCGATCGTCAGTCGCGTCTGCGCGATACGCTCGTCGAGCAGCAGAATCCCGAAATACAAGCCGTCGACACGTCCTTCGAGCGCATAAAGGTCGACATCCGCAGAGCGTTGCTGTTCGGCCGACTCAGCTTCGGCAATTCGTTTGTCGGCGCTCGTCTTACCTCCGTCCCAGATGGTCTGACTGAGTTCAAGCATCACTTTATATTGATCCTTGTTCATCCCTGGAATCGAGACTTTTTGCTGGGAGAGCATACCTGTAAGCGCATCGGGAAATTCCGGCACGGCCGTCTGCCACGTAGCCTGCGCTGAGAAAGAGAGTTGGGGCAGGTAGGAGCGTGCGGCATTCGAAAGGGTATAGGCCTCGGTCCGGCGGATCAGGTCGTACTGCCTGATTTCGGGGTAGTGCTCCCGTGCCAGCGCCCGGCACTCGCCGAGCGTCAGTTGCGCCTGCGCCGAAAAGCCCGCCAGCAGGCATCCGCACAAAAGAAGGATTCGTTTCATGGTTTATTGTTTTTTCAGTCGTCGCATGATGGTTTCGATGTTCTCCTGCTTGCGCAGTTCGAAAAACCGCTCCCGATCGGCCGTCAGGTCGCCGAGGATTGGTTCGATAATGGGGTAGGCGATGAATATGAAGACATTGAGCGAAATGATGTCGAGCATCAGCATCCGCGCATCCATCGGTTCGGTCTCGCCCCGGGCCGCCGATTCGTCCAGTTGGCTTTGCATGCCGCTCAACAGGTCGTCCATGATTTTCCGGAGACGCTGCCGCATGACTTCGTGGCGTTCCGGCCGGGCAAAAACCTCATTGACGATAAAGCGCGGCAAATCGGGATTGACGACGATAAAATCGAAGTGCCGTGCAACGCCGTCCCGCAATCGCTCCAACAGGGGCAGTCCCGGACGGCCGAAGGTCGTCATCACCAATTCGCCCATCAGGCGCATTTTCTCGTCGAGGATGCGCTCGAAGATATTCTCCTTCGTACGGAAATAGTAGTGGAGCATGGCATGCGTCACACCCGCAGCCCGGGCTATCGAAATCGTGCGCGCCCCGTCGAACCCCTTGGCGAGAAACTCCCGTTCGGCCGCTTCAAGGATCGCTTGTTCCTTATTCTGAGTCTGTTCCGTCATCATTCCTTTGTTTTAACAAACTTATTTAACAATCTTGTTAATGCAAATATACACAGAGAATCGAATCGTCCAACAATTTTGTTAATAAAAATTTCGCACATAAAAAATGCTACCAACAGAGTTGGTAGCAAAATCAAGTTCCGGGAACAAAAGCCTTAGTTCGGCCGCGCCGGCGAACCGCTCGTCAGCCGGGGAGCGTTTTTTGCCGCATCGGGCAGGCGGCAGGGGACAGCGCTGTCCGCCTCGGAAGTAATGATCACGACCGGCATGCCGACATAGACATATTTTTTAACGAGTTCGAGCAGATCGCTGTTATTCAAACGGATGCATCCTTCGGTAGCACGCGTGCCGATCGAAGCGGGATCGTGTGTACCGTGAATGCCGATACCGCGGTGGCCCGGCGTCTTCAGACGGATGAAATGCGAACCGTAAGCCCCTTTGATCTCTCCCTTGCCGTCACCGAAATCATGCGTCCACGCACTTGCGTCCTGCACCTGCTGGACGGAAAAAAGGCCCTCGGGGGTCTTCATGTCGCCCGGCTTCTCCTTGTTGCCCAGCGCCCGGCCGCAGGCTATGGGATAGGCGGCCAGCAGGCGGCTGTTGAAATCGTAGACCGCAAGGGTCATCGACTCCTTGGAAATGGCGATAAGGGCCGCACTGGAAGGCGGGGCCTGCTGGGCCAGTGCGTCGTTGCTGAAAAACAGCGCAGAGAGGATAAGAATATGCAGAATTGTTTTCATAGGCACAAATATACGATTTTCCCGGGCAAAATCCGCAGCACTGACCGAAAAAGCCGCCCTGCATTTTCCGAAAAGTCGTCAATAGCCTCCGACCAAACAAAAATAGGCATTGCGGCATCATATTCGTCTAACTTCTGTCGTTAGGATAATATGTTGGCAAAAAATTCATAATTTTACGCCGAAAAACCGGACGACACAGGCAAACAATCCGGAACCTTAGTTAGAAAGACAACATGAAACTATCACGCGAGAAAATCATGCAGCAGGCGACCCATGCCGGCCGCCGCACCTTGCAATTCGGAGAAAATGCAGGTAACAAAATACGCGGTCTGTCGAAACGCTCCTGGCTGATCCTGGCCGCAATAGCCCTACTGATCGCCGGAGGACTCTGGTGGTGGCTGCGCCCCGAGCCCCAGCAGCCCATACTGCCCGTGGTCCAGGTCGACCCGGTACAGACCGACGACATCGAAATCTACGGCGAATACGTGGGCCGCATCCGCGCCCAGCAGTTCGTCGAAATCCGCGCCCGGGTGGAGGGCTTCCTTGAAAAAATGCTTTTCGAAGAGGGAACCTACGTCAAAAAAGGGCAGCCGCTGTTCATCATCGATCCCCTGCTCTACGAGGCCCGTGTAAATAAAGCAAAGGCTCAGCTGAACAAGGATAAGGCCATGGCCCTCAAAGCTGACCGCGACCTGAAACGAATCCGCCCGCTCTACGAGCAGAACGCCGCGAGCCAGTTGGACCTCGACAACGCCATCGCCTCCTACGAAAGCGCTACGGCTGCCGTGGCGATGAGCGAAGCCGACCTCACGCAGGCTGAAACCGCCTTGAGCTATACCACCGTCAGTTCGCCGCTGTCGGGCTACATCTCCGAACGCAGCGTCGACATCGGCACGATCGTCAGCCCCAACGGCAAGTCGCTGCTGGCAACGGTCGTCAAGAGCGACACCGTGCGCGTGGACTTCAGCATGACGGGCCTCGACTACCTGAAAAGCAAGGCCCGCAACGTCAACCTGGGACAAAAGGACTCCACCCGCAAGTGGGACCCCTACATCACCATCACGCTGGCCGACAACACGCAGTATCCGCTGCGCGGACTGGTCGACTTCGCCGACCCGCAGGTAGACCCCGAAACGGGAACCTTTTCCGTGCGCGCCGAAATGGCCAATCCCGACCGCATCCTGCTGCCGGGACAGTTCACCAAAGTGCGCCTGCTGCTCGACGTACGTGAAAAAGCCACGGTCGTTCCGACCAAATCGGTCATTATCGAGAAGGGCGGCGCCTATGTCTTCGTCATACGGCGCGACAGCATCGCCGAACGCCGCCTGGTCGAACTCGGTCCCGAAGTCAACAACCGGGTAATCGTCGAGCGCGGCGTCGTTCCGGGCGAAATGATCGTCGTGGAGGGCTTCCACAAGCTGACACACGGCGACAAGGTCGACCCCGTACGCGCCCCGGAGAAAAACCATAACACCGAGGCGGAAACGTCCGAAAAATAGCGAGTTATGAAGTTGGATTTCTTTATTGACCGGCCCATATTCTCGACCGTCCTGTCCGTAATCATCGTGATCGTCGGACTGCTGGGACTGGTGATGCTCCCCGTGGACCAGTATCCGCGCATCGTGCCCCCGGTAGTCAAAATCTCGGCCTCGTATCCCGGCGCCAGCGCCCAGACGGTGACGCAGGCCGTGGCAACGCCCATCGAGCAGGAACTGAACGGAACGCCCGGCATGCTCTACATGGAGTCGACGAGCAGCAACTCGGGCGGATTCTCCGCTACCGTAACCTTCGACATCGACACGGACGCCGACCTGGCGGCCGTCGAGATTCAGAACCGCGTGAAGCAGGCCGAGGCGCGCCTCCCGGCCGAGGTCATACAGAACGGCATTTCGGTCCAAAAGCAGGCTTCGAGCCGTCTGATGACCATCACGCTCCTGTCGACCGACCCCAAGTTCGACGAAATTTATCTTTCGAACTACGCTACGCTCAACGTGCTGGACATGCTGCGCCGCGTGAAGGGCGTCGGCAGCGTTTCGAACGTCGGCAGCCGTTACTACGCCATGCAGATCTGGGTACAGCCCGACCGGCTGGCCAACCTCGGACTGACGGTGCAGGACCTGCAAAAGGCCCTCAAGGACCAGAACCGCGAATCGGCGGCAGGCGTGCTGGGCCAGCAGCCCATCACAGACCTCGACGTTACGATTCCGATCACCGCCCGCGGGCGTCTTTCGTCGGTGGGCGAATTCGAGGAAATCGTCATCCGGGCCAATCCCGACGGATCGCTCATCCGCCTGCGCGACGTGGCACGCGTATCGCTCGAAGCCTCGTCGTACAGCACCGAAAGCGGCATCAACGGCGGCAACGCGGCCGTTATGAACATCAACATGCTGCCGGGCGCAAACGCCATGGAGGTGGCACGCGCCGTCCGGGAGACGATGGACGAAATCAGCCGCAACTTCCCGGAGGGAATCTCCTACAAGATTCCGTTCGACATGACCTCCTACATCTCGCAGTCGATCAAGGAGGTTTACCACACGTTGTTCGAAGCGCTGCTGCTCGTGATCCTCGTCGTCTTCCTTTCGTTGCAGAACTGGCGTGCGACACTGATCCCGACCATCGCCGTGCCGATCTCGCTGATCGGAACCTTCGGCGTGATGCTCGCATTCGGATTCTCGCTCAACATGATGACCCTGCTGGGACTTATTCTCGCGATCGGTATCGTCGTGGACGACGCGATCGTGGTCGTGGAAGCTGTGGAGCGCACGATGGACGAAGAGGGGCTTTCGCCCTACGAGGCGACCAAGAAAGCCATGGGCGGACTGGGAAGCGCCATTATCGCCACGTCGCTGGTGCTGTGCGCCGTATTCGTTCCGGTAAGTTTCCTCTCGGGCATCACGGGACAACTCTACCGGCAGTTTACCATCACGATCGCCGTGTCGGTGCTGATCTCGACCTTCGTGGCCCTGACGCTTTCGCCGGCATTGTGCGCCCTGATCCTGCGCCCCGAATCGGGCAAAAAGAAAAACCGGCTGTTCCGCCACATCAACCTCTGGCTGGCAGGCGGCAACAAGTTTTACGAAAAGATGATCCGCGGCGGCGTGCGCCATTCGAAACGCATGCTCACGCTCTTCGGGCTGACACTCGTGGCGTTGTGGCTGCTCAATAAAGTCGTCCCCCAGAGCTTCATGCCGCAGGAGGACCAGGGATATTTCACCGTCGAACTGGAGTTGCCCGAAGGGGCCACGCTCGAACGCACGCGCCGCGTGACGGAGCGCGCCATGGAATTCCTGATGTCGTGCGAGGATGTGGAATATGTGCTCAACGTTACGGGCTCGAGCCCGCGTGTGGGAACCAACCAGTCGCGCAGCCAACTGACCGTCATCCTCAAACCGTGGGACGAACGCAAAACCTCGGATATCCGCAAACTGATGGGCCGCGTGCGCGAAGAGATGCGGCGCTATCCCGAAAGCAAGGTCTACCTCTCGACACCGCCCGTCATCCCGGGACTGGGAGCCTCGGGCGGCTTCGAGTTGGTGCTCGAAGCGCGCGGAAACGCCTCTTACAGCGACCTGCAACACGCCGTCGACACACTGCTGCACTATGCAGCGCAGCGTAAGGAACTGACGGGGCTTTCGTCGTCGATGCAGAAAGACATTCCCCAGCTCTATTTCGACGTGGACCGCGACAAAGCCCAGATGCTGGGCGTGCCGATGGCCGACATTTTCTCGACGGTCAAAACCTTCACGGGATCGGTTTACGTCAACGACTTCAACCTGTTCAACCGTATCTACCGCGTCTACATCCAGGCCGAAGCACCGTACCGCGCCCACCAGGAAAACCTCGGGCTCTTCTTCGTCCGGAGCGCCGATAAAGCGATGATCCCCATCACGGCGCTCGGTACGACCTCCTACACCACGGGCCCCGGCACGATCCGCCGTTTCAACATGTTCAATGCGGCGACCATCTCAGGCGAGGCGGCGCAGGGGTACAGTTCGGGACAGGCGATGGCCATCCTCGAACAGATCGCACGCCGCCACCTGCCGCCGACGATCGGCGTCGAGTGGAGCGGCCTTTCCTACCAGGAAAAACACGTCAGCGGACAAGCCGGGTATGTGCTGGCGCTGGCTTTCCTCTTCGTCTTCCTGTTCCTCGCGGCGCAGTACGAAAGCTGGCTGATTCCCGTGGCGGTGATTCTCTCGCTGCCGATCGCCGGCATCGGGGCCTACCTGGGCAACTGGGTATGCGGACTGGAAAACAACATCTATTTCCAGATCGGACTGGTGATGCTGGTGGGCCTCGTGGCCAAGAACGCGATCCTGATCGTCGAATTCGCCAAGGACGAGGTCGAAAAGGGGCACGACACGCTGACGGCCGTCATCATGGCCGCACACCTGCGCTTCCGGCCCATCGTCATGACCTCGCTGGCCTTCATCCTCGGCATGCTGCCGCTGGTCTTCGCCAGCGGACCCGGATCGGCCAGCCGCCAGGGCATCGGCACGGGCGTATTCTTCGGCATGTTAGTGGCGATCACCGTCGGTATCGTCTTCGTACCGCTCTTCTTCGTCTGGGTTTACAAAGTGAAAGAAAAATGGTCAAAACGATGAAACGAAGCACAACCTATATTTTCGGCGCGCTCCTGCTGCTGGCGGCAGGCAGCTGCTCCGTGCAGAAGAAGTGCAAGGCTCCGGAGCTCGACATGCCCGCCGAGATCGTCGCCGGGCAAAGCGACTCGCTGACGCTGAGCGACCGGAAGTGGTGGGAGGTTTACACCGACACGACGCTCTGTTCGCTGATCGGCCGCACACTCGACCGCAACCGCAACATGCAGTCGGCCGAAGCACGCATCCGCCAGTTGGAAGAACTCTACCGCGTAAGCAAAGCCGCACGCCTGCCGTCGCTCAGCGGACTGGTCCTCGCCGACAACGAAACCAACGATTACTACGGCGAAGCGCACAAGAGCGACGCCGAATTCAGCGTCAAAGCCACCCTGAGCTGGGAAGCCGACCTGTGGGGCAGCCTGCGCTGGGCCAAACGCAAAGGCGCGGCCGAATATCTCGCCTCGGTCGAGGCGGCGCGCGCCGTACAGATGACGCTCATCGCCGAAGTCGCCACGGCCTATTTCGAACTGACGGCCCTGGACCATGAACTGGGCGTCGTACGCCGCACGGTGGAGACCCGAGAGGAGAGCGTGCGCCAGGCAAAACTGCGTTTCGAAGGCGGTCTGACCTCCGAGACGGCTTACCAGCAGGCGAAGGTCGAACTGGCGAGCGCCGCAGCGCTGATCCCCGACCTCGAACTGCGCATCGCCCAGAAGGAGAACCAGATTTCGGTGCTCGCAGGCAACTATCCTTCACGCGTGGCGCGCAGCAAGATGAACATGAACGTCAGGATGCCCGACTCGCTGCCTGTCGGCCTGCCCTCGACACTGTTGCAGCGCCGTCCCGACGTACGGCAGTCGGAACAGCAGTTACGCGCGGCAATGGCCGCTGCGGGCATGGCCTATGCCGACCGTTTCCCGCGGCTGACAATCTCACTGACAGGAGGACTGGAAAACGACGCGCTCAAGGGACTGATCAATTCGCCCTTCTCCTACGCCGTCGGCAGCCTCACCGCTCCGCTGTTCGCCTTCGGGTCGAAACGAGCGAAATACCGGGCGTCGCTGGCGGCCTACGACCAGGCGCGGCTGGCATACGAACAGAAGGTGCTGGAGGTTTTCCGCGAGGTGAACGACGCCGTGGTCGCCTACCGCAACATGCGCAAGACGGCCGAACTGAAATTCAACCTCAAGGAGGCGGCCCGGCAGTATGTCGTACTGGCCAAATTGCAGTATATCAACGGTGTAATCCGCTACATAGACGTGCTCGACGCCCAGCGTAAGTTCTTCGACGCACAAGTCGAGGAGGGTAAGGCGGTGCGCAACGAGCACCTTGCGCTGGTCGGGCTTTACAAAGCCCTCGGCGGCGGGTGGCAACCGTCGGACATCGAAAAAAAGGGTTGACCGCACGGTCAACCCTTTTTCTTTCCCAGTTTTGCCCGGATGCGGCTCAGCGACTGCGGCGTAATCCAAAGGTAGGAGGCGATGTGCTTCAGCGGCACGTATTGCAACAACTCGGGACTCTCCGCCATCAATGTCCGGTAACGCTCTTCGGCCCGCGGGGCGCCGCCCGAAAGTATCCAGTTTTCAAGGCCGAGGAACTGCTGTTCGAAAAGCCTCCGCCCGAAGTTGGCCGCCTCGACCGATTCGGCAAAAAAGGCCTCCAGGTCGGCTTTGGAGATGCGGTAAAGTTCGGCGTCGCACATCGCTTCGATCGAAATCCGCGAAATTTCGTTTTCGACATATCCCCACGTCGAAAAGAGCGCTTCGCCTTCGGCAGCGAACCAGACCGAGACATCCACGCCGTCGTCGAAATAGTGGCCCAGCCAGATGCCGCGGCTCACGATGTAGAAATCGGGATTCCGCTCGCCCTGGCGAACGACGCATTCCCCTTTGCGGAACGTGCATCGCACCATCCGGCCGATCAGCCGTCCGCAGTCCGCCGCCGGCAGGTTGTATTTCCTGCTGAATTTCTCGATAAATGCCTCCATGCCTTACAAGTTTGAGAAGGCAAAGATAGTGAAATTATCGAGTCGGGACGAGATGCCGCCCGCGCCAGTAAATCGCGCCAACGACCGCAAAGGTAAGCACCTCGGCCAGCGGCACGGCCAGCCAGATACCTTCCACGCCGAACAACAGGGGCAGTCCGAAGAAACAGAGGATCATGAAAACGAATCCCCGCAGGAGGGTCACCGCCATTGCCGGACGCGGCCGCTCGACGCTCTGGAAATAACCGATCGAAACGATATTAACCGCGAAAAAGACGAATCCCGAAGCAAAGAGCGGAAGTCCCTTGACGGCAATGGCATACGCCGGGTAGGAACTGTCGATGAACATCGCCACAATCCAGTGGCTGAACAGCGCCGTGACGCCGAAAAACGCCAGTCCCGTCACCACGGCCGTCACCAGCGACAACCGGAAGGCCTTTCGCACCCGCACACCGTTACCGGCGCCGAAATTGTAGCTCAGGATCGGCTGGGCCGACTGCCCGATGGCGTTGTAGACCATGAAGATGATCGGGAAGAAGTAGCAGGCGATGCTGAATGCCGCCACGCCGTCCTCACCCAGATAGCGGATAAAGACGTAATTCCCGGCGAACATCATCGTGGCGATAGCCCCCTCGCAAAGGAAGGTCGAAAGCCCCAGCCGGCACATATAACCCACGTTGCGGAGGGTCAGGCGCATGCTTTTGCGGCTCGTCTTCACCCGGCAGAAACGCACGACGTTGCGGCGGCGGCCCAGGTAGCCGAGGATCATGGCCGCACCCACGATATAGCCCAGGCTCGTAGCCAGCGCCGCACCCCTCATGCCCCAGCCGAAGATGAAAATGAAAACGTAGTCCAGTACGATGTTGATAACGGCGGGAACCGCATTGCAGAGCATCGCATAGTTGGGCGACCCGTCGAGCCGGATGAAGAACATGCCCGAACTCAGCAGTGCGCTGAACGGCAGGAACGGCGCGAACCAGTGCATATATTCCACCGCCAGCGGGAGGAGCCGCTCGGAACTGCCCAGCAGCAGCGCTACTTCGCGGGCGTAAAAGGTGATCAGGAAACTGTACACCGCCAGCAGGAGCGACGACACCACGACGGCCTGCGTGACGTTGATACGCGCCGCCTTGACCTTCCCCTGCGAGAGGTGGATCGACGCCACGACCGAAGCCCCGACACCGAACATCAGCCCGACGCCCGTGCTGATCAGGAACAGCGGCGCGGCGATGTTGACCGCGGCCAGCGCATCGCTGCCGATGCCGCGTCCCACGAAAATCCCGTCCGTGATTACGAAAACGGCCGAGAAAACCATCCCCAGGACGGTGGGGATCAGCAGTTTCCGAAATAACTTCGGAATCTCCATGCTGCCGAAATCGATACTGTCTTTCATTGCATTCATTTTTTGGGTGTGCAAAGATACGCGCTTCCCGACGGACAAAAGTTACCATTTGGTAAAAAGTGCCCTAAAAAAGCCCCTCCGGAACGAAGGGGCTTTGCACGGCGGGAATCAGAGCGTTTCCTGCTTGAGTTGTTCGACGAAATGGTCGATGCGGCGCAGTTGCTGCGGAATTTTGATCGACTGCGGGCAATGCGACACACACTGGTCGCAGCCGATGCAATGGCTTGCCTGCCGAAGTTTGGGAACCGAACGGTCATACCCGACGAGGAACGCCCGCCGGGATGCCCGGTAAGCGGGGTCCTGCCGGTCCTTGGGAACGTTGCCCTCGTTCACGCAGCGGTTGTAGTGGGCGAAGATCGCCGGAATGTCGAGCCCATAGGGACAGGGCATGCAGTACTGACATTCGGTGCAGGGCACGGTGGGGTATTTGAGCATCAGCTGCGCCGTATCCTCCAACAGTTCGAACTCCGCAGGGGTCAGGGGTTTCAGCGGCGAATAGGTGCGGATATTGTCCTGCAGGTGCTCCATGTAGGTCATACCGCTCAGCACGGTCAGCACCCCGGGATAGGACCCTGCATAACGGAATGCCCACGAAGCGGTGCTCAGCGACGGGCGGCGCTCCTTGAGCCGCTCGACCAGGTGGTCGTTCAGCCGCGACAGACGGCCGCCGAGCAGGGGTTCCATGATGACGGCCGGAATGCCGCGCTTCTCCAACTCGCCGTAGAGGTACTCGGCATTGACGTTGCGGCCCGAAGCGTGCTTCCAATCGACATAGTTCATCTGGATCTGCACGAAATCCCATTTGATATCCATCGCCAGCAGGTGATCGAAAACCTTCTGGTCGCCGTGAAACGACCACCCGAGGTTGCGGATACGCCCGGCCTCACGCTCACGCAGGAGGAAATCGAGGACACCGCTGTCGACAAAGCGTTCGTTGAAGGTCTCGACGCCCTTATCGCCGCCCACCGAGTGAAGCAGGTAGTAATCCAGGTAGTCCGTCTGCAAATCGCGGAGCGAACGCCGGTACATCTCCTTCGAATCCTTTAATATCTGAGCGGGAGACATTCCGCGCCCCGCCATGCGGTGATTGGACATCTTGGTGGCGATGAACACCTTGTCGCGCGGATGGCGTTTGAGGGCGATACCCGTCGATTTCTCGGAAAAACCCTGGATGTAGACGGGCGCCGTATCGAAATAGTTGACCCCGTGGGCGATGGCGTAGTCGACGAGGTCGTTGACGGCCTCCTGGTCGATCGGGTTACCGTCGGCGGCAGGGGTTTCCAGCAGCGGCCAGCGCATACACCCGTAGCCCAGCAGCGATACCCGGTCGCCCGTCGAGGGGCATTCCCGGTAAGTCATCGCACCGGTCGGAACTTCGCCGACAGCGGCAGTCTTTTCCGACGCACCTTTCGTTTTGCAGCCGTAAAGCCCGGCAGTCGCGGCGGCGGCGCCGAGGCCGAACGTTTTCAGGAATACCCGGCGGTCTATCTTTTTCTTTTCCATGGATTGACGTTTTTAAACAGTTCTGTGGCGCTCGTGGCCTTCGACATAAATGGCGCTGAACGGTCGCGCCGGACAGAGGTTTTCGCAGGCTCCGCAGCCGATGCAGCGCTCCTCGTTCACAGCGGGAATGCGCGGCGATTTCGGGTCGTCGGGGTCCCTGTGCACCATTTTGATCGCTCCGGCGGGACAATGCCGCGCGCAGTTGTTGCAGGTTACGCCGTCGGTATTGACCACACAATTGGCCGCAATCCATACGGCGTGGCCGATCTGGATCGACGATTTTTCGGCAAGGTCGGTCAGGCGGATGGCATCCGTAGGGCATACTTCGGCACACTTGGCGCACTCCGGGCGGCAATAACCGCGCTCGAACGACATCTCGGGCTGCATCAGGGTCATCAGCTTACCCGACGGGCGCAGCACCTGGTTGGGACACACCGAAACGCAGAGCTGACAGCCCGTGCAATGGGCGTTGAAGTGGCGCAGGCTCCGCGCGCCCGGCGGCACGATGGGCGTAGCGCGGTTCGGAACCTTCTTGTCGACGATTACGGCCAGTCCGCCGTCGACCTTCTTCTCCTGCGCTCGGAGCGCGGAGTAGGCGAGTACGCCCGCCAGCCCCAGGAACTTACGGCGTGCGGCGTCGGTCTCCGGCTTCGGGGCCTCGGGAACTACGGGGGACTCCGATCGCCGCAGCGTATAGGTAATAGCCCCCTGGCGGCAGTTTTCGAGACAGTCCATGCAGGCCACGCAACGACTGTAATCGATCTTATGCGCCGCCGGGTCGATACACGACGCCTTGCAGTTGCGGGCGCAGAGTTTGCAGCCGTTACACTTCGACGTATCGAAACGCGGCTTGAACAGCGAGTAGCGGGAGAGAAATCCCAGCACCGTACCCACGGGACAGATCGTATTGCAGTAAGTACGCCCGCTGCGCCAGGCAAGGATAAAGAGCACGACGAACGTTACGACGGCAACGAGGAACGTAGAGAGGCCCTTCATCCACACGTCGACCGAATAGAAAGCATAGCTGTCCATGCGTTCGGCGATGTATGCCAGCAGGTTGTTGCCCCACGCGTAGACCGGGGCCAACAGGTTCGAAGCGATGCGTCCATAGGCGCTGTAAGGCGCGAGCAGCGAACCGACACCCGCGAGCATCGCTGCAATGAACACCACGAGCATCGCCCGGCGCAGCCAGGTGAGCGCCGGGGAGTAGCTGAAGCGGTTGCGATGCTTTTTGCGTTTCCCGGAGGCCCACGAAACGATGTCCTGCATCACGCCCAGCGGGCAGATGACCGAACAATAGATACGGCCGAAGAGAAGCGTCAGGATCACGAGGAAGGCCACAACGCCGACGTTGAGGGCCAGCAGGGCAGGCAGGAACTGGATTTTGGCCATCCAGCCGAACCACGCATGGAGCGTCCCGGTAAAATCGAGGAACAGCAGCGTGATCAGCACGAAGAATAGGGCCGCAGCCGCAATTCGGATTTTTCGTAACATAGATTAAGTCTGGTAGTTTATTATTGTCGTTCCGGATTCAACGCCGTTTGCCCATTCCGGCGCCGTTGATAAATCCGCCCCTCGCGGGGCTTTATTCATCCGGCAGCCGGCGTTTTCGCCGACCGCCGGATACTGGTTCCGTTATGCGTTACGCCCGCAGGCCCAGTTCGTAAGCCTCCTGCATCGCAGGCGAGGATTTGATCTCGCCCGCGTGCCAGGCTCCGACACCGTAGATAACGCCTTTCTCCGCAGGCCCTTCGAGGCAGTCGAGGAAGCCGCGGAAGCACTCCACCGTGCGCTGCATCATGTCGATGCTCTCTTCGGCAGCCGTCAGGATGAAGTAGAACTCCTTGTCGTTCATCTCGGTATAGCGGGCGCAGGCGCGGTCGATCAGGGTCTTCATCTGCCCGCACACGGTGTAAAAATAGACCGGCGAGGCCATCACGATCACATCCGCTTCGACCATTTTTCCGACGACCCCAGCGGCATCGTCACGCTGCGGGCAGGGATGCTCGCCGTTATAACAGCGGTTGCAGCCCATACAATAGTTAATCGTCTTGTCTTTCAGGAATATCTTCTCGACCTCGAGGCCCGCCTCGCGGGCGCCCTCCATAAAGCGGTCGCACAGCAGGTCGGAATTTCCGCCGCGGCGCGGGCTGGAGGAGAGAATCAAAACTTTCTTTGCCATATTATCCTAATGTAAATTACTCAGCCATTCAACAATTTCAGGATCACGGTGATCGAGGAAGCTACTCTCGGGACGGTCCAGCGTGGCGATCACGGCCATGTCTTCGGCGTCGAGTTCGAAGCCGAACACATCGAAATTCTCCGCAATACGCTCCGCATTCACCGATTTGGGAATGCAGACCACCTCGCGCTGGATCAGCCAACGCAACACCACCTGCGCCACCGTTTTCCGATACCGGGCAGCGATCGCCAGCAGCAATTCGTTCGTAAACAATCCGTTCCTGCCCTCGGCGAACGGCGCCCACGACTCGATCTGCACGCCTTTCGAACGCATGAACTCCGCAGGGACGGTCTGCTGGTGGAAGGGATGGGTCTCGACCTGGTTGACGGCCGGCACGACCTCGTTGTGAAGGATCAGGTCCGCAAGGCGGTCGGGATAGAAGTTCGAAACGCCGATGGCCCGGATGCGGCCCTCCCGATACAACTCCTCCATGGCACGCCACGAGCCGTAAACGTCGCCGTAAGGCTGGTGGATCAGGTAAAGGTCGAGATAGTCCAGGCCCAGCTTCGACATCGACTCTTCGAACGCCTTCTTCGCCGGTTCATAACCCGCGCCGCTGATCCACAGTTTCGTGGTGATGAAAAGTTCCTCGCGGGGAATGCCGCTGCGGCGGATCGCACGGCCCACGGCCTCCTCGTTGTCGTAGGCCGCGGCAGTGTCGATCGAGCGGTAACCGATCTTCAGGGCATCGCCGACAGCCTGCTCGCAAACGGCAGGGTCCGGAATCTGATAAACGCCGAAACCGAGGATCGGCATTTCGACGCCGTTATTCAATTTTACGTATTTCATTTTTTTACTTTTTTCATTATTCGGGTATAACTTCGTTCAGGCATGCAATGCCGTTCAGCGTGCGCGGATAGCCGATGTAGGGCAGCAATTGGGTCACAACGGCCAGCAGGGTAGCCTTGTCGTTGCCGACATTCACGTTTCCGGCGATATGCCCCCTGACCTGCGGCTCGCAGCCCCCGAGCGACACGAGCATCGAGAACGTCAGCAGTTCGCGCATCTTCACGTCCAGGCCCCGGCGGGTCAGAAAATCGCCGAAGCAGTTATCCGACAGGTAACGCTGGATGTGCTTCTGGTTCTCCGGAGCCGTCCGGTGCATCCCTTCGATACGCTCCGGGCCGAAAATCGACTTCTGCATGGCCAGCCCCTTTTCGAAACGGTCCGCAGGCGTCGTCGTCGACTGTCCTTCGAGCGGCAGCGTCACACCGTGCGCCGCCAATACCTCGTTGGTCAGGCCGATAAAATCGGCCACACGGGCCATACCGACGTAAGGAACAGCCTGATAAAGCACCTCTTTCACCTCGACCGGCGTAACGCCTGCCTGCAACGCACCTTCGAGCATCGTCCGATAGGCGGCCCGCCCCTGTGAGGCAATATTCGAGGCCAGGATGCACAGCAGACGCGTCCGGGTGTCGAGGTTCCCGTAATCCGGGACTTCGCCGAGCGCAAAGTTACCAAAAATTTCAAATAATTCGGGGTCCGCATCCCCAAGTTCCGGTATTCCGCCCGGAAACAATTCGGCCAGGCGGCGCCGGGCGTCTTCACCCAGGCGGGACACCGGGGCCGGGGCGGAAGCCGTCGCTGCCGCATACTGCGCGTCGTCGACCGGTTCGAGCCATGTGTTCTCGTTGGTCTGCGGATTGCATTCGACGGCCAGGTGCGAAAACCAACTGTCGGGAGCCGCTCCGTGCCAGTGCACCGCGTCGGGCGCGATCTCCACAACGTCGCCCGGCAGCAGGACCCGGGCCGGCTCTCCCCGCTCCTGGTAATAGCCCCGGCCGCCGACGGCAATCAGGAGCTGGCCGCCCGTATGGCTGTGCCAGTTGTTACGGCATCCGGGCGAGAACGTGACGTTCGACACGGGAACGTTCAGCGCCCTGTCGGTCGTCAGCGGAGCCAGCCAGGTCTGCCCGGTAAAGTACTTCGAAAACCGTTCGGGGAGTTTCTCCCCCACGGGAAAAGGACTGACTTTTTTTGCTTCTTCCATATTCTGTGCATTTAAGGATTGCAGAATTCCGCCCGAAAACAGGGCAGCGGCGGCCACGGCCGCAATGAGGATTCGTTTCATTGGTTCAAAGGGATGGTTTCACGATGCAAAAATAGAACGTCTCCCGCAACAAATCCGTACCCGGATTACGGTTCTGCTTACCATTATTACGCATTATGGGCCGGTTCTACGCACGACAGCGTAAAACCGGCCCAAGGACAGATCATCGAATCGGGCAGGGAGCAGGTATCCGGCCCGAAAGAAAAAGAGCCGCGACTGCCTATGAAACGGGGCTTTTAGCCCCGCGGCCCTGATTGGCGACAGCCTCCATCAGTTTGGCGATTTCGGCCGGATCGCCCAGAAAATAATCTTTGACATAACCCAGTCCTTCGTCGAACTCGAAAACATAGGGCACGGCGGTCGGAAGGTTAAACTCCGATATGGCCTCGTCCGAGATGCCTTTCAGTTTCTTGATGATGCCCCGCAGGCTGTTGCCGTGGGCTACGACCAGCAGTTCGTCGTGCCGGGAGAGCGCAGGGAGTATCTCGCACTCCCAGTAGGGCATCGTACGGGCCACGGTATCCTGCAAAGATTCGGTACGGGGCAGTGCCGCATCGGGAATCCCGGCGTAACGGGGATCGAGGCGCGGATTGCGGGGATCGTCCTCGGCCAAAGGCGCAGGGGCCATGTCGTAACTGCGGCGCCAGATGTGGACCTGCTCGTCACCGTATTTTTCGGCCGTTTCGCGTTTGTTCAATCCTTGCAGCATCCCGTAATGCTTTTCGTTCAGCCGCCAGTTTTTCGTCACCGGAATCCAATCCTGATCCATTTTGTCGAGCACGACATCGAGGGTCTTTACAGCCCGTTTTAAATAGGAAGTATAAGCGTGCCCGAAGCGAAAACCCTCCTTCCGGAGCGTCTCGCCGGCCTTGACGGCTTCGGCAACACCCTTTTCGCTCAGGTCCACGTCGGTCCAGCCCGTAAACCGGTTTTCCTTGTTCCAAACGCTCTCGCCGTGGCGGAGCAAAACAATCTTTTTCATAGTCATGCAGGTGTATTTTCCGGTTCGGCACGCACTTCGTTCTCCAGGTGGCGATGCTCGGCGAAATCTTTGATATTCTGCATCGTAGTGCGTGCTATATTATCCAATGCTTCACGTGTGAAGAATCCCTGGTGCGAAGTCACGATCACGTTGTTGAACGACAAGAGGCGAGCCAGCACGTCGTCGTCCATGATGCGGTCCGAAGTGTCCTCGTAGAAATACCCGGCCTCCTCCTCGTAAACGTCGAGCCCCGCGGCCCCGATCTTCTTCTCCTTCAGGCCGTCGATCAGCGCTTCGGTGTGGATCAACTGGCCGCGGCCCGTGTTGATGATGATCACACCCGGCTTCATGTGTGAAATAGCCACGTCGCCGATCATGTAGCGCGTCTGATCGGTCAGCGGACAGTGGAGCGAAATGATATCCGAACGGGCGTAAAGCTCGTCGAGCGGCACATAGGTGATTCCGGCCTGCGCGGCATATGCCTGATCGGGGAAAAGGTCGTTGGCCAGCACCTCCATCCCGAAACCCTTGAGGATGCGGATCAGTTCGCGGGCGATCTTACCCGTACCGACGATACCCGCGGTCTTGCCGTACATGTCGAATCCCATCAGCCCGTGCAGCGAGAAGTTGCCGTCGCGCGTGCGCCAGTAGGCGCGGTGTATCTTGCGGTTGAGCGCCAGCATCAGCGCCACGGCGTGTTCCGCGACGGCATGCGGCGAATAGGCCGGAACCCGCACCACGGGAATGCCGTAGCGGGCCGCAGCAGGCAGGTCGACGTTGTTGAAGCCCGCACAGCGCAGCGCGATCAGTTTCACGCCCATGCCGGCCAGTTGGCGGATGGTCTCGGCGTCGGCCGTGTCGTTGACGAAGATGCAGACCGCGTCGGAGCCTTGCGCAAGGGCCACGTTGTTGGCATTCAGATGGCTGCGATGGTAGCAGATGTCGAACCCGTAGGCGTCGCGGATGCGGTCGAACGACTCCCGGTCGTAGGGTTGCGTACCGAATAACGTTATTTTCATAATTGCACTTTTTACCTTATACAGAAACGTTTCCAGACCTTCGGATATTATGCGATCGTCACTTCGTCGTCGAGGTAAACGTCCTGAATGGCGTGCAGCAACGCAATACCGTCCTTCATCGGGCGCTGGAAGGCTTTACGGCCGCTAATCAGGCCCATGCCTCCGGCGCGTTTGTTGATCACGGCCGTCGTGACGGCCTCCTGCAGGTCCGAAGCGCCGCGCGACTCGCCGCCCGAGTTGATCAGTCCCACGCGGCCCATATAACCGTTGGCCACCTGATAGCGGCAAAGGTCGATAGGGTGGTCGGAAGTCAGTTCCGAGTAAACTTTGTCGCTGGTCTTGGCAAAGCCGATCGCCCTGAAACCGCCGTTATTGGTCGGAAGTTTCTGCTTCACGATGTCGGCTTTGATCGTCACGCCCAGGTGATCGGCCTGTCCCGTAAGGTCGGCCGAGGCATGGTAGTCCACACCGTCCTTCTTGAAGCCCTCGTTACGCAGGTAGCACCACAGGATCGTCGCCATGCCCAGTTCGTGGGCCAAATCGAATGCCTGCGCAATCTCGACCAACTGGCGGCGGCTCTCCGCCGAACCGAAATAGATCGTGGCCCCGACGGCCTGCGCACCCATGTTCCAGGCGTCGCGCACCGTGCCGAACAACACCTGGTCGTAAGTGTTGGGGTAGGACAACAGTTCGTTATGGTTGATCTTGACGATAAACGGAATCTTATGCGCATATTTGCGCGCCACGGCGCCCAGCACGCCGAAGGTCGAAGCGACGGCGTTGCAGCCGCCTTCGATGGCGAGTTTCACGATGTTCTCGGGATCGAAATAGGCCGGATTGGGTGCAAACGAAGCTCCCGCAGTGTGCTCGATACCCTGGTCTACGGGCAGGATCGAGACATAACCCGTACCGCCCAGCCGCCCGTTGGCCAGAATCCATTGCAGGCTGCCCAGCGTACGGATATTGCGGTCGGACGCGGTCCAGATGCGGTCCACAGTATCGGGTCCCGGCAGGTACAACGACTTCTTGTCGATGGTGCGACATACATGCGAGAGGTAATAGCCGGCCTCGCTCCCTAAAATTTCAACTGTCTTGCTCATATTATAATAGTTTCAATTTGTACCAACGTTCTTTTTGAATAGTATTATCACGACAACTTATCCAAAAGCCGGGCCAAATAGCTCTCGGCCTGAGCAAGATCCCCTTTGTAAATGATATTCCTTTGTTTGTCGAGAATAAAAACCATAGGGAACCGTAAAATGCCCCATTCTTCTATAATTTCATCGTTGTTATCAAGTGACAAAGAAGGGAATTCATATGATCTCGTAGATAAAATTACATAACCGATATTATATTTTTCATATTCAGTCCTGCAATGTACGGCATATATCCCAACACGATCTTCATCTTTGTATTTCTCATACATCTCCTGTAATTTGGGAAACTGTTCATAACATACGCGGCATGACGTATACCACATATCAAGAAGTAAGTACGCCTTGTCCAGCTCATTTAACGAAATATATTCCCCAGAATAATTTTGCATTTTAATTTCGCTTTTACATTCCTGATAGGCACGCCCATTGATGGTCCCGTAATTCAATTTATGTGTCCACATACTGTAACCGGATGTACTAATCCAAAGCGCACAGATTAGAGATAGTCCGACAAATATTATTTTATGCGTTATTTTGCGAACTTTAAAAAAGAAATAACCGACACCTATTCCCAACCACCATATTAACAAATTAAGGAATGAAATCATCGCATCCCCGAAATGTATAATCCGAAATGGGAGCTCCAATATTGAAGCTCCCAACCATACCAACAAAACAATATATCCGGAGAATGTTGTATTTCTATATTTTTCTAATGCCAAGGTCGTCATTAAACCATAAACAATAAAACCAATAAATGACGAAAGAGGAAGTCCCGTAAGAGTCAATATTGAAATATATCCTCCTCGCAGCCAAGCAAGAAAAAGCGACCAAACAAAAGAAATCAAAAAAACTATACCCAACTTTTTCATTTTTTCAATTCTATTAAATACGGTTCAACCTTATTCCCTATTTCAACAAGTATATTTGATATACTGTTCCTACTTCTTGCCGTTGCGATACTCCGTCGGCGATTCCCCCGTGTGCTTCTTGAAAAAACGCCCGAGATAGGACTGGTCGGGGAATTTGAGCCGGTAGGCGATCTCCTGAACCGACAGGTCGGTCGACTGGAGCATCATCTTGATTTCGAGGACCACCGAACGGTCGATGAACTCCTTGGCCGAACTGCGTGCCACGGAGCGCACGATGGTAGAGAGGTAGCGGGTCGAGATGCAGAGTTTATCGGCGTAAAAGGCCACTTCGCGCTCCTGCGAGCTGTGGGCCTGAACAAGCGTTACGAAACGATGGAACAATTCGGTTTGCCGCGTGGTCGTCTCCGGCCCGCGGTGCTGCCGGGCGGCAAAGCGCTGCATCTTGTCGAAACTCTCCAGCAAGAGGTTCTGCAGACGGTTTTTGATGATCGTATTGCGGAACACGTTGCCGCGGTCACGGTAGGTATAGGCCGCCATCTCGAACCAGATCGCAGCCCCCTCGACGACGCGGTGGGGCGGATAAGAGATCGGACGCTCACGCAACGCATGGAAAAACGAAGGTTCGAGACGAAAGGCCGCTTCGGCGAAAAGGTCCCGCGAAAAGGCACAGAAAGTCATCTGGAAATCTTCCGTCCGGTCGGTGAGCATCAGGATCGAGCCGGGCAGCAGCAATACCATCGTATTGCGGCGCACATGCCCTCGGTATTGGTTGACCGTAGCATCGGCACTGCCGCTGCGGCAAAAAAGGATCGCACCTCCATCGGTACGGCAGGCGTAATTGCTGAAAAAGGCGAAATCGGATTCGCCGACGACAAATTGCTCTTCGGAAGTAGTAATTATCGGATTAACCGGCGTCATATATTTCTTTTTTCGAACAAAAATAATGATTATTTCGATAATAACAGAACCTTTGTGCCGAAAAGTACCAATACTGTTCGCAATATAATGGCACAAATGGACCTAATTTAGAATACTTTTGCACCTGAAAAAGTTTTTTAGTATAAAATTCAAATGGAAGTTATGAAGCAAACATTTGTGAAAGCTGCCGCTTTGGCATGCTGCATGGCAGCCGTCGGATGCAAACAGGCTCCGATGACAATGGGTCCCGGCGAATACGCCGTAATGACCATCGCCACCACCGACCGCGAAATTCCGAGCAACTACTCGGCAACGATCCGCGGCCGTCAGGACATCGACATCTATCCGCAGGTTTCGGGAACGATCTCGCAACTCTGTGTCAACGAAGGCCAGAACGTAACGAAGGGACAGACCCTTTTCATCATCGACCAGGTTCCCTACCAGGCAGCCCTCCAGACCGCCGAAGCCAACGTCGAGGCAGCCAAAGCCGGGGTAGCCACCGCGCAGCTCACCTACGACAGCAAAAAGGAACTTTTCGCCCGGAACGTCGTTTCGCAGTACGACCTCTCGACGGCCAACAACACCCTGCTGACCGCCAAGGCACAGCTTGCACAGGCCGAGGCCCAGCGTGTAAACGCAGCCAACAACCTCTCCTACACGGTCGTAAAGGCTCCGGCCAACGGTGTCGTAGGTACGCTGCCGTACCGCGTGGGCGCACTGGTGAGTGCATCGCTCCCGCAGCCGCTGACCACCGTGTCGGACAACTCGGAGATGTACGTCTATTTTTCGATGACCGAGAACCAGTTCCTGGGCCTGACGCGCCAGTACGGCTCGATCGCCGAAACGCTCAAGAGTATGCCCGACGTACAGTTGCAGCTCAGCGACGGTTCGATCTACGACCAGCCGGGCCGCGTCGAGTCGATCAGCGGCGTCATCGACCTCTCGACGGGCAGCGTGTCGCTCCGCGCGGCGTTCCCCAACAAGGGAGGACTGCTGCACAGCGGCGGCGCAGGCAACGTCATCCTGCCGAGCATTTACAAGGATTGCATCGCCGTTCCGCAGGCCGCAACGTTCGAACTCCAGGACAAAGTATACGTATATAAAGTAGTGGACGGCAAGGCCGCTTCGACGATGATCGAGGTCGAGAAGATCTCGAACGGCCAGGAATACATCGCCCGCAAGGGCCTCGTACCGGGCGACGTGATCGTAGCCGAGGGCGTAGGTCTGCTGCGCGAAGGTACGCCCATCCGCATAAAGGGTCAGGCCGCGGCCGAAACTGCCGCTCCTGCAACCGATGAGGCTGCCGCTCAGTCCCAAACCGAAAAAGAAGAGTAATCCATGACACTGAAACATTTTATCGAACGACCCGTACTGGCGTCGGTCGTATCAATCGTAATCGTAATCGCCGGTATCATCGGTCTCGCGACGCTGCCCGTCGAGCAGTATCCCGACATCGCTCCCCCGACGGTTATGGTGCGCGCCTCGTATCCGGGCGCCAGCGCCGAGACCATTCAGAAGTCGGTCATCGCACCGCTCGAACAGGCCATCAACGGTGTGGAGGACATGACTTACATGACTTCCAGCGCCGCTGTCGGCAGTGCTTCCGTAACGATCTATTTCCGGCAGGGAATCAACGCCGACATGGCAGCCGTGAACGTGCAGAACAAAGTATCGCGCGCTACCGGTCAGCTGCCTTCGGAAGTTACGCAAATCGGCGTTACGACCATGAAGCGTCAGACCTCCATGGTGAAAATCTTCTCGCTTTACAGCCCCGACGACTCCTACGACGAGACGTTCCTGTCGAACTACTCGAAAATCAATATCGAGCCCCGTATCCAGCGTATCCACGGCGTCGGCGAGGTATTCACCCTCGGCGCCGACTACTCGATGCGCGTCTGGCTGAAACCCGACGTAATGGCCCAGTACAAACTCATCCCGTCGGACGTTACGGCGGCACTGGCCGAGCAGAATATCGAGTCGGCGACCGGTACGCTGGGCGAGAACTCGCAGAACACGTTCCAGTACACGATGAAATACCGCGGACGCCACCAGACGCCCGAAGAGTTCGGAGAGATCGTGCTTCTTTCGAAGCCCGACGGAACGCTCCTGCGGCTGAAAGACATCGCCGACATCGAACTGGGCAGTGAGTCCTATGCCTATAAAGGCTACACCAACGGCCACCCGGGCGTCAGCACCATGATCTTCCAGACCGCCGGCTCGAATGCCACGCAGGTCGTGAACGATGTCAACGCCCTGCTCGACGAAGTGCAGGCCGAACTGCCGAAAGGTATCGCCGTCGCCCACCTGCAAAGTGTGAACGACTTCCTCTACGCCTCGATGAAGGAGGTAATGAAGACCCTGTTCGAGGCTATCCTCCTCGTAATCCTGGTGGTATACGTCTTCCTGCAGGACATCCGCTCGACGCTCATCCCGACGGCCTCGATCCTCGTCTCATTGGTCGGTACGTTCGGTTTCCTCGCCCTGGCCGGATTCTCGATCAACCTGCTGACCCTCTTCGCGCTGGTTCTTGCCATCGGTACGGTCGTCGACGACGCCATTATCGTGGTGGAGGCCGTCCAGGCGCGTTTCGACGTGGGATATAAGTCCTCCTATATGGCTACCGTCGACGCCATGTCAGGTATCACTTCGGCTATCGTAACTTCGACGCTGGTCTTCATGGCCGTGTTCATCCCCGTCTCCATGATGGGCGGAACGTCGGGTGTGTTCTACACCCAGTTCGGTATCACGATGGCCGTAGCCGTGGGTATTTCGGCCGTCAACGCACTTACGCTGTCGCCGGCCCTCTGTGCCATCATCCTCAAACCGTACCTCGACGAGAACGGCGAGATGCGCGACAACTTCGCCGCCCGCTTCCGCAAGGCCTTCAACACGGCGTTCAGCGCCTTGGTCAACAAGTACAAGCACGGCGTGCTGCTCTTCATCAAGCACAAGTGGCTGATGTGGTCGACGCTCGGACTCGCCATTGCTGCGCTGGTCCTGCTGATGAACACCACCAAGACGGGTCTGGTTCCCGACGAGGACCAGGGTACGATCATGGTCAACGTTACCACGGCTCCGGGTTCCTCGCTCGCCGAAACCCACAAGGTCATGCAGCGGGTATCGGAGCGTATCCAGGGTATCCCCCAGATCCGGGATTTCATGGAGGTAGCCGGTTACGGTATGATCGCCGGACAGGGACCGTCGTACGGTATGGCCATCATCAAACTGAAAGACTGGGAGGAGCGCCCGAACAAGGAGGATGCCGTGAATGCCGTCATCGGCCAGATCTACGGCCGCACCGCCGACATCAAGGACGCGCAGATTTTCGCCGTGGCTCCGCCGATGATCTCGGGCTACGGAACCTCGACCGGTTTCTCGATGAACCTGCAGGACAAGGCAGGCGGCGAGCTGAAAGACTTCTACAACATCTACCTGCAATTCATCGGAGCGCTGAACCAGCGTCCGGAGATTGCCCAGGCCTACTCGACCTTCAACATCAACTTCCCGCAGTACATGGTGGACATCGATGCAGCGAAGGCCAAGCGTGCCGGCGTATCGCCCAACGCGATCCTCTCGACCCTGGCAGGTTACTACGGCGGCCAGTACGTCTCGAACATCAACCGTTTCTCGAAAATGTACTACGTAACGTTGCAGGCCGACCCGAAATACCGTCTCGACACCGAATCGCTCAACAACGTCTACGTGCGTTCGAACAACGGCGAGATGGCTCCCCTGGGCCAGTTCGTGAACCTGACGAGGGTTTACAGTTCCGAGGTGCTCAGCCGCTTCAACATGTACAGTTCGATCGCCGTGAACGGCACGGCCGCCGCAGGCTATTCGTCGGGTGACGCCATCAAGGCCATCCAGGAAGTCGCCGCACAGGTACTCCCGAAAGGCTACGGCTACGAATTCGACGGCATCACGCGCGAGGAGGCACAGACCGGCAGCAACACCGCCATCATCTTCGGTATCTGCATCCTGCTGATCTACCTTATCCTGAGCGCCCTGTACGAGAGTTTCCTCATTCCGTTCGCCGTCATCCTGTCGGTTCCGTGCGGTCTGATGGGTTCGTTCCTGCTGGCCAAGATGATGGGCATGGAGAACAACATCTACCTCCAGACGGGTATCATCATGCTGATCGGTCTGCTGTCGAAGACGGCCATTCTGATCACCGAGTACGCCGCCGACCGCCGCGCCGCAGGCATGAGCCTCTCGCAGGCCGCCGTATCGGCCGCCAAAGCCCGTCTGCGTCCTATCCTGATGACCGTCCTTACCTGCGTGTTCGGTATGATCCCGCTGGTGCTCTCGCACGGCGTAGGCGCTAACGGCAACTCGACCCTCGGCGCGGGTGTCATCGGCGGTATGATCGTCGGAACGCTGGCTCTGCTGTTCCTCGTCCCGACGCTGTTCATCGTCTTCCAGACGTTGCAGGAGAAGATCAAACCGCTGGAGTTCGATCCCGATCCGCAGTGGGCCGTACGCGCCGAGCTGGAAGAATGTAAAAATGAGAAAGAGGAGGAGTAACACATGAAAAAGATCCTGATTATATGCGCTGCGGCGGCGCTGACCGGCTGCGGCATCTACAAACCCTATACCCGTCCCGAGGTAACGACCGCAGGGCTGTACGGTACGGCGGAGACCGCCGACACGACGACCCTGGGCGACATCAGTTGGCAGGAAATGTTCACCGATCCCCAGTTGCAGGCGCTTATCGCGCTGGCACTGGAGAACAACACCGACCTGCAGTCGGCAGGCTGGCGCGTCAAGGAGGCCGAGGCTACGCTCAAATCGGCACGTCTGGCTTACCTGCCGTCGTTCAACTTCGCACCGCAGGGCAGCCTGAGCAGTTTCGACGGCTCGCCGACGGCGAAAGCCTATTCGATCCCCGTAACGGCAAGCTGGCAGATCGACATCTTCAACGGCCTTACCAACGCCAAACGCAAAGCCAAGGCGCTCCATGCCCAGAGCAAGGAGTACGAGCAGGCGGTGAAGACCCAGCTCATTTCGAGCGTGGCCAATCTCTACTACACGCTGCTGATGCTCGACAGCCAGTATGAGGTGACGGAGCAAACGGCCGTGAAATGGCGCGAGAGCGTCCGCACGATGCGCGCCATGAAGGAGGCCGGCATGGCCAATGAGGCCGGCGTGGCCCAGTACGAAGGCAACACGCTGGCGATCGAGGCATCGCTGCACGACCTGGCCTACCAGCGTACGCAGGTGGAAAACAGCCTCTGCTCGATGCTGGCCCAGGCTCCGCATACGATCGTCCGCGGCCGTCTCGAAGGCCAGCAGTTGCCCGACGACCTGACGGTCGGCGTACCTCTGCAAATGCTGGCGAACCGTCCCGACGTACGTTCGGCCGAGTATTCGCTCATGCAGTCGTACTACGCCACGGCCGAGGCCCGTTCGGCCCTCTATCCCTCGATCACGCTGAGCGGAACGCTGGGATGGACCAACAACGGCAGTGGAAGGATCGCCGATCCCGGCAAACTGCTCTGGAACGCCGCGGCATCGCTCCTGCAGCCGATCTTCAACGCCAACGCCAACCGCGCCCGGGTGAAGATCGCCAAGGCACAGCAGGAGGAGACCCGGCTGGCATTCCAGCAGGCGCTGCTCAACGCCGGCGCCGAGGTCAACAACGCCCTCACACAGTGCCAGTCGTCGCGCGCCAAAGCCGACCTTCGCGTACGGCAGATTTCGGCCCTGGAGCGCGCCGTGGAGTCGACCGAACTGCTGATGCAGCACGGTTCTACCACTTACCTCGAAGTCCTGACCGCACAGCAGTCGCTGCTTTCGGCACAACTGTCGCAGATCGCAGACCGTTTCGACGAAATCCAGGGAACCGTGAACCTCTACCAGGCTCTCGGCGGCGGACGTGACATTACGGAGGAAAAATAATGAAACGGGGAGTGACCAAAGAAGAGGTTATCCACGCTACGCAGGAGCTTATCGCCCGGAACGGCATTCGTGCCGTCCGGGTCGATGAGATCGCGCAGACGCTGGGAATCTCGAAACGCACCCTGTACGAAATGTTCGCCGACAAAAACGACCTCGTCGGCGCATGCCTCGACGCCATGAGCCAGCAGCAGCAGCAGCGCATCGTCGCCTGCCGCAAGCGGCGCGGCGGCAATCCGTTGCAGAAGGTGCTCCGGCTGACAAACGAATATATCGAAAACCTCTATACGGTAGACCACTGTTTCCTGTCGGACATCCGCCGCAAGATCACCTTTGCGGAACATTACGACGAACACAGGGAGTTCTGGCGCAAAGAGTTGACCGATTACCTCGAAACCTGCCGTGAGGAACAACTCCTGCTGCCCGAAATCGACGCCCCGGCATTTGCCGAGCAGTTGATGAGCACAATGACCGACCTGCGCCTGAACGGCACGATCCGCGAAGAGCTCAGCCTCTTCTGCCGGACGATTCTCCGCGGGGCGGCGACCCGCCAGGGCATCGAACTGATCGACCGCAAAGGATAAGATCACACACTACGCATGAAAAGCTCCGCAGAGACAATCTGCGGAGCTTTTTTTACACCGGAAGGCCCCCGATCGGACATAACCGAATCCGTTTCACGCCCGCCGGCAGGAGGTACGGACCGAGAAAGAGAGCTACAAAAAAGGCCGCTTCTTTCGAAGCAGCCTTTTTACAGAATACAGGTTCTTTAATAAATCTTGTCAGCGTCGGCGCTCTCCTGATACCACTCCGGATGCTGCGTGCCGTTGGACGAAGCCCACGTCATGAAGTGCTCGTAGACGCCGCGGATGTCGTTGTTCTCGGCAGGGTAGCGGAACTCGCCCGGAATCACCAGCGCCCACATCATGTAGTTGTTCTTGACCTGGTCGCCGTCCGTTACATAGAATTTGTAAGGCTCCGAAGGCTGGAACGAACCCTTGCCGATGAGACCCGAAGCAGTCACGGCATAGCCCGGCATGTGAATCTCGTTCGTGCGCTGTTTCGGCGTGATAAAGAAGTTCATCTCCGAATCCAGGACCGCAGCGATGTCCACCGGCTGCGAGAAAATCACCGTCGTCGTGTGCTTTTGCGTAGCGGAAGCAGGGTGTCCCTTCCACGTATTCGAAGTGCTCAGCAACTCTTTCGTGTTGTTGAAGAACGGAATCACGGCATACTGACTGTCGGATTCGAGGCCCTGCGATGCGAACATGCCGCTGCCGAAGCCCTTGTGCGAAGACTCGACGTTCGCCACGTCCGAAGCCTGCACCTTGTCCATCTGCACGGCTCCGGCAATGTCGTAGGTCGTTCCCGCAGCCCGCAGTTCCCAGTTGATCGTAAGCGCCGAAACCTTGCTGCCGTCCTTCGAAACCATGCGATCGATGCGGCTCTCGATAACCACGTCGTTCATGTCGTAATCGCCCAGCCACGGCCAGTTATCCTCGAAGCAGTAGGTGTAGACCTGTCCGGGAACGTTCGTATATGCGTCGGGCTCCGGTTCCGGATCGGGCGTAATCTGGCCCTTACCGCCGTTGCACTCGCTCTTCGGGATGTTCGTCAACTGCTCAGCCGTCAGGAAAGCGCCGTTGCTGAAACACTTGGCCACATAGAACTTGTTTTCGGCTTCGGCCTGCGGGTCTACGACCTCCATCGGACCGCTGAAAGTCGTACGGGCCGCACTCCAATACTGGTTACCCTCGGAGTAGAACGCCGACTGTTCGAAACGAACGACCGGAATCACAGTTCCTGCTGCGGCAGTAAAGGTGTTATTGCCGCCCTTATTCTTATTGTATTGCTGCGCAATGAAGAGCGAACCGGCCGCCATCTCGACCTTCGCATTGTTAAAATCGGCCTCGCCGGTCTCCAGGCACGCATCCGCCGCAATGTAAAGTTTGGCGCCCTCCAGGCCGAGGTCATCGACATAGGTATAGCAGTTCACATAAAATTCACCGCGGCAGGTCATTTCGCCGATCTCAGCAACGCCCTTCTGGTAGAATTTGGTCGTCGTATTCGCCATTATCATCTCTTCGACCTTCAGGTCGCCGTTCTCGCAGTTCTCAAACGCCGCCGTCGAGTTGAATTCCAATTCGTCGGCCGAAATCGCACCGTCGTTGAAAAGGCCTCCCGTGTTGGAGTACTTGAAAGTGGCCGACGTAAGCACGGCGCCCGCACCGTTGTAGAATTTCAGGTCGTTGTTCAGGTCGAGTTTGCCCGAAACATTTACGGTTCCGAGGTTCACGGCGACTTTGCCGGAGAAGTTGACCTCGGCCGCCGTGAGCTTGCCGCCCGGGAAAACATACAGCGCAGGAAGGTCCTTGGCGACATTCTGGGCTGTGAGTTTGCCCGAAACCGTCACTTCGCCGCCCGGCAGGACAGCCAGCGTCGCATAACCGATATTGGGCGACGAAAGCACGAGTTTTCCCGCAACGTACAGCACCGGCTGCTTGTTGGGTGCATAATTGCCATTGAGATTGATATTGCCCTCAATCACGGCTCCGGCCGGAATATAATATGCCGCCGCCGCATACTGCGACTCCTGTGCGCCGAGGTTGAAGTTCTTCGACGGCGTCGTGGCTATCACGGCCTGCGGATCGAATGAACTGGCATCGGGGGCGGTCATCGTCGGGAATGCAGGCATCGAACTGGCGCTTCGCGTAATCGCCGCAGCGCGAACCTTCGGCATTGCCGCAGTCGTCACCGATGCACCGGCCACATCGACCGAACTGCGGACCTCGGCCGTCTTCACCGATTTCGTGCCGTCGGGCAGGGTAGTTACTACATAGAGGGTTTCAACTCCGGCAGGCAAGGTGAATGCCGACCGGAAAGGAGTTGCCGATTTAGTAGCACCTCCGGTCACCAAATTTTCCGCCGAAAGGATCGGCGAAGAGTAAACATTGATTACGGCATAGGCGGGTGCTGCGCCGTTTACAGTGGGAGCCGCGACCGAAACGTTTACGTCGCGAGTCGTTTTCCAACTGAAATCAGCCGGGATTGCACCTGGAACATCCGGCGTGTCGGGGCTTCCCCCCGTGTCTTTCTGACAGGAGGAAGCGACCAGTGCCACCGCCATCAAAGCCGTGTAAAGTCTTTTCATACCATGAATTTCTTAAAATGTGTTTGTATTGCGTCGTCTTCGCAACAAATATAGGTATTATTTTCACAATTACCAAATCCGTGTTTTTTATTTAACAAAAAAGTCCACTTTTATCAAAACACAAAATTCCGACCGAAAAAAGGGTTTTCCAAAAAAAATTCCTATATTTGCACCGTAAGAGCAACAGAAGCGAATGACCAAGCCTGCAACATACGACTGTCAGCGCCGCGAAAACCATCGCGGCACGATGATGATGTCCATGTGCATGTGCAACCGTTTTCGCCGGGTGTAGCTCCTTCATGCACTGAAACGACACAATCCGGCTTCACTGAGGTCGGATTTTTTTGTGAACGAATTAACGATAAGATATATGAATCCGAAAAATTACCGCTTCGAAACCCTGCAGGTACATGCAGGCCAGCAGCCCGATCCCGTGACCGGTTCACGTGCGCTGCCCATCTACCAGACGACTTCCTATGTCTTCGAGAGCGCCGAACAGGGCGCCGCACGCTTCGCGCTCAAGGAACCCGGCAACATCTACACCCGTCTGGGCAACCCCACGACCGATGTTTTCGAACAGCGCATCGCAGCCCTCGAAGGCGGTACGGCAGCCGTAGCGGCAGCCTCGGGCATGGCGGCACAGTTCCTGGCCATCGGCAACATCGCCTCCCTGGGCGACAATATCGTCAGCACCTCGTTCCTCTACGGAGGCACGTTCAGCCAGTTCAAGCACACGCTTTCGCGCATGGGCATAGAGGTGCGCTTCGCCGACGGCGACGACATCGCGAGCATCGCCTCGCTGATCGACGCGCGCACGAAGGCGATCTACATCGAAACCATCGGCAACCCCGAATTCAACGTTCCCGATTTCGAGCCCATCGTCTCCCTGGCCCGCAAGCACGGCATCGCCGTGGTGACGGACAACACGTTCGGAGCCGGAGGCTACCTCTGCCGCCCGATCGAATGGGGTGTCAACGTGGTGACGCACTCGGCGACCAAGTGGATCGGCGGCCACGGCACGAGTCTGGGCGGGGTAGTGGTCGACGGCGGTAATTTCGACTGGGGCAACGGTAAATACCCGGCCCTGAGCGAACCTTCGGAGGGTTACCACGGATTCAATTTCTGGAAGGAGTGCGGTCCGACGGCCTTCGCAACCCGTACCCGCTGCGAAGGTCTGCGCGACATCGGTTCGTGCATCAGCCCGTTCAATTCGTTCCTGCTGGCGCTGGGTCTCGAAACCCTCTCGCTGCGCGTGCAGCGGAGCGTGGACAACGCCCTCGAAATCGCGGAATGGCTCGAAAAGCACCCCAAGATCGAGCATGTCAGCTACCCGGGCCTCAAAAGCAGCAAATACCACACGCTGGCGAAGAAATACCTCCGCAACGGATTCGGCGGCGTACTGACGTTCCGTGTGAAGGGCAGTGCCGCGCAGGCTTCGAAGATCGTGGATAACCTCGGGCTGATCAGTCACCTGGCCAACGTCGGCGACGCCAAAACACTGTTGATCCACCCGGCTTCGACGACCCACGCCCAGCTCAACGAGCAGGAGCTCGTTGCCTCGGGCGTTTATCCCAACCTGTTGCGGCTCTCGCTGGGAATCGAACATGTCGAGGATATCAAGGAGGACCTGAACGAAGCACTGAAAACGCTGTAATGGAACCACAGATTTACATAGCCCCCGGGCCGTTCGAACTCGAAACGGGACATACGCTGCCTGAACTGCGCATCGCCTACCACACCTACGGCAAGCTGAACGCCGCGAAAGACAACGTGGCGTGGGTTTGCCACGCGCTGACGGCCAATTCGGACGTGGCGGACTGGTGGCCCCATACGGTCGAAACGGGGCGGTTCCTCGACCCGGCGCGCCACTACGTCGTCTGCGCCAACATCATCGGATCGCATTACGGCTCGACAGGGCCTCTGCACGTAAATCCCGCCACGGGAAAACCCTGGTACAAGGATTTCCCGCCCTTTACGATCCGCGACATCGTGCGGGCGCACCGTCTGCTGGCCGATGCACTCGGCATCGGCCGCATCGGAACGCTGGTGGGCAGTTCGGTAGGAGGGTTTCAGGCCGTGGAATGGGCCGTCACGGAACCGGAACGGATCGAACGGCTGGTGCTGATCGCCACCGCTGCCAAGGCTTCGCCCTGGGCTATCGCCATCGACGAGACGCAGCGCATGGCCATCGAGGCCGACGCCACTTTCGGCGAGCCGCGCGACGACGCCGGGATGAAGGGGCTCGCAGCGGCACGGGCCATCGGCCTGCTGAGCTACCGCGGTCCCGAAGGTTACAACCTCACCCAGCAAGACCGCGAGGAGTGTCCCGCAGTGCATCGCGCATGCACTTACCAGCAGTACCAGGGCGAGAAACTCCGCCGCCGCTACAACGCCTACTCCTATTATGCGATACTCAACGCCTTCGACACCCACGATACGGGCCGCGGGCGGGGCGGGGTAGCACAGGCACTGGCCGCGATAACGGCCCGGACGCTGGTAGTCGGCATCACGACCGACATCATCTTCACCCCCGCCGAAATGCGCTGCCTGCATGCGATGATCCCCGCCAGCAGCTACCACGAAATCGACTCGCCGTTCGGCCACGACGGATTCCTCGTAGAATACGAACAGTTGAACGGCATTCTCCTACCTTTCATGAACAATTAAAAAACGGATACCTCCATGAGCAAAATCAAAATCGGACTGTTCGGATTCGGCGTCGTCGGACAGGGCATCTACGAAGTGGTGCGCAAATCGAAAAACGCCCACGCCGAAATCGTGAAAATCTGCGTCCGCGACCCCAAAAAGCCGCGCAAAATCGAAGTCGACCCGTCGCTTTTCACGACCTCGGTGGACGATATTCTCGACAACCAGAACATCAACCTGGTCGTGGAAGTTATCGACGACGCAAACGCTGCCTACAACATCGTAAAACGAGCCCTGCTGCGGGGTATTCCGGTCGTTTCGGGCAGTAAAACGATGCTGGCCCACCATCTCCCGGAGTTGATCGAGATTCAGAAAACCCGCAACGTGGCGTTGCTGTACGACGCCTCGTCGTGCGGCTCGATCCCCGTGATCCGCAACCTCGAAGAGTATTACGACAACGACCTGCTGCTGGAGGTAAAGGGCATTCTGAACGGTTCGTCGAACTACATCCTTTCGCGGGTTTTCGATCACAAGGACACCTATGCCAACGGACTCGCACAGGCACAGGCGCTGGGTTTCGCCGAGAGCGACCCCTCGTTCGACATCGAGGGCTACGATTCGCTGTTCAAACTGGTAATCATCACCGTGCACGCGCTGGGAACCTACGTCGCCCCGGAACGCATCTTCACCTACGGCATCTCGACAATACACGACTCGGATATCCAGTATGCACGCGAAAAGAACGTGAAAATCAAACTGGTAGCACAGGTGGTCAAAGTGAGCGACGCGCATTTTACGATGTTCGTCATGCCGGAGTTCGTGACCCCCGCCAAGTACATTTACAGCGTCGACGACGAGTATAACGGCGTAGTGATCCGCGGCGAATGCTACGACCGGCAGTTCATGTTCGGCAAGGGCGCGGGCAGCCTGCCCACGGCGTCGTCGATCCTGAGCGACATCATGGCGCGGCTGAACAACTACCGCTACGAGTACAAGAAGATGAACTACATCGAGAAACCCGACTACACGACGGACATCACGCTCAAAATCTACGCACGCTACAAGGACACGGACGTGCAGGGCATCCTGAACTTCTCGAAAATCCACGAACAGTTCACCAGCGACGAGAGCAACTACGTCATCGGCGAGATCAAGCTGAGCGAACTGCTCGCAAAAAGGCCGCAACTGTCGGGCAAAGACGTTTTCCTGGCCAATATCCCGATCTTCTTCCTGAACCGCGACTAAACACGAAAAAAGGTCCCGCAAATGCGGGACCTTTTCAATTCTCACCGGGCGGCCTAATCCTTTACACATCGGACCGAAACACCGTATGCAACCGGCACCTGATCCGTTACCGGAGCGGTCGTCGTCGTATAGGACAGACAGTCGTTCCGCTCGCCCGTAACCTCGCTGCTCAGCAGATAACCTTTGTCCGCATTTCCGTATTTGTCGATCGTGCCCGTCATAATCCAAAAGCCGGCACAATTGAAAAATCCGTCCGCAGGCCCGGCCGCAACGAGCGCTTCGAGTTCGGCGAGTGCAGGAATATGCCATCCCTCGGGGCAGATACCCCGCAACGAAGCGTTCGCCCGGGCTGAAACTCCGCTCGTCGCTGTCGCATAATTATACAGCAGCCCCTTTTCCGCCACAGTGGAAAGGTCGTTTCCGGGATACCACACCCCGTTCCCGACCGTTGCTCCGGCAGGCATATAGCGCAGGTTCTCAGCCATCCAAACCCGGTCGCCGACCGTCACCGTGCGATAGGTCTCGCCCCCGTATTCCAGTTCGGCAGCCCCTCCGCCTCCATCCTCGCCGCCGCTGCTGCCGCCTTCGCCGAGCGAACCGCCGTCGCCCCAGTCGCTGACATCGCCGTTCAGCGTCAATTCAATATCGACGTTGGTCACAAGAACCGCCATGTCGTATTTCTTGCCGCTCTCGAGTGTTGCGGAAGAGAGGGTTTTACTGCGGCTCTTGCCGTCGCGCGTCGAGACCGTAACGGTCAGCGCACCTTGCTGCGGCACGAGTATCACGCGGTAGGAGGCGTTCGCCGTCACTTCCCGGGCTTTGATTTCCGCCGTCGCAGCACCGGTTTTCGCCGTTGCCGCAGGAACGGTGAGGTCTACCGAGGCCGTCGGGACAAATCCGCTCACGACAACCCCCGAAACGGCTGCATCGGAATTATTGGTAATGACGATGGTAAGCTGCGACATAAGGTGGTAAAACAACATCCCGACGGCTGCGCTCCCGGGCGTAACATCCTTTTTTACGGCTCCCAGCAGGTCCGAAGAGGCGTTGCCTCCGGTCTGGTCATTGGCCACGGAGAATTCGGCAGGGACACCCGAAGCCGAATAGGGATAATAGGCCGTAAGCGTCGACTTTTCGTTCAGGTCGTTGTACCACAGCAGGCCGGAACCCGTGAATACCGAACCGTCAAAAGTCATCGGTTGGTTGTGAACGTAGTCTTCGCCTCCCTTCGTAACAGTCAGACCGATGCAGTCGCCCGTGTCGAAATGGAGTTCCGTGACACGGGTTTTGATCGCAGGCGTAATCGTAATACCGGAAACCGCATCCTGTTTTTCGGCACAGCCGGGTGCAACGGAGAGACTTGCCGCCAAAGCGGCAGAAAGGAGGAGTTGTTTTTTCATCGATCAGTTTACTTTCGAGTGACTTAATACTACAAAAATAAACCTTTTTATGTTATTACCAAGTAATTCCGTCAGTTTTTATAATACGACTCGTCGAGTCCGAGCGTAAAGTTGCCGCGCCTAAACCAGGTAACGACGGCCAGCACGAACACCAGTGCGGCATTGAAGAAAAACGGAAACCGGTCGCTATGGGTGTGAAACAGGTGACGGAACATATCCATGATAAAGGGACAAACCATCACGGCAAGGTAATTCATCGACATGACGAACGACAGCGCGAGCGTCGCCGAACGGGGCGGGGCGATGGTTGCAGCCTTATCGTAGATAACAGGCTGAATTATCCCGTAACCAAGGCCCGAAAGCAGGGCCCCGACAGCCAGCATCGTTTTGTCACGGAAGATGCCGACACACAACAGACCCAAACAAATCAGTCCCAGCGATGCGAAGTTGACGTTCTGCTTCAAGGTGCGGATAATCCGGTCGATAAACAACCCCGGCAGCATGATCGCCAGGAAAAAGAGCGAAATCAGCACCCCGGAAAACGAACTGCGGATTTTGTAGTCGTCGACCAGGAACGAGGCGTAGAAGGCGATGGCCAGTACGGCGTATGTCGCGAAGAAGTAAAAAAGCATCAGGCCGATGAGTTTGCCCCGGTCGATCTGTTTGTGCCGCAACTGAATGCTTTGTTCGGGCTCAGGGACCGAACGGCTGCGCCGGAGGAAGAACGACAGCACAAGCGAGATGCCCGGCAGGGTATAGACCAGGAAGGGAAGATGCCAGTTGACCTCAGCCAGGTAACCCGTTACGGCAGTCGCTATGACAAGCGTCAGGTTGTTGATCGCCGAGCTGTAACCCAGTTGCCGGACGCGGTAGTCGCCCGTGAAATAATCGACGATCAGGCCCGTCGAGAGGGGAATGACCATACCGGCCCCGATACCCAGGATGCAACTGATAACGATCAGCCACGCCATGCTCCGGGCGAAGATGCAGGCCACGCCGCTCAGGAAAAAGATCGAAAGCCCGGTGATCAGGATTTTGAGTTTGTCCTTACCCACCGACAGTTTTCCGGAGAGCAGCACGAAGGGAATGATCAGCAGCGACGGCAGCGACGTAAGCATCTGGATTTCGAGGTCCGTGACCTTGGGGAACACCTTGTTCAGGTCGCCCAGAATAGGGGAGATAGCCAGTCCGGGCAGCGACGCAATGGCCGACACGGACCAGATAGCCAACAGCACGACGAGCGTAATGGAGCCTTTTCCTGTTTTGATTTTCATTGTCGGGGTTTTTATTAACTCCGATTCCCGCAACTGTTATACCAAACGAAACGGGCCGGCAATATGCCGGCCCGTAATTCGTATATAGGTGTGGATTACCTGTTCCGGACTTTCACGCAGCGTACCGACATGCCGTTGGCTCGGGCGTAGGCCACGCCGTTTTCGAGGCCGCCGGTGGTGGTTTTCTTCTCGAACCAGAAGTGGAAAGCCGAAGACTTCTTGCCCGACTGCGTACCCGTGGTCCAGTAAAGGCCCTCCCAGGGCTGTGCCTCCTCGGCCACACTGCGCACGGTGACGGGGTTGTAAACGTTCAGGATCGAACTGTTGTCGTAGCGGCGGCGGCCTGCTGCGATGAACAGCGACTCGGCGCCGTCACGGCCCAGGGTCCAGCCGTATTTGTCATAATCGCCCTCCGAAGGAGTTCCGACGATCGACAGGCCGTCGAAGGCTGCCGAAGGAGCTACGCGCCAGCCATAGGGGCAGGGATCGTTGACCGTCTTGGAGCCGACATTGTTGTCGGGCGACCACAAATCGTCGGAATGTGCGCTCCACAGCCAATCGTTCTCCGAAGCGGAAACGCCCGTGATAAACGTCAGCGGATGCTGCACGGCGTAGCCCATCGTACCGGTCTCAGCACTCGAAGCGACCGTCTGCAGGTAAACCCGGCTGCCACCGCCGTCGTACATGGATGCCGACGAACCGTTGCTGGCCTGATAGGTGCTCGGACCGATGAACGGGTCCTTGCGGCCCCACTGATAATAGAGTCCGTAGGAAGCGAGGATTTTCGCCGTCGTCGAATTGTCGTCGGCCAGAGCCCCCAGGCTGCGGGTCATCATCGTATAACCGTTGAAATCGACCGAGCCGCCTGCGGCCTCGGGATCGTAGTCCGCAGCCCAGATGTGCCAGCTCCAGATCAGCGTCCCGCCGGCGTCGTAAGCGCCGATCACGGCATTGCCTTCCTTGATCTTATCCCCGTCGTCGCTGTCGGCGGCTACATAGAACGACACCTTGCCATCCTTCAGCTCCACATATTGAATTAGGTTCGTCTGGCTCTGCCAGATCACGCCGACCGAAGTCGTCGCCAGTGCGGTCAGGTCGCCCTTGTACATGGCGTCCAGCAGGTAGTTCGTCTCTTTTTCGTTGACCAGATAACTGTTGGCCGGCTTATCGCTCAGGTCTACGGTGTTGACTACGCCCACGAAAAGCGTCGCCGAAACCGTCGATCCGCCATGGACCTTTCCGGTCATGATCACCGAACCCGACTTGACGACATCGTCGTCGAACGTCACAGGTGAAACGATCGTAATGGTGTGATTCGCCTCGTCGATGATCGGATCGTTCCAACCCGTCGGTTTGCTGGTTACGGAGAAACTTTCGATGTTGGAAGCCGTAAATCCCAACGTCACTTCACTGCCCGCCTGGAGAAAAACAGCCGGAGAATTGAACGTCAAACTCCCCGATTCCTTGTCCTTGCTGCACGAAGCGATGAGAACAACCGCGGCCATAACTGCACAGACCAACCCTGCGAATCTTTTCATATAGCTCAAATTTACCTTGTTTCAGTTTAAAAATCAGTTGCAAAGATACCAAAAAGCGGGATAATTCCTACAAGCCCGTCCCAAATAATTGCATTCGGGAACAATTATTGCCGCTTATTCCCTAACGAATCAGAAACGTATATAGTATGTCGAAATTGAAAATTGAGACGGGAAGTTCTCCCGCCGAAGCGCGCTTCAGCATCACGGTAACCGAAAAGGGTCCTTTTCTGGTCTACGGACGCCCGCCGCTGGCCGAGCAGTTCATCATGCCCAACGAGCGAAACGAAAGCTGGTATTTCCAGGAAGGGAGGCACTTTTCGACCGAAGCGGAACCTACGGCGCTCTGCCGCTGCGGAGCTTCGAAGCGCAAACCCTATTGCGACGGAACCCATGAAACAGCCGCCTGGAATCCCGAGCTCACAGCACCCGACGAATCGCTGCTCGATGCCGCCGAGACCATCGAGGGAGAAGCCCTGACGATGACCGACAACCCGAAATACTGCGTTTTTGCGCGGTTCTGCCATCCGCAGGGCGACGCATGGACGCTGACCGAGCAGTCGGAGGACCCCGAAGCCCGCCAACTGGCCATCCGCGAAGCGTCGATGTGCCCCAGCGGCCGCCTGATGGCGTGGAACCGGGAGACCATGCAGCCCTATGAATTCCGGTTCAAACCGAGCCTCGGGCTGATCGAGGATGTTACCATCGGCAGCAGCGGGGGACTGTGGATCCGCGGCGGAATTCCCCTGCGGCGCGAGGACGGCCGCACCTACGAAATCCGCAACCGCGTAGTCGCATGCCGCTGCGGCCAGTCGGCCAACAAGCCCTATTGCGACGGCACGCATGCAGCGATCAAGTGGCGCGACAACCTCGAAGGCGAGCCTGTCGGCGAAACGCTGCCCGAGAAGGTCTATTAAACCCGCACCAAACGAAAGAGAGCCCCGCAAGGCTCTCTTTTCGTTATTCCATCGCTCCGCTGCGGGCTGCGGCCCCGATCCAGCAGTCGGCCATCAGGCGCTGCCCGGCAGGCGTGGGGTGGATGCCGTCCCACACCCAGTAGGTCTCGTCACCGTTCGGCAGCCGCGATTCGAGCCCGGCGATAAGCCGGTAGAACGGAACCAGCGTCGCGCCGTAGTCCCGGGCGATTTCCGCTACGATCGCGCAGCATTGTGCCAGCATCTGCTGACGCAGGGGATAGTACGCCCCCAGCTCTCCTTCGACGATCTTCCCGCAGGGTGCGGCGAACGGCGTGCAAAGCACGATCCGCAGCGCCGGGTTGGCCTGCCGGGCTTCGTCGAGCAGGCGGCGGTAGGTCTTCTCCCAGCCGGCGAAGTCAAAATCGGAAACAGCCTGCGGATCGTCGGCGCGCAACAGTTTGCGCAGGTGGCGTTCCACGTCGTTCGTCCCGATCAGCACCGACAGCACGTCGGGCCGCAGGTCGAGGACATCCTCCTGCCAGCGGGCCGCAAGGTCGCCCAACGCATTACCTCCCGTGCCGCGGTTGAAGAACAGGTAGTCGCGGTCAGGGAAATAACCCTGGTAATAGGTGGCGCACAGGTACATGTACCCGCTGCCGAAAAGGTGGTTGCGGTCCCAGAGGTTCCGCTGCGACGAAGGTTTTCCGTCGGCCTTGCCCCAGTTTCCGTCGGTAATCGAATCGCCCGTGAAGACCACGCGCAGCCCCTTGGCGGCAGTAGCGGCCTGCGGCGCATTTTGTGCGAACCAGCGCTGGAAGAAAAGCATCTGGTAGGGAAGCGAAGTCGACCAATAAGCCGCGGTATGCCCCCCGGGACGCACCAGGAAATCGTGGCCCACCCCCTGCCGCATCAACTGTTCGTGCAGGTTCGTGTTGACCTGAAAGAAGAAATCCTCGTAACCGCAGTCGAAGATGAGCGCCAGTTCGCCGTCCCGGAGCGACGCGGCCTGGTTGATCACCGTATGCGCGTCCCAGCACTCCGGGTTGTCTTTCAGTTCGCCCAGTTGGGCCTTCATCTCCCACGAATCGGGGAAGGGACGTATATCCACGCCGCCCGAGGTCGAACCTGCGGCCCCGAAACGGTCTTTGTGCCGCAATGCGACCCAAAGGGCGCCGTGACCGCCCATGCTGAGCCCCGTAATAGCGCGCCCCTCGCGTGAGGGAATCGTCAGGTAGCGGGCGTCGATCCAGTCGGGAAGTTCCTGCGCCACGAAAGTTTCGAATTGCGAGGCCGGGTCGAGCGGACTGTCCCAATACCAACTGTTCCTACCGTCGGGACAGACGACGATCATCCCGCAGGCATCGGCCAGCGGACGCAGGTCGGTGATCCGGGACCACGACAGGTAGTCCCCGCCGTAGCCGTGGAGCAGGTAGAGCACGGGCATACGCTGCCCGACGCCCGCATCGGGAACCACGACCAGCGCTGGAATCTCGCGCTGCATCTTCGCGCTGAAAACCGCCACGGTGTCGATCTGCGCGGCAAAGGTTCCCGTCGCCGCAAAGAGGAAAAGCAGAGTCAGAAGGTGTTTTTTCATAGCTGTCGGAATATTTCACGAAAAAGGGCGCGCACGATGCGCACCCCCTGATAACAAATCCGTTAAAATTATTTTTTCTCCGGTTTGGCGATGGTCTCACGCATCTGCGTATCGGCCATGATGTTCTTCATCTTGTAGTAATCCATAATACCCAGGTTTCCGCTGCGGAACGCTTCGGCCATAGCCAGCGGCACTTCGGCTTCGGCGAGGATCACCTTGGCGCGGGCGTCCTGCGCCTTGGCCTTGTTCTCCTGTTCGAGGGCCACAGCCATCGCACGCCGCTCCTCGGCCTTCGCCTGGGCGATATTTTTGTCGGCCTGGGCCTGATCCATCTGCAACTGGGCGCCGATGTTCTTACCAACGTCGATGTCGGCGATGTCGATCGACAGAATTTCGAAAGCCGTCCCGGCGTCGAGGCCCTTTTCGAGCACTACACGCGAAATCGAGTCGGGATTTTCGAGTACGATCTTATGCGATCCGGCCGAGCCGATCGACGAGACGATACCTTCGCCGACACGGGCCAGTACGGTCTCCTCGCCGGCGCCGCCGACCAACTGTTTGATGTTGGCGCGCACCGTGACGCGGGCTTTGGCGATCAACTGGATACCGTCCTTAGCCACAGCGGCTACGGGAGGGGTGTTGATTACCTTGGGATTCACCGACATCTGCACGGCCTCGAACACGTCGCGGCCCGCCAGGTCGATGGCTGTGGCCATTTTGAAATCCAGCATGATGTTGGCCTTCTGTGCCGAAACCAGTGCGTGGACTACGCTCGTGACATTACCGCCTGCAAGATAGTGGGCTTCCAGTTCGTTGGGATTGAGCGACAGACCGGCTTTCGTGCTCTCGATCATCGAAGAAACGATGGTCGAAGGCGGAACCTTGCGCCAGCGCATCAGGACCAGTTGCAGCAGGCTGATGCGCACGCCCGACACCAACGCCGAGAACCACAGTCCCACCGGAATAAAATAGAAGAGGAGCCAAATCGCAAAAAGGCTCACGAAGACGATCAGTACGATCATTCCACCCTGAAAATCCATAATTGAAGTTTATTTGATAGTTTTTACAATGACGCTGAAATTCTCGAAACCCACGACCTCGACATCGCGCTGCGGATCGACATAAGCCCCGAGCGATTTGGCTTCGTAAATACGGCCGCCGATCTCGACCTTACCCATCGGGGAGAGGCGCGAGACGGTCACGCCCCGGTCGCCGACCTGCAACTCCTCGGCGGGAGTGACCGGCATCGACGACGAGCGGATTTCCTGTTTGAGCGAAAAACGCTGCCAGGTTTTGGCCCGCAGGGAAATGACGGTAGCTATTATCGACAGGACAAGGATGACAATGACAACAACGGCGCCCGTCAGCGGGCCGAAATCGCGGAATGCGAGATAAATGGAACTGCCGTAGCAGACCAGCGCCAATACGCCTCCGATCGACACGCCGGGCAGCAGGACCAATTCAGCCACCAGGAACAGCAGGCCGAAGACAACGAGCAATACAATATAGAACATCTCCATAGGGCTTTGTAGAATATTGCACTAAAGATAGGTAAAAAAATCGAATCCGGATGAATTTGCCGATAAATTTCATCCGGATTCCGATTTATTCTGCTATTTCGGCGACTTTTAGTTCCAGCGCCGAGTCCGCCAGCCGTATCGCTTCGGCCAAACGGTCGGCGACGGCTTTGTCGACGAAGGTCCCTACGACGAAAAGCTGATTGCCCACGCGCGAAAGTTCGTAGCCTTCGGCCGTGGCGGCGATCACCTGCTTCACATCGTCCGACAAAGCGTCGGTCCCGGTGATTTCGACACGGTAGACGATTTTCGGGGCCTCGGAGCCGAGCGAAAGATTGCGCGCGACGCCATCGGTCCACACCACGATCTCAGGCCGCACGAATCCGTGTTTCTTCAGCATCGCCTGCGCCGCCTCGGCTTCGGCCAGTGTGGCGAAACCGCCCGTATAATAACACCACTTGCCGTCGTCATTGATCTGATAGCAAAGCGGATAAGCCCCCCGGAAAGTCGCGGCGGCGCGCTTGGTATTGAACGTTCCGAGCAGGATGCGGTAGATCGTACCGTTCGCATAGACCTTGCACTCGGGAATAGGTTTCTGATAGGAGTACATCTGTTTCGACAGGATGGCCACACTGTCGTAATCGAGGAAATAACGCTCCGCGACCTCGATCCTCGGCAGGCGGAAGTCGATGGATTCGAGCTGCGCCGCAACGCCGCGCAGCGAATCGCGCGCGGCATCCAGCGCCAGGACTCCGGCCACGACGGTTTCGTAGTCGACGATGACACGTTTGCGCAGAAAATAATCCGCCACGGCGTCCGAAGCCGTCTCGCCCTGCAATGCCGTCAGTTGCCGCGCAGCCTCCGAGAGCGCCTCCTCCTCACGGGCCAGCACCTCCTCCTTGCCCATCTTGTCGAGCAGGTAACCATAGGCGTAACTCTTGTTGTCGAAGATATCGTTCCACACCGCAGCGAGCGAGTCGGCCAGCGCGCGGTTCAGGCCCTGCAGGGCGTTGTAACGTTCGAAAACCTCGATCGCTTCGGGTTCGGTCTGTACCGCGGCGTAAGTTTCGGCCAACTGGGCAAGCGTGCTGTGGTTGGCGAAATAGCGGTCGACGTAATCCACCGCCTGCAACTCCTGCTTCTGGGCCTCCCGCAGGGCGGCGTAATCCTCCGCAGGGAGGTGCTCGCGGAAATAGAGGTTGTCCACCAGGTTGCGGACCTTCAGCGAATCGGGAACCGCCGCCGGGCTCGTTTCAACCGGCCCCGCAGGCTGCTGCGCCGCACCGTTCAGGTTGGCGAGCACCCACTCCTGCTCGATGGTATTGATGCGGTCGATCAGACGCCCTTTGGCATTGCGGATTTCGAAGATTTTACTTTCAAGCTGCAAAATATCCTGCGAATACTGCTGGCGTTTGGCAGGGTCCTCACGCAACTGCCGGCGCATCTGCTCCACGGCGTTGACGATCGAATCCTCGCGAATCTGCAACTGCGCATCCTGGTTCAGCAGCGACATGTATTCGGCGTTGCCTTCCAATCCTGCAATACGGGCCTCGACTTTGGGCTGCTGCGCCTGCAACACGCCGACGGTCAGGAAAATCGCGCCCAGCGCGTATATGTAAATCTTGCGAAACATAGCTTGGTTTATCTCCACCATTTAATAAAAAAGATCTGTATGAGTCCGAAAATCTCCAGACGCCCCAGCAACATCAGCAGCGAATTGGAAATCTTGAACCCCACGGGCATCGCCGAAAAGTTATCCATCGAACCGACCTGCCCGAAACCGGGCCCCACATTGCCCATCGAGGCTACCGCCCCGGTAAAACTGGTCGTCAGGTCGACGCCGAGCATCGTACCGAAGACCGTGCCGGCAAGTATGAACATCAGGTAGGTGACGATAAAAATCATCACCGCGTGCAAGGCTTCGTTCTCCTGAATGACGCCGTCGAGACGGATGCGGATGATGGCGTTGGGATGCTGCTGCTGGCGCAGGCGCGTGCGCATCATCTTTCCGGCCAGCACCAGGCGGTTGACCTTGATACCGCCCGCCGTGGAACCCGCACAGGCACAGACTATCGAACCGAAAATCAGCAGGATGACGGCGAACGAAGTCCACGTATTGGAATCGGCCGTGGCAAATCCCGTCGTCGTCACGAGGGATACGAACTGGAACATCGCATAACGGAACGAAGCGGTCAGCGTAGGGTAGAGGTCCGCGGCGAAAAGGCTTATGGCGATCAGCACGCCGCCCGCGAGCAGCATCCCGAAATACCAGCGCGTCACCTCCGAACGGAAAATATTGTTACGCTTGCCGGTCACCGTGGCGTAGATCAGCCCGAAGTGAACGCCCGCGGTCGCCATCGTGAAAATCAGGATCGTGTCGATCATCGGGCTGTTGAAGTAAGCGATGCTGGCGTTTTTGGTCGAGAATCCGCTCGTGGCGCACGCCGACATGGCGTGGCACAGGGCGTCGAACCAGTTCATGCCCGCCATTTTGAGCAGCACGGTGGAGAGCACGGTAAGCCCGACATAGACCACCAGCAGAATCTGCACGATGATCTGCGCCCGGTAGCGGTAATTGTCCTTGGCCATCGTCGAAAGTTCGACGTTGGAAAGCATCATCTTGCTGCGCCCCATCGACGGCAGGACCACCAGCGCGAACATCACCACGCCCATACCGCCGATCCACGTCGACGCCATGCGCCAGAACTGCAGCCCGCGCGGCAGGGCTTCCACATCGTTCAGGATCGTCGATCCGGTGGTCGTAAGCCCCGAAACGCTCTCGAACCAGGCATTTACCAGGCTGAACTCGCCGCCCCAGATCAGGTAAGGGAACATCGACACGACGCAGGCCACGAGCCACGCCCCGACGACGATGCAGAAACCCTCCTTGTTGGTGATCTGCTCACGCTTGCTGACGAAGATCAGCGGAAACGCCCCCAGCAGGGCCGTGAGCAGCGACGAAAGCAGCAGGGGATAAAACGCCGAATCCATGCCGCTCAGGTAGGAGATTCCCGCCGAAAGCAGCATGAACATCGCAATAAAGAGCATCACGACTCCGACATATCGTAAAACCACGTCTACCCGCATCGCCGCATCAGGATTTGGTCTGTTTGGAAAGGTTGATCAGCGCCTCGATCTTCTCCTTGAGTTCCAGCACCTCGTCCTTGAGGTCGCCCTTCACGGCGAAAGGCACGCGGAACGAAAGGTAATCGCCGAGTCCCTTGTTCATCCGCTCGATGGGCGTCACGCAGTAGATCGACATGAAATAGAAGAGCATCAGCACGATGGCGATCATCACGACCAGCGAAATAAGCACGGGCGTCACAGCACGGTAGGCGTTCTTCTTCATCTGCTCGGCACGCGGGACCAGCGAACTCTGCGTCGAGGTCATATAACTCTTGATAGCCGCGGTGAGACGGCCGTAAATAGCTTCGTATTCATCGTTATACCACTTGCCGCCCACCGAATCGACGCGCCCCGCAGCCGCGGCAAGCGAATCGGGCCGCCCGGAGGCTCCAAAGGCGAGGAAGTTATCCGTCAGCAGGCGCAATTCCGTCGTAGCAAAGGCCAGCGAATCGAGGAACGACTTTTCGAGCGCTTCGTTCTGGGCCACGAGCAATGCGCTTTCGAGCCGCTCCAAACTGGAACGGCAAAGACTGTCGCACGACTTGTCGCCGAAGACCGAAAGGTGGATGAGCGCGATGTTCTGCTCATGCGCGGCGTCGAGCATCTCCTTGGCCAGCTCGATGTTCCGTTTGTTGGCCTTGAGAATTTCGCCCGTATCGCGGCTCAGGTGGCTCAGTTCGAGGAACGAGACCATGCCCGAAAAAAACAGCAGGCAGACGATGCTCAGAAACCCGACCGTCACCCGTTTGCGCAAACCCGTCATAGTGTTTTTAAATTTCTTATCTGCAAATATAATGATTAATCCAGAATTTCCCCCAACAAATCGTGAGATTCATCCATCGCACCGAGTTTCACGCGGCAGATCGTGTTGACTTTCGACCGGTCGTAGGGGACTTTCACACGGCGGTAACTGCCCGTAAAGCCGAACATCATACCGTCGCGGCGCGTGCTTTCGAACAACACCGTATCCTCCGTGCCCGCCGCCCGGGCGCAGAACGCGCCGTGCAGCCGGTCGCAGAGGACCTCCAGTTCGGCGACGCGCTGCGTAGCCACCGACGACTGCACCTTTCCGGGCAGGTCGACGGCCGGGGTCCCGGGGCGTTCCGAGAAGGGGAAAATATGCAGGAATGCGGGTTCGAGACCCGCCAGGAAATCGTACGTAGTCCGGAAATCGGCGTCCGTCTCGCCCGGAAAACCGACGATCACGTCGATACCGATAAAAGCGTCGGGCATCAGCCGCCTCACCGCCGCGATCCGCTCGGCGAAGCGGGCCGTGGTATAGCGGCGGCGCATCAGGCCCAGAATCCGGTCCGAACCGCTCTGCAACGGAATATGGAAGTGATGCTGGAATTTAGGCGACGCGGCGCAAAAGGCTATTATTTCGTCGGTCAGGAGATTCGGCTCGATCGACGAAATACGGTAGCGTTCGATCCCGTCCACTTCGTCGAGCGCCCGCAGCAGGTCGATGAACTTTTCGCCCGTCGTACGGCCGAAATCCCCCGTATTGATACCCGTGATGACGATCTCTTTCTGCCCCCCGGCAGCGATCTGCCGCGCTTCGGCGACCAGGTCGGCAATGGGCTGGTTGCGACTGCCGCCGCGGGCATAGTGGATCGTGCAGTAGGAACAGCAGTAGTCGCACCCGTCCTGCACCTTGAGGAAGGCGCGCGTACGGTCGCCGCTCGAAAAAGCCGCAAAGAACGACGTGAGCGACGCGGTATCGCAACTGTACACCTGCGCCCGGCCTTTGCCCGAGAGTTCAACCACCCGTTTAAATAACGCGCCCTTATCATTGTTGCTCAACACGATATCCACACCTTCGATCCCGGCTATCTCCTGCGGTTTGAGCTGGGCATAACATCCCGTCACGGCAATGATCGCAGCGGGGTTGCGGCGGTGGAGTTTGCGGATCAGATTGCGGCATTTTTTATCGGCATGCTCCGTGACGGAACAACTGTTGATGACGCAAATGTCGGCTTCGGCCGTAGGGGCCACGCGCACGAAACCGCCGCGCTCGAATTCACGGGCGAGGGTCGACGACTCCGAAAAATTGAGCTTACAGCCCAAGGTATGAAAATTGACTCTGCGAGGTTGCATAGATTCGTGTTTTTCCGGCACGAAATTACGAAAACTGTACGAAAGGAGGAGGGTTTTCCGATAAAAAAGCGTAAATTTGCGCGCAATTGTTAAGAAGTGACATGGGATTTTTCAGTGACCTGATTCAATACGGCTACCTGGCCAATGCGCTCACGGCGTGCGTCCTTTCGGGCATAACGTGCGGAGTGATAGGAACCTATGTCGTCTGCCGCCGCATGGTATTCCTCGCGGGCGGTATTACGCACGCTTCATTCGGCGGGCTGGGCATCGCCTTTTACCTGGGAATCAACCCGATCGCCGGAGCAATGCTTTTCGCCGTGATGTCGGCGCTGGGCATCGAATGGGCCGGCAGCCGGGGGCGCATCCGCGAGGATTCGGCCATCGGCATCATCTGGTCGGTGGGCATGGCCGTCGGCGCGCTCTTCATGAGCCTGCGCCCGGGCTACACCTCGGGCGACCTGTCGGCCTACCTGTTCGGAAGCATCGTGACGGTCACCGACAGCGATGTCGCGGCGCTCGCCGCGCTGACGCTGCTGATCATCGCGGGAGCGCTGCTGTGGCTGCGTCCGGTGATGTATGTGGCCTTCGACCGCGATTTTGCCCGCAGCCGGGGTATCCCGACGCGCGTGATCTCCTACCTGATGGCCGCGCTCGTGGCGGTGACGATCGTCCTTTCGATCCGCATTATGGGGATCGTACTGCTGATTTCGCTCGTGACGATGCCCGTGGTGATCGTCAATACGCTCTCGCGTTCGTACCGCACCATCGCCTTTACAGCGCCGCTGGTCGCCGTCGCCGCCAACGTCGCAGGGCTGGTCGCCAGCTACAATTTCGAAGTTCCGCCCGGCGCCGCCATAATATTTACGCTCACTCTTACGCTTATAATAGTAAAACTGTTATCTTTGCGTAGCAAAAAATTGCGACCCGCCGCATGAAAACCATTCACAGACTCGTTCTGAAGTCCTACCTGGGGCCTATGGTCCTCACGTTCTTCATCGTCATGTTCGTGCTGATGATGAACATCGTATGGCGTTATATCGACGAGCTGGTGGGCAAGGGTCTGAGCGCCGGCATCATCATCGAGCTGATGACCTACTTCATGGCCAACATGATCCCGATGGGACTGCCGCTTTCGATGCTGCTGGCGGCGATCATGACCATGGGCAACCTGGGCGAGAACTACGAACTGCTGGCCATGAAATCGGCAGGCATGTCGCTGGTACAGATCACCAAGCCGCTGATCATCCTGGTGAGCCTCGTTTCGATCGGCAGTTTCTTCATCGGCAACAACCTCGTCCCGAACGCCAACAAAAAGCTTTTCAGCACACTCTACGACATCCGGCAGCAGAAACAGGCCCTCGAATTCCAGGACGGACTCTTTTTCAACGGCATCGACAACATGTCGATTCGCGTGAGCCACCAGGAGCCCGACACCCACCTGCTGCGCGACGTGCTGATCTACGACAACCGCGCCACCAACGGCAACATGAACACCATCGTGGCCGACTCGGGCTACATCCGCCTTTCGGACGACAAACGGTTCCTGCTGGTCACGCTTTTCCACGGCGAGACCTACGAGCAGACCCGCAACAGCCAGTGGTTCACGAAAAGCGCCCTGCGCCACCATACATTCGACCTGCAAAAACAGGTCATCCCCATGTCGGGATTCGCCATGGGGCGCACCGACGCCGACATGTTCTCAAGCAGCCAGACCAAGAATATCAGTGAATTGCAACACGACATCGACTCGCTCGAAATCAAGGTCAACGCCGCCACGACAAGTTCCTACGAACCGTTGCTGAAGGAGCAGATTTTCGCACGCGACAACTCCGTACTGCCGCTGCCCGACAGCCTGAAGGTGGATAAACGCGATTTCGGCAACTTGCTGGCAACGGATTCGGTCTCCACGCTGCCCATACGCGACAAGGAACGGGTATGGAACCAGGCGCGCACGCTGGCCAAGAACTCCCGCAACATGTTCGCATTCGACGAATCGACGGCCAAGGAGGCGCTCAACCAATTATACCGGTCGAAGGTCGAATGGCACAAAAAGATGTCGCTCCCGGTATCAATCCTGATCTTCTTCCTGATCGGCGCGCCGCTGGGCGCGATCATCCGCAAGGGCGGCCTGGGCCTTCCCGTAGTGGTGTCGGTGATCTTCTTCGTCATCTACTACATGATCAGCCTTTCGGGCGAAAAGCTGGCCAAGGAGGGCAACTGGGAAGCCGTCTACGGCATGTGGCTGTCGACCTTCATCCTCACGCCGATAGCCATCTACCTCACCTACAAGGCCACCAACGACTCGGCGCTGCTCGACACGGACTGGTACGTCGGAAAGTTCAAGGCGCTGCGCGATAAACTGGTCCCGAAATTAAAAAATCTGACGAAAGCAATAAAACTCAAACGAAATGGCAAAAGAGACTGTGCTCAATAGTGTAGAGGAGGTCATCGAAGACTTCCGCATCGGCAAACCCGTTATCGTCGTGGACGACGAGGACCGAGAGAACGAAGGCGACTTCATCGTCGCCGCGGAGAAGATCACCCCCGAAATCGTAAACTTCATGCTCAAAGAGGGCCGCGGCGTGCTGTGCGCACCCTTGTCGGAGAAACGCTGCGCCGAACTGGGTCTCAATATGATGGAGGAAAACAACACCTCGCTGCTCGGCACGCCCTTCACCGTAACGGTCGACCTGCTGGGCAACGACTGCACTACGGGCGTCTCGATCCACGACCGCGCCGCGACCATCCGTGCGCTGGCCGACCCTGCGACGAAGGCGACCGACCTGGGCCGTCCGGGACATATCAATCCCCTGCGCGCGCGGGACAAAGGCGTGCTGCGCCGTCCGGGACACACCGAGGCCGCTATCGACCTGGCCCGTCTGGCCGGATTGCAGCCCGCAGGCGCGTTGATCGAAATCATGAACGAGGACGGCACGATGGCCCGTCTGCCGCAGCTTCAGGAGATTGCCAAAAAATTCGACCTGAAAATCATCTCGATCGCTTCGCTGATCGCTTACCGCCTCCAGCAGGAGTCGATCATCGAGAAGGGCGTGACGGTTCCCCTGCCCACGGAGTGGGGCGATTTCCGGATCACTCCGTTCCGCCAGAAATCGAACGGCGTAGAGCATGTCGCCCTCACCAAAGGCGAGTGGACCGAGGATGAACCCGTACTGGTGCGCGTACACTCGTCGTGCGCCACGGGCGATATTTTCGGGTCGTACCGCTGCGACTGCGGCGAACAGTTGCACAAGGCAATGGAGATGATCGACAAAGAGGGCAAAGGCGCCGTCATCTACCTCAATCAGGAGGGCCGCGGCATCGGCCTCTGCAACAAGATCCACGCCTACAAATTACAGGACGAGGGACTCGACACGGTAGACGCCAACCTCAAGCTGGGCTTCAAGGCCGACGAACGCGACTACGGCGTGGGCGCAAGCATCATCCGCGAACTGGGCATTCGCCACATGCGCCTGATGACCAACAACCCGCTCAAACGGGCCGGACTGGAGGGTTACGGTCTTTGCATCGACGAGATCGTACCCATCGTGATCGCCCCGAACCCCTTCAACGCACATTATCTGGAGACCAAGCAGGAGCGCATGCACCATACGCTGGGGCTGGAGAAGAAATAATTCCGGTCCGGTCTAAAACGAAATTCGATGAATAAAGCCAAGGACCTTCGTATCGTCTTTATGGGCACGCCCGAATTTGCCGTGCCGTCGCTGCGGGCGCTCGTCGCCGGCGGCTACAACGTCGTGGGTGTGGTCACATCGCCCGACAAACCCGCAGGACGCGGGCAGAAGCTCCACCAAAGCGAGGTCAAAATCGCCGCTCTGGAACTGGGAATCCCGGTATTGCAGCCCGAAAAGCTCAAAGCCCCGGAGTTCGTCGAGGCCATGCAGGCGCTGCAACCCGACCTGGGTATCGTGATCGCATTCCGCATGCTGCCCGAGGTGATTTGGGCCATGCCGCGGCTGGGAACCTTCAACCTCCACGCCTCGCTGCTGCCGCAGTACCGCGGAGCCGCGCCGATCAACTGGGCGATTATCAACGGCGAGACCGAAACGGGCGTCACGACGTTTCTGCTGAACCACGAAATCGACAAGGGCGGTATCATCGGACAAATCCGGATTCCGATCCTTCCCGAAGACAATATCGGCACGCTCTACGACAAACTGATGACAACAGGCACGTCGCTGGTGACCGAGACCGTCGACCGCATTGCGGCGGGAGACATCCGACCCATCGAACAACAGCATATCGACGAAGCGACATTGCGCCCGGCGCCGAAAATCTTCAAGGAGGATTGCCGGATAGACTGGGAAAAACCGGGCCGCGACATCGTGAATTTCGTCCGCGGGCTGTCGCCCTATCCGGCGGCATGGACCGAAATGTACCAAGAAGGCAGCGACGAGGCGTCGAGCGCCAAAATCTTCTCGGCGGCGTTCGAAGCCGCGGCTCACGGCGAAACGTGCGGCACGCTCCAGAGCGACGGGAGGACCTTTGTCCGCGTGGCGTGCGCCGACGGATGGATCGTCCCCGGCGAGTTGCAGATCGCGGGCAAGAAACGGCTTGCGGTGCGCGAGCTGCTCCTGGGATGGCGCGACGTTCTCCAATACCGTTTTCGCAAATAGCATGGGGCTGCAGCCTTTGCGGGACCATCCCGAATTGCAGGAGAAAGCGGCCCGGTGGTTCGGCGACAAGTGGGGTATTCCCGCTGCGGCTTATCACGCAAGCATCGGGGAGTGCATTGCCCGGAAAACCGGGATTCCGCAATGGTACGCGATACTGGACGAACGACGGGAGATCGTCGCCGGAGCCGGAGTTATCGAAAACGACTTCCACGACCGGAAGGATTTGACGCCCAATCTGTGCGCGCTCTTCGTCGAAGAGACCTGCCGGGGCAGGGGACTCGCCCGGAAGTTGCTGGATTTCATTCGGGAAGAGATGCGGGAGCGGGGATTCCCGGCGCTCTACCTGGTGACCGACCTCACGGATTTTTACGAGAAATGCGGCTGGCGGTTCCTGACGACCGCAACCGGAGACGACGGCAATCCGATACGGATTTACGTTACAGAATAAAAACAGAGGCTTCCCGAAGGAAGCCTCTGCTGCTTTACAATCGAAGGGATTTAAACCTTCTCGCCGAGTTTTTGTTTGATCTCCTCCTTCGGCAGCGGTTTGGTGCAGAAGAACCAGTCGTAGCACTTGGCTCCGGCAGGAACCTGCTCCTCGTCGTCGCCCTTCATCGGTACGATCACCTCGTCGCCCGGATGCCAGTCGGCTGGGAGCGCAATGCCGAAAGCATCGATGGTCTGCAAACCGACCAGCACACGCTTGATTTCGTCGAAATTGCGGCCCAGAGCCAGCGGATAGTAGATCATCGCCCGCAGGACGCCCTTCGGGTCGACAAAGAAAACGGCACGCACGGCAGCGGTCTGGCTCTCGCCCGGCTGGATCATGCCGTAGAGCGACGCAACCTTCATCGAAACGTCGTCGATAATCGGAAAGGCGACCTTTACGCCCTTCATGCCTTTGTATTCGATCTTTTCACGGATGGTCTTCAACCATGCGATATGGCTGTTGCGGCTGTCTACCGAAAGGCCGACCAACTCGCAGTTCAGTGCCCGGAACTCCTCGGTGCGGGCTCCGAACGTAAGTATTTCAGTCGTACAAATCGGTGTAAAGTCGGCAGGATGGCTGAAAAGAATCACCCATTTGCCTTTGTAATCGGCCGGGAAACTGATCTTCCCGCGCGTCGTCATCGCTTCGAATGCCGGAACCGGCTCGCCCAGCCGCGGCATCTGCTGTTCGTTCTTTTCCATAAATCAGAGTTTAAAAAGTTTAATATCCGGACTCGCAAAGTTGATGCCCCGAATATTCCATTTTCCAAGATACGACATTTATCGGTACGTTGTCCCCTGTTTTTCCCTTCTGACCCGAAAGCGTATACATAAACGGCGGATTTGATAACGTTCTGCCAGAGACCGTTACAACGTTCAGGCCATCCGATGAAACGAAAAGGCGTCCTGCGAAGGACGCCTTTCGGTTTCAGGTATATCGCTAAAATCAGCGTTTGCGGATAATCTCGCCGCCGTGGCGGATGGCTTCTTCGTTGGCCGGAAGCATTTTCCAGGCACGTTCGGGAAGCGACTTTTTCAGGCCTACCATCACGTTCTCCATCCCGACCACCGGGCGCACCTTGAGGTATCCGCCCAGAATCATCGTGTTGAACAGCTTGGCCTGGCCCATCCTGGCACATTCGGCCGTAGCGTCGATCGCGTAGACCTCGATGTCCTTGCGGACCGGATGCCGCGTGATGCCGTTCGTATCGTAAATCAGAATCCCGCCGGGCTTGACCATCGGCTCGAATTTCTCCATCGACTGCTGGTTCAGAATGATCGCCGTGTCGAACTCGTGGGCGATGGGCGACGAAATCTTCCGGTCGGAGAGGATCACCGTCACGTTGGCCGTGCCGCCGCGCATTTCGGGGCCGTAGGAGGGCATCCACGTCACCTCGAAATCCTGCATCACGCCCGAGTAAGCCAGTATTTTTCCCATCGAGAGGACGCCCTGTCCTCCGAATCCTGCAATTATCAACGTCTCTTTCATAGCCTTACTCTTTTTTTACGTCCTTGATATCGCCCAGCGGATAGTAGGGCAGCATGTTCTCGGCAAGCCAGTCGTTCGAAGCCACGGGCGAAAGTTTCCAGCCGCTGTTGCAGGTCGAGACGACCTCCACGAGCGAGAAACCGTTTCCGGCCATCGAATTTTCGAACGCCTTGCGGATCGCCTTCTTGCATTTGCGTACGTTGGCCGCCGTATGCACGCTCTGGCGTGTGATGTAAGTCGTACCGTCGAGGTGGGCCATCATTTCGGCGATCTTGTAGGGATAGCCGTTCAGGCGCGGATCGCGGCCGTAGGGAGTCGTCGCGGTCTTCATGCCCACGAGCGTCGTCGGGGCCATCTGCCCGCCGGTCATGCCGTAGATCGCATTGTTGATATAGATAGCCACGACATTCTCGCCGCGCGCCGCCGCATGGATCGACTCCGCCGTGCCGATGGCCGACAGGTCGCCGTCGCCCTGGTAGGTGAATACCAGGTTATTCGGCCACAAACGCTTCACGGCCGTAGCCACGGCCAGCGCACGGCCGTGCGCCGCCTCGATCCAGTCGATGTCGATATAGTTGTAGGCGAATACCGAGCAGCCCACGGGCGAAACGCCCACGGTCTTCTCTTCGAGGCCCATCTCCTCGACGACCTCGGCGATGAGTTTATGCACCGTGCCATGGCTGCAACCGGGGCAATAGTGCATGACATTATCGGTAATGAGTTTCGGTTTTGCGTAAACCAGATTCTCCTTCTTCATTTCAACCTCTGCCATCGTCTTCTACTTTTTAATCAGTTTTTCCTTGAGCGCTTCGAGGACTTCATCCGGGTTGAACAGCATGCCGCCCTGACGGCCGTAATGCTCGACGGGAGCCTTGCCGTTCACGGCCAGACGCACATCCTCGACCATCTGCCCGGCATTGAGCTCGGCCGAGAGGAATCCCTTCACCCCGCGGGCTGCCAGTTCGGCCAATTTCTTCTTGGGGAAAGGGTAGAGCGTGATCGGGCGCAGCAGGCCGACCTTCAGGCCCTCGGCGCGGGCCATTTCGACCGTCGCCGAGCAGATGCGGGCCGACGAACCGAACGCCACGATGACGTAATCGGCATCGTCGCACTCGATGGCTTCGTAACGCACCTCGTTCTCTTCGAGCGCCTTGTATTTGTCCTGGAGGCGTTTGTTGATGACCTCCATCTTCTCGGACTGCAATTCGAGCGAGGTCACGATGTTGCGCGGACGGCCGGCAGGTTTGCCCTGCGTAGCCCACGAACCGCACTCGGCCTTCAACTCCTCGTCGGTCTTGCGCGGACGCTGGGGTGCGAGCACCACCTTCTCCATCATCTGTCCGATGGCGCCGTCGGCGAGGATCAGCGCCGGATTGCGGTATTTGAATGCGAGGTCGAAAGCCTCGAACACATGGTCGTGCATCTCCTGCACCGAATTGGGAGCCAATACGATCAGGTGGAAGTCGCCGTGGCCGCCGCCCTTGCAGGCCTGGAAATAGTCGCCCTGCGAAGGCTGGATCGTACCCAGACCCGGGCCGCCGCGCTGCACGTTGACGATCAAGCAGGGCAGTTCGGCGCCGGCCAAATAGCTCAGCCCCTCCGACATCAGGCTGATGCCGGGGCTGGACGACGAGGTCATCACCCGTTTTCCGCTCGAAGCACCGCCGTAGACCATGTTGATCGAAGATATCTCCGATTCGGCCTGCAGCACGACCATACCCGTCGTCTCCCACGGTTTGAGTTCCATCAATGTCTCCATCACCTCCGACTGCGGGGTAATGGGGTAGCCGAAATATCCGTCGCAACCGTAGCGAATCGCCGCATGGGCGATCACTTCGTTGCCTTTCATCAGTTTCACTTCCTTCTCTGCCATAGCTTACTCGAATTTTTGACGATAAACCGTAATGCAGCTATCCGGACAAATCACCGCGCAGGAGGCACAGCCCGTACACGCATCGGGATTGGCCATCCACGAAACGGGATAGCCCTTGCTGTTCACCTCGGCCGACAGTGCAAGCACGTCGCACGGACACACGGATACACAGACCCCGCACCCCTTGCAGCGCTCCTTGTCGACAACGATTGTTCCTTTGATTTTTGCCATAACGTCCTAATATTGATAAGTTGCTTACAAATATACGAAATAATCGGATAAAACCCGTCCGGATTGCAACATTTCTTTCGGCAGAAACGACAAACAAGAAGTAGGGTATCCGCATCCGGGCCTGCGAACTCCCTGCATACAAAACCGTTCGGCCGTCACTCGGCCTTCGGGTCGGGACCGTATTTATTTTCGCCCTGCATGCCGGGCGTACAGAACCAAACGAGAAAGACGATGCCCCAAACCAGAAATACCAGGCCGCCGCCACACAGCAGCACCAGCAACCCGACGGGCAGCGAACTGCCCCCGCTGTTCAGAACACTCAGCACACTCGAAAATCCCATAAAGAACAGGGCCATAAACCAAACAAAGCCCAATGCATAATACCATACCACAACGGCGCCGCCGCGACCGATATCGTGCAAACGACGCACCATTACGGATAGCTGGGGAACGAGCATATACAGTGATAAAAGCCATTTTATCGGGGTGAAAGTCGGACTGAAAAGCAACATGTCCAGAATATTCGCAACCACCAGTAAAATAAAGGAAAAGAGTATGAAATACCAATACTCCTTCCGGCGGGCGCGCCCTTCGAAATTCGCATAATCGGGGCCGAGGCATTTGAGGAACCATTTCATGACGGGATAAATTAAGGGGGTTAATTTATGTATAAAGATATATAAAAAAACGCATCCCGACGCATCCGGAAGCCTGAATTTTGCATAACGTCCGGCTTTTCGGCGCGGAAAAGTTATTTTTTCCTATATTTGTATGATTAACCCTACGGAGTAAGCCGAAAATCCCCAAGAGTAGGCCCACCAAACACACGACAACATGTATTGTTCAAACTGCGGCAAAGAGATCGCCGACAATGCTTTTATGTGCCCGGGATGCGGCGCACCCACTCAATGCGGTCCGGTCATTCCGCCCAACGCCAGCGACAAGGACTGGCTCACGACGCTGCTGCTCTGCTTCTTCCTCGGAACGTTCGGCATCCACAGTTTCTACGCCGGCAAAACGGTCATCGGCGTCGTTCAGCTCATCACGCTGGGCGGATGCGGCATCTGGGCGCTGATCGACTTCATTATGATCATCTGCGGCAACTACAAGGATGCGCAGGGAAAGATCATCGTCAACAAGCGTTAAAATCCGCCTGGCCTGCCTCCTGGCGATTCCGGTCGCGCTCTGCTGCATCCCGGCCGAACGGATCATGCACGGGCATTCGATTTGCCTGTTCCGCAACCTGTTCGGCACGGAGTGTTACGGGTGCGGGATGACGCGGGCGCTGTTCTCACTGCTGCACCTCGATTTCGGGGCGGCGTGGGGATATAACCGGCTGGTCGTCATCGCAGCGCCGTTGCTGGCGTACCTGTATGTAAAAGAGATCGTAAAAACAATCGGGGAACTCTGAGGTTCCCCGATTTGTTTTTTCATTCCCGGACCATTTTCGGATCGGGGCCATATTTATTCGGCCCCGTATCGCCTTTCAAACACAATACGACCAGCAGGAACAATAGGTAGAGCAGTATCAATAACGTGCCCATCTGTTGAATCCAAACAGCGCCATCCTCCGCTGCATCCGCCGTCCCGGAGAAATAATCGACTGCCCGGACAGCTATACATACAAACAGGTATCCGCCGCCCCACCAGCCACTGCGGCCCGTATCGTGCAACCGCCGCACTGCAACGGCAAAATAAGGCAGCAGACAGGCCAGCCATATCGCATATATGATATAAGGAGAATAGGCGAAACACAGCGTATATACGATTTGGGCAAATAGAGCAATAACGAACAGAATCAGCAGGAAATACCAGAATTCCTTGCGCCGCGCCCGGCCGCGGAAATTCGCATAGTTGCGCATGCATTTCAAAAACCATTTCATGAGTGAGGCTTTTTAAGGGTTTCCACAAATATAGCGATTTGCCGGCATTGTTATTCGGGCCACTACCGAAAAAAGCCGTCTTGCGACGGCCTTTTTCGATTATTTTTCGTCGAAAGAGTGGATCACCACTCCCGACCGCAGCTTCGGCTCGAACCACGTAGTCTTCGGCGGCATGATGTTGCCCGTGTCGGCGATGTTGATCAGTTGCTGCATCGAGACAGGGTAGAGGGCGAACGCCGCCTTCATCTCCCCGCTGTCCACACGGCGCTTCAACTCGCCGAGACCCCGGATACCACCCACGAAGTCGATTCGTTTCGAGGTGCGCAGGTCCTTGATGTCCAGAACTTTGTCGAGGACCAGATTCGACAGCACCGTAACGTCCAGCACGCCGATCGGGTCGTTGTCGTCGTACGTCCCCGGCTTGGCTGTCAGACTGTACCAGCGGCCTTCGAGGTACATCGAGAAATTGTGGAGGGCCACAGGGCGGTACTCCTCCGTGCCTTTATCCTCGACTGTGAACGACTCTTTCAGCTTTTCGAGAAGTTCGGCGGGCGTCAAGCCGTTCAGGTCCTTCACCACGCGGTTGTAGTCGATGATGCGGAGCTGGTTGGCCGGGAAGGTCACGGCAAGGAAATAACAATACTCCTCACAACCCGTATGCCCCGGATTATTGGCGCGGCACTCCTGTCCCACACGCGCAGCGGCGGCCGTGCGGTGATGTCCGTCGGCAACATAGAGTGCCGGAATGCCCGCAAAAATCTCCGTAATGCGGTCGTTGGTCTTCTTGTCGCGGATCACCCACAACTGGTGTCCGAAGCCGTCGTCGGCCGTGAAATCGTACTCCGGAGCGTTGTTTTTCACCACGTCGGCGACAATGGCGTCGATCTCGGCATCGTCGGGATAAGCGAAGAACACCGGTTCGATATTGGCTTTCTGGTTGCGCACGTGGATCATGCGGTCCTCCTCCTTGTCGGGACGCGTCAGTTCGTGCTTCTTGATGGCTCCCGAAAGGTAATCCTCGAAATGGCAGCACATCGCAAGGCCGTACTGCGTGCGGCCGTCCATCGTCTGCGCATATATATAATAGTACTCTTCGGGGTCCTGGCGAAGCCAGCCTTCGGACTGCCATTTGCGGAAATTCTCAACCGCTTTGTCGTAAACGGGCTGCGAATGCTCGTCGGCGATAGGCTCGAAGTCGATCTCGGGTTTGATGATGTGCAGCAGCGAACGCTCCGTGGCCTCGGATTTCGCCTCGGCGGAGTTGAGCACATCGTAAGGGCGCGAAGCCACCTCGGGAGCGTGCTCCTTCGGGGGACGGACTGCGCGGAAAGGTTTGATACGTACCATATAGTTATCGTTTTAAGTAAAAAAGGCGGGCGTTTCCGCACCCGCCTTCTTTCATAGATTATCGACTATTTGTTGACCCGGAAACGGGTGTTGCCGTTTTTCAGGAAATCCACGATCTGGCTGGCTGCCGCAAGACCCGCGTTGATATTGGCCTCGGCGGTCTCGGCGCCCATCTTCTTCGCCGTAGCGAAAACCCGCTTGCCGAACTTCTCGTCCAGCTCGGCCTGATTGCCGGCGGCGATGTCGGTGATGTATTTCAGGTCCTCGCGTTCGGTCATGGCACGCACTACCCCCGCTTCGTCGATCACCTCCTTACGGGCGGTATTCACCAGCGTCGCACCCTTGGGCATCGACATCAGCAGATCATACCCGATCGAGCCTTTGGTCTCGGCCGTGGCGGGAATGTGCAGCGAAAGAAAGTCGGAAACCTTGTACAGTTCCTCGACCGTCGCCACCTTCTTCACGCCGTCGGCTTCGAAAACCGCATCGTCGGTGATGAACGGATCGAAAGCGACAACATTCATGCCGAGCGCCTTTCCCTTGCGGCCTACCAGCTTGCCGACATTGCCGTAGGCGTGGATGCCGAGGGTCTTGCCCTGGATTTCGGAACCCGTACCCGGGGTAAAGCGGTTGCGCGACATGTAGACCATCATGGCCAGCGCCAGCTCAGCGACAGCGTTGGAGTTCTGTCCCGGGGTGTTCATCACCACGATGCCCCGCGCCGAAGCGGCCGCGAGGTCCACGTTGTCATACCCCGCACCGGCACGTACCACGATCTTGAGGTTTTTAGCCGCTGCAATGACCTCGGCAGTCACCTTGTCGCTGCGGATAATCAGCGCGTCCACATCGGCTACGGCTTCGAGCAGTTGGCTCTTGTCGGTATATTTTTCGAGCAGCGCCAGTTCGTATCCGGCGTCCTCCACGATCTTACGGATTCCGTCCACGGCCTTTTTGGCGAAGGGTTTCTCCGTTGCAACCAGTATTTTCATAGTTTCGATCAATGACGTGAAATAAATATCCTGTTCTTTTTTTGTCTCCCGCATAAACGGGACGATCGTCGGACACATAAATTATTTCTTATGCGTCTGGGCGAACTCCTGCATGCAGGCCACCAACGCCTCGACGCTCTCCTTCGGGAGGGCGTTGTAGCACGAAGCGCGGAAACCGCCTACCAGACGGTGGCCCTTGATGCCGACCATGCCGCGGCCCTTGGCAAAAGCCATGAACTCGTCGGCCAGGCCTTCGTAACCCTCGGCCATCACGAAGCAGATGTTCATCAGCGAGCGGTCCTCCTTCACGGCCGTACCGCGGAACAACGGGTTGCGGTCGATTTCGTCGTAAAGCAGGGCGGCCTTCTCCTTGTTGCGGCGGTAGATTTCCGGAACGCCGCCGATCGACTTGAGCCACTTGAGGGTCTCCTTGAGCACGAAGATCGGGAACACGGGAGGCGTATTGAACATCGAGTCGTTGTCGACATGGGTACGGAACGACATCATCGTCGGCAGGTCGCGCACGATCTTGTCGAGCATGTCCTCGCGGATGATGGCGAACGCCACGCCGGCAGGAGCCAGGTTTTTCTGCGCGCCGCCGTAGATCATGGCATATTTCGAAACGTCGAGCGGACGCGAAAGGATGTCGGACGACATGTCGGCGATCAGGGGTACGGGCGACGAGAGGTCCTCGTGGTACTCCGTACCGTAGATCGTATTATTAGAGGTAATATGCAGATAATCCAGATCGGCCGGAATCGCGAAACCCTTGGGAATATAGGTGAAGTTCTTATCCTCGGACGAAGCCAGCACTTCAACTTCGCCGTAACGTTTCGCCTCCTTGATGGCCTTCTTCGCCCAGACACCCGTATTCACATAACCGGCCTTCTTACCCAGGAAGTTAGCGGGAATCTCAAAGAAATAGGTACTAGCACCGCCGCCCAGATAGATGATCTTGTAGTTGTCGGGAATGTGGAGCAACTCGCGGAAAAGGGCGTCGGCCTCGGCCATCACGTCCTCGAAATCCTTCGTCCGGTGCGAGATCGAAAGCAGCGAAAGACCCGATCCGTTGAAATCGAGAATTGCCTTGGCTGCATTTTCGATGACCTCGTCCGCCAGAATGGAAGGTCCCGCATTGAAATTGTGCTTTTTCATAATAATTTCGTATGTGATTTGAATGATCTAACTCCTAACTGTTAGTTTACTAACACAAATATAATTAAAAAAATTTTATAATTACAAAGATAGCCAAATAAATTTCACTCGACGCCAATAATACGTCTATTTTTGGATAGTTTTTATTAATTTTGCCGGGAATAAACCCCGGCCCGGGCAGCCCGCGCTGCCTTTGCCGAAACTTAAGATCATCGTCTATGGTAAAATCCATGACCGGCTTCGGCAAAAGCGAAGCCACACTCCAGAATAAGAAAATTTCGGTCGAAATCCGCTCCCTGAACTCCAAGCAGCTGGACCTCGGACTGCGGCTCCCGGCCGTTTACCGCCAGTCGGAATACGAAATCCGCAACGTCATTGCCCGCACGATCCAGCGGGGCAAGGTCGACGTTTTCGTCAACGTCGAGTCCCAGGCCGTCGAAACGTCGGCCCGCATCAACCGCGAGGTATTCCGCGAATACCTCCGCCAGATGACCGACACGCTCGCGTTCTCGGGCATCGACGCCGACTACGACGCCATCGTTCCGGTGATCATGCGCCTTCCGGACGTGGTGGCCACCGAAACCGAGGCCATTCCCGAAGAAGAGCACGCCGCGCTGATTGCAGCCGTGGAGGCCGCCGCAGCCCAGCTGGACGCCTTCCGCGCGCAGGAGGGCGCCATCCTGATCGCCGACCTGCTGCGCCGCGTGGAACTGATCGAGCAATACAAGGAAGAGGTCGTACCGTTCGAGAAGGCCCGTACCGAGACCGTCAGGGCCCGCATCCTGGACAATCTCTCGAAACTGGCCGTCGACGTGGACCGCAACCGGCTGGAGCAGGAGATGATTTTCTACCTCGAAAAACTCGACATCACCGAGGAGAAAGTACGCCTCACCAACCACTGCAACTACTTCCGCGAAGTCGCCTCCGCCGAGGAGGGCGCCGGCCGTAAACTGGGTTTCATCGCCCAGGAAATGGGCCGCGAAATCAACACCATGGGATCGAAGGCCAACGAACCGAACATCCAGATCCTCGTCGTCAAGATGAAGGACGAGCTGGAGAAGATCAAGGAACAGGTACTGAACATATTATAAAGCATATAACCGTTCGCATCGAAAAGCAGCCCGGCCGGCCGTACTCACGGCTTTCAGCCGTGTATGCAAGTCTGACCCTCCCCTAAATCCCCTCCTCGGAGGGGACTTAATGCCGCTTTGCGGCAAGCCGGGAGACCTGGCGCCGATGCGGAACAACACATTCGCAATGGGTAAGGTAATCATATTTTCAGCCCCGAGCGGGTCGGGCAAGACCACTATCGTCCGCCAGTTGCTGGAACGCTATCCGCAGCTCGAATTTTCCATTTCGGCAACCAGCCGCGCACCCCGCGGCCAGGAACGCGACGGAGTGGATTACTACTTCTTTTCACACGAAGAGTTCATGAAGGCCGTGGCCGAAAACCGCTTCGTAGAGTGGGAAGAGGTTTACAAGGGAACCTGTTACGGAACGCTGCGCAGCGAAGTGGAACGCATCTGGTCCAAGGGCCACGTGATCGTCTTCGATGTCGACGTGATCGGCGGCATCAACCTCAAGCGCATTTTCGGCGACGACGCCTGCTCGATGTTCATCATGCCGCCCTCGGTCGAGGAACTGCGCCGCAGGCTCGTTGCCCGCGGCACGGACGCCCCGGAGGTGATCGACCGCCGCGTGGCCAAAGCCGAGTTCGAACTGACGAAGGCCCCGGAATTCGACCACGTGATCGTCAACGACTGCCTCGACGACGCCGTATGCGGCACATGCAACGTCCTCGACCAATTCATTATGCGGTAGGATGAAACGCGTCATGCTTTACTTCGGGTCGTTCAACCCCGTGCACAAAGGCCACATCGCGCTGGCGGAATATGCCGTCACGCAGGACCTTTGCGACGAGGTCGTGCTCGTCGTTTCACCCCGGAGTCCCTACAAGGAGGCCGCGGAACTGGCTCCCGAAATGGACCGTTTCGAGATGGCCGAGATCGCCTGTGCAGCCTCGGAATACCCGGACAAAATCAAACCTTCGGCCATAGAGTTTCTGCTCCCGAAGCCCTCATACACAATAGATACCCTGCGTTACCTCCAGCAAAACTTCGGGTCGGAGATGCAATTTTCGATCCTGATGGGCAGCGACCAGATCGCACGGCTCGACGGCTGGAAAGAGTATGAAAAAATCCTCGAATATCCCGTTTACGTCTACCCGCGCGGCGGCGAGCCCGCCGCCGGGTTCGAAGGCCGTATCACGGTGCTCGAAAACGCTCCGTTGCAGGATTTTTCTTCGACCGACGTTCGCGAACGGATCGGGCGGGGCGAAGACATCGGCGGAATGCTTGACGAAGGCGTCGCCGCCTATATCCGCCGCAAAGGGCTGTGGAGCCCCGCGGTGCGCATTATGACCCTCACGGCACAACTCGCAGCCGATCCGGAGAACACGGCGCTCTACATCGAGCGCGGAAAACTCCATTACCGGATGGGGGAGTGGGGCCCGGCCCTCAACGACTTCAACAGCGTGCTGCGTATCGATGCGGAACACGTCGAAGCGCAGCAGTTCGCCCAAATGGTGCAGGAGATACTCGAATTCCGATACAAAGACATCTACAATCCCTGAAATAGAACAGAATGACACGCCTGAAGATAGCCCTCCTGGCGGGCGGAGACTCGCCCGAACGGGAAATAGCCCTCCAGAGCGCCGCCCAGATCGAAGCGGCCCTCGACCACACGAAATACGACATCACGGTCATCGACCTCCATCACCGCGACTGGCACTATACGGCGCCCGACGGCCGCATGTGGCAGGTCGACAAGAACGACTTTTCGATTACGATAGACGGCGCACACAAGGTGTTCGACTATGCGCTGATCATCATCCACGGCACGCCCGGCGAGGACGGCAAGTTACAAGGATACCTCGACATGATGGGCGTTCCCTATTCGTCGTGCTCGATGACCTCGTCGGTCATCACGTTCGACAAGATCACCACCAAACGGACGCTCGCAGGGCGCGTCAACCTCGCCCGCGAGGTGTTCCTGCGGCGCGGCGAAGCATTCGATGCGGAAAAGATCGTCGCAGAACTGGGCATGCCCCTGTTCGTGAAACCCAATGCCAACGGCTCGTCGTTCGGCGTGACGAAAGTGCACGCCCCGGAGGAGTTCGCCGCGGCCGTCGACGCGGCATTCGCCCAGGGCGATGAAATCCTCGTCGAAGAGTGCATCACGGGGCGCGAAATGGGTTGCGGCATGCTGATCGCCGGAGGAAAGGAGTATGTTTTCCCGATCACGGAGATCGTCTCCAAGAAAGACTTTTTCGATTACCAGGCCAAGTATACTGCCGGATATTCCGACGAAATCACCCCTGCGGACATCACGCCCGAAGTAAAGGCCGAACTGAACCGCATGACGCGCGAAGCCTACCGGACCTGCCGCTGCTCGGGAGTCGTAAGGGTCGATTTCATCGTAACCCCTTCGGGAAAGCCCTATTTCATCGAGTTGAACTCGATTCCCGGCATGAGCGGGGGCAGCATCGTCCCCAAGCAGGCCCGCGAAATGGGTATGTCGCTCGGGGAATTGTATGACATCATCATCGCTGACACGTGCCGCAAATGATTGAGATCGACGATAAAATCGTAAGCGCCGACCTGCTGCGCGAGTGTTTCGCCTGCGACATCGCGCAATGCAAAGGAATCTGTTGCGTCGAAGGCAACGCCGGGGCGCCGCTCGAAGCCGAAGAGGTCGAGATACTCGAACGCGAATATCCGGCTTACAAGCCCTACATGACGCCCGAAGGCATCGAGGCCGTCGAACGGCAGGGATTCATGGTTATCGACGAAGACGGCGATTTGACGACACCGCTCGTCGCCAATGCCGAATGCGCCTACACCTACGAAGAGAACGGAATAACGCTCTGCGCCGTCGAGAAGGCGTGGATGGAGGGCAAGACCGCCTTCCGCAAACCGATTTCATGCCACCTCTATCCCATCCGCGTGATGCGTTTTTCGAACGGTACGGTGGGGCTTAACTACCACCGCTGGTCGGTGTGCGCACCCGCCCGGAAATGCGGCGCCAAGCTGGGCATCCCGGTCTACAAAGCCCTCCGGGAGCCGATTATCCGCCGCTTCGGCGAGGAGTTTTACAAGGCGCTGGAGACCGCCGAAGACCTGATCAAGCAACAATAAGAAACAATGAAAAAATACATTTTTACCCTTATCGCCCTCTCGCTGGTTTTTACCGCGATGGCCCGCAAACCGAAAAACACGCGGACGCAACCCGCCGCGACACCCAGCGAAATCGCTGCGGCCGACTCGCTCCGCTCGGTTGCGTCCCGCCAGGCCGCACTGATCGACTCGCTGCAAAGCATCCTCTACATCGCCGATCAAAGCGCCGGGAAAACCGAAGCCGCAGAACCCGTTCGCGCCGCGGTCGTCGACCCGGAGCAGGCCGCAGCGGATTCCGTCGCAGCCCTGCGCCTGCGTTTACAGCCCAAAGAGATCGAATCCATCTTCGACACCAACGGACTCACGGTGATCGACACCCTCTCGACCGAGAACGACGCCGTGCAGGTGATCCTTTACAGCAACAACTCCTGGAAATATGTCCTCAACCGCGAGGTGGCCAAGGACAGCACGATCTTCGAAAAATACTGGGACACGACGACGCTCTTCCCGTACAAGGATGTCGACATGTCGGGCATGCCCAAATCGGTGGTCATCGACCTCGTGGACTCGCTGACCAGCTACCACTGCCCCTATCAGGGCTCGGTGCATCCGCGCGGCAAATACGGTCCGCGCCGCAGACGCCAGCACCAGGGCGTCGACCTGCCGCTCAAGATGGGCGACCCGGTTTACGCCACTTTCTGCGGCCGTGTGCGCATCTCGGAGTACAACAAGGGCGGTTACGGCAACCTGGTGATCATCCGCCACGACAACGGGCTGGAAACCTACTACGGCCACCTGTCGGAACGCATGGTCGAACCCGACCAATGGGTCGAGGCGGGACAGATCATCGGCCTGGGCGGTTCGACGGGACGTTCGACGGGTCCGCATCTCCACTTCGAAACCCGCTATTACGGGCAGTCGTTCGACCCCGAACGCCTGATCGACTTCAAGAACGGAACGCTGAGCCGCGAAACGTTCCTGCTCAAAAAATCGTTCTTCAGCATCTACTCCAACGCCGGACAGGACTTCGACGACGAGATCGCCAACGAGGAGTTGGACAAGAAGGAGGCCGCCGAAAAAGCCGCCATGCAGTACCACCGCATCAAGTCGGGCGACACGCTGGGCGCCATTGCCCGCCGTTACGGTACGACGGTAACGAACATCTGCCGCCTGAACGGAATCAAGTCAACCACGATCCTGCGGCTGGGCAAAAGCCTGCGGGTGCGATAGGACGAATCCTCGGCCTCAACAGAAAGCGCCGGACTTTTCGAAAAGTCCGGCGCTTTCTGATAACACCCGGGGACGAAGTAGCCGGAGAACGGCCAAACCTGCGCCCCTGTTATTTTTTGTTCTGAATGGCGTCGACAGCGTCGATCACCGCACCACGGAAGCCCTTGCGTTCCAGTTCGGCAACACCCACGATCGTCGTACCGCCGGGCGAGCAGACCGCGTCCTTCATCGCCCCGGGATGCAGTCCCGTTGCAAGCTGGAGTTTTCCGGTCCCGACGATCATCTGGCTCGCCATGCGGTAAGCGTCGGCGCGGGGAATGCCGTGTTTGACGCCTGCATCCCCGAGCGCCTCGATGAACATGGCGACGAATGCCGGGCCACAGCCGCAGACGGCACTAGAAATGTTGAGCAGGGCGGTATCCATTTGCAGCACGAGACCGATTTTCGACAACAACGCCTTCACCTCCTGCCACTCCGCATCCGAAAGCGAATGGCGGCGTTCGCAGACGACGATGCCTTCGCAGACCGAAACCGGCGTATTGGGAATCGTACTCAGATGGCGTGTGCCGGGAGCGAGTATACGTTCGTAGTCGTCGAAAGTAACGCCGGCGGCTACCGAAACAACGATTTTTCCGGCCAGCAAATCCTTAACAGGGGCAAGCACCGCTTCGACCTGGTAGGGCTTTACGGCGACGATCACCACGTCGGCAAACCCGGCGACCGCCGCAGCATCGTCGAAAGCACGGAAACCCTGCGGTTCCGTATTACGCTGCAATTTCGCACGGTCGCGCGCGCATGCGCCGATATCCCCGGGCTGCACGGCCCCCGAGCGGACAAATCCGCCGGCCATGGCCTGCGCCATATTTCCGAATCCGATAAAACCGATATGCATATCTGTAAGATTTAGTTTATTTTTCAAAGTTTCTCCGTTCCTGCCGGTCACTGGCCGCCTTCGACGCCGTTTACAAGGCTGGCCTTCTCCTAAATCCCCTCCGGGGAGGGGACTTGCCGCATTGCAACCGGGCATCTGGCCAAATACCTATTTCGAATAATCCCGATCGCCGAAAATCAGCGAGCCGACACGCACCATCGTCGAACCGCACTCGACGGCCAGTGGGTAGTCGTGCGACATGCCCATCGAGAGGGTGTTGAACCGGGGCCCGAAGTAGGGTCGCAGCAGGTCGAAACAACGCTTCAACTCATTGAAATCGCGGCTTATAGCTTCACCGTCGTCGGTATTGGTGGCGATGCCCATCACACCGCGCACGCAGATATCGGGCATCTGCGCAAACGGCGCCGTACGGACGTACTGCATCAGTTCGGCCATGTCCCAACCCGTTTTGGTCTCCTCCTCGGCGACATGGATTTCCAAAAGGATTTCGAGCGTCCGCCCACACTTGGCCGCCTCCCGCTGGATGGCTTCAGCCAGCCGCGCGCTGTCGACCGAATGGATCAGTGCAACGAACGGTGCAATGTATTTGATCTTGTTGGTCTGCAGGTGGCCGATCATATGCCACTCGATATCCTTGGGCAGGGCTTCGTATTTTTCGCGCAGTTCCTGCGGACGGCTTTCGCCGAAAATGCGGTGACCGGCATCGTAGGCCTCGCGGATCATCTCCGCGGGATGGGTTTTCGACACGGCGACCAGCGTGACATCTTCAGGCAGCGTTTGCCGCACGAACGACAGTTGACAAGCTATTGACGACATAAGTTTCTCTGTTTTCCCGGTAAAAATACGCAAAATTCGTACAACACGAAACAGGCCCGGGAAAAATCGCTATTTCGCCAGGACGATTTCCGAGCAGCCGAACGCTCCGGGAAGCGTCCGCTGCGTCTTCTTCAGCGCATCGTAAACATGAATCCGCCGCTGGCCGCCTGTCTCGCAAAGCAGGTAAATCTCCAGTGTATTTTCATCGGGAGCGTACTCCGTTACCGAAAGCACCGTACCCGGGACTTCGGCCAGCGTTTCACCGAAAAGGCCGTCCCCGGCGGTATCGAACAGCCGCAACTGCGTTTTACCCTCCGCCGAAACGGCATAGCCCCCGACCTGGACCAATTTCCCCGGTTCGGCCGCCGAAGCAGCCACCGTCCAGAAAGGAATCATCGCATCGGCCTCGACGGCCTCGCCCGACCCCGCTCCGCCGTAAACCGCCAACACCAGCGGAGCACAGGTCCCGTCGGCATTGCGCAGCGCCAGCAGCAACCTGGATTCAACCCGGACAAACGGCCGCCCGACGATCGTACGCACGACCTCTTCGGGCAGCGTCCAAAGAACCGGCGAAGGGGAATAGCTGCGCGTCGCGGTCTGCATGGTCAGCATCAGGCGTTCTCCGTCGTAGCCCAGGAAACCGAGGGCGGAGTCGGATACCTGCCCGGCAAACAGGCAATCCCCGAACCCGAAATCGTTCCAATAGCGCATCGTGAGGTCGACGCCGACCATCGACCCGGAGTAAACGCCGAAAATCCAACCCGAGCCGGGAATGCCCACCGTGCAGGCGAGCCCCTGCCCGACGCCGAGCGTTTTGACCCGCGTTTGCGCACCCGTCGCCGGATCGATACGGTCGATCAGGGTTTCGTCGGTATCGATTGCCGAAATACCATAGAGCGCCGCGGCCTCCGGAAGTCCGTCGGCTACGCGGATTTTACCCAACGCCATCATCCGTCCTCCGCGGAACAACAGCACCCGGACCGTCGAAGCAGGGTAGTGCCCCGGGGCCAGGAACGTGATGCTCGCAGCCGTGCGCGAGGTTATGATTCCCCACACGCCTCTGGCTGAACCGTTCGGGGCGAACGATTCGGCCCCCTCCTCCCAGTAAACCTCGAACATGATCCGGTCGTCGGCCTCGAACCCCCGGGCCGAGACAGTCACTTCGTCCCCCGGTGTAAAGACCTGCGATTGGGACGGCATGACGATGTCGGTCACGAAGACGAGGCGCTCGTTCTTGTCGGCGCAGGCGCACAGAATCGTCCCGAAAAGCAGCAACAGCAAAGATTTCTTCATACGAATAGTCTGATAAACAATTTCTTACCTCCACACCGGGGGGGGGTAAATCCGGGATACGAGACCTTCGTATCCAATTACAAATATAGCGTTTTTTTACTGTTTCCGAATAGGTTCCGATCTTTGGCGCCGTAACGACGCTTTTAGCAGCCGGAAAGGTTTTGCCCGGCCGTATGCAATTCGGGTTTGCACCCATCCGACTTTTTTATTATCTTTGGTGTCAAAACCTGAAAAACAATGAAAAAACTCCGATTGATTCTTGCAGCGACTGGCGTACTGGCATACGGCGCGGCATCGGCCTGCACCAATTTCATCGTCACCAAAGGAGCTTCGACCGACGGTTCGGTGATGGTCACCTATGCGGCGGACTCCCACGCGCTCTACGGCGCACTTTACCACACTCCCGCCGGCAAATACAAGGCCGGAACGATGCTTCCCGTTTACGAATGGGACACGGGCCGCTACCTCACGGACATCCCGCAGGTGAAGGAGACCTATTCGACCATCGGCAATATGAACGAGCATTCGCTCATCATCGGCGAAACGACCTACGGAGGACGCCGTGAACTGGAGGATTCGACAGGCCGCATGGACTACGGATCGCTGATCTACATCACGCTCCAGCGAGCCAAAACAGCCCGCGAGGCCATCGGCGTGATCGCCGAACTGGCCAACACCTACGGCTATGCTTCGAGCGGCGAATCGTTCTCGATCGCCGACCCCGACGAAGCGTGGATCATGGAGCTCATCGGCAAAGGCTGCAAACTCGACGCCAAGGGTGAAAACACCCGCAAGGGCATTGTCTGGGTGGCACGCCGTATTCCCGACGGCTATGTTTCGGCACACGCCAACCAGGCCCGCATCACCACCTTCCCGAAGGACGATCCCGAAAACTGCCTCTACTCCCCGGACGTGGTTTCGTTCGCCCGTGAGATGGGCTACTACGACGGCCTGGACGCCGATTTCAGCTTCTGCGACGCCTACGCACCGCTCGATTTCGGCGCACTGCGCGCCTGCGAAGCCCGCGTGTGGGCCTTCTTCCGCACGGTGGCCGACGACATGGATCAATATGTCGACTATGCGATGGGCCACAACAAGGAAAACCGCATGCCGCTGTGGGTGAAACCCCGCGCAAAAGTATCGCCTAAAACGGTCTTCGACTGCATGCGCGACCACTACGAGGGAACCCCGATGGACATGACCACCGACATCGGCGCGGGAGGCCACAACTGCCCCTACCGCTGGCGGCCGATGGAGTTCGAGGTGGACGGCGTGAAATATGTCAACGAGCGGGCTACGGCCACCCAGCAGACTGGATTCTGGTTCGTGGCGCAGGCCCGGCCCGGTGTAACGGACGACATGGGCATCCTCTGGTTCGGCGTGGACGACGCGGCGACCTCGTGCCTGACGCCGATCTTCTGCTCGGCGCAGGAGGTTCCCGAGTGTTTCCGCGAGGGCAACGGCTCGATGCTGGAATATTCGCCTACGTCGGCGTTCTGGCTCTTCAACCGCACGACCAACTTCGCCTACATGCGCTACGACATGATCGCAGCCGACATCCGCAAAGTCGTGGACAAATGGGAAAACGAGATGCTGGAGAACGTACAGCAGGTCAACGCCCGGGTGGGCCGGATGTCGCCCGCGGCGCGGCGCAACTACCTCACGCAGCTGAGCGTGAAAACGGCACAGCAGCTTTTCGACCGCTGGCAGAAACTCAACGGCTACCTGCTGGTGAAATACGTCGACGGCAACGTGAAGAGCGAACACGGCGACGTGCTGTCGTTCCTCGACGGCGAAGGCGGTCCGGCGCACTTCGTGGACAACGGCAACGGCAAGCAGATTCCCGATAAAATCCAGTTCCCGGGTTACAACGAGAAGTGGAAGCGCGCCGTGGCGGCCGACAACGGCGAGACCCTGCGTGTAATCAAGGAATAAAGGTTTGTAGCGCGACATATAGACAATTCGTTATGAAATACGACATCATCATCGTGGGCAGCGGCCCGGGCGGTTATGTAGCGGCGATACGCGCTGCGCAGTTAGGTAAAAAGGTGGCGCTCGTGGAGCGTTCGGAACCGGGAGGCGTCTGCCTCAATTGGGGCTGCATCCCGACCAAAGCCCTGCTCAAAAGCGCACAGGTATACGGCTACTGCAAAAACGCAGAGCACTACGGGCTGAAACTTGAAGGCGAAGTGAAACCCGACCTCGAAGCCATCGTGGCGCGTTCGCGCGGTGTGGCCGAAACCATGTCGAAAGGCGTGCTGTTCCTGCTGAAAAAGAACGAAATCGACCTGATCGCCGGATTCGGACGCCTCACGGCCCTGGGGAAACTCGACGTGGACGGAACGGAATACGAAGCCGACCACATCATCCTCGCCACAGGGGCGCGTCCCCGCGAAATGCCGTTCATGCCCATCGACGGCGAGCGCGTGATCTCCTCGCGGCAGGCGCTGACGCTCAGCCGGCTGCCCGAATCGATGATCGTAGTGGGTTCGGGAGCCATCGGCAGCGAGTTCGCCTGGTTCTATGCCGCACTGGGTGTCAAAGTCACCGTCATCGAATACATGTCCCGCATGATGCCGCTCGAGGACGAGGAGGTGTCGAAGACCATGGAACGCGCGTTCCGCAAGCTGCGTGCGCAGGTACTCACATCGACATCAGTAAAAGCCGTGAAAATCAATCCCGAAGGAATCTGCGAAGTAGAGACGGAAGGCAAGAAAGGCACGGAAACGCTCAAGGCGGAAATCGTGTTGTCGGCCGTGGGCATCAAATCCAACATCGAAAACATCGGGCTCGAAGCGGCGGGCGTCGCCGTCGAACGCGACAAAGTCCTCGTGGACCGGTTCTACCGCACCAACGTCCCGGGCGTCTACGCCATCGGCGACATCGTGCCGGGTCCGGCGCTGGCTCACGTAGCCTCGGCCGAAGCCATTTGCTGCGTGGAAAACATCTGCGGTCTCAACCCGGCCCCGGTGGACTATTCGACCATCCCGTCGTGCATCTTCACGCAGCCCGAAGTGGCGTCGGTCGGCATGACCGAGCAACAGGCGCAGGAGCGCGGCATCGCCTACAAAGCAGGGCGTTTCCCCTTCACCGCATCGGGCAAGGCGACGGCCGCCGGCGACCGCGACGGATTCGTCAAACTGCTCTTCGACGAAGAGGACCGTCTGCTGGGTGCACACATGGTCGGCGCATCGGTTACCGAAATGCTGGCCGAACCGACGCTGGCCCGCGCCTTAGGCGCTACGGCCCACCAGCTAGCCCGCACGATCCACGCCCATCCGACGATGAACGAAGGCGTCATGGAGGCTGCCGAAGCCGCCCTGGGAGCTGCGATCCATCTATAAAAACAAGTTTCCCACCGTTAAAGGAGAATTTCTGCCGAAATTCTCCTTTTTTTTGTTTTGCTGCCGAAAAGCAGTATATTTACAAGCAATTTAGGCTACTGCGAACAAAATGCGTCACATCCTTCTGCCGGCGATTTTTTTACTGGCTCTGCTTCAAAACTGTTTTGCCGGGGGAACTCCTCTGGACAGTCTCAAATCCGTTCTCAACGGAACCTCCGATCCGAAGACCCGGGTCCGTATCTACCGCGACATGGCCGACCTTACGACCGAGACCCAGGAATCGTGCGGATATCTGGTCGAACTGGTCGAAACGGCAAAAAACTGCGGACAGACGCGCCCGATGATGGAGGCGCTTACCGAACTGTCGATCAACCATACATTTTTCGGACAACTCGACTCGGCGCGATATTACAGAACCCTCGCCGAAAGACATGCACCCAAAGGCCAGCAGGACCAGTGGTGCTGCCTGATCGACATGCGCATATTCGTCGCCGAGATGCTCAGCCCCGACGCACAGCAGATTCTCGACGAGAAAATAAACGCATTCAAAAGCCGGGACCTGGCCAAAGAGAGTATCTACAAACAGATTTTGGCGGAATATACACTCGGAACGGCCCTCTACAATAATGACGACAACAAAGAGGCGATACCCTACCTGGAGCGGGCGCTCAACCTGGCCCAGCAGCTTCCTTTTCAGGACGGAGGCAACTACCAACTGCTGATTCTGCGCCAGTTCACCAGGGTGTACAGCAAGATGGGCGACAAGGAGAAAGCCGTCGAGGCCAGCAAAAAAGCGATCGAGACCAAAGAGCGTTATTACAATCTCTACGAGAAACCCGCAAGGCCCTATTATCCGATCGACGATTTCTACATCACCCATTACTCCTCGATGATGCTGAACGTCGAGGTGCTGCCCGAAGAAGAGATTCGGTTTTACCTCCGGAAACTGGAAGAGATGGGCCGCAAATCGACCAATCCCTCCCACAAATACAGTTGCTTCATGACGCTGTCCAAATACAGCATCTATCGGAAAAACTTCCGGGAGGCCCTGATATACAACGATAGCATGACTCGCTATGCACGCATAATCGCGCCGTATAATCTCCCCAATATCTATTATGTCCGATCCGTACTGTACGAATATCTCAACCAGGACCGGGATGCGCTGAAAAGCCTGCGGCAATCCTACAACCTGAAAGATTCAGTCCTGCGGGCCGAAGCAAACGTACAATATGACAAGCTGCGCGTGGAGTACGACGTAAACCGCCTCAACTACGAAAACTCGCAACTCGAAGTGCGCAACAAACAAATCATGCTCATCGGAGTAACAGCCGTACTGCTGCTGTCGTTCATTCTGTGCACCTACCTCTACATCCACCTGCGGCGGGCGCAGAAAACGAAAGCTCACATGCAGCAACTCAAGTTGCAGGCCGAAGAGAGCGAAAAGCTCAAAACGGCGTTCATCAACTCGATCTGCCACGAGATACGCACGCCGCTGAACGGCATTGCCGGATTCGCCCAACTGCTGACCGACCCGACTACCGACCCGGAAGAGCGGGAGTCGTTCTACGATGAGGTGAGAAACAACACCGACCAACTCGTGACGCTGGTCGACAGCATGCTGGAAGTGGCGAACCTGGACGTATCGGACGAAAAACTGCCTTGCCTGCCCACCGACCTCGTCCAGTTGTGCAGGGAGGTCTGCACGACCTATATCCGCGAAAACCGCAATCCCAATCTCAGCATAACGACGCAAATGCCCGAAAAAAGTCTGATCGCGGCGACGAACCATCGCTACCTGACTCTCGTACTGGACAGCCTGCTCGACAACGCTGTCAAATTCACCGAGAGCGGATCGATCACCGTCGGATGCAGGCAGAAGGACGGACAGGTGGAGCTGTCGGTCGCCGACACCGGACCCGGTATTTCCTCCGAGAACCACCGGATGGTCTTCGACCGCTTTACCAAACTCGACATCTACAAGAAGGGCGGCGGCCTGGGACTTTACCTGAGTAAAATCATTATCCGCAGGCTCTCGGGGTCTATTTTCATCGACCCGGACTACACCGGCGGAACCCGGATGATAGTCATCCTGCCTCTGGAATAAAAAAGAGGTCCCGGAATATTCCGGGACCTCTTCATTTATATGGTTCCTTTTACACGGCCAGTACCACAACGAAGCGGGCTCCCCGGGTATAAGAGGTGTCGAGACGTATTTTCCCGCCCGACTTTTCGGCGATCAGCCGGCAGAGGCTCAGTCCCAGTCCGAGACCCTGCGCGAAAGGATCGGCTTTGTAGAAGCGTTCGAAGACCTTTTCTGCATCAGCCTCGCCGATACCGCAGCCGGTATCGGTCACCGAGATAGTCAGCATGCCGTTTTCGACACGGCTGCACGCGATTGTCACCGATCCCGCCGGGGTAAATTTCACGGCGTTCTTGAGCAGTTCACGGATCAGTTCCGTCACATAACCGCGGTGGAGCGGAACGACAATCTCCGGTTCTGCGAAATCCGTCCGGTATTCGACGCCTTCCTTCTGGGGAAGGCGTTCGACTTCGGTGCGGATAATCTGGCAAATATCCATCGGAGTCCGGGGCAGCTCCTCCAGGGTATTGTCCAACTGCGAGACTTCGAGCATGTCGTTGATCAGCGCGGTGAACAGTTGGGTATTATCGCGGATGATCTGCGCGAACTCGGAGCTCTCCTCCTTCGAAAGGCCGCCCTCGGCGATCAGTTCGGCAAAGCCGTTGATGGCGTTCAGCGGCGTGCGTATTTCGTGGCTCATCGAGCCCATAAAGTCGCGTTTGAGACGGTCGCTCTCCAGCGCACGGTGCGACTCGATGCGGAGTTTGTTCTGCAAATGTTTGATATGGGATAGGTTACGCCACAGGTAAACGACGGCTATGATGGCGAATACAAGAATGACGGCAATGAACCACAGCATGTTACGGCGTTTCTGGGCCAGCAGCAGCGCCCGGTCGCGCTCGGCCTTGTCCAGCCCGTACCGGACCTCGAGTTCGCCGACACGCCGGGCATATTGCTGTGAAGAGAGGGAGTCGCGCACGCCGATCACATCGCTGTATGCCCGGCATGCCTCCTTGTAATGCCCCATGCGCTCGTAAAACTGCGCCCGCCGGACATACATATCCGCCAACTGGGCCGACAGGCCGTTGGGACGCGAAATCAGGATCAGCGAGTCGTTGTAACTCATCGCCTTGTCGTAATCGCCCCAATGTTCGTAGTAGGAAACACTGATCAGGTAGAACCAGTATTTGTCGAGCAGCATATTGTCCTCCGACTGCGAATCCTCCACGAAACGGCGGTAACGGTCGTAATAGACCTGCGCCTGCCGGCGTTCGATCAGCGGCGAAGTACACATCGCATAGTAGCATGTCAGGTAGGACATCTCCTTGGGAATGTAAGGACGGCGCCGCGCGACCTCCGGATCGAGGTAATAACTGTCGAGCATCGCCAGGTAATCGTCGGCAGTACGCACCAGTGCGTCACGGTCCCCCTTCGAACCATAAACCGAAATCAGACAGGTAATGAGGTTGGCATGGAAATTCCGGCGCGCCGTGGGCTTCATCTTCGGCAGCAGAGCCATTTCGTCGACCCAGTAGGGGAGTCCGCGCTCCATGTGCATCTTACCCTCGGCCGAGCCCAGTTTATAGGCGGCGATACCTTTCAGGAAAAGCTGCGAAGCCTCCTCGTAGATCGTCCGCGGCGGACAAGAACGGATCGAATCGACGTAATTCTGGCTAAGCCGCACGGCCTCCTCCGTTCCGGCGACCTGAATCCGGCGTGCGACATCCACCATGCGGTAATAGGCCGGAAGTCCCTCCATACTGCTGCCTTCCAGCAACGGCTCCACCTCCCGGAGCACGATTTCGAGCGAATCGGCCGCCTCGGGGCGGGCAATGTAGTAGGAGGCCAGCGAACCGAGCGAGGCTCCGGCGGCGAAAGGATCGCCAACAGCACGAGCCTCCGAAAACAACCTGCGCGTATAGAACATTTCATCCCCGGAGGAATCGGTAAGATCTTTGAGATTCAGCAGGATATCCACTCGTTTTCGGGCATCGTCCTCAACGGCATATGCACCTTCGAGCGAGTCGATCAACCGGTCTTTGGGAAACGCGGATGCCGAGGCAGTACAGCCGACGCAAAGCAGCACCCACAGCAATTTATTCATAAGCAGGGAATTAGTTTTCAAAAGTAGGCAAAAAAAGAGAGGTTCACAAATCTGAACCCCTCTTTTTGCTACTTGAACCACTCCTGCAAGTGGTCGCGGCCGTAGAAGTAGTAGACCGCAAGTCCCAGCCAACTGGTAAGCAGCACCACGATAGACGTGATGACCTTACCGGCCGTGGAGATGTTCTTTTTGAAAATGTCGAGCACGCACCAGATGGCGCACACGAGGCCGATCAGCCAAATAATCGTTCCTATCATAACAATTTGTATTTAGAAAAACATTGAGGTTCGAATATGTCCGCCGGGTAGACCACGTCGCTCAGGAACAATCCCTGCGGCGGAGCTCCGCCGCTCGACCGCGACAAGTCGCGGCTCTCGACGATCACACGGAACTCATCGGGCGTATAACGTCCGCGGCCCACGTCGACCAGCGTACCGACCAGCGACCGTACCATATTGCGCAAAAACCGGTCCGCACGGATCGTAAAACAGAGGACGCCCTGTTCATCAACCGTCCACGCGGCCTGCTTCACATGGCAGATATTGGTCTTGTTGTTGGAGTTGAGCTTGGCGAAGGAGGTGAAATCGTCGAATCCGGGCAGCATGGCCGCTGCTTCGTTCATACGCACTATATCGAGCGGCACGTAGTATTGCCAGGTCGTACCGCGCGTAAAAGGATTCTTACTCGGTTCGATGTAGTAGCGGTACTCGCGTTCACGGGCGCTGAAACGCGCATGGGCTTCGTCCGCGACAGGTGTCACCGAGCCGACGGCGATACTCCCCGGAAGCAGGAAGTTAAGTTTGTAAACCGTCTGTACGGGGTCCGCAACGGGTTTTACGGTATCGAAATGCGCCACATAATAAGATGCGTTGACGCCCGTATCGGTGCGCCCGGCTCCCACGACCTCGATCGGTTCGCGCAGCAGGGTAGCGAGCGCCCGTTCGAGCGTCTGCTGCACCGAAGGCTGATCGGGCTGCCGCTGCCAGCCGCAATAGGCTGCACCGTCGTATCTCAGTTCGAGGAAATAGCGCATGTGGTAATGGTTTCTGCTCACAAATATACAAAAAATTTCCTCCGGTATAACTTCCCGGCATCTTTCCGGATTCGGGTATACTATAATACCTGCCGCCGCGTTTAGATTTCAAATAAATTCGTATCTTTGCGGAACGCTCAAAACAAGACAACCATGAAAGCAGCAATCATAGGATACGGCAAGATGGGCCGTGAAATCGAACGAATCCTCAAGGAAAGAGGGCACGAAGTGGCTCTGATTATCGACACGGACAACGCGCACGAACTCAACGCCGCACATCTGGCGGATATCGACGTGGCGCTGGAGTTCACGATGCCCGAGACGGCATACGGCAACATCCGCACCTGCATCGAATGCGGCACGGCGGTGGTGAGCGGCACGACGGGCTGGACCGAGCGCCTCAAAGAATTGCAGAAGTTGTGCAGCGAACGGGGCGGAGCGCTGTTCTACGCTTCGAACTACTGCCTGGGGGTCAACCTGATGTTCCGCCTCAACCGGCAACTGGCGGCGATGATCGACCGCGTGGGCGGTTACGACGTACGCATCGAGGAGGTGCACCACACCCAGAAGAAGGACGCTCCGAGCGGCACGGCCATCACGCTGGCCGAAGGCATCGTCGAAAACCTCGGCCGCAAGCAGGGCTGGGTCAACCTGGCTCCGGGCATCGAGCATGCCACAAACCGCATCGAACGCAGCGGGGAAGCCCCTGCCGACCGGATCGAAATCCGTTCCGTGCGCGAAGGCGCGGTTCCGGGTATTCACACCGTGACCTACGAATCGGAGGACGACGTGCTGGAACTGAAACATACGATCAAGAACCGCCGCACGCTGGCGATGGGGGCCGTCGTAGCTGCCGAATTCCTCTGCGGCAAACAAGGAGTCTACTCGATGGACGACCTGCTGAAATAATTGAAATAACCGATATAAAATGGGCAAGATCAAAGATTTACTTCATAACAAATGGGTCGGCTTTTCGCTGGCAGCATTGCTTTATACGCTCTGGTTCGTAGTCTGGACGGGAAACCTCTGGATGCTGCTGGGACTGCCGGTCATCTTCGACCTCTACATCACGAAGTTCTTCTACCGCTACGTGTGGAGCCACAACGCGAAGATGTGCCAGCGCAGCAAAACCTATAAAACGGTATACGAGTGGGTCAACGCCATCATTTTCGCGACGGTCGTGGCGACGCTGGTGCATATTTTCGTCTTCCAGATGTACGTTATCCCCACCTCGTCGATGGAACGGACGCTGCTGATCGGCGACTACCTCTACGTGAGCAAGGTGACTTACGGACCGCAGATGCCCAACACGCCGCTGTCGTTCCCCTTCGTGCACCACACGATGCCTTTCTCGCAGACAAAAAAATCGTTCTCCGAAGCGATCAAATGGCCTTACCACCGCCTCAAGGGCCTCAAGCCGATCCGCCGCAACGATGTGGTGGTCTTCAACTTTCCGGCGGGCGACACGGTGCTGCTCGAAAACCAGAATGTGACCTATTACGACACGCTGCGCAGTTTCGAGGAGTCGTTCGGCAAGACGGAAGGGCGCAAACGCCTCAACGAAAAATACACGGTAATCAGCCGTCCTGTGGATAAGCGCGAGAACTACATCAAACGCTGCGTGGGGATTCCGGGCGATTCGCTCGAAGTCCGCAACGGACAGGTGTGGGTCAACGGAGAACCGCAGGAACCGATCCCCGGCATACAGTTCAACTACGTCGTGCAGACCTCGGCGCCCTTCACGCAATATGCCATCGACAACCTCGGCATCCGGGATTACAGCGGTTACGGTTCGGGCTACTACATGAACCTCACGAATGAACTCGCCGAGAAGGTCAAGGGCCTCAGCAACGTCATTTCGGTCAACCGCTACATCTATACCCCCAACGACGAAGTGTTCCCGCATTGGGGTGCTCCCCGCTGGAGCCAGGACAATTACGGTCCGATCTGGATTCCGAAAAAGGGCGATACGGTACAGCTCACCGCAGAAAACCTGCCGCTCTACCGCCGTATTATCGAAGCGTATGAAAACCACACGCTCGAAGAGCGCGACGGCGTAATCTTGATCGACGGCAAAGAGGCCACGGAGTATACCTTCGGCATGAACTATTATTGGATGATGGGTGACAACCGCCACAACTCGGCCGACTCGCGTTTCTGGGGCTTCGTCCCCGAGGACCACATCGTGGGCAAGGCCTCGTTCGTCTGGCTGTCGCTCGACGCGAACAAGAGTTTCCCCTCGAATATCCGCTGGGAGCGGCTCTTCAGAAAGGTACGATAGGCGTGGCCGGCGACAGTTACCGAACCGTCGCGGCTCCTGCCGAAGCCGCCTGCAGGGAGCGGAGCAGCAAGTTCCTCTCCTGGATTTACCCTGTGCAGACGGAGGAGGAGATTCGCGAGCGACTCGACGCGCTGCGTAAAAAATATTACGACGCCACACACCACTGTTACGCCTGGCGGCTCGGCCCCCGCGGCGAAGCGTTCCGCTCCAACGACGACGGGGAACCGTCGGGGACAGCCGGCAAGCCGATCCTGGGACAAATGCTCTCGAACGACATCACGGACTGCCTCGTGGTCGTGGTCCGCTACTTCGGCGGCACGAAGCTGGGGGTTCCGGGACTGATCGCAGCCTACAAGGAGTCGGCGGCCGAGGCCATTGCAGCGGCCGAAATCGTAGAAATGACGGTAGACCGCACGGTCCGGGTGGATTTCCCCTATGTGGCGATGAACGACATCATGCGGGTCGTCAAGGAGGAGCAGCCGCGCATCGCGGAGCAGACCTTCGACAACCTCTGCACCATGCGCCTCACGATCCGCGAAAGCCGCGCGGCGGCACTCATTGAAAAATTAACGAAAGCAGGCGGCAGCATAGGCAATGAAAATTGAGCTGCGCCTGCGTGCAAACCGGTCCAGCAAGCATAGAAAATGGAAGAACACAAAAACTCCATATATATAAAAGGAGCACGGGTCCACAATCTCCGCAACATCGAGGTTGAAATTCCGCATAACAAACTCATCGTCATAACGGGCCTCTCGGGTTCGGGCAAATCGACGCTGGCCTTCGACACGATTTTCGCCGAAGGACAACGCCGCTACGTCGAGAGCCTCTCGGCCTACGCCCGCCAGTTCCTCGGGAAGATCAACAAGCCCGACGTGGACATCATCACGGGCATCGCACCGGCCATCGCCATCGAGCAGAAGGTCAACACGCGCAATCCCCGTTCGACCGTGGGGACGACGACCGAAATTTACGATTACCTCAAACTGCTGTTCGCCCGCACGGGACACACCTTTTCGCCCGTCTCGGGACAGGAGGTGCGCTGTTTCAGCGTGGACGACGTGGCGGCCTACGTCCTCGGCCACGACGGAGAACGGGTGGCGATCGGGGCTCCGCTGGTGCTCGGTCAAGGGCAGGGTATCATCGAAAAACTGACATTGCTGCTCTCGGAGGGTCTGATGAGGGTCTACACGAACGGCGAAGTGCGGCTGATCGAGGACGTACTGCCCGGAATCGGACCCGACACCAAGGCCGACGAGATCCGGATCGTGGTCGACCGCATGCGCGTCGCCGCGGACGACGACTCGCAGACCCGCATCCGCGACTCGGTGGCCCGCGCCTTTTCCTACGGCGACGGCATCTGCGAGATCGTGACCGACGAGGGCGTAAGGGAGTTCTCGTCGCGCTTCGAGGCCGACGGCATCGAGTTCGAACACCCCTCGGAACACCTCTTCAGCTTCAACAACCCACTGGGAGCCTGTCCCCGGTGCGAGGGTTACGGCAAAGTGATCGGCATCGACGAAGACCTGGTGATTCCCGACAAGAGCAAGACCATCTACGAGGACGCCATAGCCTGCTGGCGCGGCGAGACGATGCGCAAATGGAAGCAAAAACTCGTCGAAAACGCCTATAAATTCGACTTTCCGATCCACACGCCGTTCCACGAACTGACGCAGGAGCAGAAACGCCTGCTGTGGCGCGGCAACGAATATTTCCACGGACTCGACGAGTTCTTCGCCTACATCGACTCGGAGCGGCGCAAGATTCAGTTCCGCGTGATGAAGGCCCGCTACACGGGCAAGACCACCTGCCCCGAGTGCGGCGGCTCGCGCCTCAGGAAAGAGGCGCAGTATGTACGTGTCGGCGGCAAGACGATCGCCGACCTGGTGACGATACCCGTGGACGAGCTGATCGTTTTCTTCAATGCCATCGAACTGGACGAACACGACACGAAGACCGCATCGCGCATCCTCGTGGAGATTCGCAACCGCCTGCAATACCTCGCCGACGTGGGGCTGGGTTACCTGACGCTCGACCGGTTGTCGTCGACCCTTTCGGGCGGCGAGAGCCAGCGCATCAACCTCTCGACCTCGCTGGGCAGCAACCTCACCGGTTCGCTCTACATCCTCGACGAGCCGTCCATAGGCCTGCATCCGCGCGACACGAACCGCCTGATCGGCGTACTGAAACAGTTGCGCGACCTGGGCAACACGGTGATCGTCGTGGAGCACGAAGAGGAGGTGATCCGCGCCGCGGACTGGATTGTCGACATCGGCCCCAAGGCGGGTTACAACGGCGGCGAAGTGGTCTTCAGCGGGACGTTGCCCCAACTGCTGAAAAACAAGAAAAGCCTCACGGCCGATTACCTCACGGGCCGGCGCGAAATAGCCGTCCCCACAACTGCCCGCGGGTGGAGCAACTCGATAACCGTCAAAGGCGCACGCGAGAACAACCTCCGCAACATCGACGTACGGATTCCGCTGGCGGTGATGACCTGCATCACGGGCGTCAGCGGCTCGGGAAAATCGTCGCTGGCAAAAGGAATTCTCTATCCGGCGCTGCGGCGCCTGCTCTACGACACAGGCGTGAAACCCGGCGACTTCGACGGTCTGACGGGCGATGTCCAGATGCTGAAATCGGTCGAGATGGTCGACCAGAACCCCATCGGCAAGTCGTCGCGGTCAAATCCGGTGACTTACATAAAAGCATACGACGAAATTAGAAAACTCTACGCCGACCAGCCCTATGCGCAGCATACGGGCGTGGGAGCTTCGGCCTTCTCGTTCAACATCGCCGGAGGGCGCTGCGAGGAGTGCCAGGGCGAAGGCGTGATCAAAGTGTCGATGCAGTTCATGGCCGATGTCGAACTGGTTTGCGAGGCGTGCGGCGGGCGGCGTTTCCGCGATGAAATACTGGAAGTGAAATACCGCGACAAGTCGATCTACGACGTGCTGGAGATGACCGTGGACGACGCCATCGCCTTTTTCGGCGAAGACAGCAAGAAAAACGCCACCTGCCGACGGATCGTCGAACGGCTGCAACCGTTGCAGGACGTGGGACTGGGCTACATCAAACTGGGACAGTCGTCGTCGACGCTTTCGGGCGGCGAGAGCCAGCGTGTGAAACTCGCCTCGTTCCTCACGAAGGACTCGGCGCAGGGCGGTGTCATGTTCATTTTCGACGAACCGACGACGGGACTGCATTTCCACGACATTTCGAAACTGCTGGCAGCGTTCAACGCCCTGATCAAACGCGGCCACACGATCGTAATCGTCGAGCACAACATGGACATCATCAAATGCGCCGACTGGGTCGTGGACCTCGGACCCGAAGCGGGTACGGCGGGCGGACAGGTCGTATTCGAAGGCACGCCGCGCGGACTGGAACAGTGTCCCGAAAGCCATACGGGGCAATTTTTGGAGTTGCGCTCCAAACTAATTAAGAATGAAAACTGAAAAATTAAGAACTGCCGTACACATGCGCAAGAATAGCCGCGCGGCCCAATTTTTCATTTTTAATCTTTAATTTTTAATTGAATGGAATTCCAAACCTATACTCTTCCCAACGGCATCCGCGGTATCCACCGCCAGGTGCGCAACACCGTAGCGCACTGCGCGCTGGTGATCGACGCCGGAAGCCGCGACGAACACCCCGACCAGTACGGGCTGGCGCATTTCGCAGAGCATGCCTTCTTCAAGGGCACAGAGCGCCGGAAAGCGTGGCAGGTGAACTGCCGGCTGGAAAACCTCGGCGGGGAGCTCAACGCATTCACGACCAAGGAAGATACGACGATCCACGCCACGACGCTGAAAGGCGATTTTGCGAAAGCCGCGGAGCTGATCGCCGACATCGCCTTCCGCTCGACCTTCCCCGACCGGGAACTGGAACGCGAAAAGGAGGTGATCGTCGACGAGATAAACACCTACAAGGATTCGCCCGCCGACCTGATTTACGACACGTTCGAGGACATGCTGTTCGACGGTTCGGAGTTGGGACACAACATCCTGGGCCGCAAAGCGGCGCTGATGCGCTACGACGGCGATGCAATCCGCGCCTTCACGGCCCGCACGCACACCACGGACAGGATGGTTTTCTCGTCGATCGGCAACTTTTCGGCCAAGACTGCGGAGGCAATCGCCACACGCTATTTTGCCGGTCAGCCCGCTTCGCAGCGCCGTTTCGAAAGGGCAGCGCCCGCACCGTACACGGCTTTCGAAAAGACGGTCACGAAGCATACCCACCAGACCCACTGCATCATCGGCAACCGGGCCTTCGGTATCGGCGAGGAGCGGCGGCTGCCGCTGGCACTCGTGGTAAACATCCTCGGGGGACCGTGCGCCAACTCGCTGCTGAATGTCGTGGTGCGCGAGAAAAACGGGCTTTCGTACAACATCGAGGCTTCCTATACGCCCTATGGCGACACAGGCGTCGTAGCTATCTATTTCAGCTCGGACCACAGCAATGCAGAACAGTGCATCTCGCTGATCGAAGAGCAGTTGCGCAAACTGCGGACGACGCCGCTGACGGCACGCCAACTGTCGATGGCCAAGAAGCAGTTCATCGCCCAACTGGCCATATCGAGCGAAAGCAACGAAAGTTACATGCTCGGGGCAGGCAAAAGCCTGCTGACCCACGACGGCATCGACACGATGGAGCAGGTTTACGCCAAGGTCCGCGCCCTGACGGCAACACAGTTGACGGAAGTGGCGGAGGAGGTCTTTGCAAATATGTCACGGCTGATATACAAATGATATGAAAAAGGTACTGTTCATTTTACTCGACGATTTCGCAGACTGGGAAGGAGCATTCCTCGCATCGGCCCTCCGGGCAGGCGTCATGCCGGGGCGCCCGGGAAGCTACGAGGTCGAATACGCCGCTCCTGGGGGCCGAGAAGTCCGCTCGATCGGCGGCATGACGGTGACGCCCGACCGCGGCACGGCAGAACTGCCGGCAGCGTGTGCGGCCCTGGTCCTCATCGGCGGCATGAGTTGGAATACGCCCCAGGCCGAAACGATTGTCCCGCTGGTTCGGGAGGCACTCTCGCAGGGAATCCTCGTGGGAGCCATCTGCAACGCTTCGGCGTTTTTGGCGGCGCACGGGTTCCTGAACAACGTAAAGCACACCGGAAATACCCTCGAACAGCTCCGGGAATGGGGCGGCGCGAAGTACACAGGCGGAGACCTCTACGAGGAGCGGCAGGCGGTACGCGACGGGAATATCGTGACGGCCAACGGCACGGGCTACCTCGAATTTACACGCGAATGCCTGCTGTGGCTCGAAGCCGACACCCCGGAATCGGTCGCCGCGTCGTACGAATTCAACAAACACGGATTTTACAGGGAATAATGGACGCCCTCGAACGATACATCCACGATCTCTCGGAACCCGAGGAGGCATTGCTCCACGAACTGGACCGCGAAACCAACCTGCGGGCCATTGCGCCGCGGATGATTTCGGGGCACATCCAGGGACGCCTGCTGGAGATGCTCGTGCGAATGCTCCGGCCGCGGCGGGTGCTCGAAATCGGGACTTTCACGGGCTACTCGGCACTTTCGATGGCCGCAGGACTGGAGGACGGAGCCGAACTGCACACCGTCGAGGTGGACGACGAGCTGGAAGAGTTTATCCGGTCGTATTTCGACCGCAGTGAACACGGACATAAAATCCGCCTGCACATCGGTTCTGCGCTGGAAATCGCCCCAAAGCTGGGCGGGGAGTTCGACCTCGTGTTCATCGACGGCGACAAGCGCGAATACCCGGCTTATTACCGGATGCTGATGGGCGACGACAACGGCAAACCGTTGGTTCACAGCGGTTCGGTACTGATCGCCGACAACATCCTCTGGTCTGGGAAGGTCGTGCAGCCCGTGGCGCACAACGACCGCCACACACAGGCACTTATCGAATTCAACCGCCTGGTAACCGACGATCCGCGCGTCGTGAACGTCATCCTCCCGCTGCGCGACGGACTTAACCTAATCCGCATCCGATAGTATGGAAATCAAAGAATTACAGGAACGCGTAGACGCCTGGATCAAGGAGTACGGCGTACGCTATTTCTCGGAACTGACCAACATGGCCGTATTGACCGAAGAGGTGGGGGAGTTGGCCCGCGTGATGGCCCGCAAATACGGCGACCAGTCGTTCAAGGCAGGCGAGAAGGAGAATCTCGCCGACGAAATGGCCGACGTGCTGTGGGTATTGGTGTGCCTCGCCAACCAGACGGGCGTCGACCTGACGGCAGCCCTCGAAGCCAACTTCGCCAAGAAAACAGCCCGCGACAAGGAACGCCACCACAGCAATCCGAAGCTGTAACCGCAAGGAGAAGGACCGATAAACGAAATATCCCGGAACTAAAAGTTCCGGGATATTTCTTATTAACAGGGTAGCGGGGGAGTCTACTCCAGTTTGAGGTCTCTCTTGATGCCTTCGATCTTGGCGTCGAGCTCGGCGAGAACTTCGTCGAAGTCGGCAACCGAAGCCAGCGGTTCCTTGACGCCGAAGTAGAACTTGATCTTGGGCTCCGTGCCCGACGGACGCACCGAAACCGTCGTGCCGTCCTCGGTGAACCATTGCAGCACGTTGCTGCTGTCCTGTTCGATCGCGGTCTTCGCACCGGTTTTCACATCGAGCGTTTCGAGCGACTGGAAGTCGTTGATCTTCACCACAGGCGATCCCAGGATCGTCTTGGGCGGGTTCTGGCGGAAATCGACCATCATCTTTTGGATCAGTTCAGCGCCCTCCTTGCCCTTGCGGACCACCGAAACCAGGCCTTCGCGGTAGAAACCGTACTTCACGTAGAGTTCCTGCAACCACTCGTAGAGCGTCAAGCCCATCGTATCCATAGCCCATGCGGCAGCCTCGGCAGCCAGCGAGCAGGCCGACACGGCATCCTTGTCGCGCACGTAGTCGCCGGCGAGGTAGCCGAACGACTCTTCGCCGCCGCCGATATATTTGGCTTTGCCTTCGTTCTCGCGGATGATCTTGGCGATATACTTGAAGCCCGTGAGGCAGTCGTAGCACTTCACCTTGAAGTAGTCGGCCACGGCATTGGCCATCTGCGACGTTACGATGGTTTTCACGACATACTGGTTGCCGTCCAGCTCGCCGCGCTCGGCCCAGCGGGTCAACTGGTAGCTCAGCAGCAGCACGAGCGTCTGGTTACCGTTGAGCAGCACGTACTCGCCCTTCTTGTTGCGCAGCGCAACGCCGATACGGTCCGAGTCGGGGTCCGTAGCCAGCACCAGGTCGGCCCCCTCCTTCGCGGCGAGGTCGATGGCCATCGACATGGTCTTGCGCTCCTCGGGATTGGGAGACTCGACGGTGGGGAAGTTGCCGTCGATGACAGCCTGCTCCTTCACCATGATCACGTTCGTGAAGCCGAATTTCTTCAGCGACTCCGGAACCAGGCGGACGCCTGCGCCGTGCATCGGCGAATAGACGATCTTCATGTCGTGGTGCTTCTTCACGCTTTCGGGCGAAAGCGAGAGTTCGTGCACCTTATTTAAATAAATTTCGTCGAACTTCTCGTCCAGGATGGTGATGTTTTCCGGATTCTTCCCCGTGAGGATCATGTTCACGTCGGTAATCTTCGCAACTTCGGCGATGATATTCTTGTCGTGGGGCTCGGTAACCTGCGAACCGTCGGTCCAGTAGGCCTTGTAACCGTTGTACTCCTTGGGGTTGTGCGAGGCCGTAACGACCACGCCCGAATGGCATTTCAACTCGCGGATCGCGAAGCTCAGTTCAGGCGTCGGACGCAGTGTGTCGAAGAGGAAAACGGTGAAGCCGTTCGAGGCAAAAATGTCGGCCACACGCTCGGCAAACATGCGTGAATTATTGCGGCTGTCGTGGGCCACGGCCACACGCACCTGCTCGCCTGCGAAGTTCTTCTTGAGGTAGTTCGAAAGCCCCTGCGTAGCAGCACCCACGGTGTAGACGTTCATACGGTTGGAACCCACGCCCATGATGCCGCGCAGGCCGCCCGTACCGAATTCGAGGTCTTTGTAGAAACTCTCCACAAGCTCTTTCATATCGTTATCCATCAGGTATTTAACCTGCTTTTTCGTCGCTTCGTCATAGTGGCCGTCCAGCCAGCTCTGCGCTTTCTTGAGAACCAATTGTTCCAGTTCGTTTGCCATAAGTTTTATTAGTTTTATTTATAGTTTGACTTCGGGTGTCCCAAAAATTTTATATGCAAATGTACGAAATAAAAATCGATTATTCACTATCAAGGAGTTAAAATTGAGACATCGGAAACCGTTGTTTTTCTATATATAAAAAAAGGATATTTGCAACATAAAAACCAAAATCTTTTTGCAAAATTATTCACAACTTTGTCACATCAAAAATAGTGCAACCCTTATCATGTTAAACAACACACGGACATATAGCGATATGTGGCAAAACTGCTTGGACCAGATCAAGGCCCGGACCTCCGCCGAGGAGTTCGAGAAGTGGTTTCAGCCCATCGTTCCGCTCGAATTCGACGGCACGACGCTTCGTCTGAGGGTTCCCAACGAAAGTTACGTCCGCCAGATCGAGAAGAACTACATCCCGTTCCTCAAGCCGATCATTTCACAGCTCTACGGACAGCAAACCCGTCTCCACTACGCCGTGCCCCGCACGACGGCTCCGGCGGCGGTCCCCGTGGCGGCCGATTCGGACACGACGGCCATCTCGCGCTTCAATACGCAGACCAACACTGCAAATATAAAGAATCCCTTCGTAATTCCGGGACTCAAGAAGATAATTATCGACCCGCAGCTGAATCCGAACCTCACGTTCGCGACCTTCATCGAGGGCGAGTGCAACCGACTGGCCCGCTCGGCGGGTATGTCCGTCGCGGTAAATCCGGGCAACAACCCCTTCAATCCCCTGTATATATATGGAGATTCGGGGCTGGGAAAAACCCACATCGTGCAGTCGATCGGCCACGAAGTGCGGCAGCGCCATCCGGAGTTGCAGGTGCTCTACGTCTCGATGAACAAGTTCCAGGCGCAGTTCCAGACAGCCTACAAGAACGGCGAGATTCCCGACTTCATCCATTTCTACCAGATGATCGACGTGCTGATTATCGACGACATCCAGGAGTTGACCGGAAAGACGGGCACGCAGAACGCCTTCTTCAATATCTTCAACCACCTGCAGCTCGCAGGCAAGCAGTTGATCCTCACGTCGGACAAACCGCCCGTGGAGTTGAAGGACATCGAGCAGCGGCTGCTGACCCGCTTCAAGTGGGGGCTGTCAGCCCAGCTCAACACGCCGGACTACGACACGAAGCTCAAGATCATCCGCGCCAAGGCGCAGAAACTCGGAGCGCAGATCACGGACGACGTGGTGGCGTACCTCGCGGACAACATCTCGGCGAACGTACGTGAAATCGAAGGAGCGCTCTCGTCGCTGGTGGCGAACGCCTCGTTCCTCGGACGCAAGATCACCACGTCGCTGGCCAAGGAGATTCTGAAGGTATACGTGAAACTCTACCAGAAGGAGATCACCATCGACCACATCATCGAGGTCGTATGCGAATACCTCAACCTGGACTTCGCACGCTTCAACTCTACGGAGCGTACGCGCGAAATCGCCCAGGCCCGGCAGATTGCCATGTATCTGGCCAAGCAGCACACCAAAGCGCCGCTCACGACGATCGGATCGGCGATCGGCGGCCGCAACCACGCCACGGTGCTCCACTCGTGCAAGGCCGTGTCGAACCTCATCGAGACCGACAAGGCATTCCGCCGTCAGGTCGAGGAGATCGAAAAGAAAGTGCTCGCCCAATAGGGTACACATACCGCCGATGCAAACAGAGGGTCGTGACAGATTTTGTCACGACTTTTTTGTATATCCGGTATCGTAACACACTTTTGGAAACCGGTTCGTTATCCGGAGCCGGCTGCAATCCGGTTTTGCTCCGTACCCGGTTTTTCGTATCTTTGTAAGGCCGGCGCCGGTCGTTCCGGCCCCCAAAACAGGAATCGAATGGATTTTCACGCAAAAATGATCGCCCCGTGCGGCCTCGATTGCAGCGTTTGCATCGGGGCGCTGCGCGAAGAGAACCCCTGCACCGGATGCTGGGGTCCCGACGACACGAAACCGGAATTTTGTTCCTCGCGATGCAGGATCGCAACCTGCGCAGTCCGCAAAACGCTGCCCGGCGGCTTCTGCGACGAGTGTCCGCAATATCCCTGCACCGAAACGACGGAGCGGGAAAACCGCTATATGAACGATTATCCGCTGAGCGAATCGCCGATGGATAACCTGGCGTTCATCCGCAAAGAGGGAATGGCCGCATTCCTGGAGCGCGAACGGGCAAAATGGAGCTGCCCCTCGTGCGGCGGCACGATCTGCGTCCACACGGGATGCTGCGCCGCCTGCGGAATGGACCATGCGCACCGGAAATCCCGGCTGGAACAGCCTTGAAACGCGGAATGATCACGAGCCGCAGTCGGAAACAAAAAACACACAATAATAATGGCACGGCTTTTTTCGTATCTTTACCGAAACTAACCTTCCGATCCCATGAAAAAGACCCTTTCGGCCATCGCTGCAACTGCGGTTCTGGCAGGTTGCTGCCAATCGACGGCCGTCAAATTCACCCTTACGGGCAGCGACCCGCTGTTCGAAAACGGGAAATACATTTATGTGCAGGACGAAAACGGAAAGACCGGCGATTCGGTGCAGATCGCAGACCACGGATTCACGATAAAAGGGGAGCGCCCTTATCCGGAACAGGCCTACCTGTCCATTGACCGCGAACAGATCGGTTCCGACTTTTTCCTTGAAGACGGCACGATCCGGGTCGAACGCCACGGCGATACGGCCGAAGATTTCATCTATACGGGAACACCCCGGAACGACCGCTACAATGCAATACTCCGACAAAACGAGGCATTATACGACAGCGGCCGGCCGGCTCTCCGGATCAAGCAGGCGCAAGACAGCCTGTTACGCGCCGCAGTCGCCCAAAACCCGAACATCCTCGGGTTGACACTATTGAAAGACGATTTGCTGTACACACTGTCCGCCCCGGAAATCCGGCAATTCGCAGACGCCTTCCCGGAATCGTTCCAACGTCATCCCTATATGCTCGAACTCCGAGAATTTGTGGAAAACCTGCGTGCCGACATCGGGAAGCCTTATATCGACATCACAGGACAGACACCCGGCGGAGACACCGTTTCGCTCGCCGCCACGGTCCGAAAGCCCGGCAACCGTTACGTGCTGCTCGATTTCTGCGCCCGTTGGTGCGGGTACTGCCGGGCAGAGTTTCCGAACCTCGCTGCGCTCTACGGCAAATACCACGACCGGGGCTTCGACATTTTCGGCATCTCCTACGATTCAAACCACAAACAGTGGCTGGAATGTATCGAAGCCTACGACATGCGCTGGACGCAGGTCACTCCCGGATACGGCATACCTCCGCGTCAGACACAGGCGTGGCAAGACTATAGCTTAGGCGGCATCCCGTCCTATTTCCTGATCGACTGCTCGACAGGAAAAATCATCGCCAAACAACTGCGGGGCGAAGCCCTCGCCCGAAAAATCGCCGAACTGCTCGACTGACCCGCCTATGGACCAACCCAAACTCGAACGCCTGCTGCGGCTGATGAAACTGCTGACGGCAAACACCACCTACAACGTCGACCAACTGGCCGAACGGCTCGACATGTCGCGCCGAACGGTGTACCGGTATATCGACACCTTCCGCGAAGCGGGGTTCGTCATCAAGAAATCGGGCGACTGCATTCGTCTCGACAAGGAGTCGCCGCACTTCCGCGACATCTCGCAGTTGGTACACTTCACCGAGGAGGAGGCCGTGATCCTGAAAAACGCCATCGAGAACATCGACGACACCAACATGCTCAAACAGAACCTCAAGCGCAAACTCTACTCGGTCTACGACAACAAAACGCTGGCCGACACGGTCGTTCGGGGCAAGAATGCCCCGAACATCCGGCGGTTGATCGAAGCCATCGAAGAGCGGCGTCAGGCGGTACTGCACGGCTATCAGTCGGCGCACGGCGGGGAGGTCCGCGACCGTATCGTAGAACCTTTCGCCTTCACGACCAACTATGTACAGGTATGGTGCTACGACCTGGAGGATTGCAGCAACAAACTCTTCAAAACCTCGCGCATCGGGTCCGTAGAACTGGCCGGAACAGCGTGGAAGCACGACGGGGAGCATCGCGAGGGATTCATCGACGCCTTCCGCATGCACGGCGGGGCACGCCATCGTGTGCGGCTGGAGCTGGGAATACTGGCTTACAACTTGCTGTGCGAGGAGTATCCGCTGGCCGAACGGGACCTCAAACCGTTGGGCCGGGGACGCTGGTCGCTCGACACGGAGGTAGCCGGGATGGCCGGGGTAGGACGCTTCGTCATGGGACTGCTGGACGACATCCGCATCGTCGATTCCCCGGAACTGAAGAACTACATCCGCGAATATATTGCGGTAAACACCCCGAAAGCGTAAATTTTTTACTATATTTAGACACACACAACAATTAAATACAAGCGATATGAAACAAAACCACTTACTGACCGCCGGCGTACTGTGCCTGACATTCGCGGCCGCATCCTGCTGCCGGCAGGCGCCTGCGCCACCTGAAAAAACCGCATCCGAACCCGTCTCCCTGAAAGATTACGGAGCCGAGCCCACGGTGCTGAATATCGAGACTTACACGCTCTCGAACGAAAATTTCCGGACTGCGCTGTGGACGGGCGGCAACCTGCAGGTAACGCTGATGTCAATTCCCGCGGGCGGCGACGTAGGCCTGGAGCAACACCACGACATCGACCAGTTCCTGCGCGTGGAGGAAGGCACGGGCCAGGTGATGATGGGCGACAGCGAGGACAACCTCGACTTCGTGCGGGAAGTATCGGACGATTTCGCCATCATGGTTCCGGCCGGAAAGTGGCACAACATTGTCAACAAGGGCGACAAACCGCTGAAAATCTATTCGATATACGCTCCGGCGGAACATCCCCACGGCACGGTCCACAAAACCCAGCAGGAGGCCATGGAGGCCGAACACCATCATTAAACAGCCGATGGAATTAAAATCCCTGGCCGGTATCGGCTTCGAAACGCTATACGACGCTTTCGCGAAAGCTTTTACCGACTACGAAGTCCGGATCGACGGGCCGCAACTCCAGAAAATGCTGCGGCGGCGCGGTTTTGTACCGGAACTGTCGTTCGCGGCGTTCGAAGGGGAGCAGATCACAGCCTTCACACTGAACGGCATCGGAAATTACGACGGTGTTTCGACGGCTTACGACACGGGAACCGGGACACTCGAAGCCTATCGGGGACAGGGTCTCGCTACACGGATTTTCGAACACTCGATCCCTTATCTGAAGAAGGCAGGTATCGGCCGATACCTGCTGGAGGTTCTCCAGCACAACGCAAAAGCCGTTTCGGTCTACCGGAAACTCGGATTCGAGGTCACACGCGAATTCAATTATTTTTCACAGGAAACGGCCCGAATCGACCTTCCGGCGAAGGTTTCGGATTTCCCGTACTCCGTCCGCCGGATCGACATCGCCGAACACGACACGATTCCCGGATTCTGGGATTTCCGGCCCTCGTGGCAAAACAGCCCTGAATCCGTCGAAAGGGCATCGGGCGACCTGGTCAGCCTCGGAGTATTCGACGGGGATACGCTGGAAGGGTACTGCGTTTTCGAACCCGGCTCGGGGGATGTTACCCAGATCGGGGTAGACAGAAGGCGGAGAAGACAGGGTATCGGATCGGCCCTGCTCCGGGAAATGGCCGGACTGAGCCGAAGCGGTATCCTGAAGGTTATCAATACGGATACCGGCTGCGAGGCGATCACCCGTCTGCTCGAAAACCGGAACATTCCCGTCCGGGGTAAACAGTTCGAAATGATCAAAACACTCTGAAAAATCCGATCCCTGCCGTCTTGCCGATGGCAGGGATTGTTCCCCAAAAACGGCTACAACCCAAAAATCTCCGGTTCATTCGGGTAAAGCGATGCGTTCAGATCGCCGATTTCGCATATTTTTTTTAGATGTGTCACAAATTGACACAAACAAGCCGTTCCTTTGTAACGTGAACCAAAAACAAAACAACAATGGGAACAGCTTACAAAATCAAGTGCAAGCACTGCGGAGCGCAGTTCGAGCACTCCATGCAGCCGGGGTACGGCCTGCTGCCGATGTGCGTCGGATGCGGCGAATACGTCGAGACCGAGACAGCCATCCGGTGTCCGGCCTGCCTGCACCGGCTCAACACCACACAGGAGGAATTCAATGCGCAGATCGAAGTGACCTACCAGTGGGATTAGGCCGCAAAAAAGTCGCCGAGGAAGCGTGGAAATCGCCGGAAATTTCATATCTTTGAAAAATAATTCCTTTTCCCGAAAACGCTATGACACAGTTACAGGTGGGGGAGATGGCCCCCGATTTCAAGTCCACGACCCAAGACGGTGAAGCACTGACGCTTGCCGACCTTCGCGGACAGCGTACGATACTTTACTTCTACCCAAAGGACAACACTTCGGGTTGTACGCTCGAAGCCAAAAGCCTGCGCGACGGCAAGGCCGAGCTGGCGCGGATGGGATTCAGGATCATCGGCGTAAGCCCCGACAGCGAGAAGTCGCACCGCAGCTTCTGCGACAAACACGAGCTGAATTTCACGCTGCTCTCCGACACCGACCACTCGGTTTGCGAGGCATACGGCGTGTGGGCCGAGAAGTCGATGTACGGACGTAAATACATGGGTGTGTTGCGCACGACGTTCGTGATCGACGCCGAAGGCCGCATCGAGAAGATTTTCACCAAGGTGGACACCAAGAACCACTACCAGCAAATTATCGATTCCTATAAATAGCAAACAACAAAACGCAATATGGCAGAAAAAGCACAGGTAAATGCGGACAAGCTCAAAGTCTTGGACGCAGTAATGCAGAAAATAGAGAAGGACTTCGGCAAAGGCTCGATCATGCGCATGAACAGCACCGAGGTGAACGACATCCCGGTCATTCCGACGGGTTCGATCACGCTCGACATGGCGCTCGGGGTAGGCGGCTACCCCAAAGGCCGCGTCGTGGAGATTTACGGCCCCGAGTCGTCGGGTAAGACCACGCTGGCAATCCACGCCATCGCCGAAGCACAGAAGGCCGGCGGCATCGCGGCTTTCATCGACGCCGAGCACGCCTTCGACAGTTTCTACGCCCAAAAACTCGGCGTAGATGTCGACAACCTGCTGATTTCGCAGCCCGACAACGGCGAGCAGGCGCTCGAAATCGCCGATTCGCTGATCCGCTCGAGCGCCATCGACATCATCGTCATCGACTCCGTAGCGGCGCTGACGCCGAAGGCCGAGATCGAAGGCGAGATGGGCGACTCGAAAATGGGCCTCCAGGCACGACTGATGTCGCAGGCGCTGCGTAAACTCACGTCGAGCATTTCGAAGACCAAGACCGTCTGTATCTTCATCAACCAGCTGCGCGACAAGATCGGCGTCGTTTACGGCAATCCCGAGACCACGACGGGCGGTAACGCACTGAAATTCTATGCCTCGGTGCGTATCGATATCCGCCGCATGTCGGTCATCAAGGACGGCGAGGACCAGCTGGGAACCCGCACCAAGGTCAAAGTGGTGAAGAACAAGGTGGCGCCCCCGTTCAAACGCGCGGAGTTCGACATCATGTTCGGCGAAGGCATTTCGAAGATCGGCGAAATCGTCGACCTGGGCGTCGACTACGGCGTCGTCAAGAAGGCCGGTTCGTGGTTCTCCTACGGCGACCGCAAGATCGGACAGGGCCGCGACGCGGTCAAGGAGCTGCTGAAAACCGACGAGGAACTGCGCAACGAGATCGAAGCGAAGGTCCGCGAGGCCATGAAGAACAAAAAGGAGTAACGTATGGGGTATACTGCCGAGGATGAAGTACTTATAAAGGAAAAATGGGAGGACCTCCTGCTGTCGTGCACCAAGATTTGCAAGAACGACGAGGACTGGAACTTTATCAAACGCGCATTTTTCCTGGCCAAAGAGGCACATGAGGGGGTAAGGCGCCGCTCCGGCGAGCCATACCTCCTGCATCCTATTGCAGTAGCCAAGATCGTCATCGAGGAAATCGGACTGGGCGTGAAATCGGTCGTAGCAGCGCTGCTGCACGACGTTGTGGAGGATACAGAGTATTCCGTGGAGGACATGGAACGCATCTTCGGCCCCAAAATCGCCTCGATGGTCGACGGACTGACGAAGATGTCGGGCGTGTTCAACGCTGACACCTCCGAGCAGGCCGAATATTTCCGCAAGGTGCTCCTCACGCTCTCCGACGACGTGCGGGTTATCCTGATAAAGATCGCCGACCGACTGCACAACATGCGCACGCTGGGGGCGATGCCCATGAACAAGCAGATCAAAATCACGGGCGAGACGATCTACCTCTTCGCACCGCTGGCTTACCGGCTGGGCCTCTACTCGATCAAAAGCGAACTGGAGGACCTCTGTATGAAGTACCGTTTTCCGCAGCAATACGCCGAAATCACGCAGAAACTGCGCGAAAGCGAGGCTTCACGCCGGGAGTTCATCGACAAATTCAATGCCCCGATCATCGCGGCGCTCAACCGCGACAATATTAATTACGAGATTTCGGGACGCGTGAAGAGCGTCTACTCGATCTGGAGCAAGATGCAGCGCAAACAGATTACCTTCGAGGAAATATACGACCTGTTCGCCATCCGCATTGTCTTCAAGTCGCTGCCTTTTCCCTCGGAAAAGACCCAATGCTGGCAGATTTACTCCACGATCACCGATATTTACACCCCCAAGCCCGACCGGTTGCGGGATTGGATTTCGATGCCCAAGGCCAATGGCTACGAGGCGCTGCATTCGACCGTAATGGGTCCCGACGGGGTATGGGTCGAGGTGCAGATTCGCACGCAGCGCATGGAGGACATCGCCGAACGCGGATTCGCCGCCCACTGGAAATACAAGCATGCGACCATTTCGCAGGACGAAGACGAATTCGACAAGTGGCTGAAACAAATCCGCGCGGCGCTGAACAGCCCGACGGAGAATGCCGTGGACTTCCTGGACAACTTTAAGTTATCGCTGTATACATCGGAAATAGTGGTGTTTACACCGAAGGGCGAAGCCCGGAAAATGCCGTTCGGAGCCACCGCCCTCGACTTTGCATACGACATCCACTCGAAGATCGGCAACAGCGCCATCAGCGCTAAGATCAACCACAAACTCGAACCGATCACCACACAGATCAACAGCGGCGACCAAATCGAGATCATCACGGCCGACAACGCCCGGCCCAAGCCCGAATGGCTCGAAATAGCGACCACGGCGAAGGCCAAGCAGTCGATCAAGAGTTTTCTGAAACGCGAGCGGCAGAATAACATCGAGCGGGGTATGCAGATGCTGGACGAGAAGATGAAGTCGCTGAATGTCAAGCTCAGCGGCCGCGTTCTGCGCAAGATCACCCCTATTTACGATAGCAAAAACAAGGAGGAGTTATACAGCAAAATCGGCGCGGGAATCGTCTCGCTCGACAACCTGGACAAAGCCCTCAAAGTCAACTCCAAGAGCAAGATACTCAAGTTCTGGACCCTCTTCATTCCCAAAAAGGAGGAGGAAGAGGCGGACGACATGCCCATTCCGGGCGAAATCGCCCCGGCGGAAGAGGCTCCGGCCGCAGATCCTCAATTCGAGATCGCAGAGTGCTGCAAACCCATTCCGGGCGATAAAGTGGTAGGGTATCGCGACCCTGCAAGCGGGAACATCATCGTCCACAAGGCAACGTGCGACGAACTCAACCGCCTTGCAACACAGTTCGGCCGCAACATTGTCAAGGAGGAGATCAAATGGTCGCAGCACAAGGCGATGTCCTACCTGGTAACCATGGAGTTGCGCGGCATCGACCGGCAGGGTATCCTGTTGGACCTGGCAAAGCTCGTAAGCGCCGATTTCAACATCAACATCCGCGAAGTGAACATCCACAGCCACGACGGCATCTTCGAAGGCAGCATAAGTCTCTACGTAAAAGACGCCGAAGGCCTGCATGCCGTAATGGACAAGGTACGCAAAATAAAGGGTATAGAGAGTGTCAAACGAACATTAAGCTAAACGGTTATGGAGGATTTTGCATCTGTCATATGGATCGTAATCATCGTAGGCGCGATGATATTCAACGTCGTATCGCAATCGCGCAAAGCCCGCGGAAAGGGCGGTCACGCCCCCCAGCACGGCGAAGCCTGGCCTTCGTCCGCGACCCAGACGCCCGAATCGGCTCCGAGACCGGCGCTCCGCCCGGAATTGCAGCCCGTTACGCCCGCTTTTCCGGACGAATGCCAAAGCCTGGAGGAGATTCCCGCCCAGGAGTATATACCCGAATATACAGAGCTGAAAGCCGCCGATTCCAAGCATTTCCGGCATCAGGCCACCGATCTGTCCAAGCACAACGCAGAAACGGACGAAATTGCAGCCCATTCCCTGACGAACAACGCGCCGGAAACGGCGGCAACAGGCCTGGTCGAAGAATTCAACCTCCGGCAGGCAGTGATTTACTCGGAGATACTGAAGCCCAAATTCGAGGAACATCTTTAATATGCGGCCATGACACCCGAGGAATTACGCTGGCGGGCAAGTGCTTATGATCCGGACAAGGCGAAACGCAATCTGAAACTGCAATACATCCTGCTCGGATGCGCTATCGCCGCAAGTATCGGATGGGGAATTTACTTATTCTGTACCGATGTCATCTCCCGGGCGGACTGGTTTGGAGCGTTAGGGATCGCCCTCTCCCTCATCAGCATCCTTCTCGGCATTGTCAATAACAGGCGCATTCTCTCGAAAAAAAAGCCGTGGGGCGACATTTAGCAGCCACACACTCTTTCCATAGCAGAAAAATCTCAATAAACAGCAACGATATGACACCCCAAGAAGAGAAATGGCTGGAGGAATACCGACGGCGAAAAGCCGTAGAAACGGCCAAGATGCAATACCGGGTACTTTGGATCTGTGGAGTGCTGTTCGCGGTATGGGTGATTATCCTGCTTTTTTCGGAACCGGGCAGCAAGTTTACATTTTCGGACAGCCTGCTTCTGATGACGATCGTCATCAACGCGGGCATGGCCATACGGGAACTTATCCGCAGTAAACGAATCGCCGCAGGCAAAAAAAACGTCGAAACGACGGGCAACGACACGGAAGAATCACGATAACTTTAAAATCAAGTAATATGGCAACTATTTTTTCACGTATCATTGCGGGGGAGATCCCGTCGTACAAAGTAGCCGAAAATGAGGACTACTACGCATTTCTCGACATCAATCCGCTCACGAAAGGCCACACGCTGGTCGTCCCCAAAAAAGAGGTAGACTACATTTTCGACCTCGACGATCGGACATTGGCGGGCATGATGGTCTTCGCCAAAGAGGTTGCAGGTAAAATCAAGCGGGAAATAGCGTGCGCAAGGGTCGCAGTGGTCGTTTTAGGGCTCGAAGTACCCCATGCACACATCCATTTAATCCCCATTCAAAGCGAAAATGACGTGGATTTCCACCGCGAAAAGCTTAAATTAACGCCGGAAGAGTTCCGCGAAATCGCCGATAAACTCTCGAAATAAGAGATTGTTAACAAATATATAACAGTCTGAATTTAAGCCGGATAGTGAGTTATAAACACTATCCGGCTCTTTTTTATTTAACATAATATATCCGAAATCCTTAGATGTTAATAATTTGTTAGATAAGGATTCGGAAATACTCCAAAAATACCTCAAATTTTACAGAATAGGGTAGCGTGTTTACAAATGTAAATGACACTTCCCTGCTCAAATCTCTGCATTGATTACATTTGTAAATCATATGATCGTACAACATCTGTTAATAGTTACATTTGGAAGAAGTCTGCAAAACTCTTGTAAACCTTCCTAAAAGGGATATATCGTACGGGTTAAAACATTAAACATAGTGCGATATATATATTAATTACCAGTTATTTATATAGTTTAATTAAAGCTACGCAACACCTAACAGCAAGATTAGGGATCGTTAGTGCGTATATACTGTAATTTGGCATCATATCACATAATAAACAAATAAAAACCAGCTACTTAAGTATTGTTATATAAAATAATACTTCAATAAATTGATTAGTCCCATATTTAACCATATTGTTTTATTTACACTTGTAAACTTTATCCACACTTATTAACATTTTACAAATGTAGATTTTGTTTGTTTTACAAAAGAAAAAACTTTATATTTGTAAAAAATTACGTCGATGAAGGAAAAAATGCTCGATTTGATGAAAAGTGAAGGTTTGAAGCCCAGCCAACTCGCCGAGCTGCTCGGAATCAAACCGGCGGGAATCTCTCATATTCTCGCCGAACGAAACAAACCGAGCTTCGACATGCTACAAAAGATTCTCCGGAGGTTTCCCCGGCTCAATCCCGACTGGCTGCTACTCGACTCGGATCAGATGTATCGAGACGACACAGACGGTACTCTCAGGCAACCTGCGCCAACTGCGGCTGCCGGACCGGCGATCACTGACGGATTATTCGGAGCACCCGGAAGTTCGCCGACCAAGGCTCCGCATCAGAAGGCAACCTCGGCGATACCCGAAAATTCGGATCCGACAACTGCTGTTCCGCTTCCCGGGACCCGGACGGATGTGGCTGTCCGGCGGATCGTGGTATTATACGACGACATGACCTTCGAGAGTTTTACCCCGACAAAGCGCTGAAATTCCTCGCCGAGAAAAAATTCCCGAATATCGCACGTACAGGAAGATAAAATTAATGATAATACAAGGCTCGAAGCCCACAACGAAACCGTTGTTGTCCGCGCGGAATTTTCAGATCCGTCCGGACTTGAGTTTGCATCCGTAAACGCGGAACCTGAGCAGAAGCGTAAGTGGATCACTCCGGAAACAAACAAACCGTCCGCCAGCCTCAAACAATTGAAATAAGACTAAAAAAAGCACCCCAAAACCGGAGTGCTTTTTTGTTTGCGAACATCTCGGCACACAACGTGCTGGGATCAGATTTGAATTAATATTACTATTATGTTAAATTATATGGTTGATAAATGATTATCAACTGATTATACCTCAATATAACTACTTATTAGCGTACCAGTAGATGCCACCGACGAAGGCTGCACCGCCGACAATATTACCCAAGGTGGCAGGAATGAGATTGGCAAAGACAAAATCCGCCAAAGTGACCGAGGCTCCATGCATCATACCCAGCGGAATGAAAAACATATTGGCGACGCTGTGTTCATAACCGATTGCTACAAAGCACATTACAGGAAAAAACAGGCCCAATATCCGGCCAGCTACATCGTTGGCACTCAGCCCCATCCACACAGCAAGGCACACCAGCCAGTTGGCGCCGACACCACGCAGAAACACCGTCAGCCACGGCATCGAAACCTTCGCTTCGGCAACCCCGACAGCCGCAGAATGCCACGACTCGGCAGAGAGCATCCCGGGAAGTTTCACGAAAAAATAGGCAAAGAACAGGGAGCCGATAAAATTGCCGATATATACCAACGTCCAATTTTTCAATACCTTACACCATCCATAGCGTCGTCCTAACGCTCCGGGGACCAATACGGCATTGTTGCCTGTGAAGAGTTCCGCTCCCGCGAAAACGACCAGCATAAGCCCCAGCGGGAAAACAAGGCCCGAAAGCAGCCGCTGCAAGCCCGGCTCTGAGGCCATTGCCGGGAAGCCATACCCTATCACAATGGAAAACAAGCCTCCCATAGCGATATAAGCTCCGGCAAGGAATGCAAGAATCAGGACTTTACGAACAGGTAACGAAATTTTATCGGAGGCGGATTTTTCCACCAGGGCGAGGACCTCTTTCGGGTTATTGATCGGCATACAGGGATTTTAATCGGGGGCCAAAGATAAACATTTCAGCCGAAACGACAAAAAAATGGCTCTCGGGAATGGTCCAAATATCGGCCGGAGCGATGTCAAAGACTCGCAATATATCGGACAATACAATGCGATGCGAGTCTACGGAGCATTCTGACCACACGAACATAAAGACAATGCTTCCCGGAAATATGCCGGGAAGCATTGTTCGGTTATCGGTACATCCGGCCGTTGCGAATACAGTCCGAAGCCCGTCCGGGAACGATGAGAAAACCGTAGTTATACACCTTTTCACACAGCCGGTACGGCATTTCCGGGCGCGCCTTGATACTCCAGGAATCGGTTCCGCCGACCCCGGCCTGCACGAGGTCGATATTCACAGTCAGCCTATCGGGTGAACACTCCGCTTCGGAGATATGCTCGGCCCTTTCGAGCGCCTCCGGCGAACAGCGGCGGACGGCGACGCTGAGCGGCTGGCGGCCAATAAACTGCACGCCGCGTCCGGCTGCGTTCCGCAAACTGAGCCAACGGACACCGGTCCGGTTGCCGTTCTCCTGCGGGCGGACATAGTCGTAGCAGAAATCGTCGACCCGGCCGTCATAGACCGAAACAAAGGCCGAAAGGCAACGGTCGGAATAGTTTTCATGCGGTCCCCGTCCATAGAACGTCATCCGATCATAATCGGCACTGCACTGCATCTGCATGCCGACGCGGAGCATCTCGGGCAACTGCGGGTTCAGATGCCGGAGGGCATAGCCGACCTCGACAACTCCCCCGCCGCCGATAGTATAGGTCAGCGTCAGGGACAAGGTGTCGGGAATCGACTTCTCGACGGTCACAACTACCCTATCCGATCCTTTTGAAATTGCTAAATCTCTGACTGTCATTCGATTTTCGGCCTGTTTCCAAAAATCCAGAAGAACGTCGGTTTTCCAACCGCGGCGGTCGTTGTCGGTCGCCGCACGCCAGAAATCGGGTTTCAACGGGCCGCAGATCACCGGGCGCCCGTCGAGGGAACAGGAAGTCAGATAACCGCTCGAACGGCTAATTACGATTTTGGCTGCTCCGGATGTAAATAACAGACTGTCAGCATATTCCAGCATCACTACCCTACCCTGCGGCAGATCACGCTGCAAAGAATCCAACGCGCTGATTTTCAACTGCTCGGCGGCAACTTCCCAACCGGCTTCGGCGTAAGGACGCGCCTGCGCCTCGTGAGCCGAAAGCCGGAGCCAGTACTCCGCGCCGGGAATTTGGCGGAAAGGCTTGCAAGGTACTGAAATCTCGACGCTCTCACCTGCCGCCGTCGGCGGAACGGTCAACGTACCACCTTGAAGCACACGGCTTTCGTCGCGAAGTTCCCACTTATAGTCGTAAACGTCGGTCGAAGAGAAAAAATTCCGGTTGACGACACGGATTCGCCCCTGTGCCGGGTCTACCGGTTCGAAGGCAATCGGCTGGAAGACATACTTACACTCATACATCGCGGGTTTCACCGTACGGTCGGGCGCAAGGAGGCCGTTGATGCAGAAATTACCGTCGTGAACCTCTCCCGCCGGTTCGAAATCACCGCCGTAGGCCCAGCAAATGCGGCCCGAGGCGTCGCGCCGTTCGATCCCCTGGTCGATCCAATCCCAGATATGCCCGCCCAGCAGGCGTTTGTGGCGGCGGATAAGCGTCCAATAGTCGTTCAGTCCGCCTGTGGAGTTGCCCATCGAGTGAGCGTATTCGCACAACAGCACGGGCCGCGAGATGTAGGGCCATTCGGCCAGGAATTCCAGTTCTTCGAGCGTCGGGTACATACGGCTCAGGATGTCGACATAAGCCGGGTCGTCGGGGTTAGCCATCTCGGCAAAACGCGCGGCCGCCTCTCCGGCGGCTACGACTTCACTGGTGGCCACAGCGGCCTGTGAACGGCTTATGGGACGGTAAAGCGGGTGTTCGGGCACGCCCTGCGCTCCTTCGTAATGGATAAAACGGGTCGGATCTGCATCTTTGGTCCAGGCGGAAACCGCCGCAAAAGCAGGTCCGCAGCCCGATTCGTTGCCCATCGACCAACCGATGACCGACGGATGGTTCCGGTCGCGTATGACCATGCGCGTGACGCGTTCCAGAAAAGGCGTGATCCAGTCGGGATCGTTGGCCAGCAATCCCCGCACGCCGTGCGACTCGACGTTCGCCTCGTCGATGACGTACAGGCCGTAGGCATCGCAGAGATCATAGAGATAGGGATCGTTGGGATAGTGGCTCGTGCGCACGGAGTTGAAGTTATATTGCTTCATCAGGCGGATGTCGGCCTCGATGTCGGCCCGGGAGACCGTTTTGCCCGTGCGGGCGTTGTGGTCGTGGCGGTTGACGCCGTAGAGTTTCACCAGAACGCCGTTAATAAGGAGTTCTTCGCCGCGGACCTCGACTTCGCGAAAACCCACACGGACGCTCCGGGACTCGACGACCGCGCCCTGCGCGTCGCGGAGCGTCAGCACGAGCGTATAGAGGTACGGCGTTTCGGCCGTCCAGCGGTGCGGGGCGCGAACCAGCCGCTCCATCAGCGGATAGTAGACGTTGTCGCGCTGGGGATAAACTTCCGTCACGATCTCCGCGGCAGGGAGATTCCACGGCGCATCGAGGCAGGATTTGCCTGCCGCATCGAAGAGTTCGGCCCCGAGCGTCCAGCCCGTGAGGTCGCGCCCGGCGTCGTTGCGCAGCGACGGCCTAATTTGCAGCCGGGCGTCGGTGTAGTCGTTGATCATTCGCGTGCGGACCCCGAAATCGCGGATGCAGACCCGAGGCGCGGCCGTCAGGAAAACTTCGCGGTAGATGCCCGCCATGCGCCAATGGTCGGCATCTTCGAGGTAACTGCCGTCGGCCCATTTGCAGACCTGCACGGCGACGCTGTTACGCCCTTCGCGCAGGAACGGAGTCGCGTCGAACTCGGAAGGCAGCGCCGAATCCTCGGCGTAACCGACATATTCACCGTTGACCCAGACATAATAAGCCGAATAGACGCCCCCGAAATGCAGCGTGACATCCCGGTCGCGCCACGCCGCAGGGAGGTCGAATTCGCGGTAGTAACTACCCACGGGATTGTTGCGGCAAATGCGGGGCGGATCGACAGGAAAGGGATAACGGACGTTGGTATAGTTGGGAAAGCCGTAGCCGTGCATCTCCCAGCAGGAAGGCACAGGAATCGTGTCCCAGCCTTCGATGCGGTCGCCGCCGCGGAAAAAGTCGCAGGGGCGCTCCCGTACATCCGGATCGAAACGGAAACGCCACGCCCCGTCGAGGAAAAGGATCGCCGAAGCGCTGCGGTCGCCGCGGAGCGCCTGCTGCGGGGAGTCGTAGGAATAGGAGGTCGCACGCATCGGCAGGCGGTTGACGGCGTTGACATGGGGGTTCTCCCATTCGGCGGGAGGTGCGGCAGAAGCCGTGCCGCAAAGCAGCAGGACCGGGACCAAGAGGTTACGCAAGGATTTAAGCATAGGTTTGATCGTTAAAACAGGGCGGTCCTTCCGAGAACCGCCCTGCGCTTGGTTGTTTCAGAAAAAACGTCGGTTACCGGCGGATAATTTCGATCGTCATCCGGTTGAAATCGAGGCGAAGCAGGTAGACCCCCTCGGTGAAGGCCGGCCCCGTCGCAAAGTCGCCCGTCTTATGGCCGTCGCTCGGCTCGATGCCGTCGACAAGGATATTTTCGGGCGACTTGGTGAAGTTATAGGACTGGAATTCGCTGCCCCAGCCGCACTGCTGGAAAATCTTGAGGTTGATGCTGCGCGAAATGTAGAGCAGGGCTTCGAACACCCCGTCGCCGGTCTTCTTGCAGAACGAACGCTGGTGAACGTCGACCGTCCAGTTCCAGCCGTTGCCCGACCAGTCGACATCGAGCGAATAGGGAGGCTGCGGGAAGCCGAGACCCATGCCCGATATCCACAGCGCAGCGGGATAGGTCGCACCGCGCTGCTCGATATAAAGGCGTGATTTGGAGAGGTTGTAGTAAAGCGTATACGCTCCGTCGAGGCCCACGAATTTCACCTCCGAATCGGAAACGGATTCGAAGAAATTGGGGTCGACCGCCGTAGCAAGGCCGCCGATGCCCGTGACGGTATAAGTTTGTCCGGAGGCGAGCGAAAGCGTAGCTTCCTGGTAGCCGTTGTAGGACGACGGTTGCAGCTCGGCGCCGCCGAAGACTACGGCCAGGTCGAGCACCGTGCGGAAGCTGACGGCGTCGAAATTCATCTTCTTGATGATCGCCGCCGGATTGACATCGGAAGGAATCCCCGCCGCCGAAGCGTCGGTGACGACAGCGACCTGGCCGTCGACGAGTCCCCAGACAATCGAAGAGTAGTCGATCTTACGGTCGGCGGTGAGTTTCGCAGCGATCTTGTAGGATTCGAAATAAGGCGCCTTGACCTCCGCCGAATAGCGGTTGTCGGCGCTGCGGGGCAGTTCGTAGACATCGCCGCCGCTGGTCACGAGGTAGACCTCGTCGCCCAGGACAGGGCGTTTGACCAGCACGTTCTGCGCTTCGGTGAGCGTCACCGAAGCGGTTTTGTGGAGGGAGTTGACTACATCGAGCGTCACCGCGGGATAAACGTCGCCGTCCATGCCAGAGACGAACGGAACGGTGAACGTATGTTCGACATCGGCATCGCCGCCCGTAAGACGGAACTGTTCGGAGACGATCTCGTTGCCGCCCACCGTCACGGTCAGCGTCGCACGGCGCACTTCGTTGTCGGAATCGGTGATGTGCGCCCGAAAACGCACGCTGCTCCCGGCAACGATCTCCGCGCTGGAACCGGCGGCGGGTTTGAGCGTCGCCGTGACGACCTCCGGAGCCGATACGACGGGCCACTCGGGCCACGCCACATCGGGAACATCGTCGTCCTTACAGGAGGTCATGGTGCAAAACGCCACGAGCACAACGGAAAACGCCATGCGTATATTCCTCAGTTTTCGTTTCATAATTCAGTCAATAGTTAAAAATTAAACGGTTTTTTCGAAACCTTTTAAAAACTCCATCCATCTATAAGACGAACCAGCGGCAAAACCCCACATAATTTTTTATTTTCGTAAAAAATGCGTAGTATTGTATTCAAATCGGGGCGGCCGACAGGCAATACGGCCACTCGTGCAGACACGAAACAAACTCAGAAAATGGCGGATATCAACGAGGACGGGCTGTTATTGTGCAACATGGGCAACGACAGCGACGAGGCGTTTGCCACCCTGTTCCGGAAATACTACAAAGACCTGGTGCTGTTTGCGGGGACAATCCTCCGCGAACAGGAGGTTTGCGAGGACATCGTGCAGACCATCTTTCTCAGGCTGTGGGACAATCGCAGCCGGCTCCGGATCGAGACTTCGCTGAAATCCTACCTCCTGAGCGCCGTGCGCAACAGTTGCATCGAGGAGATCCGCCACCGGAAGATTGTCTCGGTCCACCAGCAGGAAACCCTCAGCGGCAGCGTGTTAGGCGACCACGATACGGCCCGCTACATTCTCTACTCCGACCTGAACGACCACTTGCAGGAAGCGCTCGGCAAACTGCCCGAAAAGTTGCGTGAATGCTTCGAAATGAACCGTTTCCAGAACCTCAAATACCGGGAAATCGCCGAACGGCTGAACGTCTCGGTGCGGACGGTCGAAGTGCGCATCGGCGACGCGCTGAATCTGCTCAAAACTTACCTGGGCGAATTTTACACCGCAATATGCATTATTTTGCTTTCGGACGTGTGGTAAAACCCCGCCGAACCGTCATATATATGAGTATAGTGTATTTTCAAGACAACAAGGACGCATGGACGAACAACAAAATATACGGATAGCCAGATACCTCGCAGGCGACGCCACGGAACAGGAACGCGAAGAACTGCGAACCGAACTGGCGCAGTCGGAAGCGCTACGCGAAGAGTTCTTCCGGCTGAAAAACCTGTGGGAAACGGCCCATCCGGCGTTCGACCCCAAGCGGATCGACACCGACGCCGCATTGCGTAAAGTGCTGGCACAGCGCACACAACCGCCTCAGGCAGTTGCGCCCCGGCCGACACTGGCCGACCGGTTCCGGCACATTGCCGCCGTGCTGTTCATCCCCTTGCTGGCCGCCTCGCTGTTCTTTGCGTGGAAGGCGGCGGACCGCACCGGGGAGACCATTGCCTTCAACGAAGTGACGGCGCCCTACGGAACCATGACAAGGATCGTGCTGCCCGACAGTTCACGCGTATGGATCAACACGGGCAGTTCGCTCGAATACCCCTCCCGCTTCCGGGCCGGCGAGCGACGCACGGTGCGTATGACCGGAGAGGCCTATTTCGAGGTTCACGCCGATGAAAAACGGCCGTTCGTCGTCGAAGTCGGCGACCTGAGCGTCACGGCCAAAGGCACGGCATTCAACATCAACGCCTACGACATGCTCCGCGAAACCGTCGTGACGCTGGTCAGCGGCAAGGTGGACGTTGCGGCGGGCGGCGTGGAAAACAGACTCCTGCCCGAACAGCAGTTGAGCTACTATGCCGACGGCACGATGCGGATAACCGACGCGGACACGTTCCGGGGAACTTCGTGGAAAGACGGCATTCTCGCCTTCCGCGACGATGCGCTGAGCGACGTTTTCAACCGCCTGGGCCAGATATACCGGGTACAGTTCGAGATCATGGACCCGGAACTCGGCGACTACGTCTACCGCGCGACCTTCCGGGGCGAGACGTTCGACCAGATACTGCGCCTGCTGGAGATCAGTGCGCCGATCCGTTTCGAGGAACAGCCCCGCCACCAGGAATCGGACAGCGGATTCTCGGAGAAAATTATCCGCGTATACAAAAATCAATGACCGTTCGGAAACCAATGAAAACGGGCCCATCGACCGGATGGCCCGTTTTTTCGGTTGTATAACTCCCGCGATTGGGGGAGAATGTGAAAAAAGATGTGGGGTTTTGCACGTGGTTCGTCTTATTTATAGCCGCGGTCCTGAAGCCGCGGCCGAAAAACCAAACTAACCCCTTTTTTATTGCAGAAAACCTTTTACCTCCTCCATCCTCCCAAAAAACAAATCAATCGAAACAAAACTACAACGTCAATCATGAAACAAATCCTATTTACGTGCTTCACGTGCATGTGTCTTCTTTGGGTCTGTTCCGCACAAGCCCAAAGCAAAACCGTCACGCTGAATAAATCGAACGTACCGCTGACGGCCATACTGGACGAAATAGAGAGCCAAAGCGGATATTTGTTCCTCTATAACAAGCAGGTGGTCGGGGTCGACAGGGCGGCGTCGCTCAACGTCACGAAAGCCCCGCTGACCGATGCGCTGGAAAAACTTTTCGCCGGAACCGACATCGCCTACACAATCAAAGGACAGCAGATCGTGCTGACCAAACGCGAAGCCGCAGCGAAAGAGAGCCGCAAAGCCGACGGCGTACAGGGCCGTGTGCTGGACCGGAAAACCAAGGAACCGATCGTCGGTGCGACGGTGATCGTCGAAGGGACCACCAAGGGAACCACGACCGATTCGCAGGGCCGGTTCCGGATCGAAGGCAACAAAAACCTCGTACTCAGCATCTCCTACATCGGCTACACGACACAGACCGTACGCGCCGCGGCAGGGACCGAAATCGAGGTATACCTAACCGAAGATGTCAAGCTGGTCGACGAAGTGGTCGTCGTGGGCTACGGCACGGTGTCACGCCGCAACCTGACCACGGCCATCGCGCAGGTGAAGCCCGACGACGTGCCGAAAGCCGCGAACAGCAACATCTCGCAGATGCTGCTGGGACGCGCCGCAGGTCTCCAGGCCACGGTCAACAGTTCGCAGCCCGACGGTAAGGTGAACATCTCGATCCGCGGTGCGGGCAACCCGATTTACGTCGTCGACGGCATCGTCATGCCTTCGAACACCATCGGGCTGGGCAGCGCAACGGGGCTTCCGAGCAACGTCAACCGCGCCGGCCTGGCGGGTCTCAACCCCGCGGACATCGAGTCGGTCGAAGTGCTGAAAGACGCTTCGGCGGCCATCTACGGCATCGGGGCCGCCGACGGCGTGATCCTCATCACGACGAAAAAAGGCTCCGAGGGCGCTCCCCGAATCAGCTATGAAGGCAGCTATACCTTCACGCGCAATTACAAGTACCTCGACGTGCTCGACGCACAGGAGTACATGAACATCGCAAACGTATACAGCAAAGAGAATTACCTCTACAACAACAAGCAGTACCCCTACGGCGGCCTGGCCTACGACGGACGCTGGACACCCGTATTCTCGCCCGAAGAGATCGCCGGGGCCACGACGACCGACTGGACCGACTACGTGCTGCGCAGCGGCTACTCGACCAATCACAACCTGACGGTAAGCGGCGGCACGAAGCACGTCACCTACTACATGGGCGGCAGCTACTTCGACCAGAAAGGAACCGTGTCGAACTCGGGGATGACCAAATATACGTTCCGCGGCAACTTAGGCGTGCAGTTGTTTCCGTTCCTCAAACTCTCGTCGGCCTTCAACGCCAACCAGAACCACTACACCAACGGCATGGTGGGCGACGACGTGGGCAACCGCGGCAACACGGCCGGAGGTTCGCTCAGTTCGGCGCTCCTCTACCCTTCCTACCTCCCGCTCCGGCAGGCGGACGGTTCGTACACCATTTTCAACAGCGTTCCCAACCCCGCATCGTACGACGATATTCAGGACAAGACCAAGCAGAACGACTACATGCTCAACTTCACGGCCGACCTGAATATCTGGAAGAACATCATCACCCTGAAAGGCGTGTACGGTATCAACCAGGAAAACATGCGCCGTTCGACCTATGTGCCGTCGTCGATCTACTTCGACCGCATGTACAAATCGCGCGGAAACATCGGCTCCGAACGCCGCCGCAACCAGACGATGGAGGCCATGCTCCAGTTCTCGAAGAAATTCGCCGACATCATCCAGGTCGACGCCCTGGTCGGAATGGGTAAGTACCTCGAAGATTACGAAGGCTATTCGATCTCGTACGAGGATACCAACGACCTGATCAACGAGCACAACATCTCCTCGGCCGCCGGAAAAATCACACCGGCCTCCTACACGGGTAAGAACCAGAAACGTTCGCAGTTCGCAAAGCTGAGCGTCGACCTGCTCGACCGCTACGTGGTCGCCGCAACGCTCCGCCGCGACGGTACGGACAAGTTTTTCCCCAACAAGAAATACGCGTTGTTTCCCTCGGTGTCGGCGGCCTGGAAAATATCCAACGAATCGTTCCTGCGCGATGTCGAATGGGTAAGCCTGCTGAAAATCCGCGCCAGTTGGGGCAAATCCGGACAGGACAACCTCGGAAGCTCGCTCTACGGCGTCTACAAACCCAGCGATTTCAAGGTGACATTCAACAACAACTCCACGTTCTACATCCCCTACCTGCTGATGAGCGCCGACTACCCCGACGTAAGCTGGCAGAAGACCACGATGAAAAACATCGGCGTCGATTTCTACCTCTTCGACGACCGCCTGTCGGGAAGTTTCGACCTCTACCGCAACGACGTGACCGACCTGCTGGGCAACGCCTCGACTTCGCCGCTGGCCATCTTCTCGTCGCGTCCGATCAACGGTGCGCATTTCTACCGCCGCGGCTGGGAGATCACGCTCAATTCGGTCAACCTCAAGGGTAAATTCGAATGGAGGACCAACCTGACCCTCTCGCGCGTACAGCAGTTCTGGAAAGAGCGGATGCCCAACTACGACTACCAAGCCTACCAGCAGCGCGACAACGAACCGCTGGCCGCGATGTACTACTACAAGATAGACGGCTACATCAACATGGACCGCAGCAACATGCCCGAATCGCAGAAATCGCTGCAGGCGACAGCCCAGATGCCCGGATGCCCGATCATCGACGACAAGAACGGCGACGGCGTCATCGACATCAACGACATCCACATGCGCAACACCACGCCCGACCTCTACATGGGCTTCGGCAACACGTTCGTATACAAGAATTTCGACCTCGACATCTTCATGTACGGCCAGTTCGGCGCCTACAAGTATAACATGGCCCTGAGCGCGGCACAGGCCGGACCGCTGGTCAACACCCCCGCGCCCAATACCAACAAGTACGCTTACCGGCTGTGGAACTCGCAGATCAACCCCAACGGAACCCGTCCGGGCATCGCGTACAGCAAGATGGGAGCGCTTCCCGGCGGCTGCGGCGTGAATGCCGACATGGAGAACGCCTCGTTCATGCGCATCCGCAACATCACGCTGGGGTACACCATTCAGGGCAAACTGTTCGGCCCGGTCCAGAAGTACATCAAGAGCATCCGTGTCTATTTCGACGTTCAGAACCCCTTCGTAATCACCAAGTACACGGGTTTCGACCCCGAAATCTACACGGGCCAGAACGAAGCCCGCGGACAGTTCCCGCAGGTACGCTCGTTCTCGCTCGGCGCCAAAATCAACTTCTAAACACAACCTAAAACGACACATCGAAAATGAAACGTCTGAAAATATTCGCCTGGACGGCTGCGGCGCTCATCACGCTGAGCGGCTGCGAAAGCAATTTCGACCCCGAAATCTACGGCAGCCTCTTTCCGGGAAACTTCCCTTCGACCGAGGCCGAGTACGAAACCTACGCCATGACCTGCTACCTGCCGTTTACCAACACCTGGACCTATTATATCGGCGACAGCGGCACACAGCACAGTTTCTACATCCCCGAAGGCGGCGTCATCCGCATGTTCGACTCGCCGTCGGACGCCATGGCGCCGTGGCTGGTCGGCGGATTCGGCGAGTGGGCCGAACTCTCGAAGGCCAACTTCAACAATACCTACTACTACCAGCGCGGCTGGGTGGGTGAGAACAACCCCTGCCACATCGGCAAACTCTCGCAGATTACCCGCTTTACGGAGATCATAGGCCGGCTGGAGAAGGCCAGCGCCGATATTCTGTCGGACAGCAAGCGCAAGCAACTGCTCGGCGAAGTGCACATCTGCCGCGGCCTGATGATGTACTACCTGCTCCACATCTACGGACCGGTTCCGGCAGTGCTGAATCCCGACGACGTGATCAACGACACAGTGCTGGAGAACCTCGTGCGCCCGACGCTCGACGAAATGTGCGGATGGATTGCCGCGGATTTCGAAGAGGCGATCAGGAAACTGCCCGAGACCGTCTCGGAACAGGGCCGCTATACGGCCGACTACGCCCGTTTCTGCCTGATGAAGCACTGCCTGAACGAAGGTTCGCACATGACGGACTACTACAAACGCGCCCTGGAGATGTACGACGAACTCAACACGGGTAAATATTCGCTTTTCAAGCAGGGCGTCAACCCGTTCAAAGAGATGTTCTATGCGAAGAACGACTTCTCGTGCGAGATTATCATGGCGCTGAGCTGCGCCCCGGGCGCCGACGGCGGCAGCCAGAACGGCAACTTTTTCCCGCTCATGATGCTCGCCACGCCGAGCGACGCGTCGAAAAAGAACGGCGACGGATCGCCCAGCCCCTTTGCCAACCAGGGCGGCGGCTGGATGCGGACGCCTTTCAATGTGGCTCCGACGCTTTACGACAGCTACGACGGAAAAGACCAGCGCCGGGAGGTGATCCTCTCCGAATACTGGATCAAGGCCGATCCGAGCGACAGCGGAACCCCGACCCAGAAGCGCGGAAAAGAGGATATCGGGATTTCGTGGGACGGATATATCATCAACAAATTCCCGATCGAGAATCCCGACGGATTCCAGGCCAACGACGTGCCGCTGGCCCGCTGGGCCGATGTGCTGCTGATGATGGCCGAAGCGGAAGTGCGCCAGAGCAACGCAGCGCCTTCGACGGCTGCCGTGCAGGCGGTGAACGACGTGCGCAGCCGTGCCGGACTGGGCGGACTGAGCGCCGAGCAGACCGCATCGAAAGACGCTTTCCTCGATGCAATCCTCGAAGAACGGGCCAAGGAGTTCCTCTACGAAGGCATGCGCAAGATCGACCTGATTCGCTTCAACAAGTATGCGCAGGCGTGCTACAAGGCCAAAAAGATCAGGCCTACGCACCAATACATGCCCCTGCCGAACTACATCGTCGAACAGGCCAAGAACTACGGCAAGACGCTCGAACAGACCTACACCCGTCCGGGCTGGGAGGCAGACCTCAGCGCCGCAAGATAATTCCAGAACCCTAAACCGAAAACAAAGCAATGAAAAACATATTATATATCGCTACGGTACTGCTGCTCAACCTGATCGGATGCTGCGGATGCGACAGCGACACAAAAAACACCCCTACCCCCGACACGCCCGCCGAAGGAGGTTACCTTTTCGCCCACATGAAAGACTCGGACTACGGCGGGATATACTACTACATCAGCAAGGACGCCAAACAATGGACCGTCCTGAACGACGACAAGACGATCGAACCCCGTTACAGCGGCCATCCCGACATCATCAAGGGCGCCGACGGACGCTACCTCATGATCGGCGTGACGCGCACGCTGCCCAAATCGCTCGTACTGTGGGTTTCCACGGACCTGGTGACGTGGCAGACCGACGGAGCGATTCCCGATGCGGCCATCACGGACACGCCGGGATACCATCCCGACGGCTGGTACAGCGCCCCGAAACTCTTCTACGACGCGGATTCGGGCAAATACCTGATCACGTGGCACGCTTCGCGCAATGAGGTGGCAGAGGGTTCGGACCAGTGGTGGAGCGAGATGCGCACGTTCTACATGACGACGTCCGATTTCAAGACGTACAGCAAACCCGCGCGGCTGTTCGACTTCAAGAGCGAAGAGTTCAGGGACGCGGCGACGATCGACGCCATCATCCGCAAAATCGGCGGCTCGTACTACGCCGTTTTCAAGGACGAGCGGTCGAACGACATCGCTCCCACGGGTAAAACCGTACTGATCAGCAAATCGGCGGCCCTGACGGGACCTTACAGCGAACCGATCAGCGTCGTGACCCCGAAAACCGAAGCCGGGAAAACCGACAACTGGCACGAGGCGCCGACCATCGTCGAGCAGCCCGACGGCAAAGGGTGGTACATCTTCGCGGAGCGCTACCCGACCGAATACGTCCGGTTCGAAGCCCCGGACATCGAGTCGGCAACGTGGCGCCAGTACGTCATCGGCATCCCGAACGCCCGCCACGGCGTGATGGTTCGCATCACCGACGAGCAATATGCCGCAATCGCAGCGAAATACGGCTTCTGACACTGATTCCGACGGCCTGTGATTCAACGCTCACAGGCCGTTTTTTCAACCCAAAAAAATTCTTAATCCATGAAACTGACAGGACACCTGCTTACCTTGGCCCTGTGCCTTCTGACGGCCCTGGGCACAGCGGCCGCACCCCGGAAATTCACCCTTCAGTCGCCCTCCGGAACGCTTCGCGTCGAGGTGGCGGTCACAGACAGCATCACCTACCGCCTCTACCACGGGGACGATCTGATGCTCGGCGATTCGCCGCTGTCGCTGACGCTCGGCGACGGCCGCGTGCTGGGCGCCGGAGACCGTCTTTCGGGCACGTCGCGGCGCAGTACGGATGAAGTGATCGCCACGCCCATCTACCGCAAGCAGTCGATCGAAGACAAATACAATGAACTGACCCTCTGGTTCAAAGGGTACAACGTCATTTTCCGCGCCTACGACTCGGGCATGGCCTACCGGTTCGAAACGACCGGGCGCAAACCGTTTACCGTGGTCGGCGAACAGGCCGCCTTCCGGTTTCCGGCCGACCACAAGGCCTACATCCCCTATGTGCGGGGCGAGCGCGGCACGGCGACCACCGAAATCCAGTTCTGGAACTCGTTCGAGAACAAATACGTGTATTCGGAGTTATCGGCCTGGCGCGACGGCGTGCTGGCCTTCCTGCCCATACTGATCGAAGGCGAAGGCGGCAAGAAGCTCTGCATCACGGAGGCCGACCTGCTCGACTATCCCGGCATGTACCTCTCGCCCGAAGGTCCGGGCACGTCGCTCCGGGGCGTATTCGCACCCTACCCCGCCAAAGTCGTCCCGGGAGGGCATAACGGGCTGGAGGGCGTCGTCGAGGGGCGCAAGCCCTACATCGCCCGGTTCGACGGTCCGGCGCGCTTCCCGTGGCGCGTGGTCATCGTGGCCGCAGAAGACGCGGAACTGGCCGACAACGACCTGGTATACGCGCTCGCCACGCCCGCAGAAGGCGACTTTTCGTGGGTAAAGCCCGGCAAAGTGGCCTGGGACTGGTGGAACGACTGGAACCTCTACGGCGTCGATTTCAAGACCGGCGTAAACAACGACACCTATAAATATTACATCGACTTCGCCGCCGAACGCGGCATCGAATACGTGATCCTCGACGAAGGCTGGACGAAACTCTACACGGCGGACCTGATGCAGGTCGTACCGGAGATCGACATGCCGATGCTCGTGGACTATGCCGCTTCGAAAAACGTCGGTATCATACTCTGGGCCGGGTACAACGCCCTGAACCGCGACATCGAAGGCGTGTGCAGGCACTACGCCGCGATGGGCGTCAAGGGTTTCAAGGTCGACTTCATGAACCGCGACGACCAGCAGATGGTCGATTTTCACCACCGTGCCGCACAAATCGCCGCCCGCTACGGACTGATGCTCGATTTCCACGGAACCTGCAAGCCCGCAGGATTGCAACGCACCTACCCCAACGTTATCAACTTCGAGGCCGTGGACGGATTGGAGCAACTCAAATGGGCCAACGAGATCGACCAGGTGACCTACGACGTACAACTTCCCTTCATCCGCCAGGTCGCAGGCCCGATGGACTACACGCAGGGAGCCATGCGCAACGCCTCGAAATCATCGTACCGCGCGGTCTACTCCGAGCCGATGAGCCAGGGCACGCGCTGCCGCCAACTGGCGCAGTACGTGGTTTTCGAATCGCCGCTCAACATGCTCTGCGACAGCCCCTCGAACTACCGCAGCGAACCGGAATGCCTCGCGTTCATGACCGCGATCCCCACCGTCTGGGACGAAACCCGCATCCTCACGGGCCGCGTCGGCGAATACATCGCCACGGCACGCCGCAGCGGAGAGACCTGGTATGTGGGTGTGATGACCGACTGGAACGCCCGTGAACTGATGCTGGACCTCGCATTCCTGGGCGACGGCAATTTCGAGGCGGAGTGCTACGCCGACGGACCGAACGCCGACCGCGCGGCCCGCGACTACCGAAAGCATACGGAGACTGTTCCGGCCGACCGGAAAATCACCGTCCGAATGGCCCCGGGCGGCGGATTTGCGGCCAAAATCACCCCGGTGCGATGAAGGCGGCAAAACAATGGCGTCTTACCGCCGTACTGGCGGCCGTAGCGTTCGGCGGGTGCACCGGTCCGGTCGGATATGACGACACCGACCGCAAAGTGGATTCCCTCCTGAAACAGATGACGCTCGACGAAAAGATCGGCCAGATGTCGCAGTTCTCCTGCAACTGGGACGTTACGGGGGCCATCATGCCCGACGATTACCGGAAATACCTCCGCAAAGGCATGGTCGGTTCGATCCTGAACGGGTACACCGTGGCGGGAATCCGCCGGCTGCAAAGCGAGGCACTCGAACATTCGCGGCTGAAAATCCCCGTACTGTTCGGCTACGACGTTGTACACGGCTACCGCACGATTTTCCCGATTCCGCTCGGCGAAAGCTGCACGTGGGACCCGGAACTGATGCGCCAGAGCGCGGCCATCGCGGCCGAGGAGGCCGCCGCCGGAGGCATCAACTGGACGTTCGCCCCGATGGTGGACATCACGCGCGACCCCCGCTGGGGCCGCGTGATGGAGGGTGCGGGCGAGGACCCCTACCTGGGGTCGCTGATCGCCCGGGCGCGCGTCGAAGGGTTTCAGGGCGGCGACCTCGGCAGTACCAAAACCGTGCTGGCCTGCACAAAGCATTTCGCGGCGTACGGAGCCGCGGAGGCGGGCCGCGACTATAACACCACGGACATGTCGGAGCACACGCTGCGCGAAGTCTACCTGCCACCGTTCCGGGCGACGGTCGAAGCTGGCGTCGGCTCGCTGATGGCCTCGTTCAACGAGATCGGAGGCATCCCGGCGACGGCGAACCCTCATCTGATGACCGACATCCTGCGCGGTGAATGGGGATTCGGAGGGGTCCTCGTATCGGACTACACGGGCATCAACGAACTGGTTCCGCACGGCATTGCCGCAGATGAAAAGGAGGCCGGGGAGAAGGCTCTGAACGCCGGAATCGACATGGACATGACGGGAGCGGTCTACCTGAAATACCTCCGACGCTCGCTCGACGAAGGGAGGGTGAGCCTCCGGCAGATCGACGACGCCGTACGCCGCATCCTGCGCCAGAAGTTTCTGCTGGGGCTGTTCGACGACCCCTACCGTTATCTGGACAGCCTGCGGGAACGCGAAACGCTCGGCAAGCCCGAATTCCGCGCCAAGGCCCGGGAGATTGCGGCGCGGTCGATCGTGCTGCTCAAAAACGACGGCGGCGTGCTGCCACTCGACCCCGGCAGCCGGATGACCGTGGCGCTGGTGGGTCCGATGGTTAGCAAACGCGCCAGCCTGAACGGCGCATGGGCCGGAAGCGGCGTACGCGAAGAGAGCGTGACGCTGTTGGAAGGCCTGACTAAACGCTATGCAGGGACCGCCGTCCGCTTTATCACGGCTGCGGGATGCGACCTGACGACCGACGACCGGAGCGGCTTCGCCGAGGCCGTGACGGCCGCGCGGCGGGCTGACATCGTGGTGGCGGCCATGGGCGAACACTACGACTGGTCGGGCGAAACGGCATCGCGCAGCGACATCACCCTGCCGGGCGCGCAGCGCGACCTGCTCCGGGCCCTGGAGGCCACGGGCAAGCCAGTGGTCCTCGTGGTGCTGAGCGGCAGGCCGTTAGACCTGAGCTGGGAGCATGCGCACCTCGAAGCGATCGTCGAAGCGTGGTATCCGGGAACGACGGCGGGCGACGCCATTGCCGACGTGCTGTCGGGCGACTACAACCCTTCGGGCAAGCTGACGATGAGCTTCCCGCGCAGCGCGGGGCAGATTCCGGTCTACTACAACCACAAAAACACGGGGCGCCCCGCGGCCCCGGGCCAGACCGGACGGTGCTACCGTTCGAATTACCTCGACATCGTGAACGAACCGCTCTACGCCTTCGGACACGGACTGAGTTACACGACATTCGAAATTTCGGAACCGGCGCTCGACCGCGACACATTTTCGGCAGGAGGCCGGATCACGGCCTCGGCCCGGGTGAGCAACACGGGCGGGCGCGACGGCGAGGTGGTCGTACAGCTCTACATCCGCGACGTGGCGGCCAGCGTCACGCGCCCGGTCAAAGAGCTGAAGGGATTCCGGAAAATCGCCCTCCGCAAGGGCGAGGTGCAAACCGTAACGTTCGAGGTCTCCGAGCGGGAGATCGCCTTCCTGAACGCCGACTTCGTACGGCGGCCCGAGGCGGGCGAATTCCGCCTGTGGATCGCCCAGAGTTCGGACGACGACGGTCGCCCGGCGACATTCCACTACGAATAGCCGGCCTGTTCCCGTGCAACGCTCCCTGCAAACCTCCCGTTTGCAGGGAGCACTTTTTAGCGGGCCATCCGTTTTTCCTGAAAAAAACACTACCTTTGCACTATTAATTCAGGTATCTATCCATGAGGCATTCGATCATCATTCTCACGGCCTTTGCGCTTTTCTTCGCCGTGTGGTATTTCAACCTCGGCGGATGGCCGTTCCGGGCGTTTACAGAGGGTTCGCAGGCTGCACATTACTTTGTAAACTATGTCGTTGCGGGTTTGATCCCGGCGGCCGCGCTGTTGCTGCTGCACCGCCCGGACGAAATCGCGTCGTCGATGGGGTTATCCCGCGGATTCGGATCCGGGGCGCTTTTCGGGGTGCTCGCTACCCTGCCGATGCTGATTGGATACGCCTGCATGGGAACCTTCGACCGGGAGGTTTCCGCGGATCACCTGCTGACCCGTGTCGTGATCGCCGGGTTCTTCGAGGAACTCGTTTTCCGGGGATTCGTTTTCGGACAACTTTTCCGCTACGCCCGCTGGGGATTCCTGCCCGCGGCATTGCTGACGGCCGTGGCATTCGGTTCGCTGCACCTCTACCAAGGGCACGACCTACAATCGGCACTGGGCGCATTCGGGGTAACGGCGGCCGGAAGCGTTTTCTTCAGTTGGATTTACGCCGAATGGAATTTCAACCTCTGGTGCGTCATTTGGCTCCACACGCTGATGAACCTGCCGTGGATCGTCTTCAGCGTCAGTGCGAGCGGCGCCGTCGGCGGAATCGGCGCCAACATCCTGCGATTCGGAACGATCGCCATCGCCATCGGCCTGACCATTGCATATAAAAAGCAGAAGAGGCTACCCTACTGCATTAATTACAAACAACTGATTATAAACCATGTATAAATCCGCGACATACCTATTGGCAGCCCTGCTGTTCGCAGCCTGCACCCCGAAGCAGCCCGCCGGGGAAAATACGTTTTACGTTTCGATACTCCCGCTGCGCAACATCGTAGAGGAAATCGTAGGCGACGATTTCGAAATCGAAGTGCTCGTACCTCCCGGGGCAAGCCCCGAGACGTTCGAACCGACTCCCCGGCAGTTCGTGGGGCTGAACAGAGCGCAACTCGTTTTCAACGTGGGACTTATCGACTTCGAAACGACGCTGCTGGGCAAAGTCGAAGACCAGGCGAAAGTCGTGGACCTGAGCCGCGGCATCGACCTGATCGCAGGGTCCTGTTCGCACGGCAGTCACGGCCACGCACATGCCCACGGCGTCGATCCCCACGTCTGGACCTCGCCGAAAGCCCTGCAAAAGATGGCGGCAAATGCCTATGAAGCGATTCGCAAAGCCTATCCCGACTCGGTGAAATACGAAGCCGGCTACAACCGGCTGCAGGAGAAACTGCAAGCCCTCGACACACGTACGGCAGAGAAGATCGCCCAAAGCGGCGTAGAGTACTTCATCGTCTACCACCCTGCACTCACCTACTATGCACGCGATTACGGGCTGCGGCAGGTGGCTATCGAGGCCGACGGCAAGGAGCCATCGGCCAAACAGTTGACAGCGATCATCCGACAGGCCCGCGAGGACGGCGTACGGCGGATTTTCTACCAGAATCAGTTTCCCGCATCGACCGTGGAGATCATCGCCCGCGACATCGACGCCGAATATGTGGAAATCGACCCGCTGGGCGAAGACGCAATCGCCAACATCGACGCAATGACCGACTTAATCACGGCACAATGAATCTGGTAACGCTGCGCGACGTGAGTGTCGCATACGACGGTTACGAGGCCCTTCAGCACGTCGACCTGGAGATTGCGGACAACGATTTCCTGGGTGTTATCGGTCCCAACGGAGGCGGAAAAACAACGCTCGTGAAAGCGATTCTGGGAACCGTGCCCCACACGGGCGAACTGAAACTCGCCCCGGAACTGTTCCGGGGAAAGGAACGCCTGATCGGCTACATGCCGCAGATCTCGGATTTCGACCGCGCATTCCCGATTTCGGTGCTCGAAGTCGTATTATCCGGATTGCAGGGCCGCCGCGGATTCCGCACCCGCTACACGAAGGAGGACCGCGCCAAGGCGATGGAACTGCTGACGGCCTCGGGAATCGCCGGAACAGCCCGCAGCCCCATCGGCGAGGTATCGGGCGGACAAATGCAGCGGGCGCTGCTGGCGAGGGCCGTGATCTCGGACCCGAAGCTGCTGATCCTGGACGAACCGGCGAATTTTGTGGACAACAAATTCGAAAAGGAACTTTACCGCACGCTGCACGAGTTGAACAAACGCATGGCGATCGTCATGGTTTCGCACGACATCGGAACGATTACCAGCGTCGTGAAAGAGATCGTCTGCGTCAACCGCCATGTACATCGTCACCGTTCTAACGTGCTGACCGAAGAGCAGTTGCGCAACTACGACTGTCCGATTCAACTGGTATCGCACGGACATATTCCCCACACCGTGCTAGAACACCATCCCGGCGATTGCTGCTGCGACCACGAATAAACCGGCAAAAAACATTGATCATGGATGTGACCCGACTCCCGTTCAACGAGTTCATCGGCCTCAAATACGCCGACAGGCAGGACTACCTGCTGATGCTCGACGACAAAACCGAGTATCTCAATCACCTGAATAGCGTTCATGCCGGCGCCCTGTTCACACTGGCGGAGGCGACGAGCGGCCATTTCCTGCTCGGAGAGTTCGACAAGCTGCCGGATATCGTCCCGGTCGTCCGGAAAGTAGCGGTAAAATACCGGAAACCGGCCTTCGGAACCGTCTATTCGAGTGCTGCATTCCTGAATACAGGGAAAAACGAGATTCTCGAAGCCCTGGACCAAAAAGGACGTGCCTTGCTGGAAGTAGAGGTTTGCCTGTACGACCAGAACGGCACACTCGTCATGCAGGCCGTTTTCGAATGGTTTGTCACCAAACAGTAACCGGCGCCGGTTTCCGATCATCGCAAAACAGGTTTCCCTAAAACACAGTCCGCCCCGGACGGGGTTACCGTTCGGGGCAGACAAGACTGGGCGAAAATGCCCGGGAGAACCGGAAATTACTTGGTCTCGTTAATTTTGCTCAGCTTCTCGAAGAGTTTGCCGAAAACATCCTCCATCTCGGCGCGCAGGGCAGCATAGTGCTTGCGAACGAGCGACGGATTGTGCGGCTCGGCGGGATTCATTGCTTTGGCGAACAAGTCGTTGCGAACGCCGACAGCCTCCTGCATCACCTCGAAAATCTCCTTCTCTTTCGAAGGCTGGAAACAAATAGCCATATCGCAGTCGAAAACAACCTCCTCAAGGCGGTAGTCAATCTCCTTCTTCAGGTTACGTAAATTTGCCATATTCAGTCGATTTTAAAATTTTTGCTTCGACAAAGGTAGTAAAACGTTTCGGATTATCAAACATTTTCAGGCTGCGGCCCCGGGAAATAATTGCGGGACACGGGCGGACAAAAAAAAGATTCCGGGAATCCGGAATCTTTTTCTGATTACATTTTCTGAAGGTCCTTGTAGGTCTTTTTGGCGGCCTTCTCGGCTTTCTTGGCGGCTTTAGCCTCCTTTTTGGCGATCTTCTTGGCAGCCTTCTCCTGCTGGCGGACTATCTTCTCGGCTTCGCGGGCCTCCTTTTTGGCGAGTTTTTCGGCGGCACGGGCCTCCTTCTTCATCTCCCTGGACTCCTCGCGCATCTCCTTCTTGGCTTCGCGGTCGTTCGGCATCTCGACGATAATACCGTTGACCTGCTCATCGACGACTACGTAAGGTTCCTGGGCGGCCTGGGGCTGCGGAGCCGGTTTGGGCTTCGGAATCATCGTGCGCTGCTCGACGACGTTGCCGGCGCCGTAGTTGATCGTCAGTTCGACACGGCGCAGTTTCGGCAGGATATCCTTTTTCAGGTAATCCCACGCGGCGGGCATCTTCTTGAGTGCGATCTCTTTCTGGTCGGGCGACTGCTTGCCGTCGACAATATTCAGCACGGACTGTTTGTCGGGCATCGACGACTGTGCGACCAGCGCGCGGCAGGTCTCCCAATCCTCGGCGACGGAATTGACCGTCACCTTGTACTTCTTCGAGAAATCGTACTTTTTGTCGACGTAGGTCTTGAAATCGTTGGCTCGCTTGGCGGCCAGCGCTTCGTTGAATTTCACCGGGCCGTCGGGCGACGAATAACCCGTAATCGTCACGGACTGAACCTGTTTCAGGGTATCCTTCATCAGGTTACCCACAAAACCGTTGAGCTGGTCCAGTTCCTGCGGATTGCCGTTGAGCGTGGCGTTGAGCGTCGCCAGGTTGATCTGGTAGCGGATCGAATAGTCGGCGTCGCCACGGCTTTTGACCATAAACCTGCGTACGATGTAGTCTCCGTCGGTAGTCTCCGACAGTAATACGGTATCGGCCGCAGGCACCGGGACCGCACTCTTGGTTTGGGCCGTCGCTCCGGCAGCGGCACACAACGCGAGAGAAAGAGCGAATGTTGATACAAATGTTTTCACGCTAAATTAGTGTTAGTTAACATGCCCTCACCTCTCGCAAGATTCGTACCACTGTTTAGAATCCGTATTTTCACTCTTTCAACAGCACGATTTCCAATAATATTTTCGTAACTTCGAAGAAAATATATGTAGCATGACTTATGGCAAGAAAATAACCCTGTTTCTAATGGATGGCTCCGCAGAGGGGAGGATCAGTTGCGAATTGTCCAACTGGAATGGAAAAGCATACCGTCTCCCGAGAGCCTACGTCCGACAATGCGCGGATCGAAACGATATGGATAACGCCGGCGTTTACATCCTATTCGGCAAGTCCGACAATACCGATAAAGAAGGTCTGGCGTATATCGGCGAAGCCGACGGCATCCTGAAACGGTTGACACAACACCTCTCTCAAAAGGATTTCTGGAACGATGTCATCGTGTTTATCAGCAAAGACAATAACCTGAATAAGGCCCATATCAAATACATAGAAAACAGGTTATACGAAGACGCCGATAAAGTTGGCCGCTACAAACTGGAAAATTCAAACACCCCTACCCGATCAACCATTTCCGAACCTGACGAGGCCGAGATGGAGGAATTTATCGCAAATATCAAATTACTGATAGGCACACTGGGATTCAAGATCTTCGATCCACTGCTCTCAGAATCGAATACGAAAAAAAACACCAGAATGCTTTTTTTACACGGAGCCCGCGGAGCAAATGCCCAAGGAATCAGCACCACGGAAGGATTCGTCGTCATGAAAGACTCATTAATGGCAGGTTCCGTAACACTCTCTTATACCGAAAATTACCAGCATTTACGCGAAAAACTGCTCGCCGACAAAATAGTAGTGGCAGAAGAAGGAGGCGTATTCCGGTTTACCAAGGATACATTATTTTCCAGTCCCTCTACGGCCGCAAGCATCATTATGGGCCGTTGTGCAAATGGCCTGCTGGAATGGAAAACCGACGACGGCCGCATTCTTAAAATGCTGGAAACGGAGTGATCTCCTTCTTCACATAAAAAATCAGGCCGAATGTAACATTCGGCCTGATCCTTTTTCAAAATCTTACATCCGTTCGGGAACGTCGATGCCCAGCAGTTTCATGCCCTCCTTGATGACGCGGGCGACCTGCTGCGCCAGCCTAAGGCGCATCTTGCGCACCTCGGCGTTCTCTTCCTTGAGGATCGAATGATCGTGGTAGTAGCCGTTGAACTGCTTGGCAAGTTCGTAGACATAGGCTCCGACGACCGACGGCGCGAAGTTCTCGCCGGCGGCCTTCACCACGGCGGGGTATTCCGTCAGTGCCTTCACCAGGTCGATCTCCTCGGGCAGGTAATCGGCGGCAGCGGCTCCTTCGAAGTCGATTCCGGCCTCAGCGGCTTTGCGCAGCACCGAACGGATACGCGCGTGGGTATACTGGATGAAGGGACCCGTATTGCCGTTGAAGTCGATCGACTCGCGGGGATCGAACAACATCGTCTTTCGGGGATCGACCTTTAATATAAAGTACTTGAGCGCTCCCAGTCCGACCATCGTCGAAACGGCAGAAGCCTCTTCCTCCGAGCATCCGTCGAGTTTGCCCAGTTCGGCCGACATTTCGCGGGCCGTCGAGACCATGCCTTCAATCAGGTCGTCGGCATCGACCACCGTGCCTTCACGCGACTTCATCTTGCCCTCGGGAAGCTCCACCATGCCGTAGGACAGGTGGGTGATATGGTCGCTCCAGTCGGCATAGCCCAGTTTCTTGAGCACGAGTTTCAGGACCTGGAAATGGTAGTTCTGCTCGTTGCCCACGACGTAGATCATGTCGTCGAGTTTATTATCCTCGAAGCGGCGGAAGGCCGTGCCGAGGTCCTGCGTCATGTAGACCGACGTACCATCGCCGCGCAGCAGCAGTTTTTCGTCGAGTCCGTCGGCCGTGAGGTCGATCCACACCGAATTGTCCTCGCGGCGGTAGAAAACGCCCTTTTTGAGCCCCTCCTCGACGAGCGACTTGCCCAGCAGGTAGGTCTGCGACTCGTAATAGATTTTGTCGAAATCGACACCCAGCGCTTTGTAGGTCACATCGAAGCCTTCGTAGACCCAGCCGTTCATCGTCTCCCAAAGCCCGTAGACTTCCGGGTCTTTGGCCTCCCACTTACGCAGCATCTCCTGCGCTTCGAGCATGACCGGGGCGTTCTTCTTGGCCTCGTCTTCCGACCGTCCCTGCGCCATGAGCTCCCTGACCTGGGCTTTATAGTGTTTGTCGAACTCCACGTAATACTTGCCTACGAGGTGGTCGCCCTTCATACCCGACGATGCGGGCGTCTCGCCGTTCCCGTAGAGTTCCCAGGCCAGCATCGACTTGCAGATGTGGATGCCTCGGTCGTTCACCAGGTTGGCCTTGATGACCGTATGGCCGTTGGCCTTGAGGATCTGCGCCACGGAGTAACCCAGCAGGTTGTTGCGGATATGTCCCAGGTGGAGCGGCTTGTTGGTGTTGGGCGAGGAGTACTCGACCATCACGGTGCGGCCCGTTGCGGGAGCCTGCCCGAACTGCGCGTCGGCAGCGACCTCGGCGAAGCGGGCCGCCCAGAACGCACTGTCGAGCGAAAGGTTCAGGAAACCTTTGATCACGTTGAACGACGCAACCTCGGGAACGTTGGCCGTCATATATTCGCCGATCTCGGCAGCGGTAGCCTCGGGCGACTTGCGGCTTCGTCGGAGCAGCGGGAACGTCACGAGGGTATAGTCGCCCTCGAACTCCTTGCGGGTCTTCTGAATCTGCAACTGCTCGTCGCCGAGCTCACCGTAAAGCGCCTCCACCGACCGGCGGACCGCATCCGAAATAAAGGTTTCGATATTCATATCCAATAGATTTTGCCTGCAAATTTAACGTTTTTCGGCGAATAACCAATCCCGAGCCGCGATATTCTTTGGTTTTGCCCCGGCTTGTACTATCTTTGCAACACAAAACCGACAAGACATTCCATGGAAATTCTCGTCATTCTACTGCTGATCCTGCTCAACGGACTGTTCGCCATGTCCGAGATCGCACTCATATCGGCCCGCCGGTCGAATCTGGAGATGCAGGCCCGGCAAGGCAGCGCAGGGGCGCGCCAAGCCCTGAAGCTGGCCAAAGACCCCGACCGGTTTCTTTCGACAGTACAGATCGGCATCACCCTGATCGGCATTCTCACGGGTATTTACTCCGGCGACACGCTGGCAACGAAATTCGGCAGCGACCTGGCCCGGCTGGGTATTCCGCTGCGCACGGCGACCATCACGGCACAAATCACGATCATCATCGTAGTCACCTACCTCACGATCATCTTCGGCGAACTGGTCCCCAAACGCATCGGCATGAACGCCGCCGAACGGGCTGCAAAGATCGTCGCACGCCCGATGCGGTGGCTCTCAATCATAGCATCACCCTTCGTCTGGCTGCTCTCCAAAAGCACATCGGGGATCACCCGGCTGCTGGGGCTGCAACGGGCCGAAAGCAAAGTCACCGAGGCGGAAATCCGCTCGATTATCCAGGAAGGCGCCGAAGACGGAGAGGTGCAGAAAGTCGAACAGCAGATCATGGGACGCGTCTTCTCGCTGGGCGACCGCACGGTGGAGTCGATCATGACCCACCGCAGCGACATGGTGTGGATCGATGCTGCGATGGATGCCGCGCAAATTCGCGAACTGGTGGCCCGGGCCCCGCACAACCGCTACCCCGTCGCCGAAGGAAGCCTCGACAAACTGCTGGGCGTGGTCTACCTCAAAGACCTGTTCCTCCACCTGGGCGACGACGGGTTCGACCTGCGCGCACAGGTTGTCCCGGCTAAATTCTTTCACGAAGGATTCGAGGTATACAACGCCCTCGAACAGTTGCGCAGCGAGCAGTTGGGCTACGGCATCATCTGCGACGAGTTCGGCGTGACGCGGGGCATTATCACCCTGCGCGACATCTTCGAAGCCCTCGTCGGCGAACTTCCCGATTCGCGCGAAGAGCCCGACATCGTACAGCGCGAAGACGGCAGCTGCCTGGTCGACGGGCAATGCCCGTTCTACGATTTCCTCGCCTGGTTCGGCATGGAAAACGTCCTCCCCCACAACGCCTACAACACCGTCAGCGGCCTGATCCTCGACCACCTGGCCCACATTCCCGCCACGGGCGAGAAGCTGGAATGGAACGGTTTCACGTTTGAAATCGTGGACATGGACGGGGCGCGTATCGACAAAATCCTCGTCAGCCAGAAACAACAATTATGAGAATAGCAGACATCGAACTGGGCGAACGCCCCCTGCTGCTCGCGCCGATGGAGGACGTGACCGACCCGTCGTTCCGCTACATGTGCAAACGCTTCGGCGCCGACATGGTCTACACGGAGTTCATCTCGTCGGACGGCCTGATCCGCGACGCGGCGAAATCGCTCAAGAAGCTCGAAATCGACGACGCGGAACGCCCCGTGGGCATTCAGATATACGGACACCTGATCGAACCGATGGTCGAAGCGGCACGCATGGCCGAAGCGGCCGATCCCGATGTCATCGACATCAATTTCGGATGCCCGGTGAAGAAGATCGCCGGACGCGGAGCCGGTTCGGGTATGATGCGCGACGTGCCGCTGATGGTCGAAATGACACGGCAGATCGTGGCGGCAGTCAGAAAGCCCGTAACCGTGAAAACCCGCCTCGGATGGGACGAGGAATCGAAAAATATCGAAGAAATAGCCCTGCGGTTACAGGATACGGGCATTGCAGCCCTCACGATCCATGGCCGCACACGGGCGCAGATGTACCGCGGCGAGGCCGACTGGACGCTGATCGGGAAGGTGAAGAACAATCCGCAGATACGCATTCCGATCATCGGCAACGGCGATGTCGATTCGGGTCCCAAAGCCAAAGAGATGTTCGACCGCTACGGTGTGGACGGCGTGATGATCGGCCGTGCGACCTACGGCCGGCCGTGGATATTCCGCGAAGTGAAACACTTCCTCGCGACGGGCGAAGTACTGCCGCAGCCATCGGTCGTCGAACGGGTGGCCATCGCAAAAGAGCACCTGCAGAAATCGCTCGAAATCAAAGGCGACCACGTCGGCATCCTCGAAATGCGGCGCCACATGACCAACTACTTCAAGGGGCTGCCCGACTTCAAGCCCACGCGGCTGAAACTCGTAACGTCGCTCGACATCGCGGAATTGTTCGCAACGCTCGACCAAATCGCCGAACGCTGGGGCGGTTACGACCTGAGCGGAGCGGTTCCCGCACCGCTGTCGCACAACCTCTGAAAACAGAAAATGCCGGAGTCTGAGACTCCGGCATTTATTTTCCGAGTTTCGGCCTTTACTGAACCGTGATGCTGTTCAGCAGGT
>ENA-UESI01000002-UESI01000002.1-human-gut-metagenome-genome-assembly--contig:-NODE-2-length-189155-cov-7.662213_pt1 | contig 189155 bp, 137 predicted proteins | sample MGYA00243005_ERZ508006 | MGnify/ENA primary metagenome ERZ508006 (study PRJEB26167, sample SAMN06115436) | human gut metagenome | host: Homo sapiens | place: China:Shandong | collected 2015-06-10... | reverse complement strand
TACCCTTGATCGTGAAGCCCTGGCCGTTGAATACACCCGTGAAGGGGTTGACCAGCGTGTTGTAGGAGGGCGTTCCGGTGGCTTTGCCCGATCCGATCGGAGTCCACTCGGTGAGTCCCGTCAGGTCGACATCGTTCAGCAGCACCACTTCGCCCGAGGCGTTCTGCCAGCGGCTCGTGCTGCCGCCTGCGTTGACCGCCTTGGCGAAGGCCACCAGGTCGGCGCCCGTGGAGATACCCGGGTCGGTCGGCACGTCGGGAATGACGGGCGACTGGCGCACGGCGAGCGTGACGGTTACGCCGTAGGGGCGGTTCGAGAAGGTGATCGAACCCTTGCGGTCGGCGCCGCTGTCGTTTTCATAATAGTCGGCAACAAACGAATGCGTCGTCGTAATCATCGGGGCGCGCGTCGTGGGGGTGGGTTTGAGCCACGATTGGCACTCCTCGGCGATTGCAACGTCGTATTCGATGTTGGCCGACACTTTGATATCGAATTCGGTAAATTCGCCTTCGAGGGCGACTTCCGTTCCGGTCCCGAACTGCGGGTCCCACGTCGGGGGCTCGATCTGGGCCGTTCCATAGGTGAAAAAGAGGGGTTTAAGTACGGTGTTGCCCCCGGCCGTAACCAGGATCACCGTGTTGCCCTCTTCGGCGCCTTCGTCCAGCCGGACGGAGATCGTACGGGTGTATTTGTCGATCTCCACCGTTACGTTGTAAGCCGTGAAGTAGTCGATATGGGCGTTCTCGGCTTCGCTGCCCGCTATGGCGTATTTGATGTAGGCCGGCGTTGCCCGGTCGGCGATGGCCGTTACGGGGGCGGCGTCGAAACTGATGTTCAGCGCTTCGAAAACCGGAATTTCGAACGTGCTGCCGTCGGCGAGCGTGAAACGGACCATGCCGCTTTCCTCGTCGGTCTCGACCGACTGGAACAGCGTGTTGCTCGTGTCGTTGGCCAGTACGGGTTTGCCGTCTTTGCCGACGAAACGCTCGCCGTTGACCGTCCAGAATCCTTCGGCGTCGATGCCCATCGTGGGAGGTACGCCGCCTACGGGCATCATCTCGCCCGACCCATCGAGCAGCCATTGGTACGTTTCGCCGTTGTCGGCGGTCGTGCGCCAGTAGAGTTTCCCGTCGGTGAATTCCCCGGCCCCGACGATCGGGGCGGTCACTACGTCGCCCTGCGTGGCGAGGGTAATGGTCTTGGTCTCGCCGCCGTGGTCGCGGTAGCAAACGACGTAGTTGCCTTTGTCGTCCTGCTTGAGGTAGGAGATGAAGCTGCTGTTGACGAGCGCTGTGAGCGAGCTCATCTGGTCGTTGAGTTCCGCGACGCGCTGTTCGGCCGCCGTGAGTTCTCCCTCGATGGCGTCGATGTTCTTGCGCAGTTGCCCGTCGTCGTATTCGTCGCACCCCCAGAGGAGGACGAAACCGGCCATAAGCACTATGATGTTCAGGATATTTCTCATTGTTCTCTCTGTTTAAGGGTTACTTTTTGATCCGCACGTGCATGTAGTTCATGCAACTGCGCTCGCCTTTCGAGTCGGAAGGTTTGTTGACCACCTTGCCCTCGCCGTCGGTGTAGAGCCACATGGTCGTCGAACCTCCGCCGTCGAAACGGGTTACGTTCCAGCAGCCGAACTTCTGGGCGATGCGGACCATTTCGTAGAACTTCACGCCCATCGAAACCCAACTCTGGCGGCCATCGATGACGAAGAAGTAGACTTTCGTTCCGGGCTGGTCGACGCCCACGTAGGTCATCGGATCGTAAACCGACGAGGCGAGGTTTTTATCCACGCCGTTGTCCAGGAGGTGGTACATCGTCGAATTCTGCGCGAGGATGGGGGTCGAAACGCCGTCCACCGCCACGTCGGCGCGGATGCGGAGCGTCGAGCCTACGGAGAGTTTTCCGGCGAAGGCTTCGGCGGCGGCTCCCGTGAGCTGCACGGCCCACTGGTCGAGGGTCGTGAGGTAGGGCGCTTCGGCGAGTTCCGTCGTGCGTCCGTCGGCGATCTGGGTCACGGTGGCTTCGAACCAGCCGTCGTTGACCGTCATGGGGTTGCCCGAGGTGTTCTTCGCCACGACGTAGAGCGCTTTTTTGAGCAGCGTGTTGGTCAGCGAGGGAGTACCGGGGTGCGGTGTCTTCTTGTAGCGCGCCGTGTAGAGGTTGGCCTCCTGCGATACGTTGCCCCGGCGCAGGATCGTGTCGTTGATCGAGTGGTATTCGTACTCGACGCCGTCGACCTCGATCTTGCCCGTGAAGACCTTCTTGCCGCAGCTTACCGTACGGTCTTTGAAGAAGGTGAAGCAGTTCTGGTGGTTGGTCAGCGACGTGCGCACGGTCTTGTTGTTCACGAAATCGGGGCGGCCGTCCTCGATGTGCAGGCCGCGCGGGAATCCGTCGTGCGAATTGAAGAACCCGGTGTTGATGCCGGCGATGATCTCCTGCCCTTCGGCGCGCTTGCGGGTGCAGTTCTCCGAGAGGGTCTCGCGGATGTTCTTGCCGTTGTTGCTGTTGTTGTTGCCGTTGGGGTTGGGCACGAGGTCGTTGGAAATCGAGGTTGCGATCTCCACGGCGTCGTTCGTCAGGTCGAGTTCCAGCACGTGCATCTTGCGCGGCAGGTTGGTGAACTCGTAGTAGGTGTATTTCACGCCCGGATGGAGCTGGATCGTCTGTTTGAGTTCCCAGTCGTAGTAGGCCGGAAGCGACCAGTCCACGGTATTTTCCTCGGTGTTGTAGTTCGACTGCTTGTGGCAGACGGCTGTGGCGTGCATCGCCGCCGGAGCTGTCTTCGGAGCGTCCTTGTAGGTGTCGTAGTCGCCGACGAAGCCGTTTCCGATGCACCCTTTGATGAGCGAAGCGCTCTGGTTGTAGCCGCAGGCCCAGCCGGGACCGTGGTAGTTCGCGCCGTCGACGGTCACGTTGCCGATGATGGCCCCGGTGTTCTTGCAGTTCTGGATCGTGCCGAGGTTATGGCCCGAGAAACCGCCTGTGCGGCATCCCAGGTGGGTGATTACGTTGCCGAGGTTGTTGCAGTTCTCGATGACGCAGCCAGTCGAAGTCGAACCACCGACCAGGCCGCCCATGCGCTTGATGCCGTATTGGTTTTTCTGTCCGGCGTACTGCCCGGCAGCGTCGTCTTCGATGAGTCCGTTGTTCAGCGAGTTGGCGATGGTTCCCTTCTCGAAGGTTCCCGCCAGGCCGCCCCCGCGTCCCGAAGGCGCGTTCACGCGTCCGTTGTTGGTGCAGTAGCCGATGAGGTTGTTCTCGGCAGACTTGATGTAGGCGCAGATGCCTCCTACCTGCATGCCTGTGCCTCCGTTTCCGGTGTTGGCGATGGGACCCGTGGTGATGTCGCCGTTGTTGGCGCATTTCACTGCGGCGGACGTACCGCCGATGGTCGTCCCGGACATTTGCCCGGCGATGCCTGCAAGCATGACGAGCGTTCCGGCAGGGTCTTCGGCCTCGAACGAGATCGAAACGTTGTTGGTTACGCTTTCGATAACCGATTCGGTGGCGAATGCCGCCACGCCCGCTATGGCCGTCCCGGCCCCGGCGGTCCCTGTTACCGTTATCTTGTCGCCCGTACTGCCTACCGTGAGGTTTTTGACGGTTGCCTTTTCCAGCACGCCGAACAGTCCGTGTGCGGTCGATTTTGCGGCGTCGGCCGTCCAGCTTATGTTTTTGATCGCGAAGTTCTTGCCGTTGAATGTGCCCGTAAAGGGATTCTCGGCCGTGCCGATCGGCGTCCACTCCGTCGTGCCGGCCATGTCGACATCGCTCAGCAGCACCACGTCGCCGCTTTCGTCGCGGTAACGGTCATAGCCGCGTCCCGAGTTGACGGCCTCGGCGAATTTGCGGAGGTCTTCGGCGGTCTTGATGCCGTAGTATTCGGGTTTGGCGCTTTTGGCTGCGAGGCGCACGACGCGGATCAGGACGTTCTCCTCCGTGTCGCAGAGCATCACGGTGAAGCTGCCCTCCTCGAACGCATTGCCGAAGGTGACGGTGATGGTTCCGGCAGCGGTGTCGGCCACGGCCGTGAGCTTTTCAGCGCGCATGATCTTCAGGATGGTCTCGCCGGCTTTCTCGCCCGTAAGTTCGTAGCCGATCGTGAGCGGCTGCGAGGTGTCCTCGACCACGTATTCGTCACCGAGGACGGTGTCGCCGACCTTGAAAACGATATTGAAGGCGTCGAAAACCGGGGCCGATACCGTCGTGCCGTCGCCCAGCGTGAAGACTGCGTTGCCGTTAGCATCGCGCATGACGCCCGTGATGAGCGATGTCTCCTTGCCTTCGGCCTTCAGCGGATTGCCCGCTGCGTCGGTCAGGCGTTTGCCGTTGACGGTCCAGTAGCCCTCCTTGTCGACGGCCACTTCGGGCGTACGTCCGGCGACGGGGATTTTCGCCCCGTCGGTATCTTTCAGAAAGTCGGTCTTGCCGCCGGCGGTGGTCGTCCAGTAGAGTACGCCGCCTTCTTCCTTCGTGCCGAGGATCGGTGCGGTCGTCACGTCGTCCTTCGTCGCGACGGTGACGCTGTGCTCGACGTTGTCCGGGCCCTTGAACCGCACGACGTTGTTGCCTTCGGCGTCCTGCGTGATCGAGGTGACGACCCCGCCGTTGACGACAGCCGAAAGCAGTTGGATCTGCCGGTTTATTTCGTCGGTCTGCTTTTCGAGCTCGGTGAGTTGGTTGTAGATCTCGTCGACGCCTTTCCACAGGGCGGAGTCGTCGAAATTATCGCTGCATCCGCCCGCGAAGAGGAGGACCGATGCCAGAAGCGTTGTTATCATGGTTCGTTTCATTGCCATTGAGTTTTATCGGGTTGCAAAAAGCATCAGTCGAAATTGGTGCTGTCGGTCCATCCGGGGTTCTGGGTCAGCAGGCCGCCCGTCAGTACGCGCTGGTCGGCCGGAATCGGCCACAGATAGTCGCGTTCCTCGGTCCAGGTGTATTTCAGGGCGCTCCAGGCTACGACGTAACCGCGGTTGTTAGCCGCGTCGGAAAGGACGATGTCCGATCCGATCTTCAGCACCGTCAGTCCGTCGGCCGGTACGCTGGTCTGCTGTGTGGCGTAGAGTTCCAGATCGTTCCTGCCGTCGCCGTCCATGTCGTAAAGGCCCGGGCCGGGGAAGTAGATGCCGTAGTAGGGTGTCGTTTCGTTGACCATCTGCGCACCTTCTTTCCAGCGGAACATGTCCCACATGCGCTGGCCTTCCATGACCATTTCGACGGTGCGTTCCCGGCGGATTTCGAGGATCACGCCCGTGTTGGCGCTTTTGGTGACGTTGGGGTAGCAGGCCAGGAGGAACGGATCGGGATCGGCGTTGGCTGCCGCCATGTCGAGTCCATCCATTCCGATGCGGTCGCGGATTTTGTCGATCGAGATGGTCAGGTCGTCCTGCGTCAGCGTGCCCAGTTCGGCTTTGGCTTCGGCGTAGTTGAGGTAAACCTCCGCCGTGCGGAACAGCGCCCAGTCGGACGTGCCTTTCGAAGCGCCGCTGTGGGCCGCCGTCGATACGAACTTGATCGGCTCATAGCCCGTCATCGCCGTCATGTCGTTGGGCGTGGCCGAACTTTCGCCTTTGGCTACATAGCCCGGGCAGAGCACGGTCTGCACCATACGCGGATCGCGCCCTTCGGTCTCTTCGGTGTAGAACATCGTTTCATATCCCTGTTTTTCGGTGAAGCGCGAGCCGTCGGCCATCAGGTAATGGTTCATGAAGCGGCGGGTGAAGCCCTGCGCGCCGTTGCGGATGTTGAACTGCAGGCTGTGCGCGAGGTTCAGCCCTTCGAAGTTGTAGAGGCGGGCCAGGATGACCTCGGACGACTTGGCGTTGTCGCTGCAGAAAAGGTCGCGGTAAGGTTCCGTGCCCTCTTTGTAGATCGAATAACCGCTCTCGGCGATGAAGGTCGCTGCGGCGTCGGCCGCCTGCTCGAGGTATTTCTCGGCGTCGGGCAGGTTGCGGTATTTGCGCCATGTGCCTTCGTAAAGCGCCGCCCGGGACTTGAGGGCCAGCGCCGACCAGCGGGTCACGCGTGCCACCTCCTTGTCTCGCGGCAGCATGGCGATGGCGTTGTCGAGGTCCGACATCACATGGTCCATGATGATTCCGCGGTCCTCGCGGGGCTTTTTCAGCAGGTCCTCCTCCTCGGAGCCGATCACTTTGTCGTACCAGGGTACGTCGCCGTAACGCCGCACTTTCACGTAGTAGAAGTAGGCGCGGAAGAAGTAGGCCACACCGTCGTATTTCGTGCGGGCCGCCTCGTCGGTGCAGTTGTGCGAGTTTTGCAGGTAATAGTTGACCTTGCGCAGGGCGGTCCAGGTCCAGCCGGACTCGTCGGAGGCCATGCGGGTTCCCGAAATCACGTCGCCCATGCTCTTGTCCACCATGTCGTCGGCATTGAGTCCGGCGGCGCTGTCGGGCGAGTCGAGCATCGTGTAGAACTGGTTGGTCCACAGGCGTAGGTCTACTTCGGACTTGAAGAAGGTCTGCGGGGTGACCGTATCTTCGGGGATGAGGGTCAAATCGCAGCCGGCGCATGCCGCTCCCAGCAGCATCGTCGCCAGTATTTTGTACAGTGTTTTCATCTGTCGTTCTCTTTATGCGTTAGAAGTTGATGTCGACGCCTACCGAGAGGGTCCTGGGGTAGGCATAGCCTGTTCCCGAATCCTTTTGGTTGGTGCTCGACGATCCTGCCAGTTCGGGGTCGATGGTCTTGTTGTATCGTTTCAGCGGCGACCAGTAGCAGAGGTTCTCGCCCGAGAAGTAGACACGGGCGCGGTCGATGCCGATTTTGCGCGTGAGTTTCTGCGGCACGGTGTAACCGATCGTGAGGTTTTTCAGGCGCAGGTAGGCGAGATTCTGGATGTAGCGGTCGTTTTTCTCGCCCAGCGAACCGCCCGAATAGGCGTTGTAACCGCGCGGACGGGGGAAGTAGGCGTTGCGGTTGTCTTCCGACCAGCAGTTCGAATAGAAATCCTTGTGGATGAACGAGGTGGGCGGGAAGGCATAGGGGCCCCAGAAGTCGTAGGATGCCTGTCCGGCTGCCGGATACCAGTCGCGGCGTCCGATGCCCTGGAAGAAGGCCGACACGTCGAAGCCCATCCAGTTGAAGCCCAGGCGGAACGAGTAGCTGTAACGCGGCAGCGAGTTGCCGATGATGCGCTTGTCGCCCGGATCGTCCACCGTGCCCGAACCTTCGGAGATGACGTTGTCGCCGTCGAGGTCGGCAAAGCGCACGTCGCCGGCGCGCAGGCGGTTGCCGGCCGGACCCTTACACTGGTAGACGCGGTTGTTGACCGCCTTGTCGTCGATCGTGGCCTGGTACTCGGCCGCTTCGCGGTCGGTTTTGAACAGTCCGTCGACATGGTAACCCCAGATTTCACCCAGCGTCTTGCCCACGTAGTGGTCCGAGATCAGCCGGTCGGGGTTGTTGTATTTGGTGATTTTGGTGATGTAGTCGCCGATCGAAGCCGAAACGTTGTACGAGAAGGCGCTTCCCGCCAACTGGAATTCGTCCTGCCAGCCGAGGGTGATCTCCCAGCCTTTGGTGCGCAGGTTGGCGCAGTTGGCTTTCGGGGTTTTGGCGCCGAAAACGTCGGGCAGGGTGAGCGAAGTGGTAAGCATGTCCTTCGTGTCGCGGATGTAGTAATCGCCCGTGAGGTTGAGGCGGCCGTTCAGCAGGCCCACGTCGAGACCCACGTCATAGGTGGTCACGGTCTCCCACGTCAGTCCCGACGACAAGGGGTCGGAGACGTTGGCGTAATAGCCTTTCTCCAGTCCGTCGAAGGTGTAGGACATCTGGTTGTCGGTACTGATCTGTTCGATGTAGGCGTAGTTGGCTACCTGCTGGTTGCCCAGGCTGCCCACCGAGAGACGCAGCTTGAGGTTGTTCATCACGTCGCGCACGGGTTCGAAGAACGACTCCTCGCTGATACGCCACGCAGCCGACGCCGAGGGGAAGAAGCCCCAGCGGTGGTCCGGCTCGAAGCGCGACGAGCCGTCGCCGCGGGCGCTCGCCTCGAAGATGTATTTGCCGTCGTAGTCGTAGTTCACGCGGCCGAAGAAACCCAGCGTGCGATAGGCCGAGATCGACTGCGAGAGGGTAATGGGACCCGTTGCCACGGTGAACGAGTTGATGTTGTCGCTCGACAGGCCGGTTTGCTTCACGTCGAGCGACGTGGAGCGGTAGTCCTCGTACTGGCCGCCGGCGGTAGCTTTGAAATGATGGCCGCCCCACGTATTTTCATACGTGCCGTAGATGTTGACGTTATGGCCTTTGTACCCGTAGTGCACCTCGCGGTAGGAGTTCTCGACCGAACCCGAAGTGAAGGTCTCCATAACACCCTGCTGGCGTGAATATTCGAACGTGTTGTTGCGGTATTTGTAGAGCCGGTCGCGCTGGCGGTAGTCGTAGGCCGCCGTGACGACGAGCTTTTTGAGGATCGTGATGTCGAACTGGTTCGAGAGCGTCAGGTAGCGGTTCTCTTTCGAGTTCTTCGAACGGTCGGCGCTCATCTGTCCGCCGCGGCCTGCGCCGATCGGGGAGTTCTTGCCCAACTGGTTGACATACTGTACGATCGTTCCGTCGGGGTTGAACGGAACGAACGCGGCGCAGATGTTCGACTGCAGGGCGTTGATCGTGCCCTCGTAATCCGAGTGGCCGCCGTATTTGTACCCGGAGGTGTCGAAGCTGATGTTGTTCGAGTATTTCAGCCACGGGGTCATCTGGGCCGATACCTTCGTGCGGAAGGCGTAGTCGGTGTACTTGTCCTTGTTGATGTTGAACATGCCGTACTGCTGGTAGATACGGCCGCTGGCGTAATAGGTCACCTTGTCCGTGCCGCCCGAGAGCGAGAGGTTGTGCTCCTGCTGCGTGCGCACGCGGTTATAGAAATAGCCGTACCAGTCGAAATTGCCGTAATAGTAGTACTTGCCGTCGTCGCCCACTTCGACCCATGGACGGTCCGGGTGCTCCGTACGGTCGTTGCGGCGGTCGTAGAGTTTCTGCAGTCCGCCGTTCTCCTCGGTGTAGCGGAAAATGTTCATCGTGCCGTCCGACGAATCGTTCATGAACTGGTTGACGATGCGTACGTGGTCGTAGCCGGTGGTGATGAAGTCGGTCGAGGTGGTGTTTTTGGCCCATCCGAAGCGTCCGTTGTAGGAGACACGCGCGCGTTCGCCTTTCTTACCCGCCTTGGTGGTGATGAGTACTACGCCGGCCGAAGCCTTGGCGCCGTAGATGGCGCACGACGAAGCGTCCTTGAGGACCGATACCGATTCGATGTCGTTGGGATTGATCTGGCTGAGGCTCACCTCCACACCGTCGGCCAGCACGAGCGGCGACCCGGTGTTGAGCGACACCGAACCGCGGATGTTGATGCTGTAAGCCGATTCGGGCGAACCCGTGCCGAAGGTGATGTTGACCGAGGGGTCGGCGCCCTGCAGGGCGTTGGCGGCCGAAACCACCGGGCGGGCGTTGAGGTCTTTGCCGCTGATGGTAGCTACGGCGCCCGAGAGGTTGGCCCTGCGCTGCGTACCGTAGCCCACGACCACCACTTCGTCCATCAGGTTGTCCGACTCTTTCAGGACGATTTCGAGCGGGGCGTTTCCACCTCCCGCCTTGATCTCTATGGTCTGGGAGATATAACCCAGGTAGGAGACGTTGATTTTGGCGGGGAGTTTTACATCCTTCAGTTCAAAATCGCCGTCTATACCCGTCAGCGTGCCTTTCGAAGTCCCTTCGACAGCGACTGTCGCGGCGATGATCGGCTGTCCTTTGACATCGGTCACCCGTCCGTGCAGGGTGTTTGCGGCCGCAGCCGTTTTAGCGGGAGCCGCGGGTTGTTTCTTGGTGACGGAGATGCGGCGTCCGTCGATGGTGCAGGTTACGTTCTGTCCGGCGAATACCTGGTCGAGGACTTCGCGGATGGTTGCGTTTTTGGCCGAAACGGAGATGCGTTTGCCGAGGTCCACTTCGTCCGAACTGATGATGATGGAGTAGTTTTCCGTACGGTTCAGCGTGGCTACGGCCTCCTGAACGGTCACGTTCTTCAACTCGAGGTTGATTCCCTTTTCCTGCGCAAGGGCTGCCGCAGGGCTGAGTAACATACAGAGAATAACCAGGTAGAGGAGTCTCGCAAAGCGAGTTCCCCGACGATTGTAGTCGTTTCCCATGATAGGTTTATTTAAGGTTCTAGTTTAGGTGCGGGCATGCCGGGGTCGGTGGCATCCGGGCGGGTCACAGAAAAGAAACAGAAAAGGAAGCTGATGAAGGGAATTGTCGTTAATTATTCATAGGCGTTTCGGTTTTGCGTTCGGTTGGTTTTGGGAAGAATTCAGCGGGATCAGTTTGACGAGAGGTAGATGACTCCGTCGCGACGCAGGACTTGCATCTTATGATTGGAATTGATAGCGGATAGTATCTGGTCCAGATTTTCGTTGTTGGTGAAATAGGCAAAATAGCGCGCCTGGGCAAGTGTTTCATCGAGAATGACGATTTGCGTGCCGAACAGGCGTTCGAGGTCGGCCGCAATGTCGCGCATGCGCAGGTTGAAGAAGTGGATGGCCCTGTTTTCGGCGAAGGACTTGAAGTAGCCGGGGCGGAACGACGTAAGGTCGATGTCGCCCGAGGCGCGGTCGTACTGCACCATGTCGCCCGGTTTCATCACCAACTGCTGCTTGCGCGCTTTGGTGTTGATGTCGAACTGGACGGACCCTTCTACCAGCAACACCTCGACGCAATCGGTGTTCGCATAGGATTTGAAGTTGAATTTGGTCCCCAGGACGCGGATGCCGACTTCGCCCGATTGGATGATGAAGGGCTTGCGGGGATTTTTCGCCACATCGGCGAATATTTCGCCTTCGACGAAGATGCGGCGCTCTTTGCCTGTAAATGCCGACGGGTAGGTGATGCGGCTGCCGGAGTTCAGGTGCAGGAGCGTGCCGTCGGGAAGCGCCAGTTCGGCGGTTTCGCCGCAGGGAACCTGCTGTTCGAGCCATTCGACTCCGGGCTGGCGGTCGGCGTAGAGCAGCCAGACGGCGCACAGCAGCGGAATGACGAGCACCGCGGCGATACGCTGGCTCCATGTAACGATGCGTGCGCGGTGCGATGCTGCGGGCTTCTGCCCTCCGGCGATCCCCAGCCGGTGGGCGACACGTCCGAAAGCCGCACGGGCTGCCGTATCGTCATCGACGTGCAGGCCGTCGAAAAGTTCGGCCAACTGTGTCTCCGGGTCCGGGTTTTCGCCGTGCTCTGCGAGCCACATCTGCACTTCGAGCTGCTCCTGTGCGGAGAGTTCGTTGTCGAAATATTCGTTTAACTTGGTCATAGGTCCTTTTCTCTGTTCGCCGCCGGATGCGGAGCCTTCCTCCGGTCATCCTGCTGTATAAAGAACAACGAAGCGGCCCCTGTTACGTAACCGGAACTACAAAAAAAGTGAAAAAAATCGGAAAAATCAACAGAGCGAGCTGTGAAGGTCCTTTAATGCCAGTTCGATGTGCTTGTCGACGGTGCGTACCGAGAGTCCCAGGCGCTCGGCGATTTCGCGGTTGGAGAGGTGCTCGTAACGGCTCATGCGGAAAATCAGTTGCCGCTGGGGCGGCATTTTCGAGATGCCCTGCATCAGCAGCGCATTCAGTTCCGTGTAGTTGTACTGCTCCTCTGCGGAACCGGCGCGGTCCGCGATGTCGCGGTCGCTCAGTTGGGGCAGCAGCGAGAGCATGGTGGTCCGCTTGGCTTTGAAGATGTTGTAGATTTCGTGTTTGGCCAGTACGAACAGGTAGTTCTTCACCGACTGGGTGCTGTCGAGTTTCTCGCGGTGAATCCAGAGTTTCATGAAGATGTTCTGGGCGATGTCTTCCGACATGTGGTCGTCCTTGAGCATTCCGCGGATGAAGTGCAGCAGCGTGGGGTAGTAGCGCACGAAGAGTTGTTCGTAAGCGTTCACGTCGCCCCGGATGATCGCCGAGATCAACTCGCTGTCGTTTTGCTGCCTGCCGAAAATGAACTTCATGGGACGCTGTTTGTGTCGTTTGCGGTACTGTTTTAGCCGTCGATGGCCGTGATCAAAGATATGAAAGATTTTTTCAAAGATGGAACACAATCGGGTTACAAAATGATAAAAAAAATTGACCGGCAGTTTTTGAACTGTCGGTCAATGTGGCTTAAAGCGTTGTCTGTTAATTGCTTGATAGCTGTTCTCTACAAGTCCGAATTCCACTCGCCGTCGGCGTCGGCGTAGATCACCGGCCGCGACTTTTCGACCGATTTGAGCCATTCGTAGGCTTTGTACATGTTGTAGCCGTTGCCCGAAGGACCGCCCAGTTCATAGGCGATGACGCAGGTAAAATTACGCGAACGGTAGTACATCGCCTTCACGCGTTCGAGGTAGTCGCCGACGAGTTTCGGGTCGTTCGAGGGCGTGCCTCCGACCGTGCGGTCGCCGCTCCGCTGCGGGGCGTTGATATTGGCCCGGTCGATGACGTAAAGTCCCAGTTCGTCGCACAGTTCGTAGAACCATGCCGGCTGGGGATAATCCGGGCAAATAGTGTTTTTGCCGCCGGCCTTCAGTGCTTTGAGTTCTGCGAGCGTCGTCTTGCGGTCGGCAGCGGCGTTGTATTCGGCCTTGACCAGTTTAAGTTCCTTGCCCAGCCGCATGATGCGTCCGTCGATGAGTTCGGTCTTGCCGAAGCCGATCTTCATCGGCATGTACTCCTTGTAAACCCCGTTGCGGCGCGTGAAAAGCATCACTTTGTAGAGCGGCGGCGTTTTACTCCCGGCCTCCCATTTGTTTTCGTAGGTGTGGTAAATAAAGGGACTGAAACGCACCGTGTCGGTCGAACGGCCCGGGATCGTGATCTCGGTCATGTTGAATTCGAGCAGTTTGCCCTGCGGCGAGTAGATGTCGTAGCCGACGGTGACGGGTTCTTCGTAGTTGTACGAGTTGCGGGCCACGATCGCCAGGTCCAGGATGCCGAACTTACGGGTCGAGTCGGGGACGAGTGCGATTTCGAAGTCGCCGATCGAACGTTTGTTCTGGTAGTAGAGGTAGCTGTTTTCGAAGGGTTTGCGTTTGGCGGGAATGGCGTTGAGCTGCTCGGATGCGGCGTTGCGCAGGATCAGTTTCAGCGAGTTTTTGCCCTGGCGGATGTAAGGCGTAAGTTCGAATTCGGCGGGTGTCGCAGAGTCCTCGACCTCGGCCACGACCTGGTCGTTGACCAACAGCGTATAGGCCGAACGGGTGTTTTCGAGGTGCAGGTAAACGTCGCCGTCGGTCCAGACGTAGGGGATTTCGATCTCCTGTCCCACGATCGACACGGCGTCTGCTGCCGCTGCTATTTCGGGATTGAAGGCCATCCAGTAGCCTCCGGCCTCGCGGTTGCGGGCTTCGGCGTCGTGGCGTGCATCGTAAGGGACGACTTCCGTGCGGTAGACGCGGCCCCCTGCGGCTGCCATCGGGACCGGGTTCCTCTCCTCCATCTGCGCTGCCGCAGAGAGTGTGCAGGCTGCCAGTGCAGCCGTCAATATCGTTCGTTTCATCGTTTACAGGGGTGTATGACTCGGACAAAGGTACTTTTTTTTTGACAAATCACAAATAATCGCTAACTTTGTCAATTCAGGAAAAACCACTGAAAATACAGATATAATCAAGATATGAAAACGCAGAGAATCGTAGAAATTCTGAAGTCGGGCGCTGTCGATACCGATGTCGTCGTCAAAGGTTGGGTGCGCACCAAGCGCGGTAACAAGAACGTGGCGTTCATCGCCCTGAACGACGGGTCGTGCGTAGGTAATATACAGGTAGTGGTCGATCTGGCGAAGATCGCCGAGGAGCAGCTCAAGCCGGTGACTACGGGCACATGTCTGCGTGTCGACGGTCGTCTGGTCGCATCTCCGGGTTCGGGCCAGGGCGTCGAAGTCCAGGCCGAAAAGATCGAGGTTTACGGCACGGCCGATCCCGATACCTATCCTTTGCAAAAGAAGGGCCACTCGCTGGAGTTCCTGCGCGATATCGCTTATCTGCGTCCGCGCACCAACACCTTCGGGGCGGTGCTCCGCATCCGTCATGCCATGGCCTACGCCATTCATGAATATTTCAACAAAAACGGTTTTTACTACTTCCATACCCCGATCATTACCGCTTCGGACTGCGAAGGCGCCGGTGCGATGTTCCAGGTGACCACGCTCGACCTGAACAACCTTCCCCGGACCGAGGAGGGCAAGATCGACTATGCGCAGGACTTCTTCGGCAAGTCGTGCAACCTGACCGTGTCGGGCCAGCTCGAAGGCGAGTTGGGGGCGCTGTCGCTGGGCCGCATCTACACTTTCGGCCCCACGTTCCGTGCCGAAAACTCGAATACCCCGCGTCATGCGTCGGAATTCTGGATGATCGAGCCCGAAGCGGCCTTCTACGAGTTGGAGGACAACATGGAACTGGCCGAGGATTTCCTCAAATACCTCATTCAGTATGCACTGGACAACTGCCGGGAGGACCTCGAATTTATGAACAAGATGTGGGACCAGGGACTGCTGGAACGTTTGAACTTCGTGCTGCACAACGATTTCAAGCGCCTCGACTATACCGAGGGTATCGAAATCCTGAAGGCTTCGGGCCGCAAGTTCGAATTTCCCTGCGACTGGGGCTGCGACTTGCAGTCCGAGCACGAGCGTTACCTCGTCGAGGAGCACTTCAAGCGTCCGGTTATCCTGATCAACTACCCGAAGGATATCAAAGCGTTCTACATGAAGCAGAACGACGACGGCAAGACGGTACGCGCTATGGACGTATTGTTCCCCGGAATCGGCGAAATTATCGGCGGTTCGGAGCGTGAGGCCGACTATGGCAAACTTCATGCAAGAGTTACCGAATTAGGCATGAGCGAGAAGGAGCTCTGGTGGTATCTCGATACCCGCCGCTGGGGTTCCGCTCCCCACTCGGGCTTCGGCCTGGGCTTCGACCGGCTGTTGCTTTTCGTGACGGGCATGACCAATATCCGTGACGTGCAGCCGTTCCCGCGTACGCCGCAGCACGCTGATTTTTAAGAAGAAACCAAACCCGAATGATGAAGAGACCAAATTAGAATGCTGTAATTCTTAATTTGGACCCAATATGGCTATTAATCAGAAACAGGTACTTTCGCTTCAGCAGAAGCTCTCTCCGCAGCAAATCCAGATGATCAAGCTGTTGGAACTGCCCACCGTGCAGCTCGAACAGCGTATCAAACAGGAAATCGAAGACAATATCGTGCTGGAAGAAGAGGAGCGTTCGACGGAAGACGAGGAGCAGCAGCCCCAGCAGATTTCCGTCGACGAATACCTCCGTGAAGACGACACGCCGTCGTACAAGAGTCGCATCAACAATTTTTCGAAGGACGACAAGCAGCGACCGGTCTACCTGACCGAAGGGCGTTCGATGCAGGAATACCTCGTCGAACAACTGGGCTACCGCAACCTTCCGGAGCGCGACATGCGGCTGGCGGTCTACCTGATCGGCAGCATCGACGAGGACGGTTACCTGCGCCGCGACCTGGAGTCCGTGGCCGACGACATCGCCTTCACGATGGGCCTCGAAACGACGGCCGAAGAGCTGGAGCACCTGCTCGGAATCATCCACGAACTCGAACCGGCGGGCATCGGGGCCCGCGATCTGCGCGAATGTCTGCTGTTGCAAATGGCCCAGATGCCGATCAACACCCGTTCGCGGCGGCTGGCCAAAAAGATTCTCACCAACTACTTCGACGAATTCGTCAAGAAGCACTACGAGAAGTTGATGGCGCGGCTGCAAATTTCCGAGGACGATTTCCGCGATGCGATCGCCGAGATCAAGCACCTGTCGCCCAAGCCCGGGAACCTCTACACCGGGGGCGGCATGGATACCACGCCTTATATCATTCCCGATTTTATCCTCGATTACCAGGACGGGCGGTTCAGCCTCTCGCTGAATTCCTACAACGTTCCCGAGGTGCGCGTCAACCGCCGCTATATGGAGATGATCCGCGAGATGGTGGGGGCCGACGGACTGGTCAAGGAGAAGGACAAGGAGGCTATCCAGTTCGTAAAGAACAAGATCGACTCCGCGAAATGGTTTATTTCGGCCATCAAGCAGCGGCACGATACGCTGATGCGCACGATGCAGACCATCCTGGACTACCAGCAGGAGTATTTCAAGGACGGCGACAAGTCGAAACTGCGTCCGATGATCCTCAAGGACATCGCCGATCGCACGGGGCTCGACGTGTCGACCATTTCGCGTGTGGTAAACAGCAAGTATGTGCAGACGCAGTTCGGGATCATCCTCCTTAAATCGCTCTTCTCGGAGGCCATGCAGACCGATTCGGGCGAGGAGGTATCGAGCTACGAGATCAAAAACATCCTCCAGCAGTGCATCGACGAGGAGGACAAACGCCGCCCGCTGACCGACGAGACGCTGATGGACATCCTCAATTCGAAGGGTTACCGCATCGCGCGGCGTACCGTAGCCAAATACCGCGAGATGCTTGGAATACCCGTAGCACGCTTGCGGAAGCAGATATAAAAGTGGGCGGTCGGATCGCTGTCCGCCGTTGTTGCCGCCGCCTTTGGCGTCGTTTGCAAATCGGACCTACTCCCAAAAAACGCCTCAGGCGGGACCTTGTCGCGACGCACCCGGAATTTCGCCGTGAAGATCGCGCCGGATTATGTAAATAAATGGAACGCATGAATTACACGAAACTTTCGACCGGCATATCCTGGGTCCTGCACCCGTTTCTGCTGCCTATCTACCTGATGGCGGTGCTGCTGACGATGACCACTTTCGCGCACTATCCTCCCAATGTGAAGTTCTACCTGTTGTGGGTGGTGGCGCTCTATGCGATTGTTATTCCGATCCTGTCGCTCGGCGTGCTGCACTCGCTGGGCCGCATCTCCGATTACCGGGTCGACGACCGGAAGGAGCGGTTCCTGCCGCTGCTCGTCGGGGCTGTCTGCTATGTGCTGTGCGCCATTACCATTGCGAAAATCCCTTCGGCGATTTTCCTGCGTAAATTTATGATTGCCGCAGCCTGCTGCGAAGTGCTGTGCCTCGTGGTGTCGTTCTATTGGAAAATCAGCCTCCACCTTACGGGTATGGGGGCCGTCGTGGCGCTGCTCGTGGTGATGAATGTCGTCGGCGTGGGCAACATGCTTGTTCCCCTCATGGTCACGATCCTCTGCGCGGGGGCGCTCGCATCGGCGCGCCTCTACCTCGGATGCCATAACGGCCGGCAGGTGCTGGCCGGATTCTGCGGCGGTTTTGCCGTAGCCCTCCTTGCGGTACTTTTTCTGTAAGGTTCCGTATATAAACAAAAAACCGGTCGGGATACCCCGACCGGTTTTTTTGTGTTGTTGCCGTGATCTAAACGCAGCCCTGGGCGAGCATGGCGTTGGCAACCTTCATGAAACCGCCGATGTTGGCGCCCACGACGTAGTTGATGTAACCGTCGGCCTGGGTTCCGTACTGGACACAGACTGAGTGGATATTCTGCATGATGGATTTCAACTTGGCGTCGACCTCCTCGGGCGACCAGGTGAGGCGCATCGAGTTCTGGGTCATTTCGAGTCCCGAGGTGGCCACACCGCCGGCATTAGCTGCCTTGCCCGGGGCATAGAGCAGTTTGTTCTGCTGGAAGATGCGGATGGCGTCGGGCGTCGAGGGCATGTTGGCGCCTTCGGCTACGCACATGCAGCCGTTGGAAACCAATGCCTGCGCTTCGTCGCCGTTCAGTTCGTTCTGCGTGGCGCACGGCATGGCGATGTCGCACTTTACGCTCCACGGACGTTCGCCGGGGTAGTAGGTTGCCGACGGATACTTGTCGGCGTACTCCTTGATACGGCCGCGGAAGATATTTTTCAGTTCCATGACGTATTCCAGTTTCTCGGGGCTGATGCCTTCGGGATCGTGGATGTAACCCGACGAGTCGGAGAGCGTCACGACCTTGGCGCCCAGCTCCGTAGCCTTTTGGCAGGCATACTGGGCGACGTTGCCCGAGCCGGAGATGCAGACGGTCTTGCCCTTGAACGAGTCGTTGCGCGTGGCGAGCATTTCCTGGGCGAAATAGCAGGTTCCGTAGCCCGTGGCTTCGGGGCGCAGCGGGCTGCCGCCCCAGTCGCGGCCCTTGCCGGTGAGCGTGCCGGTGAATTCGTCGCGCAGGCGCTTGTACTGGCCGAACATGAAGCCGATTTCACGGCCGCCGACGCCGATGTCGCCTGCCGGAACGTCGGTGTCCTGGCCGATGTGGCGTTGCAGTTCGGTCATGAACGACTGGCAGAATTTCATCACTTCGTTGTCTGACTTCCCCTTCGGGTTGAAATCAGAACCGCCTTTGCCGCCGCCCATCGGGAGCGTCGTGAGGCTGTTCTTGAAGGTCTGCTCGAAAGCCAGGAATTTGAGGATCGAGAGGTTCACCGAGGGGTGGAAACGGATACCTCCCTTGTAGGGACCGATGGCGCTGTTCATCTGGATGCGGTAACCGCGGTTGATTTCGATTTCGCCTTTGTCGTTGAGCCAGGGTACGCGGAATATGATCACGCGCTCGGGTTCGGCAATGCGTTCCAGCACCTTCATTTTCTGCAGGATGGGGCTGGTTACGATGTGGGGCGCCAGCGATTCGGCCACCTCGCGGACGGCCTGGTGAAATTCCGGCTCTCCGGGATTACGTGTAATCAACCGGGCCATGAAATCTTCGACGTACTGTTGGGCTTGTTCGTTCATAAGCGATTCGATTTTGAGGGGTTTGTGTTATTTCTCGCCCCTAAAAATAGAACATTTATCGGAGTTTTGCAACTTCTTTAAGAAATTCGTAAAATATTTTATTTACGAAAATTCTCCATTTGCTTACTGTCTGCGAAAGAGTTGGGTTATAGGGATAAAAATCCGTAATGAAAAATGACGGATTTGCAGTAAATCCGTCATTGAAATTTTTTTTAATTTTTTTTCTGTTTTTTTCGCCGGAAAGTCCGTGTTATTTCGAAAAGGCAAAACCGACGTAGACGTTCTTGTATTTCGACAGCAATGCGGTAGCCGTTGAAAAGTAAGAAACCTTGCTGCCGAGTGCCGTTACGACTTCGACAAGTTTGGTGACCGGGAAGACCAGTACCAGCTCCGTGCCGCTGATGTAGGCGTGGCCGGGAACCGATCCCAGGTTGAACTTTCCCTTGGCGAAGTGGAGCGTTACGACGTGCGTCGGAGCGTCGTATTCGTAGGTCCCCGAGAGTGTGTGGGTCCCGAGCGTTGCGGTGAAGGTGTCGTCGTCCTTCGAGAAGGTGAACGTACCGGCGCCGGGCCGGATTCCCGCCTTCGCGTAGGCTTTTTCGAGTTGTTTGACGACGGCGGTTTCGAGGGCCGCACCGCCGACTTCCGAGGCGATGTCGCCTCCTTCGAACTTGACGCCCGGACCCGTATAGTTCCATGTTCCGGCAAGGGCATATTGCGTTAGTTTGCCGTCGGTGGCTTTGTCGGCGGCCGCCGTGGCGGCTTTTTTCAGGGCGTCTTTCCAGTCCTGGGCTGCGGCCGGTACGCCGAGCAGGAGCAGGGAGAGCAGGGGTAATAGCAGTTTTTTCATCATCTATAGGGCGTTCCGTTATAGTTCGTCGAGTTCGCGCAGCCACGCCGCCGCCGAGGCGTCGGAGGGCATGCGCCAGTCGCCGCGGGGCGAAAGGGCTACCGAACCCACCTTCGGGCCGTCGGGCATGGCTGAACGTTTGAATTGCTGGGTGAAGAAGCGGCGGAAGAAGACGGTGAGCCACCGGAGGATCGTAGCGCGGTCGTAGCTCCCGTCGAAGGCCTGTTCGGCCAGCAGCAGGATTTTCGCCGGGCCGTATCCCGCGCGCAGGAAATTGTAGAGGAAGAAATCGTGGAGTTCGTAGGGACCCACGAGGTCCTCGGTTTTCTGCGCGATTTTCCCTTCGGCGTCGGCCGGGAGCAACTCGGGGCTGACGGGCGTGTCGATGATGTCAAGCAGCGCGGCGCGGGTGGCGGCGTCTTTCTCCGTGTGGGCGGCCCATTTCACCAGATGGCGCACCAGGGTCTTGGGAACCGAGGCGTTGACGCCGTACATCGACATCTGGTCGCCGTTGTAGGTGGCCCAGCCCAGCGCCAGTTCCGAGAGGTCGCCCGTGCCGACCACGAGTCCGCACTCCATGTTGGCTACGTCCATCAGGATTTGCGTGCGTTCGCGCGCCTGGGCGTTTTCGTAGGCTGCCGAGCGGTCCGCAGGATCGAGGCCGATATCCTTGAAGTGCTGGAGGCAGGCGTCGCGGATGGGGATTTCGCGGATGGTGACGCCCAGCCCGCGCATCAGGCAGAGCGCATTGTTATAGGTGCGGTCGGTGGTTCCGAATCCGGGCATCGTGATTCCGATGATGCCCGAGCGGTCGAGCCGCAGTTTGTCGAAAGTCCGGACCGTGACGAGCAGTGCGAGGGTCGAATCGAGTCCGCCCGAAATGCCGACGACGGCTTTTTCGGCGCGGGTGTGGGTCAGCCGCTGGGCCAGTCCGTGCGACTGGATCTGGAAGATTTCCTCGCAGCGTTCGCTCCGGTCCGTCTCGTCCTTGGGAACGAAGGGCATCGGGTCGATGTCGCGGTCGAGCGCCACGCCGCGGAGTCCTTCGGGAATCTCCATTTCGATGACGGTGTTCTCCGTAGCTCCTTCGTTCGCGCGGAACGAGGTGTTGCGGCGGCGTTCGAATTCCAGCCGCTCGATGTCCACGTCGGCGACGACGAGTTGTTCGTCGGGCGAGAAGCGTGCGGACTCGCGCAGCACTGCGCCGTTTTCGGCGATGATGCCGTTGCCGGCGAACACGAGGTCGGTGGAGGATTCGCCGAAGCCAGCCGAGCAGTAGACGTAGGCCGCGATTGCGCGGGCCGACTGCTGGGCCACGAGTTGCCGCAGGTAGGCGTGCTTGCCGACCGCTTCGGGCGAGGCCGAGAGGTTGAAGATTACTTTTGCGCCGTTGAGCGCCAGTTGCGACGACGGAGGCATGGCAGTCCAGAGGTCCTCGCAGATTTCGATGCCGAATTCCGTGCCGTTGATTTCGAACGTGAGGTCGGCGCCGAAGTCGGCCTCGTGGCCTGCGACGACGATGTGTTCTTCGGAAATTCCGGCGCCCGATGCGAACCAGCGGTTTTCGTAGAATTCCCCGTAGTCGGGGATATGGGTCTTGGGGACTACCCCCAGCACACGCCCCTGCGTAAAGACCACGGCGCAGTTGTAGAGTGTCGAGCCGTGGCGCAAGGGGACGCCTGCGATCAGCGTGAGGGGCAGTTTACGCGTGGCGCGCACGAGGCGTTCCAGCGCCGTGTCGGCTGCGTCGAGCAGCGTCGGCTGTAACAGGAGGTCGCCGCAGGTGTAGGCCGTGACGCTCAGTTCGGGGAATGCTACGATCTCGACGCCCCGCCGGGCGGCCTCCTCGGCCATCGCGGCCATCCGCTCGGTGTTGTAGTCGCAGTCGGCGACCCGTACGTGCGGAATAGCCGCCGCTACCTTCAGAAAACCGAAATTGTCCATAGGTTATCTTTTTATTCGCACCACAGCTGCGCCAGGTTCAGGATCACCTGCTGGGCCTTGTGCATCGTCGTGAGCGAGCAGTATTCGAATTTGCCGTGGAAGTTCATGCCGCCGGTGAAAAGATTGGGGCAGGGCAGTCCCATGAACGAGAGACGTGCGCCGTCGGTTCCGCCGCGGATGGGCCTTACGAGCGGTTTCACGCCGGCCGCCTCCATCGCTTTCAGGGCTTTGTCGATCACCTGCGGGTGCGGCTCGACCATCTTGCGCATGTTGAAATACTGGTCCTTGAGCGTGAGTTTCAGCACGTCGTCGCCGTATTTCTTTTTCAGCAGGTCGACGCACGCCCACATGAAGACCTTCTTCTGCTCGAACTTGTCGGCGTCGTGGTCGCGGATGATGTAGCTTACCGAGGCATTTTCGACCGTGCCGTTGAGCCCGACGCAGTGGTAGAATCCTTCGTATCCTTCGGTGAACTGCGGGCGTTCCGAGGCGGGCAGCAAACTTTGCAACTCGCACGCCACGTCGATGGCGTTGATCATCTTCGCCTTGGCGTAACCCGGGTGGACGTTGCGGCCCTGGATCTCGATCTTCGCGCTCGCAGCGTTGAAGTTTTCATACTCCAGTTCGCCCTCCATGCCGCCGTCGACCGTGTAGGCGAAGTCGGCGCCGAAGGCCTTCACGTCGAAGAAATCGACGCCGCGGCCCACCTCCTCGTCGGGGGTGAAGCCGATGCGGATTTTGCCGTGTTTGATCTCGGGGTGCGAGAGCAGGTATTCCGCGGCAGTCATGATCTCTGCGACGCCCGCCTTGTCGTCGGCGCCGAGCAGCGTCGTGCCGTCGGTATGGATCAGCGTGTGGCCCTTGAAGAAGGTCAGTTCGGGGAAGTCCGAAACCTTCATCGTGAGTTGTCCGTTGAGCGGGATGTCGCTGCCGTCGTACTCTTCGATCACACGGGGTTTGATCTCCTTGCCGCTCATGTCGGGCGAGGTGTCCACGTGGGCGATGAAGCCGATGACGGGGGCGTTCTCACACCCTTTCGAGGCGGGGATCGTGCCCATCACATAGCCGTATTGATCCATCGTGACCTCGGTCATGCCGAGGGTCTCCATTTCGTCGCGCAGGGCCGCGAGCAGGACCTTCTGTTTTTCGGTCGAGGGGAATGTCGTGCTGTTTTCGTCCGACTGCGTGTCGAACGATACGTATTTCAGAAAACGTTCTTTCAAGTCCATTGTCGTTGCAGATTAAATGTTACTCTTCCTTTTTTGCCCGCAGGGTGTGCCATGCGAAGTAGCCGATCAGTACGAGGTACATCGCAAGGCCGGTCCACTCGGCTGCGTTCGACGAAGCCCAGCCGGAGAGGAACCAGTCGACGCCGACAAATTTCAGGATGGCGCTTACCACACCCATCAGCGCGCCGCCGGCGATGAAGCCCGAGGCGATCAGCGTGCCGCGGTCGAAGCGGGCCTTGTTCAGCCCTTCGTCCTTCGAACGGTTCGAGACGAACCAGGCCACCAGTCCGCCCACGACCAGCGGGGCATTCAGCTCCATCGGAATGAACATGCCCAGCGCGAAGGCCAGGGCCGGAACGCCGATCGAGGTCAGTACCAGCGCCAGCGCCGCACCGCAGAAGTAGAGCATCCACGGGGTCTGGCCGCCGGTCATCAGGGGCTGGATCACAGCCGCCATGGCGTTGGCCTGCGGGGCGACCAACGCCCCTTCGCCTACGAAGCCGTAGGATTTGTTGAGGATGATCATTACGCCGGCCACGGTTGCCGCAGCAACGAACGTGCCGAGGAATTTCCACGCTTCCTGCTTCTTGGGCGTCGTGCCGAGCCAGTAGCCGATCTTGAGGTCGGTGATGAAGCCGCCCGCCATCGAAAGGGCCGTGCAGACCACGCCGCCGATCACGAGCGCGGCGGTCATGCCCGTCGTGCCGCTCAGGCCGACACTCACCAGCACCAGCGACGAGAGAATCAGGGTCATCAGCGTCATGCCCGAAACGGGGTTTGTACCCACGATGGCGATGGCGTTGGCCGCAACGGTCGTAAAGAGGAATGCGATGACGAAGACGATCAGGATGGCCGTGACGGATTGTACCCAGCCGTCGAGAAGCCCGACATGGAAAAAGACGAAGATCGAGATGAGTGTGGCGATCAGAATGGTGAGGATGCGTTTCATCGAAATGTCGCGCTGTGTACGCTCGGGAGCCGCGACCACGCTTTTGCCGCCGCCGAACTCCGAGACTGCGAGGCCTACGGCCTGGCGGATGATTTTCGACTGGCGGATGATGCCGATGATACCGGCCATGGCGATGCCGCCGATGCCGATGGGTTTGCCGATGAAGGCGAAGAGATTTTCGGCCGTGAAGATCGACTGCGGGTTGGCGAGGATGTCGGCACGCGTGACGCCCAACAGCGAGACCATTGCGGCGGGGTCGACGGCGTCGGCCAGCGAGCCGACCATCGGCACGAGTATGAACCACACGAGACACGAGCCTGCGGTGATGATCATGGCGTATTTCAGGCCGATGATGTATCCCAGGCCCAGCACGGCGGCCGAGGTGTTGAGTCCGAAGACTACCTTGAACTTGTCGGCGGCGACGTTGCCCCATTCGCAGATGCGTGTCGAGACCGACTCGGTCCACAGTCCGAACGTGCCGACCACGAAGTCGTACAATCCGCCCACGAGTCCCGCGACGGCCAGCAGTTTGGCCTGGTTACCGCCCTTCTCGCCCGAGACGAGGACTTCGGTGGTCGCCGTGGCTTCGGGGAAGGGGTATTTGCCGTGCATCTCCTTGACGAAGTATTTGCGGAAGGGGATCAACAGCACGATGCCCAGCAGGCCGCCGAACAACGACGAGAGGAACACTTGCCAGAAGGCGGCGTCGAGCCCCAGGATGTAGAGCGCCGGGAGGGTGAAAATCGCTCCGGCGACGATCACGCCCGACGAGGCGCCGATCGACTGGATGATGACGTTCTGCCCCAGCATGTTTTTCTTGCCCAGTACCGATCCCATGCCCACGGCGATGATGGCGATCGGGATGGCGGCCTCGAAGACCTGGCCGACCTTGAGGCCGAGGAATGCGGCGGCGGCCGAGAAGACGATGGCCATGACGATGCCCATGATGACGGAATAAGGCGTCACCTCCTTCGGATTCGACGAGGCGGGCATCACGGGAACGTACTCTTCGCCCGGCTTGAGTTCGCGGTAGGCGTTTTCGGGCAGCGAAGTCTGGATTTTGTTCGGTTCCATGTATGTTCGTTTTTGATTTTGATTACCGGTTGTCGCCGCTGCCGGTGATGTGGTTGCGCTGCATGCGCGAGCGGAGTTTGTCGACATTCATCTGCGCCACCTCGTCCAGTTCGTAGCCCAGGTCGCGCGAAAGGGTGGCGCAGTACCACAGCACGTCGCCGATTTCCTTGACGATTTCGAGTTTCTTCTCGGGGGTGAACTCCTCGTGGGCGTCGCGAATCACTTTTTTGACCTTGTCGGCCACTTCGCCCGCTTCGCCCGTAAGTCCGAGCGTGGGGTAGATGATGCGGCGGTCGTCGGGGTAAATTGCCGTTTCGAGGGCGTGCTGCTGGTATTCGTTGAGTGTCATGGCTTTGATTTGAAAGTTTACAAGAGACAAAAATAGCAAAATAATTTAAGAATACGCAGTAAAAAGCCCCGGTTCCTGCGGAAAACGGGGCGGCGGGCCGTAAATAGAGGCGGTCGGGTGCTAGATGCGGCGGTTGGGGAGATAGAGTCGGAGCCCTGCGGCCAGTAGCAGCACGCCGACACCCAGCGGGAACCGGCTGACGGCGAGGGCCGGGATGCCGAGCGCCGCGATCAATACGCCTGAAAGCATGGCGCCGACGCCGATTACTTTCAGGCTGAATCGGTTATTCCGGGCGGCGGAGCCGTCGTCGGGGGTGGCGGGCTTTTGCGGCATCGGGAGCTGCACGGCGGGTTTGCGCAACCGGCGGCAGGTTTCGTAACCTGTGAGGATGGCGACCGAACCCAGTACGCCGAGGGTCATCTCTTCGGCTCGGGTGAGTGAAAATCCGAAGAGCAGGGGAATGACGAATTTGAAAAGGAGGTTGATGCCCAGGGCCGCGAGGGTCGTACCGAGTACGGCGCGGCCGGAGAGGCTTCGTGAAAAGAGCGACCAGACGACAGGCAGGCACATCGGAGCCCCGGTCATGGCGCCGATACTGATCACGACATTGACGATGCCCCCGCAGCGGGGAATGAACAGTGCGAAAGTGACGGCCAGAATCCCGAAGGCAAGGGTCGAAAGGCGTGCGGCACGCATCAGTGTCCGCTCGGGGAAGCGGCGCAGCAGGGGTTTGAGCAGGTCGTTGGTCACGACGCTGGCCGAAGTGTTCAGGATGGTGTTGAACGAACTGAGCGTCGCGAAGATCATTCCGCCGAGCATCAGTCCCAGCAGTCCCGGCGGAAGCACTTCGCGGCACATCAGCAGGTAGGCGTTTTCGCTGCTGAAGCCCGTGAGCGAAGGTTCGTGGAGCCGGAAAAGCATCGGGGGCAGCATCCAGACGACGGGACACACCAGGTATAGGGCGCCGAACAGCAGTCCTGTTTTACGGGCGTCGGCGGGAGTGCTGACGCTCGTATAGCGCTGAACGAAAGCCCAGTTGCCGCCCAGCGAAGAGACGTTGCAGAGCAGCGATGCGAGCATAAAGCCCCATGTGTACTCCCCGGCTGCGGGGCGGAAGAAGCCCTCGGGGGCCTGCCGGAGGAATGTGCCGGCGCCTCCGATTCGGTCGAAGGCCAGCGGCAGTACGATGACCACGGCGGCCGTGAGGATCAGGAACTGGAGTACGTCGGTCACCACGACGGCCCGGAAGCCGCCGATGGCGACGTAGAGAATACAGAGCAGGCCGAGGATCAGGATGCTGGTGGTGAAAGAGATACCGACGGCCGTTTCGACGATGCGGGCGATGGAGTAGAGGAATGTGCCCGTCGAGAAGAGCGAGATGGCCAGAAACAGTCCGGTGTAGAACTTCTGTACCCGGACGCCGAACCGCCGTGTGATGTATTCGGCCCCCGTAAGGCAGCCCGTGCGGTTCCAGCGGGGAGCGATCAGCAGTCCGGCGATTATGCCGCCTGCGCCCATCATCCACTGGATCGTGACGGCGGTCCACCCTTCGGTGTAGGCGATCGAGCCCCACACGACGAACGTCCCGGCCGAGAAAAAACTCATGAAGAGTGACAGACCCCCGATCCACCACGGGATGTTGCCTCCGCCTGCGAAAAAATTGCGCAGGTTGTGCCCGGAGCCGAAAAAGAGGCTTCCGGCGACGAAAATCCCGGCCAGCAGGAGGACGATGGTAATGTAGTCGAGCGTATGCAAATCCGGAAATTCTGGAATAACAAAGATAGTCCTATTTTTGTTGTTTTTGGAGAAACGGCGTAAAATGTTTAACTTCGTCGTAAATACCCATCAATCCGTTTTGAAGCCTATGCAGAGACACGTTACCATCAAGGATATCGCCAATGCCCTGAACATATCCAAATCCACCGTGTCGCGAGCCCTTGCCGACCGTTTCGATGTGAATCCCGAGACACGGAAAGCCGTGTTGGAAATGGCCGAGAAACTCCATTACAAGCCCAATCCGAGTGCACTGAGCCTGCTGAGCCGCCGGACCAAGACCATCGGCATCGTAGTGCCGGGCTTCACGGGGTCGTTTTTTCCTCGCATCATTGCCGAAATACAGAATGTTACGGAAGAGTACGGTTTTCGTGTGCTGATCACCCAGTCCAACGGATCGAGCGAGGTCGAGCGCCGGAACCTACGGATGCTCGAAGACAACATGGTCGAGGGAATCATCCTTTCGATGACCCATCAGGACGATAATGTCGACTATTACCGCCACCTGCTCGATACGGGCATCCCGCTGGTCTTTTTCAACCGGGTGTGCGAAGCCGTTCCCGCAAGCCGGGTCTGCATCGACGACTGCCGGATGTCGTATCTGGCATTCGAGCACCTGATCGCGCAGGGATATCGCCGGGTGCTCTATTTCCGGGGCCCCGAGCAGATATACAACACCGAACCCCGTTACCGGGGCTACCGGGAAGCGCTGCGCGACCACGGTATTCCGTTCGACGAGCGGCTCGTGTGCAACTGCCGTGACATTACGCTCGAGGAGGGCTTGCGCCTCACGGAAGAGAGCCTTGCCGCAGGCATCGGGTTCGATGCCGTTTACGCATTCGGCGATCCGTTGGCTTTCGGAGTGCTCCGGGCGCTGAAGGCCCACGGCATCCGTATTCCCGACCAGGTCGGGGTGATGGGGTTCACCGAGTCGACGACAGCGCCGCTGCTCAGCCCTTCGCTCACGTCGGTGGCCCAGCCGCTCGAACAGATGGGGCGGTTGTCGGCGGAATTGCTGCTCGAAAAAATCGAGAATCCTGGTAAACCCGACCGGACCGAAATACTCGATGCCCGGATCAACGTCCGCGAATCGACCGACCGGAAGCGTTAAATTTTTTACGGTAAAATACGGGCGGGTCCGGCAAGGACCCGCCCGTATTCGTTGTCCCTATTCGTCGAGGACCTTGATGCAGCGAACGTTACACCCGGCGGTAAACTTGATGGGCTGTTTGTTGAGGTTGCGGTAGTCGTTGCGGAAGATGCGCCGGTAGGCTTGAAGCGCATTTTTCGGGTTGACCGTCACCGTCCAGATATAGGCATAGCTGGAGACGTTGTTGAACGTACCGTTGTCCTTCATGCGCTCGCCCGAGGGCAGGACGCTGAACCCGAATTCGTCCGAACCGCCGAATCCCCGCTCCTTCGATTTGAGTTTTTCCCCTTCGTAAGCGGTGTGGCGCCAGCCGTCCTTGGCGGCCGTCGCAGCATCCATGCCGATCGTAACTTCGAGCGTCTCCCAGTCCGCTTCGGTCGGCACGGTCCATCCCTCGGGGCAGAGGCCCCGGGAGTCGGATGCGGCGTACCAGTTGTAGTGCAGGCCGTCCTCTTCGAGGTTCGTGCCCGGGGCCTGGGCGCATCCCGGCGTGGAGAGGTTCATCCAGGCGGAGTCGTCGAATCCGGCCGGGATGGCGTCGCCGTTGGCGAAGCGGGTCGTGCGGAGGTTCTCTTTGAACCACACTTGTCCGCCGATCACTACGGTCTTGTATACATTGCCTTCGATATCGGTGGCGTCTCGGGCCACCAGTTCGTCGCCGTAGATCAGCATGTGACTGAGGTTGATGGCGTAGGCTCCCCCGGCGTTGGCCGGCGAAGCAGTGCCGGACGCCACGTCTTCGAAGCGGCAGTTGCCGTAAAACGCCGCCAGGTCGCCTTTACTCACCGTGCCGTCGCCGTCGATGTCGACCCACGAAGAGACGTAGACCTTTTCAGCGTCGCGGGGAACGGGGTCGAACGTCAGGCGGAGCCCTTCGGCGATGTCCTTTTCGGTCAGCACGGCGCTGACTTCCATGTCGGGGGTGAGCGCGGAGAACTCCGAGCCTTTCACGTCTTTGTAGTAGAGACAGCATTTTACCTCCTGTCCGGGCAGGGGCATTATGCGGGCCGAGAATTTCAGGTTGATGTCCAGGAACCAGGGCAGTTCTTCCGGCTGGTCGTCGCACGACCAGGCTAAACCCGCGAGAGCGGCGAAAGCCGCAAGGCAGGCCGGATAACGGAATATCTTTTTCATGTCGGATCGGTTTGGGGATTAGTAACGGAAATGGAGCGTCGTGCGCACGGGCAGGTGGTCCGAAGGCATCGGCAGTCGGGCCGTGGTGTGCGTGTCGTCGGCGAAGTCGATGACGATCGCATAGTCCGAGGCCGCTGTCCGCTCATAGGGGTAGGCGTAGATGAAATCGATGCGTTTCGTTCCGTTCTTGCCGACGGTGAGGGTTCCGTCCTCGGCGACGTTCTCCTGCGAGCAGTGGGTGCTGAAATCGCCGTTGGTCCGGTTTTCGGTCATCGCGTAGGTGTCGAGGAATCCTTTGCTCGTGAGGGTCAGCGGAGCGCCTGCCACGCCTTCGATCATCGTCGTGGGGTAGTTGTTCATGTCGCCCGTGATGATGACCGGGAGATTCGTCTCGCGGGCTTTGCGCAGCGCCGCCGTAGCGAGCCCCTTGGCTGTCAGTTCGCGGAGTTTCTGCGTCTCGACATCGTTGCCCGCGCGGGGATGGATGTCGTAGACGAGGATTTCGTTGCCCGTAGATTTCTCGCGCAGCCGCACGTGGTTGGCATAGCGCGAGGTGAGGTATTTACCCGGGTAGTTGTCGCCCATCATGTCGATGTCTTCGGCCTCGATGAGTTCGAACCGGTCTTTTTTCCAGAAGACGAGGTGCGCCGACATGGTTTCGTGCTCTCCGGCGCGGTAATCGTAGTGCTCTTTGAGCATGGCGATTATATCGTTCATCTGCTGTTCGTTGGCCGTCTCCTGCGTGCCGAGGATGTCGGGGAAGAATGCGTCGCTCAGGATGAGTTTCCCGGCGGGACCTTTGCGTACGTCCCAGGGACCTTTGAAGGCGTAGGTGGCGCCCAGCAGGTTAAACGTGCCGACGCTGATTTCGAGGCTGTAAGTCGTGACCGTCTTGGTGACGCTCCAGTCGGTCCAGTCGCTGCCTGCGGCAGCCCGGACTCGCACCGAATATTCGGTGTCGGGCTTCAGTTCTTCGAGGAGCAGTTTTTCACCCGATACTTCCCGGGTGTTTGCGTCGGCGAAGTCCCTGCCTTCGGTGTATTGGACTTCGTAGCGCGCGACGCCCTCCTGGGCGGGCCATACGACCTCGACGGCGGTGGTGTAGGGCAGCGCCTTCATGCCGTAGGGCTGGGTGACGGGTTGCGTCTTGTGGTCGTTGGCGTTGCATGAAGAGCAGAGCAGCGTCAGCGCGACGAATAACGTTAGATTGAATTTGCAGATTTTCAAATAGTTCATGGGGTTCGGTTTTAGTCTTTCAACAAGGGATTGCGGTCGATCTCGGTCTGGGGAATGGGCCAACGGTACTGGATCTCGCGGTTAAAGGTGGCGAATCCGAGCTTCTGGAAGATCGATTCGTCGGGATATTCGGGTTTGCCGTAGTCGCTGAAGGCGGGGATGACGGGCGTGTACCAGTCGGTCTTGGTCCGTTTGCCCAGCAGGTAGCCCGGAAGTACGTGTTCGACGATCTTCCAGCGGCGGATGTCCAGCAGACGGAAGCCCTCCATTGCCAGTTCGATCGTGCGTTCGTAACGGACCAGTTCGCGCAGTTCGTCCTGCGACATGGCGAGCGTGGCGGCGGGCATCATCACGTCTTTGCGCTGACGCACGGCGTTGATGGCGTCGATCACCGATTGGTCGATGCGGTTGAGTTCGATGCGTGCCTCGGCGTAAGTGAGCAGTACTTCGGCGTAACGCATCAGCATGAAGTTGAGCTCACACTGCGTGATCTTGCCGGGAACGTCCGATTCGTCGTAGTATTTCTTTTCGATATAGCCCGTGAACGTGCCGTAGGCGTTGGTTACCTCGGTATTGTTGATGCGCACCGTCTCGCCGTTGACGACGGCGCTGGTTTTGGTCGAGTCGGGGTGGACCTCGAACTTATAGCCCGAATGCCACTGGCCGGGGCAGAGGATCGAGTAGCCCAGCCGCGGGTCGCGGTTTTCGTAGGGTTTCTTCGGGTCGTATTTCGGCGATCGGTCGATACGTTGCCCGTCGGTGCACTGGTACATGTCGACGAGAACCTGCGTGGGGACGATGATCGAGTAGCAGTTGGCCAGGCGGGTCCCGACGTATTTGGGAATCTGGTTGGTCTGCGTGCCCAGCAGGAAGGGCATATAGAGCATCGCTTCGGACGAGCCGGAACCGCTGTGCAGGAAGAGTTTTTCGTAACTGGGGTAGATTTCGTAGGCTTTGGACTTGATGACCGAGTCGGCAGCGGCGGCAGCCGTTTCGTAGTCGTTGTTGTAGAGGGCGATGCGGGCCTTCAGCCCGAACGCTGCGCCGCGTGTGGCGCGCCCTTCGTCGTTGCCTGTCCATTTGGCGGGCAGGTGGTCCTTGGCGAAATCGAGGTCGGCGTAGAGACGGGCGACGATCTCCTCCTTCGGGGTTTTCGGGAGCCGCGGCTGCTGCCAGTCGAGCACGTGCTCGGCGAACGGCACGTCGCCGTAGAGGTTGACGAGGTAGAAATAGTTGTAGGCGCGCAGGAAACGGGCCTGGGCTTCGATCCGGTTGTAGAACGTTTCGCTGACCTTGCCTTGGGCGTTGTGCATGTTGTCGAGCAGGTTGTTGCAGCGGGCGATGTAGCCGTAGAAGGTGTCCCAGATGGTTTTGAAGGTCGCCGTTTCGGCCGAACCTTCGCCCCGGCGCATGTCGGTCATGTTGGCGTAAGTGCCCCGGATGTAGACGATGTCGGTGGCGCCGTCGATGAAGAGCTGGTAGGGAACGTCGTCGTTCGAGAGCCAGTAAAGGCTGCGGTAGGCGCCGTTGACGGCCAGCGTCAGTTCGTCTTCGTTGGAGTAGAACTCCGAACTGGCAGGCTCTTCCAGGGGATAGCGGTCCAGGAAGTCCTGGCACGAAGAGAGTGTTGCGGAGGCCAGCAGGATGAGGCTGTATTTGAATTTCATGGCGTTTTCAGGTTAGAAGGTGAGTTGGATTCCGAAGACGAAGGTCTGGGTGATGGGGTAGATTTCCGCATCGCCGCTGGGGGTTTCGGGGTCCCAGCCCTTGGGCATCTTGTCCCAGGTCAGCAGGTTGTCGCCCGTGAAATAGACGCGCAGTTTGTCGATCCAGATTTTCCGCGTGAGGTGCGCCGGGAGGGTGTAGCCGATTTGCAGGTTTTTCAGGCGCAGGTAGGCTGCGTCATAGACCCAGAAACTCGAATTCTGGAAGTTGTTGTGCGACGAGGCGGCGATCGGGCGCGGGTAGGAGGCGTCGGGATTCTCCTTCGACCAATAGTCGGTCTGCCAGGCCTGCATTTTCCCCGCGTTGTAGAGGGCCCAGACCACGTCGCCCGTGTAGATTACGTCTTTCTTGCCGACGCCCTGGATCAGCACCGAGAGGTCGAAATTGCGGTATTGGGCGTTCAGGTTCAGGCCATAGGTGAAGCGCGGAATCTGGTTGCCGATCACCGTGCGGTCCTCGCGGTCGATGGTGTTGGCTGTGCCTGCGTCGCTGAGGTTGGCGTAGCGGATGTCGCCCAGGTCGTAGGAGCTGAAGGTTTGCTTGGGACTTTCGGCCAGTTGCTCCTCAGTGCGGAACAGTCCAAGCGCTTTGTAGCCGTAGATCGAATTGATGGGATAACCTTCGGCCTTGAGGTTGTAGCCGCTGATGATCGGGCCCGCGCCTTTCAGGTCGAGAATTTTGTTGTGGACATCGGAAAGCGTGAAGCCGATCTGGTAGCTGAATTTGCCCACCGTATTGGCATGTTTGAGTTCGAGGTCCCAGCCGCGGTTCTGTACCACGCCGGCGTTCTGGTAGGGTTCGTTCATGCCCGTGATGCCCGGGAGGGGCAGGGTGAGCAGGATGTCCTTGGTCTTGCGGTTGTAGAAGTCGAACGTCGCGCTCAGTTTGTTGCCCAGCAGCGCCACGTCGAGGCCCACGTCGGTGGTCTCGGTAGTTTCCCACGTGATGCCTTCGTTGGCGTAGGATTTCTGCACGCCGCCGTCGGCCGGTTTACCGCCGAAGATGAAGCTCGGGCCGAGCGTGATGGTGGTGTAGGCGGGGTAAGTGCCGATCTGCTGGTTACCCAACTGGCCCCACGAGGCGCGCAGTTTGAGGTTCGAAATCCACCGCACCTCCTTGAGGAACGCCTCTTCCGAGAGGCGCCAGCCCACCGACACCGAAGGGAACGTGCCGAAGCGGTGGCCGCGGGCGAAACGTGACGAGCCGTCGACGCGGACATTGGCTTCGAACAGGTAGCGCGACTTGTAGGCGTAGTTGATACGCCCGAACCATGACAGCAGCGCCCATTCGCTCGCACCGCCCGAGTTGCTCATGTTCTCGGTCGAACCGGCGTTCATCTCGGGGTAGCTCGTGAGCGGGAAGCCTTCGCGGCGGGTTCCCATGTCGCGGGTTTTGCTGGCGATCTGTTCGTAACCGGCCAGCACGCCTATCTCGTGGCTTCCGAAGGTTTTGTTGTAGCGGGCGATTACGCGCAGCAGGTTTTCGGTGGTTTTGCTGTCGCTTTCGTTCAGGCTGCTTTTGGCGGGCGAGGTGTAAGCCGGTGTTTCGCGGCCGGGGTCGTAGGTCTCGATAGCCTTGTTGAATTTGCGGACATGGGAGTTGGAGTATTTGGGCGTGAAGTTGAATTCGACGCTCGCGCCGTCGAACGGTTTGATGTTCACCTGGAAGCTGGCGCGGAGGTTATAGTAGACGCCGTTGTTCATGCCGCCCTCGGTCACCAGCGCCAGCGGATTGTTGCCGTTGAGGCCCGTCCCCCAGCGGCCGTCGCTCAGGCGTGCCGGATAGATGTTCGGGATGCGGTTGACGCTGCTTTTGACCGCCGCGGAGCCGGTCGGGGAGTTGATGTCGGCGCGTCGTCCGTCGACGAGCATCGAAGCCTCGATGGCTTTGGTGATGTTCATTTTGGCATTCAGTCGGAACGAGTAGCGGTCCGAGGAGAAGTGCGGCAACAGGCCGTCCTGGTCCTGATAGCCGAACGAGGCCAGTACGTTCACCCGCTTGCCGCCGCTGACGCTGACGTGGTGGCTCTGGGTGAAGCCCGAACCGGTGTAAACCTCCTTCTGCCAGTCGGTGTCGGGGTAGTTGTCGGGGTCCATGCGCTTGTAACGCAGGTAGTCGCGCAGGTAGGCGTCGGAGTAGAGCGGCGTCATGTCCAGGTTGGCATAGGCGTCGTTCATGGCTTTCATGTAGGTATATCCGTCGACAAACTCGGGCAGGGTGGTGAAACGCTGGAATCCGGCGTAACCGTTGTAACTGACGCTCAGTTTTTCCTGTGTGCCGATCTTCGTGGTGACGAGGATCACGCCGTTGGCAGCGCGCGAGCCGTAGATGGCGGCCGATGCAGCGTCTTTGAGTACGGAGATCGACTCGATGTCGTTGGGGTTCACGCCGTCGAGTTTGCCCTCCACGCCGTCGACCAGCACCAGTGCGTCGGAGTTGTTGAGCGTGCCCACGCCGCGGATGCGGATCGTCGAGCCGTCGGAACCGGGCTGGCCCGAAGACTGGGTGACCGTGACGCCCGCCGAGAGTCCTTGCAGGGCCGATGAGGCCAGCATGACCGGACGCCGCGAGATGTCGTCGCCTTCCATGGTAGAGATGGCGCCCGTGAGGTTGACTTTTTTCTGTACGCCGTAGCCGACTACGACGACCTGTTCGATGTCGAGGGTCTCCTTGTCGAGCGTCACGTCGAATACGTCTTTATTCCCGCCCGCCTGGATTTCAAGGGGCTTATACCCTAAAAACGAAAAGAGCAGCGTGCCCTGCTGCGCGGGGAGTTTGAGTTGGAAGGCGCCTTTACTGTCGGTCGTCGTGCCGAGCGTCGAGCCTTTCAGGACGACGCTGACGCCGGGCATGGGTTCGCCTGTCTGTTTGTCCGCGACCGTGCCGGAAACCGTGCGCGGCTGGGCATGTGCGACCGTCGCCGCGAGGAGCAGGCAGACGAGGCAGATTCCCTGAATGGATCGTAGAGTTTGCTTCATGGATTTAAGGTTGTAGAGGTTGTTTTTGCAGTTGATTCGTTCCGGATTTCATTGGGTATTTCGGAATGATGTAAGTTGTTTTAATTTAGATTGTTGAATCGTTTTGTAGTTGGTTTCGCTATACTAAAGATAAAGAAACCCGAAAACAAAAAACAAGCATTATCCCGAAAAAATCGTCGGGAGCGTTCCCGCAACCGTTCCCGACGATTTTTAGCCCTCCGGGTGTTGTATATGCCATTTTGAATGCCGATATTGGATGTCGAAAAGAAAATTTCAATCGGTTATAAATAGGTAAAAAGAGTATGAAAGAAAAAATGTGGATTTTAATCCTGGGCCTTTGCTCGCTGACCGGGGGACGTGCCGCTGAAGTGTTGCTCGAAGCCGAGTCTTTCGGACAGAAGGGCGGTTGGGTCGTCGACCAGCAGTTCATGGACCGGATGGGTTCGCCCTACCTGCTGGCTCACGGCCTGGGGCGTTCGGTCGGGGATGCGGTGGCGTCGGTCGAATTTCCTGAACGCGGCGTCTACCATGTTTACGCGAGGACATACAACTGGACCTCGCCGTGGTATGCGGGCGAAGGTCCCGGACGGTTCTGCCTTTCGGTGGACGGAAGGCGGCTGGCCGCCGAACTGGGTGGACGCGGCGACCGCTGGGAGTGGCAGTATGCCGGGAAAGTTGCCGTGCGGAAACTCCGGGCCGAGGTTGCATTACACGACCTGACGGGATTCGACGGCCGTTGCGATGCGATTTACTTCTCGACGGAGATGCGCGAACCGCCTGCGGAGGCGACGGAGTTGGCTGCTTTTCGCGACCGCCTTTCGAACCGTCCCGCCGAGCCGCGGGATGCGGGCGAATACGACCTCGTCGTGGTAGGCGGCGGCCTGGCCGGGATGTGCGCAGCGGTTTCGGCAGCGCGTCTGGGATGTCGGGTGGCGCTGCTCAACGACCGTCCGGTACTGGGCGGCAACAACAGCTCGGAGGTGCGCGTCCTGTTGGGCGGACGCATCGGGATCGGACCTTATCCCGAGTTGGGAAACATGGTCAAGGAGTTCGCTTCGCCGAAAGGCATGAATGCCGGGACTCCCGACTATTACCAGGACGAAAGGAAGATGGATTTCGTGAAGAACGAGCCCAATGTGACGCTTTTTCTTGGTTACCGGGCCAACGAAGTTTCGATGGAAGGGCGGCGCATTACGGGCATCGTCGCGCAGCAGGTCGAAAGCGGCGAGCGCGTAGCGTTCCGGGCTCCGGTATACGCCGACTGCACGGGCGACGGAGCGGTAGGTTACCTGGCCGGGGCCGATTACCTGATGGGGCGCGAATCCCGGGCGCAGTTCGGGGAACTCGAAGCGCCGGAGGTGCAGGACAGCATGACGATGGGCGCTTCGGTACAGTGGTATTCGGTGGAGGATTCGGAGGAGGCGAAATTCCCGCGCTTCGAATACGGCCTGAAATTCAACGACGGGAGTTGCGAGCGCGTGATACGCGGGCAGTGGACCTGGGAGACCGGAATGTTCCGGAACCAGGTGGATGATTTCGAGCGTATCCGCGACTATGGGCTGCTGGCGGTCTATTCCAACTGGAGCTACCTGAAAAACGACCTGAAAGAAAACGGGGAGTTCCGTGACCGTCGGTTGGAGTGGGTGGCGTATGTCGCCGGAAAGCGTGAGTCGCGCCGCCTGATCGGCGATTACGTGCTCAAGGAGGACGACATCCGCCGTTATGTCTTTCACGAGGACGGCACGGCGGCAACGTCGTGGAGCATCGACCTGCACTATCCCGATTCGGTCAACGGCCGTTATTTTCCGGGAGGTGAGTTTAAGGCCATTTCGGTTCAGATTCCGATTCATCCCTATCCGATTCCCTACCGCTGTTTCTACTCGCGCAACGTCGACAACCTCTTCATGGCGGGCCGGAATATCAGCGTGACGCATGTGGCGTTGGGTACGGTGCGTGTCATGCGGACGACGGGTATGATGGGTGAAGTCGTAGGTATGGCGGCTTCGCTGTGCCGGGAGCATGGGGTCCTGCCGCGTGATATTTACCGTTACCACCTCGACGAATTGAAGGCGCTGATGACGGAGGGTACGGGTCGCCGGGAACTTCCGAATAATCAGACCTACAACATGGGGAAAACGCTTGCGGAACCTCCCCGTATCGACCTGCCGCCCGGAAGGGTGCTGAAACATTGATAACGAAACAGGCTGTGCTATTGCACAGCCTGTTTCGTTTCGTGGGGCGGATCAGAGCGTGTTCAGCGTCGCCCGGGCATTGCGGAGGGTTTGTTCCCAACCGTCGAAGGCGACGGACGAGCGGAACGGCTCCAGCAGGTTATGGAGGGTTTGCAGTTTCGCTTCGTCACCGCTGGATTCCGTTTTCAGCAACCGGATTTTCTCCCAGTCCTGGATACCTTCGACGAGACGTTCGAAACGGATCGACGAGCGGCCTTCGGGGTAGACGAGGTAGGTATCCCCGGCGGCCCAGGTGCGGAACCGCGAGTCGCGGATCGGGTCCTCGACCCACGAGTTGTAGGCCCAGCGCAGGAATCCGTCGTAATCTTCGGCTGCGGCGTACCAGCTCAGGTAGGTCGCCTCGGCCGGGGCCGATGACGTATAGGTATTGGGGAATCCCGACGAGCAGCAGACGTAGAACGTGGTCGTGAGGCCTTCGCTGCGGCGTTGGGCGATGTCGGCCTGTTCGATCGGGCCGAAGATGCTGGCGCACATGTCCTTGATATAGGGATACTGCTTGAAGATCTTGTGGTTGTCGGCCAGCGCGATGCCCAGTTCAGGGGCGACCTCTTTGAGCAGGGCGGTCGCTTCGGCCATTACTTCGGGGGAGCGTTCGTCCATGGCGATGTTGGTGATGCCGAGCCATCCTTTCCGGCGGAGGTGATCGGCGAAGGCGGGCAGGAACGGGCTCCACATCTCGCGGAAAGCAGGCGTGCCCGGATCGGCCTTGACATCGACGAATTCGCCCGTTACGGCGTCCTTGTAGTGGAGCATGTTGTTCCACGGCAGCATCGAGTAGCAGTTGATATACTTGCCGATACCCAGTTCGAGCATAAACTCTACCCAGCGGTCGAAAACCGTGAAGTCGTACTCCCACGTGCCGTCCGCAAGACGTGTCCAGACGATCATATCGGCATAGGCGTCATAGCACTGGTTGTTCCAAGGTTCCTTGTTGAGCGTCGCTGTGATGACCTTCTGCCCGGCGTCGGCGAGTTGTTGCATCGTCGGCCGCATCCGTTCGAAATGTTCGTCGCTCCAGACGGGAACCCCTTCGACGCGCGCCACGGCAGCCGGATGCTGCCACAGGTCGAGGTGGTAGGCCCACTCGGAGGGAGCGGGCAGGGTGCGTTCCGTAACGTTCAGGTGCAGGGTCAGTGTTTCGTCGACGCCTTTGCCCTTCACGTCGATCTGGGAGGTATAGTGTCCGGGGGCGGCATCGCGCGGGATGTCGACCGTAATCCAGAGGGGACGGGTCGACCGGGCGGGCATGTCGAATGAAGCGGCCTCGTCGAGCAGGTCCGCTTCGAGGTGCGCCGGATTGTTTGCCGGCCGGGCGCCGCACGCCTGATCGGGCAGGAAACGGTCGCTGACGACGTATTTCACGAAGCGCACACGGGTGATGCCGGCGAGTTTAGCGCCGTCGGCCGCACGAAAATCACTTGCTGTGCAGGTCAAACCGTCGACAGCCGCGGGAGCGGAGACGACCGCCTGGGCCGAGACTTTCTCGCCGCGCCAGCCTGTGAGGGTCGCTTCGTTCGTAATGGCGTCTTCGTAGGGCGTCGTGCGGGGATAGCGGAGGTCTGTCGAGCCGAACGAGACGACGGGAGTTTCGATCCCGGTCCACGCTTCGGGATTCTCACCCTGCGGATCGGCCGGTTCCGTCCAGTCGAAATGCGAGACGGCCGTCTGCGACGGGGTCCCGGTGCAGGAGAGCAATGCCAGCAGGGGCAGAGCAAGCAGGTGTGTTTTCATAAGATAAGAACGGTTTATTGGGGGTTCGCTTTCCGATTCGTTTTTCCGGATACGGTCAGAGAGCTTCCAGTACCCGGTCGAGCCCTATGCCGTGCGAGCCTTTGATCAGCACGAGGGCATTCTCCACGGGGGAGACCTTCAGCAGCGAAAGCAGGTCGTCGCGTGTGGGGCAGAGCGTGACGTTGGCCGGCTTTTCCGCGAGGTTGTCGTAGGCTTTGGCAAATTCGGAGCCGACGAGCAGCAGTTCCGCCGCGGGACTTTGCGCCGCCAGCGAGATGATCGCGGCGTGTTCGTGTTCGGACCACTCGCCCAGTTCGAGCATGTCGCCCAGGATCAGCACCCGGCGACAGCGTTCTCCGAGCGGTTCGGCCAAAAAATTCCCGACCGAAGCCCGCATGCTCGACGGATTGGCGTTGTAACAGTCGGCAACGAGCGTGTTGCGGGCCGTTTCGACCCGCTGCGAGCGGTTGTTGTCGGGGACATAGCCGGCAATGGCGTGGCGGATGCGTTCGTCGGGAACGTCGAAATAGCGTCCTATGGCGACGGCCGCCGCGATGTTGAACCGGTTGTAGCTGCCGTCCAGGTGGTTCTCGACGCCGTCGGCCAGCGATACGGAGTAATATTCGGTAGCCAGCGAGTCGCGCTCGGAGGCCATGCTCGTCAGGATTTCGTCGTCGGCCGGAACGAAGGCGTGGCCTCCGTTTGCCGCGAGGAAGTCGAACAACTCGCCTTTGCCGCGGCGCACGCCCTCGGGTCCCCCGAAGCCCAGCAGGTGGGCCATGCCGATGTTGGTCAGGGTCCCGTAGTTCGGTTCGGCGATCGACGCCAGCAGGGCCAGTTCGCCGCAGGCGCTCGCGCCCATCTCCACCACGCCGAACTCCGTGTCGCGGGTCATCGAGAGCAGCGTCAGCGGAACGCCGATGTGGTTGTTGAGGTTGCCGTGGGTGGCGTAGACTTCGAACCGCTCGGCCAGCACGCGGCTGACGAGTTCCTTCGTGGTGGTTTTGCCGTTGCTGCCCGAGATGGCGAGGATCGGAATCCCGAGTGCCCGGCGGTGTTCGCGGGCGAGGTCCTGCAAGGCTTTCAGCGTGTCGTCGACGAGCAGGATGCGCTGGTGTTCATCGGAAGCCGCGACCTCCGGACTGTCGGAGACGGCATATGCCGCGCCTTTTTCCAACGCTTCCAGAACGAAGCGGTTGCCGTCGAACGTGGCGCCCCGCAGGGCGAAAAAGATCGAATCCGGTTCGATCCGGCGCGTGTCGGTCGAGATACGGGGGTATTTGCTGAAAAGGTCGTATAGTTCGGACATGGAAGGTTTTGTTAAAAGTCCCCCTGCGGAAGGGGGATTCGGAAGGATTGTCGTATAGAGTCCAAACACATCTGATTCATTGAATCAGATGTGTTTGTCTCCGTTGTGGAACTTGACTTCGTCGATGAATTTTTTGATGTTCTGCTCTTCGGAGCGGGGACAGATCAGCAGCACGTCGTCCGTGTCGACGACGATATACTCCTTCAGGCCGCTGATCACGGCGATCTTGTCCTTCGGGAGCGAAACGATCGAACTGCGTGTTTCGTAGAGGTAGCAGCCGTTTTCGGGAATGGCATTGGCGTAACGGTCCTTGCGTGAGTGCTGGTAGACCGATCCCCACGTTCCTACGTCGCTCCAGCCGAACTCGCCGCAGCGGACATAGACGTTGTCGGCCTTCTCCATGATGCCGTAGTCGATCGAGATGGCGCGGCACTCCGAGAAGGCGATCTCCACGACGTTGCGTTCGGCGTCGGTCCCGATGGCGCGCATCACGCCGCTGAACAGTGCGTGGTGTTCGGGGAGATACTTTTCGAAGGCTTCGACGATCGAGCGCACCTTCCAGATGAAGATGCCCGAGTTCCAATAGAACTCCCCGGATTGCAGGAAAACCTGGGCCAGTTCGAGGTCGGGCTTTTCGGTGAAGCATTTGACCTTGCTGATCGGGTTGTTGTCCGAGACCTGGATATAGCCGTAGCCCGTGTCGGGACGCGTGGGCTTGATGCCCACGGTCATCAGCGCATCGTGTTCCGATGCGAAGGCGAGGCATTCGGCGATGATCTCCCGGAAGTCGTCCTCGTTGAGGATCAGGTGGTCGGCCGGGGTGACGATCATTTCGGCGTCGGGGTTCTGCTTCATCAGTGTATAGGCCGCATAGGCGACGCACGGGGCCGTGTTGCGCCCTACCGGTTCGCAGAGTATCTGTTTTTCGCCGATTTCCGGAATGTGTTCCAGTACCAGGCCTTTGTATTTGTCGTTGGTCACCACGAGGAAATTCTCCGCCGGAACCATCTTTGCAAAGCGTTCGTAGGTGTGGCGGATAAAGGATTTGCCTGTTCCGAGGATGTCGAGAAACTGCTTGGGCATCGACTGCCGGCTTTTGGGCCAGAAGCGTGATCCGATGCCGCCCGCCATGATGACACAATATTTATTGTTAGCCATGAGTTATTATATAGAGTTAACTTTGACAAATATAATAAATTAAATGGCAAGAATGACAGAAAATCACTCTTTTTACCCGTTTTTACCCGAAAGTTAAAGTTCGTGTAGCTTGTTTCCGGGGTGTAAATCAATGGATGCTGAACCCTCCGTCGACCAACAATGCATGACCGTCGATGAAGCTCGCCTGCGGACTGCTCAGCCACAGCACGGCGTTAGCTATCTCTTCGGGACTACCCAGGCGTCCGGCCGGAATGTCGCGGACCAGTTCCTTTTCAAGCAGGGGATTCCGGCGCATCAGTTCTTCGGCCATCGGAGTACGGATAACGCCCGGACATATGGCATTGATACGGATATTTCGGGATGCATAATCGAGGGCGGCAGTGCGCGTTAACCCGATGACGGCGTGTTTGCAGGCGATGTAGGCGGCTTGTCCGGGAAAACCGGTCACGCCGCCCTGCGAAGAGGTGTTAACTATGGTTCCTCCGCCTTGTCTTAACATCTGGCGTATTTCATAACGCATGCAGTTCCATACGCCTTTCAGGTCCACGGCGACCGTGCGGTCGAACTCGTCGTCGGTGATTTCGGCCATCGGCCGCTGCGGAGTTTGTATCCCGGCATTGTTGAGGGCTGCATCCAGCCTTCCGAGGGTGGCTGCGACCCAATCCACCGTCTCTTCGACAGCCCGGGTGTCCGAAACGTCGCAACGGCGGGACAGGGCCTTGTATCCTGCGGAGACCAGTTCTCGGGCCTGTTCTTTGGGATCGTCGATGTCGGTCAGTACGGTGATGTATCCGGCCTTTGCAAATGCTTGGGCGCAGGCCAGTCCGATTCCCGTTGCGGAACCGGTTACCAAAGCTACTTTTTCGGAATTTGTTGTCATGTCGGTTTTATTTTATTAAGTGATCGTTTTTGATGGATACAAAGGTAGTCGGTTGTCATTGAGGATGGGTTACCCCGGTTCCGGATATCCGTACCAGAATTACGGATTTTTTCCGTAGGATGCAAGTTCGTTGCTGCTGTCGCCTTCGGTTGTCCTCATAACGGTTTGGTGTCCGGTTCGTTTGGCTCTATTTCTTCTGTTTTATTCGTTTATTCCGGAGATTTTTTCTAACTTTGCCCCCTATTGGAAAATTAATTTTCGCCCTGGGAATGAAAATCAAATTATTCACGATACCCAATCTGCTGACTCTTTCGAACCTGCTCTGCGGTTCGGTCGCAGTGGTTTCGGCGCTGGTTTGGGGCGACCTGAAGCTGGCCTTCGGCCTGATGGTTCTGGCCGCCGTGTTCGACTTTTTCGACGGCTTCGTGGCGCGCCTGCTCAACCAGAGTTCGCCTATCGGGTTGCAGCTCGATTCGCTGGCCGACGATATTTCGTTCGGACTGGCTCCCGCGGCGATCATGTATTCGCTTTATCAGCGGATGCCGGGCGTCTGGCTGCCGGAGGGGTATCCGGGGCTGATCGTTTTTGTTTTTACGGCCTGCGCCGCGCTGCGGCTGGCGAAGTTCAATATCGACGATACGCAGCGCACGGAATTCTGCGGATTGCCCAGCCCGGCGGCGGCGATGCTCTGCGGTTCGCTGGGGCTATTGTTCGAAACCAATGGGTTGGAACTTCCGCGTGAGGCGATTCTGGCCATTGCGGTGGTCGTGGGGCTGCTGATGATTTCGAACGTGAGGATGTTTGCCCTCAAGTTCCACGGCTTCGGTTGGAAAGGAAACGAACTGCGTTACGGATTTATTGTCGCAGCCGTCGTGATGGCTGTCCTCCTGCGCGGTTACGCCGTGCCGGCGGTCATCGTGCTGTATATTCTCGTTTCGCTCGTGCGGGGGCTTGCCTGCCGGACAAAAGGCAGTGGGAAAGCCGAATAGTTGTATATTTAAATTTTTTAATTATATTTGCCGCGGATTTCCGCTCTTTGGCTGACATGTCGAGATTATCGAACCGCATATTGCTGACGCTCCTGTTCGGTCTGTTTTTTGCAGTACCTCAGGGGGTGCGTTCCCAGGGCTTCGATGCGAAGACCCTCCAGCGTGCCCAGCGCAACGGCCAGACGGGCAATCTCTACGGTAACAACCCCTACGAAACCCCGGAAGGCGAGGAGGGGGAGAATCAGCAGCCGCAGGATACCACCAAAAAGGAGCGTAAAATCCGCAAGCCGCTCGAATCTTATTTTTTCAGCGATTCGATCCGCGCGCTGAACAACTTCAAATGGCACGTGAGCCGCGATTTCAACCGCGTCGAGATCGGGCCGCTGGACACCACGCTGACCGATTACCGGATCGACTATCCGTTCTACCGGGAAGACGTGGGCGACATCGCCCAGGGCGCTTTGGGCCAAACGTCGCTGCCGCTGAACTATTTCCGGCGTCCGCAGTTCTTTGACTTCAGTTTTGCGAGTCCCTATTATGCGTATACCTACGATATGGAAAACGTACCCTTCTACAATACGAAGAAGCCGATAATCCGCATGAACTACGCAGAGTCGGGGCAGAAGCGTTTCCGCGAGGAGAATTTCGGGATCATGCATGCGCAGAACATCTCCCCGACGACGGGTTTCAACGTCGATTACAAGTCGCGGGGTACGCGCGGCCAGTATGTCTGGTCGCGAACCAAGAACCACAACCTCGCCGTGGCGGTCAGTCACACGGGCAAGCGCTATTCGGTCCATGCGGGGTACTACAACAACCATATCGAGCAGCAGGAAAACGGTGGCGTGGTCGGTGAATGGGCCATTGCGGACACGACGTTCGAAATGCCTTCGGGCGTGCCGATGCGTCTGGCTGACGCCGAGGCTACGAACCTTTACCGCAACAACGCCTTCTTCGTCACGCAGTCTTACGGTATCCCGTTGCAGCGGCTTACGGAGAGCGATTTTTCGATGGCGAACCTTTCTGCGGTGTACGTCGGCCATTCGTTCGAGTACAGTTCGTGGAGCAAAATTTACACCGACAAGAACGCACCCTATACGAACGAACGCGACCACCGGGACGAAAACGGCGACTTCGTCTCTGCGGAGGGCAATTACTACGAGAACTGGTACATCAATCCGCTGGAGACGCGCGACTCGATCTACGAGCGTAATATCTCGAACCGGTTCTTCGTCCAGGCGCAGCCCTGGGACCGGAACGGGATCGTGGGAACACTCGACGCCGGCGTCGGGATCGACATGCATACCTATTCGCAATTCGAACTGAAAGATTTCCTGACGGGAAAGTATACGAAGGTCAACAAAACGAGTTACTTCTTTTACGGCTCCGTCAGCGGAAAGATAAAGAAATATGTCGACTGGGACGGAAATCTCAAATTCTACCCGTCGGGATACAGAGGCGGAGACCTTTCGATCGGTGCGCACCTCGCGCTGAAAGGATCGCTCCGCGGACACCCCCTGATTCTCGAAGGCCGGTTCTCGATGGACCGCCGTTCGCCGAACTACTGGCAGGAGAATCTATTCTCGAACCATTATATATGGAACACTCCTTTAAGTAAGGAGAATGAAACTCGGTTCGAGGTCAAGTTTTCGGTTCCCGATTTCGCATTCGAAGCGGGGGCGTGGCAGGGAGTCATCTCCGACAAGATTTACTACGCGTCGGACAGTAACGTCGCCCAGCACAGCGGAAACGTAAGCCTCACGAGTGTGTATGCTCGCAAAGATTTCCGCTTAGGCGGACTTCATTTGGACAACAGGGTATTGTTGCAGTGGAGTACGGATCAAGATGTTGTACCCGTTCCGCTTTTGAGCGCATTCCTTTCGTATTACTACGAATTTTGGGTCGTGCGCGATGTGCTGCGCTTGCAGATCGGTCTGGACGGACGCTATAATACCAGGTATTATGCGCCCAGTTACAATCCGGCTCTGTCGGTGTATTACAACCAACGGGAGGTCGAAGTGGGGAATTATCCCTACATGGACGCTTTCGTTATGGGAAAGTGGAAGAGAATGCGGATATTCTTGAAATATCAGCATGTGAATAAAGGACTGTTCGGTAACGGAGAATATTTCTCGGCGGCTCGTTATCCGCTGAATCCGGGCATGTTCAAAATCGGTATCTCGTGGGGATTCTATGATTGACGTGCTGTTCTGCGCGGTGTAAGCTGCCCGCAAAACAACCTTTTATGTTAAAAAAGACCGTATTAACGTTTGCGTTCTTAACCATTCTTACGACATTTTACGGCTTCAACGCCAAGTTCAGCGCACCCGCGACGGACGACGCACTGAACGACCTGGCCGGAATGCACTACTCGCTGCTCCCCGAGGGCAGTTACGTCATTTCTGCCTACGACAACCTGATTCGCAACATCAGCGAAGAAGAGGGCCACGACTGGCGCCTGATGAGTGCCATCGCTTACCACGAATCGCGCTTCACGCCCGATATCACCTCGCGCAGCGGGGCCCGCGGCCTGATGCAGATCATGCCTTCGGTGGCGCGCCAGTTCGATGTTTCCACGGCGAAGATCTCCGATCCGGAGACCAATGTCCGGCTGGCCAACAAGCTGATGTCGAAGATTATGTCGTCGCTTAGGTTTCCGGAAGGAACTCCCGAGAAGGACCGCATGAGCATTATCCTGGCCTCGTATAACAGCGGTATAGGCCATGTGAACGATGCCCGCCGCCTGGCCCGCCTGAACGGCGAAAACCCCAACTCGTGGGAGGTGGTGGCCCGTTACCTCAGTCTGAAGGCCGAGCCGGAATTCTACGAGAACGAAGTGGTCAGGTGCGGACGATTCACCGGCAGCCGGCAGACGCTGGCTTACGTGGACGACGTGATAGGACGCTACGACAAGTACTGCCGCATTACCGGGAGGTAACGCCGGGCAGGATAATTAAAGCAGGACCCCGAAAGGTCCTGCTTTTTTGTGTCCGTGTCCCGCGCAGTGTGAGTGCTGCGGAATGTCCTGCGGCGTGGAACCGGCTCGAAAACCGCACTTTAGAAGATACTGACAATTCGAATTTTGCGGTTTCCCGAATTATCGCTATATTTGGATGATTCGGAGTATTCCGGCGTATTTTAAGAAAACAGTGGAAAACCATTCGGCGCATTTTCAACAGCTATTCCGCGATCACTATGAACCTTTGTGTGCACGGGCTTTTCAGATGGTCCATGACCGCAAGGCGTCGGAAGACATCGTACAGGATGTTTTTCTCGCCTTGTGGGAACGGCGGGAGGAGGTGGACTTCGACCGGCCGCTGCTGCCGCTGCTGTTCGTCGCCGTGAAAAACCGCGCCATCGATTTGCTGCGCTCTAAAAAGTGGCGGGGCGGGGAGTCCGGACAGGACGAACTGGATGTTTGCATCCGTACACTTGTCGCCGACCATATCGAGGAGGAGTTCCAGTTGTCGCAGTTGAGCGAGGAGATCGATTTCTGCATTTCCGAACTTTCCGAACAGTGCCGCCGGGTATTTTTGCTGAGCCGCACGACAGGCCTGAAAAACCGGGAGATCGCCGAGCAGCTCAACATCAGCGTCAAGACCGTCGAAAAGCATATCGGGGCGGCGCTTTCCAAACTCCGGCTCCGGCTCAGCCGCAGCGGATTTTTGCGGCTTTTCCTCTGAAAAACAGAAAATGCCCTGTACCCGAAGGTGCAGGGCATTGCTTTCTCCCTTTTGGTTAGCGGAGCGGGAATTCGTGCGTATGTGCGACGCGTCCGCCGGGACCGACGATCCGGACCGCAATCCGGTCGGCCGTCATGTCGCATTGTACGTAGCTCTGGTTGTCGTTGACTACGACCGGGAAACGGATGTCGCTGTCCGCCGGGTGGAAGCCGTACCGGTGCGTGTGGCCTGAGAACATGACATCGATGCCGGCCTCGTTGAGGATCGGCAGGAACAATTCCCTGAGGTGGTTGTTGCCGTGCCACGTCCCGCCGTCGAGCGGGATGTGCAGGAAGACGACGCGCGCCGAGGCGTTGCGGAAGGTCTCGGAGGCCACCGCCTCGCGGAGCCATTCGCACTCTTCGCGGCGATAGGCGTCGTAGTCGGCAAGCCCTCCGTATTCGATGTCCGTGTCGGGTTTGTCTTCGCCGCAGTCGAGCAGCAGAAAACAGACCGATCCGACCTTGCAGAGTTGGTAGTAGCGGCCGTCGCGCGTCGGGAAATAGTCGTGCAGGCGGTCGGCGAAGACGCCGCGCGTCTCGTGGTTGCCGCGGTTGTAGAGTGTCGGGGTCTCCGAGGCGTAAAGGCTTACCGATGCGTCGATGAAATCCCGGAACAACTGCTCCTCACTTTCAATACTGTTTGCCATGTCGCCGTTGAACATTACGAAGGCGTGTTTGCCGAAATCGACCTCCCGGCACAGTTGGGTCATGTCATCGGCGCGTCCGTGGATGTCGTTCAGGATGATGAACGAGAGGTCGGTTCCCGTTGCCGGGAATGTCCGGAACCGGAACGGAGCGCGTTTGTAAACATTGCTGGCGACGGTCCTGCCGTAGAGGATGTTGTCTCCGTGTTTCCATTCGAGGACCTCCTGTGAGAAGATGCGGTAGCAGTATTTCGTTCCGGGACACAGGCCTTTCAGCCGCACGGTGTGCAGGGTCTTGTTCGCCTGCTTGCGGCCTGCGACGGTCTCGTAATGGCGGGTGTGTTCGGCGGCGTAGAAACTGCGTCCGTCGTCCTCGGCCACCTCGACCCACGACAATGCGGGTTTGTCGGTAGTCCACAGGACGGTTACGCCGTCCGCGGTCATGTCGCACAGCCACGGGCCGTGGGTGATCTTGAAATCCTGGGCCGGCAGCGTCAGCGCCGCTGCCAGCCCGAGGAGTGTGAACAGTAGTTTTTTCATCGTCCGGGTGTTTTATTCCTGGGTCTCGGGGAGGTCCTCTTCGGTCTGGAACCGGATGTCGGCCACGACGGGGCGGTGGTCCGAGGCGTCGACGCCTCCGACCTGCTGGTCGCCGCGCGGAACCACGGTGCAGTTCTGCACGCCGAAGTGTTCGATCGGGGCATACAGGATGTAGTCGATCTTGCGGGTGGGGTTGTCCGAAGGGAAGGTGTACTGGTCAATCGTTCCGACGTTGGTCAGGAACGCGGTCATCGTGGCGATGACGTTCGAACTGGGAATGGCGTTGAGGTCGCCCGCGAGGATGAGGTCCCCGCCCAGTTCCGTGTCGCGGATACGGCGGATTTCATTGGCCTGCACCAGGCGGCTCGCATCGCTCGAAAGATGGTCGAGATGCGTCGAGGCGACGTAGAGGTCCTTGCCGTCGATTTCGACGCGGATGACGCACAGCGAACGGTCCTCGCCCGGTTGCGAAGCGGCGCAGGGGAGCCGGTAGCTGCGGGTTTCGAGGATCGGGTGTTTCGACAGCACGGCGTCGCCGTATTCGCCCCCGTCGCGGTCGATGGCCTTCGAGAAGTGCCACTCCATGCCGAGTTTGGCCGCCAGGTCGCGGGCCTGGTGTACGTCTTTTCCCGTGCGGTTGGTGAAGACATCCACTTCGTTGAGGGTCACGAAGTCGGGATTCTGCCGGCGGATTACCTCGGCCAGTGCGTCCAGGTCGGCCGCATCGGCGGGGCTCGTGGCGCGTGCGCCGTAGATGTTGTAGGTCATTATGCGGATGATCCTGCCTTTGGGCTCAATGACGGCCTTGTCTCCGTGCTCGTCGTTGTAATTGTCGTCGTTGGTGCATGAAACGGCAATCAGGAGCAGCGCCCACAGACATATAGTCTTTTTCATAGTCTCTCGTTTTGTTTTAAAATTTCGTTAGTCGGATCAGAAAGCCCATACTTCGGCGATGCAGGTCTGGTAGAGGTCGGCCTGCGTGGCGGTGACGAAGATGCGGAAATAGCGTCCCGTCGCCTTGTGGTCGAGGTATACCGTGTTCTCGATCCGGTTTTCGACGGTAAAGGTCCCCGCATGGGTCCAGTTCAGGTTATCGTCGCTCACGTCGATGTTGAAGATGCGCGGGTTGCCGCTGCTCTTGGGAACGTCGGAACCCTCTTTCTCGGCCCGTCCGCGGATCGTGAGCCCGTGCAGTTCCTTGGGTGCGCCCATGTCGACAGCGACCCAGTGCGGCGGGCCGGGCTTGGCGTTGCGCCACTGCGTGCCCCAATAGGTGTTGTTTTCACCGTCGATGATCGAAACGGCCAATCCGCGGTTGGGGTAGGTCGATGTCGCCTCGGCCTCCTGCGTCGAGAAACCGGCGATCGACCAGCCGGTCCTGTCGTATCTCGGGAACGGGTTTTCGGTGTAGTAGCCGTTGATGCGCAGGTAAGCCGTCTGCAACGCTTCGTTGATGGTCAGGTCGGGCGTTACGCTCTCGATCCGGACAGGCATCAGGAAGACGCCCACGCCGTCGAACGCCTTGCTGTTGATGGCGATCCGGATGGGCGAGGAGATGTATTTCCCGTTGGGAATCACGGTTTCGAGGTTCTCGATCGTGTAGCTTCCGTCGAGCATCATCGGGTAGGCGCTCTGGTTCTTTTGATTGTAGGTCTCCACCAGTTCGGGTGCGACGCGGAATTTGACCGTCACGTCGCATCCCGGGTTGCGGATACCGCTCAGGTTGGCGTAGACCATGAATGAGGTGTCGCGTTCGAGCGGGAACGAGAGGGTGTTCTTGGAGGTGTCGTCGGCGGCGTTGACCGTGTAGATACGCGTATAGTTCTCGGGATTGTCTACGTTCAGGTCGTCCTGAATCGGGTTTTCGCAGGCTGCGAAGAGCGTTCCGCAGCAGAGGACAGCCAGGTATTTCGTAAGTTTCATAGTCGTTATTCGTTTTTTACGGTTACCATCCGGGATTCTGTACGATCTGCGGATCGCGGTTGATTTCGGATTGGGGAATGGGGAAAAGGTAGAACTCGGGCCGGAACACGCGAGTCTCGAACACGGTTTTCTCGTAGAACGCATCGTCGGTGAAGCTGTTGCCCGCGTCGACGTTCATGCCGTAGAAGGGGCCTGAGTCGGTCTGGTCGGCGATCAGCCAGCGGCGGGTGTCGAAATAGCGCAGTTGCTCGAAGCAGAGTTCGATGCGGCGTTCGAGGCGAATCTGTTCGCGCATCTGGCCTTGGCTGAGGTCGCTTTGGACGGGACCCAGACCGCCGCGCTCGCGGATTTTGTTCAGGTAGGTCTCGATGTCCGCATTTCCGGGGTCGTATTCGTTGAGTGCTTCGACGTAGTTGAGCAGTATCTCGGCGTAGCGCATGATGACGAAGGGACGCTTGATGTAGTTGTCGTTCTTGGGATTGGACGAGGGCGAAACGTTTTTGATGGCGATGTAGCCCGAACGCGGAAAGTCCCACGTGCCTTTTTTACCCGATCCTCCGGTGTAGTAGAGCTGGATGCGGGTTTTCTGGTCGCCGATCCAGTAGGCGCCGTTGAAGCAGATGTTGACGTAGAAACGCGGTTCGCGGTTGACGAACATGTTGCGCGTGCCGGCGGGGGCGAATACCCAGCCCGACTTGTCGTCCTTGTAGTTCGCCGTTGAATAACCGCTCTCCTTGTCCGGGGTAATGGCCGTGCCGTCTTTCATGCGGAAGGCATCGACCAGTTGCTGGGTCGCACCCATGCTTTCATAGCCGCTGAACTGCCGGGGTGAAGCCGAACGTTCCCAGTGCTTGAGGGAGTTGCTGATGCGGACCATCATCACCTCGCTGTTCCAGTTCTCCAGGAAGACGTTGCGGCACGACAGGTAAGGGTCGATCGTTCCGTCGGTGTGGTACTCCTTGTAGAGGTCGAAAATTCCCAGGTCGATGATATCTTTTGCAGCTTGGGCTGCCTTGTTCCACTTTTCGGGGTCTTTCCGGGTCGGAAAGAGGTGTTTTCCGTCCGTGTTGACCACATTGGCGTAGGCCGGGTTGCCGTTGAACTGGTCGCTGGCGGCCAGCAGCAGTACGCGGCTCTTGAGACCCATGCACATGGCCAGTGTCGCACGGCCGTAGTCCTTGTCGGCTTGCACGGTGAAGTGCAGCGGCAGGCGGTTGTTGTCGATCATGTCGTCCAGTTCGCCGACGATGTAATCCACGCACTCGTCGTAGGAACTGCGCGGCAGGTTCATCTTCACGTCGTCGCGGTCGAGGTCGCCCGGCAGTACTTCGTCGCCCAGCAGTACGTAGGGGCCGTACTGGCGCAGCAGGCAGTAGTAGAACCAGGCGCGCAGGAAGCGGGCTTCGTTCTTGTATTGTTCGACGACGATAGGGCCGCGCGTAGGATCGCTGAGCATCTCCTGGTTCGAGCCGATGTGCTGGATGAAATAGGTCGCCGAGCGGATGCCCCGGTAGTAGTGCGACCAGTACTCGTAGTAGTTCGACGATGCGCTCCAGTTGCCGAGGTTCATCTTGAAGGAGTTGTAATCCTCGCGGTCGTAGGTAACGTCCAGATCGTCCGAACACGGGTCCCAGGGCACGCCGTTGGTGCGGTGCGATTCGTCGCGGATGTAGCTGTAAACGGTAGCCAGGTATTTCTCGGAGTAGGAGGTGCGTTGGAATACCTGCTCGATGGTGATCCGGTCGTCGGGAACCTGGTCGAAGAAGTCGTCGTTACAGGCGGTCAGGATGCCGAGGGCGGCCAGTAAAGTGAGTATTGTTTTAAGTTTCATAGCTTGTCGGGGATTTTAGAAGTTGAAGTTGATACCCAGGCTGACGGAACCGATGTTGGGGTATTTTGCGCCGCGGCCGTCGCCCAGTTCCACGTCCCATAGTTTGAACTTGCTGAACGTAAGAAGGTTGACGCCCTGGATGAAAATGCGCGCATTGTTGATGTGGATGCGTTTCATCCAGCGGTCGGGGAGCGTATAGGAGAGTTCGATGTTTTTCAGACGCAGGTAGCTGGTATTTTTGAGCCACCACGTGCTGGCCTCGTAGTTCATGTTCATGTTGCCGATCGAGAGACGCGGATAGAAGACATCCTGGCGGGGATCGGCTTCGGTCCAACGGTCGGTGATGTTGCTCAGCAGGTTGCCGCGGCTCGATCCCTGTGCGAAAGGCAGTACGCCTTCGCCGCTGAGTATCGCATCGACGTGTGCGGCGCCCTGGAACATGGCCGACAGCGAGAGGCCCTTCCAGCCTACGGAGAATCCGAAGCCGTAGATGATCTCGGGAACGCTTCCCCAGCCGATGGGCACTTTGTCGTATTCGTCGATCTTGCCGTCGCCGTTGATGTCCTTGTAGCGGATGTCGCCCGGGCGCGTGTCGCCGACCTGTACGGGTGCTGCGGCGATCTCCTCCGGACTTTCGAAGAGTCCCAGTGCGATGAGCCCGAACCGTTGGTCGACCTTATTGCCGATGGTTTTCTGCCAGGGATAAGCCACGGTGCTGTCGTCTTCGAGGACCTTGTTCCGGTTGAACGAGTAGTTGCCCATGATGCTCAGCGACCAGTCCCGCCACGAATTGGCATAGCTGACCGACAGTTCGATACCCTTGTTCTCGACCTTGCCGATGTTGCCGTAGGGGTTGTTGATCATGCCGAAATAGGACGGGATGCTCGTGCGGCGCAGGTAGATGCCCTTGCGCGACTCCTTGAAGGCGTCGAATTGCAGGTTGAACTTGTTGTTCAGCAGGCGCATGTCCAGTCCGAGGTTGGTCTTGTCGGCGATCTCCCACGTCACGTCTACGGCGTATTCGTCGATGGCCGTAGTCCCATAGGTCTGGTCCATGTTCTTGCCGAACTGGTAGCTCGTGTCGTTGTTGTCCTTGACGGTGGCCAGGTAGGCGAAGCGGCGTCCGCTGATCTGGCTGTTGCCGACACGGCCCCATGTGCCGCGCAGTTTGAGGTACTGGACCACCTCCGTGGCTCCTTTGAAGAAGGGTTCGTTGCTGATTACCCAACCCAGTCCGACCGACGGGAAGAATCCGTAACGGTTTTTCGGGGCGAAGTTCTCCGAACCGTTGTATCCGAAGTTGAACTCCCCGAAATAGCGGTCGTCGAACGAGTAGGTGAAACGTCCTGCGAGGCCGCGGAAACGGTAGGGCAGCGCCTCTTCGACGTTCGAGGCTTTGGTGTTGATCTCGTCGCTCTGGTTGAAGAGCATCATGCCCGATACGGTGTGGCGGCCGAAGGTGTTGCGGTAGTTGATAGCGGCCTCCAGGTAAATGGCGCGGTTACCCTTTGCGCTGAGGTTGTAGGCCAGGTTTTCGGTTCCTTGGCGGGTCTGTTCGTAGAGCAGGTTGCCGTTGGCGTCGCGCCCCGTGGCGTGGAAGGTGTTCGGAGTTTTGGTGAAACGGTTGCTCGTGTAGTTGTAGGTGTCGAACGAGAACATGCCCGAAACCGAAAGCCCTTTGTAAAGCTGCTGCGTGACGCGCAGGTTCGAGTAGACCTGGCTGCGCCACTGGTTGGCATAGCCCGTTGCTCCGAGCTGCGCCACGGGATTGAGGTTGCCGCCCGAAAAGGCGCCGAGTTTGCCGTCGGGATAGAGCGGTGCGATGTAGGTCGGCGGCGTGAAGTAGGCCGATTCGAAAATGCTCGCCTGCGAAGATGCCGGGTAGTTGGCGTTGGCCAGGTAGCCCTGGATGCCCAGTTTGATCTCGGTGGTGCGGAACGGATTGAGCGTGAGGTTCGAGGTGACGTTGTAACGGCGGTAGAACGTGTTCGAATTGTAATCGGCCAGTTTCGTGTCCTTGTACATGCCGTTTTCGTCGTAGTAGGCCAGGCCGATGTAGTAGACGGCTTTGTCCGAACCGCCCTGCACGTTGACGTTGGCCGAGCGGTTGTGGCTGAAGTCACGCAGAATCTGTTTCATCCAGTCTACGTCGGGATAGAGGTAAGGGTCCTCTCCGCGGCGGGTCTTGTCGATGATGTCCTGGCTGTAAAGCCTGCCGCCGCCGCGGGTGAGCGAGGCTTCGTTCGACATCTCCATGTAGGTCGCGCCGTCGGCGAAATCGGTGATCTTGGTCGGCTTGGTGAGGCCTTCGGTATAGCGTACGCTGAATTTGGGGCGTCCTTTCAGACCGTTTTTTGTGTTGATGATAATGACGCCGTTGGCGCCGCGAACGCCGTAAACGGCCGTTGCCGATGCATCCTTGAGGATCGAGAAACTCTCGATGTCTTCGGGGTCGACGTTGGCGAACGAACGGGGAACGCCGTCGACGAGCGTCAGCGGGGCGCTCATGCTGGCCGTCAGCGTCGAGATGCCGCGGATGTAGATATTCGCGTCGTCGAAGCCCGGTTCACTGGTCCGCTGCACCGAGACCAGGCCCGATACGCGGCCTGCGAGGCCCTGCGTGAGGTTGGCGACGGGAACTTTCAGTTCCTTGGTCGCTATGGTCTGCTGCGAACCGATGACGCTGATCTTTTTCTGTACGCCGTAACCCACTACCTCCACGGCGTCGAGGATGGCGTCGTTCTGCTGCATCACTACGTCGACGATTTCCTGCCCTGCGACCGAAACGTCCTGCGGTTTATAGCCCACATAGCTGAATTCCAGCACTTCGTCGGGATAAACGTCGAGCAGGTATTTACCGTTGATGTCGGTGGCCGTACCGATGCTCGGGCGGGCTTTGACGCGGATCGTGACGCCGATGAGCGGATCGTTGTTCTGGTCCTTGACGACACCCGTGATGCGCGCGATCTTCCGCGGTGCACCTGTGGCCGCAGCCGCGGAGCGCCCGATGACGATCTGCCTTCCCGAGAGTTCCCAGGTGTTGACGGTTCCGGCGAACAACTGTTTCAGCACTGCCGAAATGGGCTGGTTCGTGACTTTCAGGGTGACTTTGCGGTGGATGTCCAGGATGTTGTCGTAGTAGACGAAGATGTAGTCGCTCTGGCGTTCGATCTGTGTGAAGACCTCCTTGATGGGGCGGTTCTGTACGTCGAGCGTGATGGTTTTCGCCGTCTCTGCCGTTTGTGCACCGACGGGCCGGATGAACCCGATTATTGCCAGCAAAAACAGGAATGTTATCCGGAATAGGCGGAATAATCCCCCATTATCGGCCTCAGAAAGACCGATTTTACCATTTTTGTTGTACATTTGTAAAGATTTGAAGTTTAAAATAGGCTATTTTAGATTTTCAATCGCGCCGGATGTCGTTGTGGGACGACATCCGGTCTCTTTTTTGCGGGAGACGGGCTGTTACATAGGCAGGTCAGTTTGGGTGGTTAGCAGTCGGGTTATAGTCGATCCGGAAATTTCCGGAACCGTCGATTTGCAGGTTGATAGGGGCTGTGACGCTCAGGATCTTCAGTACTTCGGCGGGATCGTCCTTCAGTTCGAGTTTACCCGAGAGCGTCAGCGCCGCCGCTTCGGGCGTACACTCGATCCGGCAGTCGTAATAGCGGGAAAGGCGTTCGAGGATGTTTGACAACCGGTCGTTGTCGAAGGGCAGGTATCCGTAAATCCAACTGATGTAGCTTTCGGGTTCCACCTCGCGGACCTCCAGCGATTCCGAGGCGCCGAGGACGGCCTGCTGGCCGGGAACGATGCGGATTCCGCGGTCGGATCGTCCGGCGGGGGCCACGCTGACCGAGCCGGAGAGCAGGACGACCTCCTGCGTACGGTCGCGGCCGTAGGACGATACGTAGAATTTGGTTCCCAGAACGCAGACATCCATCTTACCCGTATGTACCGAGAAGGGACGTTCGGCATCGTGCGCTACTTCCATGTATATTTCGCCTTCGACGTATATTTCGCGTTTCTGCTTTTCGAATACGACGGGGTAGACCAGCCGCGACCCGGCGTTGATCCAGACGCGGGTTCCGTCGGCGAGCGTCAGCGTGGTCTGCTTGCCGTAGGGAACGACCAGTTGGTTGAACGTCGCAGCCTCCTTTTTGGGAATGGTTTTTTCGGCATTGTTGATCTGGATGGCGGTCGAATCGTAGCGGATCGTCGATTTTTTGGTTTCGAGCAAGAGGGTTTTCTGTTCGGAAAGCACCAGTTGCACCTCCTTCTGGGTAAATACGGGAACTTCGGCCTGCCGGATAAAGGCTTCGATGTCCGGGGCGGTCGACGGTTGCAGTCGGTAATAGCCGGTGACGGCCAGTACGATGCAGGCTGCCGCTGCGATACCGATGCTCAGGCGACGCAGTTGCGGCCGCAGCAGAGGCCGGGGTTTGGACGCTTCGGCGATCCGGGCCATGGTGTTTTCGAGGGCTTGGCCGGTGTCGAACCGGGTTTCCGCAAGGCGGGCGTCTCCCCAGGCTTCGTAAGCCCGGAGAAAGGCGCGGCGGTTCGCCTCGGACGCTTCGAGCCACTCCTGCAGTTCCCGGCGTTCTGCATCGGTAAGGGGCGCACCGTCGAGTTGGCGGGCTATCAGTTCTTCAATGGTATGTTCGGGTGTCTTCATTCTATCTATATCACGAACGAAGGCCCTAAAACCCTACCCCTCCCCTCCGGATATTTTTTTGCAAAAAAAAGATTATCCGGCAAAAAAAGCGGCAGGCCCCGTCGGCCTGCCGCTTTTTCAGATTTGTCCGGACTGTCGTTACTGCCCGGGCAACGGATCGTAGATGAGTTCGAAGTCGTCGACCCACATTTCGCTCTTGGTGCTGCCCGTGAAGTAATCGCCCCAGCGCGAAGCCGAGCAGACGATCATCAGGTGCGTGGGTTCGATGCTCTTGTCGGGGTAGGCGATCGGAATGGTCACCTGGGTCCACTCGTCGACATTCGCAGCCATTACATACTCGCCGTAGCCCACCACGTCCTTGCTGTTGGGTTTGAAGAATGTCGTGACGCTGCGCGTATCGACGCAGAGCGGTGAGTTCTGCGTTCCGCGCATTTCACCCTGGCTGTCTTTGCCGTACTCTTCGGGCGTCCAGGTTCCCAGCGCGATATAAACGATGCCGTTGTCGGGGTCGTCTTTTTTCAAATCGCTGCCGACGGGTATCTTGTCGATCCGGTCGATTTTGCCGCAGGTGTATTTCACCCAGACTTTCAGCGCCGTGGGCCGTTGTTTAAAGGGACGGCCGAAGGTCAGGATGCCGTTGGTTCCCTTCGTTGCGACGTAATCGCCTACGAAAAGGTTGCCCGCAGCGAATTTGCCCAATCCGACGATGTTGACGAATTTCGACTTGAGGTTGGCCCCGACACCCGTGCCTCCCGGTCGCGGGGGACAGCTCTGGGTCAGCGTTTCGCCGCCGATCTTGGCGCCCGGATTACCCGTTCCCCAGTAGGCGTCGGCCTTGTCGGTATAGGGGTAGACAATGTCGTTGACGGTGCTCCACTCCTCGAAACTGCTGTTCGGGACCTGCACGACGGCCTGGGTCTCGAAGAACACTCCTTCGGGCGTCTCCTCGGTCTCGCAGTAAGCTTTTATTTCGTATTTCGTTTCGGCTTCGGCGGCGATGCTGGCCTCGAAATTACCGCCCGAAATGGTCGGCGTGACATCGATCCAGTCCGTATCCCCTTCCTTGCGGTAGCGGAAGCCCATGTCCGTGCCTTCGATGCCTTCGCCGTAGAGCCAGATGATGCGCGACCAGGCGTATGCCTTCAGTTCCACGACTTTGTCGGTGTGCAGCACGTAGAGCAGCCACCGCTCGCTCTGCCCGTGATAGCTGATGTCGACGAAACGCACCGATTCGAAGCTCGTGCCCGTAAGTTCGTCGAGCGAGGGCGAATAGGTGGTGATCTCCTCCGGGCCGAGTTTAAGCGCCGTGACGGCGACGTTGGTCAGGTCGGCAGTCTTGGCTACGTAGGCCGTGGCGACGCGGTTTTTGGTGTCGAAGACCGTCGAGCCGATCTGCCCCGAGACCTTGAATTCCCGGGCAATGGGCTGTTCGGCACGGATTGTCCAGGCGTAGTCCTGGTAGATCGACAGCGTGGTGTAGATCGGACTGCGCATATCGAAAGTTCCGACGAGCGGTTCCGACGAGCGGATCTGGCCGATGAGTGCCTCCTTGTCGAGCTGGACGCTGTGCACCGTCACGTCGTAGGTCACCTTCTGGATATTGACCTCGCGGATGTCGGTCTGCTCGTCGAGTGTCAGGGTGATCGTCCGGTTTGCAAGGTCGATCTCCGAAAGGCTGAATCCCTCGCCTTCGATGCCCGTAATCGAGATTTCGACGACGGGATAGGGGATGTCGTTGCGGATGCACGATGCCGAAAGGAGCGTTGCGGCTGCAAAGAGTGCTGTTTTCAGGTATCTGATCATAAATTACTTCTTTTTCTTGTCCCACATGTGTATCGTCATGCCGATGTTGATGGCCGCGATGTTGAGCTTGAACTTCATGTTCGAGGCTTTACGCGAACCGATCTTGTTCCCGGCTTCGTCCTTCTGTGTGACCGAGGTATACTGGATGCCGCCCAGTCCGAACGAAAGCGTGGCGCAGACGTTGGGGAAAATATAGACGGCAGCTCCCGGATTAAACGCGAGTTTTACTTGCGTATTGTCACTGAGGGTCGTTTTCATCTCGTCGCTCGAACTGTTCGGCTGGTAGGAGAACTTCGACGTACCGGTGGACAGCGAGAGTTCGAATTCGGCGAACAGGCCGAAACGACCCTTGGGATCGAGTCCCGCATAGGAGCGGTGGAAGATGCCGAACGAGTAGTTGTCGCTGTTGAAATCGATCTTCGGAAGATCGCCCGAGGTGTCGTTGCTCTCGCCGAAATCGTAGCTGGCGTTGTTGAGTTTGCCGCCCATGTGGTTGTAACCGAAGCGGACGCCGAGGCAGTTGTTGTCGCGGTAGAAATAGCCGATGAAGGGTTTGACGGTGGCCATCGTACCGCTGGCGTCGATGCCGTCGATGATCAGCATGATGTCCGTGTCGTCGCTCGACATCGTACCGTAGGAGGCTGTCAGGCCCATCATCACCTCGCCTTTATACGCGAACTTGAGCTTGTTGATCTCGCGGTCGATGCGTTGGCGGGTGGGCAGGAACTGCTTTTTGGTGCGGATCGGCGAATCGGCGTCCGCGGCTTTGAGGGCGAGCAGCTGCTCCTTGCCCGGGGAGGATTTCCCGCTGGCCGGAAGAGTCGCTTCCGACGTTGAAACTTCGGTTGCGGGGGCCGCTGCGGTCTCGGTTTCGGGTGCGGGCCCGGCAGGTTCTGCTGCGGCAGGAACCGGAGCCGTGGTTTCGGCTTCGATGGCGGTTTCAGCCTGTGGAGCGGCTGCGATTACAGCGGGGGCGGTTGCCGGCTGTGGAACTGCAGGTTTGCGCGAGGGGCGGCGTGTGGGCGTTGCTGCGGCTTTGGGCGCATCGGGCTGCTCCGGTTCGGCCCGGACCTCGGATTTCGCCGCCGAGGGGGCAGGGGTCTCCGTAACGGCGGCCTCGGTTGCCGGCTGCGCTTTGGGAGCCTCCGTTTGCGGAGGCAGCGCATTGCCGCACGAGAAAGTCAGGATCAGCAGGAAATAAAGTATGCTTCGTGTCATAGTATGCCGTTTTTAGAGATAGAAGGCCATGCCGAGGCCGATCGAGAAGATATTGACCTTGAAGTTCATCATGCTCGAGTTGCGCTTGCCCACAGTGACCTGGTTGTGAACCTGCTTGGTGTGGTTGTAGGTGATACCCATCACACCCACGTTCACTTCGACGGCCATGTTGTTGGTAGCGAAAGCCACGATGCCCGGCGAAATACCCAGCGAAAGGGTATAGCCGGTTTCGTAAGTTCCTTTTACGGGCGAGTCGTTGGCAAAACGCGCCTGCGTGCCTCCGGCCGAAAGCTGCATCTCGTTGAACAGCGCGAAGCGCTTGTTGCGCCCCAGCGGAATGTACTGCCGCCAGATCGCTGCAGCCGAATAGGTCTGCCGGAGCGAGTAGTAATCCTTGGCCACGATGTTCGTTCCCGACTCTTCGTCGCCGAAGTGCAGTTCGGCGGCGTCCAGTTTGAGCAGCGTGCGCGAATAGATGAAGCGTCCTCCGAGGGCCATGTTGTCGCGGAAAGCGTAGGCGATCATCGGGCTGACGCGGAAAGTGTAGCCCTTCGAATTGATGCCTTCGATGATGAGGAACTGATAACCTTTGTTGGTATGGGTCGAGTAGGAGGCCGTACCGCCGAAAATCCACTGACCTTTCGGTACGAACAGGTTGTGCGTATCGGTAAGTCCGCGCTCACGGCGCATTTCGTTGATCGTTTTCGGGCGTTCGTCGGAGGTCGCCGTTGTTCCGGCGACCGTTGTTTCCTGTGCGCGCAGCGCCTGCACCGTGCCCGTGAGGCACAGCGCGAGGGCGAGCGTGCGGATGAATAGCTTGCGCATCTGCTTGCGTTTAGTGATTAGTATATCCATTCGAAATCATCGACATACATGACGTTGGAAGAACACCCGTCCATATAATCTCCGTAAGCGCTTGTCGAGCACGAGATTACTAACGTGTATTTGCCTTGTGGCCTTGTCGCTTCCTTATCGTAGTAGAGAAGCGGAATTTCGGCAGGAACCAGCGTGTCGCCCTCGGTCGATTCGTGTATGGGCAGAATGCCGTAAGCGATAATCGCGCCCGAACCTTCGAGATTCGACTGATCAGCGGGGTTCCACATGCCGCTCGGAGTGCTCATACCCGATACTACTTCGCGGCGGGCGGACCAATCCACGATGCAGACAAATATCTGGCTGAAATCGTCCTCCCCGATTGCAAGCGGACCATTGTGCTTGTTGATGTTGACTTTGCCTACTGTGGCGTGGTATTTGACACTTAATGCCTTAGGCCGAGCCGTATAGGTGTATTCCTGTCCGAATCCGACTGTGCCGGGGCCCGTGAAGCCTGAAAAGACGAACGTGCCGAAGAAAAGGTTTCCGGCGGCCAGGTTGCCCAGGGTCTCGCTGGCCGTGAGTTTGGCGCATTGCCTGCCGCCCATTCCTGTATATTCGCTTGCAAGACAAAGTCCTGCTTTCATCGAGTTGTTTCCGCTGCCCCAGGTCTCCGTTGACGTGTTATCGATAGTGAAACAACTCATTGAACTGTTTTCCATATCGCCGCCGGGAATGATTTGTCCTGCTTCCGTCGTGAAGTCCGTGGTATAAAGCGTATCGCCGATAACTGCCCGCGATTCATAGCTGTTGTTGGCGAAAACGCCCGTGCCGGCAACCGGAGTGTAGACTGTCAGTCCAGCGTCGTTGGTCGACTCGGTCCAGCCGGCGTTGAACGCGGCTGTATAGATGCCGTTCCCGGTGCTTACCCCTTCGGCGTCGGTCCATTGTCCGTCTTTGGCACGCAGCCCGAAGGTTGCCGTCGTGATGTCCGGATCGAGGATCAGTGCGCGCAGCGTGATGCTGTTCGTCCAGAGGTCGTAATCTGCCTTTTCGGTCGGCAGGATACCTTGCAGGCGATATTCCGAGATGGCCGAGGCTTCGGAATTGGCGGCGTCGGCGACACGGATGGTTACCGGCTGATTGCCGCCCGGGCGTCCGGCGAAGAAGGCGTCGGAAAGCGTGACCGTCAGGCTGAGATCGTTCTCCTTGACGACATCGATACCTTCGGTCGTGCCGTTGAGCGCGTCGTAGGTATTGTTGCCGATGCTGATTTCGACATCGCGGACTGCCGCCATCGTCGTTATCATATAACGTTTCGGGGCGGTCTTCCCGGGGATGAAATCCTGGGGTTGGCTCATGTCGAATCCGTCGCTTTCGATGGACGGTTCGGGGCTGAACGGGAACGTGTCGTCGTGATCGTCGGTCGAGGTGTCGACCTTGACGACGAAACATTCGATGAAGCCCGGCAGGTCCTTCGAGAATTTGAACGAGACGCTGTATTTGCCGCCGGCCTGCACACCCTCGAATTTGCTCGTTTTGGTGATTACGCCGCGTTCGGGGTGGGTTCCTTCGAAATACGTCGTGAGCGTCGTTACGCCTTCGGGCATGGTGAAGTAGCCCGTGCCGTCGGCCAGGTATTTCAGTGCCGGGACACTTCCTGCCTCGGCTTTTTCTGCGTCGAACGCCTCGGCGGCGACTACCCATGCGTGGAAATTCTCACCGAAAGCGGTCGGAACCGTAGCGTCGAATTTCACTTCGGCGACGACGTTCTGCCGTTTGCATTCGACTTCGGCGACGGTCGTCTGTCCGGCCGCCACCGTAAAGTTCTTGTCTCCTTTGTAGAAGCGCTTGGTGAACGACGCCGGGACTGTTTCTCCGGCCTCGACTTCCACCCGGTATTCGCCTGCGGTGAGTTCCAGCCGTGTGGGAAGCGTCGCTTCGGTATACTGGCGGAGCAGTTCGTCGCTGCCGCGGTAGATGCGTACGAGAAGGTGTTGCAGCGGGTCGTACTCCCCGTCGGCTTCGGCGCGCGTGGCCGAAACCCGCATTTCGAGTGCTCCCGTGTCGCCTGCGTCGGTGCTTCCGGCCCCCTCGTTCGAGCAGGCGGCGGTCAGCGCGGTGCACAACAGCAACAGCATATATGACAGTTGTTTTTTCATGATTCGTCAACCTTATTTTAGGGCTAGGGAACGTAAAGCATCAGGGTCTTTTCCGTCGTCTGCCCTGCATTGTCCGTAATCGTAAGTACAAAGTCGTTGTTACACTCGTTGGCAACCATGAACAGCAGCGATACGAACGGTGTGATGGAGATCGTGGGAAGCACGGTCTTGTCCTTTACCTCTTCGTTGACGGGGAATCCGAACTGCTTGAGAGCGTTGGCAACCTCTTCGGGCGAATTATGGCCTGCGCCGGGAACGTCGCATAGGTCGAATTCGGCGGGGATACCAACGCTGAGCAGCTCTTCGGGCGTCAGTTTCTCGGAGACGATCTTGACTACGAGCGATTTGATGCCGGCTTCGGCTGCGATGTTGATGTCGATGGGGGTATCCTCGCTTATCGTGTATCGCTTATCGATGTCATATCCCTCCCAAACGACTGTCGGGGCGTTGTTTTCATGCTCCGGATCGACGATAAGTGTCAGCGATGCCGAGGAGGTAAGGCCCTTGGCGTCGGTCATCGCGAAGGCAAAGGTATGCGTACCCTCGAAACCGGGGTAGAGTTGTTTCATAGCGCCTGCGATGTCGAAACTCTTCGCCTTTGCGCCTTTCAGGTCGTCGCCCAGCGGGAAACCGAGGCCCGATAGAAGCGTGTAGGCGGGATCCGACGAGCCGATCGCGCAGAGGTCGAATGCGGGGCCTCCGATGGAGGCTACCATCCCGGTCAACTGGGCGTTGTCCGAGGAGATCGTCAACACGAACGATTCGATGCCGTTGGACGAGGTGAGGTCGAACGCGAACGGCTGGGTATAGTTGCCTTCGGCGTCGAACATCGAAGCCATGAGCCGGAAGGGTTTCGTGAGGTCGTATCCGGGGCATTCGAGGGTCGGGGCGATGGGGAAGGCGGGTTCTTCGTCGTTGTCGGGGTCGCCGACCGGGATTTCGTCGTCCGCTACGAAGCCGTCGACCGTGATATCCAGCTTGATGTCGCCCTTGTCCGAGTAGGTGATCACGATCGAAAGTTTGCGCCATTGCCCGGCTTTGACATCGGAGATCGTCTTGTTGATGCGCACGGGGGTGTCGGGATCATCGGCGAAAGCGCCTTCGAGGTGCAGTTTGAGCGTGTTGCTCTCGGCCTGCGGCAGGAAATAGGCCGCGCGGGTCTCGGACTTTTCGAAGGTCATCGCCGTCTCGCCCAGCGTGACGGTCGACTTGGTGGCGTCGGTGAGTTTGTCGGCGAGGTCTTTCGAGCACATCAGCGTTACCTTGATGTTGTTCAGCGTGCAGACGATCTCGTCGATGGGGGTGGTTTTGTTCTTTTCGATCGCAAATTCCTGCGAACCGAAATAAACGGGGTGCTCCCAGGCGGCGGCCTGCATCGAGGCGGCCTCTTCCGAACGGACCTCCATCGTGTAGCTGCCCACGGCCAGTTCCAGGCGGCCCGTCTCGTTGATCGAGGCCATCAGGTCGCCGTATTTCTCCTTAAGCACCGACTTCTTGGATGCGTCGAGGATCTCGACGATATAGGCGTCGACATCGGGCTGCACTTCGTCCGCACGTGTCTGAGGCTTCGCCGTTTCGTCCGACGTGTCGCCGGGCTTGGTCTCGGTATCTGAGTCGATCACCACGCGCATACTCATGTCGGCCAGTGCCAGGTAGCCTTTTGCGTTCGGGTCCGGGGGCGTCGTTCCCGGGTCGTTTTTCTTGTAGGCGGGATCTTCGTTCACACAGCCTGTCGCGAGCAGCGCCGTCGCTGCGAATGCGGTCAGAATCTTGGAAAAAGTTTTCATATTTCGGTATTTTTATTTGCGTTATTCGATGGCCCCCTCGTTCAGTTCGAGGTCGAGCTCCTGCGTTTCGGTGTATCCTTCGCCCAGGGTGATGGTCAGCGTCGCACTGCCGGCTTTCTTGGCGTCGAGGGTGAAGATGTGGCGCGTGGCTGGGCGGGTCGCTTCGAGCGGTTCGGGCGTGAAGGTGTAGAGCGGACCGTCCGACGTGCCGTCCTGGCTCTGGCCCCGGGCCGTACCCTTCACGGTGAGCGTCGTTCCGGCCTTCACCCAGACGGACTCCTCCTCTTCCCCGTCGCAGGGGCGGAATGTGAATTCGCCGCCCGATCCGGTCGTCAGGGTGAACTCGGCGTTGTTGTAGTACTTTTTGAAAGCCTCGGTGGCGCGCACCAAAGCCTGTGAATTGCAGACCTTAGCCGTGATCTTTGCGTCGCAGACGCGGCGGGGCTGGACTACAACGTCGACCGAACCTGCATAATAGGCCTTGTCCAGACCTTCGGCTTCGGGATCGCCGTGGGTGATCGCAACCGTGTAGCCGCCTTCGACGAACGTGTAGGCCGTCTCTTCGGCGTTGTAGGCCGCAACCGTCGCCCACGAGCGGTCGAAATCGGCCCCCGTGATGCGCAGGGCAAAGTCCTCTCCGGCGGGTGTTGCCGCCGCACGGGTCATCCCCTGGGCAGAGGCCGTCGACGAATCGATCGTGAGGTCGGCCTCGCAGGCGATGCGGATCGTACCGCCGTCGCCCCGGGGCGTCGTGTCTTTCTCTTGGGAGCATCCTCCGGCTGCGATGGCCGCCGATGCAAGGATATAAAGCAGTTTTTTCATGGCGGTTATTCGTTGACGATGGATACTTTGATATTGTCGAGGTAGACATCTTCGTAAGCGAATCCGAGCGCAGTATTGGACCCGTTTGTTTTCCAGGCGATACGGCTTGTTCTGCCGAACGAGGAGATCGTCGTTTCGTGTGAAGTCGGAATGTTGTCGGCCGATGCCGATCTGTTGTCTGTCAGTGTGATGCTTGTACTGTTGTTTATCGGGGAGTTGAGATTCGTTTCGGTCGAAAGGCCTACGGTTATTTTCATCTCCTTGCTTTTGTTTTTCTTCCAGTCACAGTTGAAAGTTACCTTGATCCGGGGCGTCTTGCCCTCTTTGATGGAGGCAAAGGGTGGTGTGTCGATGCGTGAGTGGTAGGGACCGCCGATGTTATTGTACATTCTGAGGTTTGCGGATTTCCCGGCCTCTATTTTCAGCCGCTGGCCTCCGACCCATTCGGGAAGGCCTTGATTGGATAAGTCGTCGCCCGCCGCCGAACCGGATGTGGAACTGCCGCCCGTAAACGAGGATGCCTTGCTGAAATCCTCCGCCAGCAGATAGGGTACGGCGAAAGCGGGTGTCTCGTTAGCCTCCTCAGGTTTGATCGTGCCGATCTGCAACGTTCCCGATACGACGGCGCTTTCGGATTCGTACTGCACCGTAACGGTTTTGCCCGAAAGGTTGTCGGTCCACGACGGTTTGAGGACCATTGTGTAACTGCCGTCGGCGTCCGGCGTAAATTCGCGGACATTCGAACCGTTGTCGAACAGCGAACCTTCGGGAGCCGTGAGGGTGATTTTTTTAACTTCTTCGCCCAGCGTCGCCGTACCTTTGTCCGCAGGCAGCGAGAACGTGAGGCGCGTATAAAGGAGGCCGATGGCGGGAATGTTGTAGGCGATCGGGGTGGTGTGGCCCGCGGCGAAGTTCTTGCCCGCGATGTCGCGCGGTTCGGATTCCCCGACCTCGCAGATGGCGGTGACGGTTACTGCTTGATCGGCGGAGAGTTCGGTCGGCGCGATGACGGCGAAGACCACGTCGCCCGCATCCTTGGGCTCGTCGAAACGCAGCGTCAGCGTGCTGCTGCCGCTGGTAAGGGTCGGTGCGGCATCGGGTTTGGCCGCGTCTACGGTCATGCGTCCAGTGACGGGCTGCGGGAAGGCCAGGGTGATTTCCGAGACTTTTTCGCCGAGGTCGTTCTTCGGAATGCGGATTTTCAGCACGTGGACCTTGTGGCGGAACTGGAATTGCACCGTATTGCCGGTCTCGTCCTTTTCCAGGGCCGGGGCTGTGACCGGTTCGGCGACCATCACATCCCAGTCGCCGTTGAACGCACCGTTCTGCACGGCGGGGATCAGGTAGGTAGCCTCCGTGCCGTTGCTTTCGGCCGGAGCGGGCGATACGGCATAATACGTATAAGTGTCCTCAGGCATCGGTGCGATGTTGCCCGTGAACCTGGCCGTGTTGTAGGCGGCGTTATAGTGGTAGAGTTTGAAAACCTGCTTGTCGAGTGTAGTCTCCGACCGGGAGTTGACAGCCCAGAGGGCGATCTGGTCGTCCGACGACCATTTGACCGATACGCCGTCTTCGCCGAGCTCGGTGCGGGTTTTGTCTTCGGATTCGATGTCGATCTTCGGGCCGGAGCCTACCGATACGCTGATGGTTCCGGTCGCGGGCCGGGGGTCTGCATCCGAAAAATCGGAGCATGACGCGAAGGCCAGAGGCAGCGCGAGCAGAATTGTCCGGAAATTTATTCGCATAGAGTAGAGTCTTTTATCTGAATGTGTGCAAAAATAGGCACGCATTCCGTTTCCCGGAAATAAATTCAACGAACGCCATGATTTTCATCATGAACAGGTTGCTTTTTATCTTCTCGTACACCCTGTTTCGGCGTGTGGAAACGACAAACCTCCCTGCCGGAGACAGGGAGGTTTGCAGGATTGTCCGGAGCTTTGCTCCGGGCGGTTATCTGGCTGTTAGTATATCCACTCGATATCCTTGACATATAAATCATTCTCTGTGCCGTTCAGGTAATCGCCATAGCGGCTGGTTGCACAAGAGATGATGATAGTGTAGTTTCCGTCCGGAGCGGCAGCGTCCTTGTCATAGTAATTGAGCGGAATGTTCAGCAGCGTGTCGGAGTTGGCATTCGCGTCGGGGTAGGCCACACCGTAGGCGATCAGACCGCTTTTTTCCGCTTCGCTCAGTCCATACAGGGATTCGGGATTCCATACGCCCGTCGGGGCCGCTTTGTTCCCGGAGGCTACATTGTGCCGGGCATTCCAGTTGATAATACATACGATAATGCTTGCCTGGTCCTGCCCCGAGGTAATCGAGGAATGGTAGGAATCCTCCCACTTTTTGTAGAATCCGCTTCCCGTAACATCGAATGCCGCTTTGTAGGTCAGTTTCAGTCCTGTCGGACGGGAGGTGTAGGTGTATTTCTGCCCGAATTCAACCGTGCCGGTCTGTTGAAGCAATGCGAATTGGAACCTGCCCGTAAACAGGTTGCCCGGGGCCAGAATTCCGATCAGTGAATTCTTCCGTCCCTGCATGTAGGCATACGGAGAGGAAAAAGTACAGAGAGTCGCGGCGAAGGTATTGTTACCGCTGCCCCAGAAGGTAGCTTTCGAACTGTCTTTCGTGAAACAGGTGCTGCCCGATGTGAAACTCTCGATCACGTCGCCGTCGGATTGTTTCGGCTTGAACGTTCCCGTTTCCTCCAGGGTGTCGTCGACGAAAAGTTCGTATTCGTAGGTCTTCTGTGCGAAGACACCGGCGTTGGAATTCGGAATGTATATCGTATGTCCGCTGTCGTTCGTGCCCTGGCTCCAGACGTTGTCCGCCGTAATAGCGGCTTCCCATTTTCCGTTGGCGGCGTCGACGGCCGTAGCAGTCAATTCATGCCAGTCGGATGTGCCTTTTACCTTGTAATTCAGCGAGACCGACTGTGCCTCCGGATCGATGGCATGGATCGACAGCGTCGCCGTATTGGCCCACAGGTCGCTTGCCGAACACTCCACTTTGCTGCACCTGAAAACCAGGGATTGGATTGCCGTATTGCCCGCCAGGTCGACGACCGTGACGTTGAAGGCGTGATCGCCGTAGATCAAGTCGCCCAGTCCGTCCTTCAGCATGGGAATCATGGGAACGAGCCGGGTAATGTCGAACAGCGTGGATTTTTTGTACTGGATCTGGGTCGTGCAATGCAGCCCCAGATTGGAATAATTGATGCCGATGGGCAGTTGGGTTTCGTTGAACAGGTCGAGGCGTCCGATCTCCATGGCGTTCAGGGCCGGGGAAACTACGTCCACGTACAACTCCGCAATACCCGCCGGGGCGTTGATCGTGATTACCGCGGGGTAATCGAGTTCCATGTCGCCGTTTTCGTCGAGGATTTCGTGCGGTATGTCCATATCCTGTCCGGGCCAGTCGAAGGAGGGTTTTTCGATCTCCGTGAAAGTCGGGACAGAGGTTCGTTTCAGGCGATAGAGCTCGCCGGCCGCGAATTCGGGCAGGCCGGAGAGGTCGATGCTCCCGATTTGGTCATTTGCCGTGATGATGTCCAGTTTCAGACTTTCGTATTGGCCTTCCGGCAGGTTGAAATAGGCGTGCAGGTTGTTCAGCGCCGGGGCCGTACCTTCGTCGAAAGTCATGGCAATCACGTTCGACGTTACCGGAATTTCGTCCTGGGTGCTCATGTCGAGACTGCCTGTGCCGTCGGTCGAGCTGTTGAACCGGGCCGAAGCGATGGGATGGTTCTCATCGGCCGTCAGCAGCAGCGCCTTGACCTGGTCGCTTCCTCCGGAGATTTCGAATTTCAGGATCGAGGTCAGTCGCTTGAGGGTGAAATTCAGCTCTTCGGTCGCCGGGTCGACGGTCCGGGTCGCCGTGGTGACCAGCGGATCGTACCGGTGGTTGAAGTTATTGCCGTCCTGCGTGCGCAGGTTCCCGAAGGGAATCTTGAAGTCACTGCCCGAGTAGGAACTTTCGATGTGGGGCGAGAAGGCATGGAAGTTTTGCGACCCGGGTGTGATTTCGGTTGAGAATTTTTTGGTTGCACTGCTGTAAGTTGCCTTGGCGGGTGTATTTCCATAGAGCAGGGTCATCTCATTCCCGTCGTCCCAGCGGGAGACGAACGTTCCGTCGCCGATGTGGATGCTGGTGCGTGTTTCGGCTGCGGGGGCCGAACTGCTGCTGGTATCCGGGTTCTCGGCGGTAAATTCGATGCGGATTTTGTCGCCCGTTTCGGGGCTGTCGGGATTCTGTTCCTCGATACCGTCGGAACAGGCGGCCACCGCTGTCATGACAGCGATAACCGGCAACGTGCGGAAGATTTTTTTCATGGTTCCGCCGTTTAATAGTTGTAGGAGTCGTCGTAGGACGAGAGTTCCGTTACTCCTCCTCCTCCGTTTTCGGGATCGCCGCTTCCGGCAAATCCTTTTTCTACCCGTACGTCGATTTGTTCAATCAGGGGTGCGACATACCGCAGGCCCCCTCCCTCTCGGTTGGTGGTTACTTTCTTCATAGTCAAAATCTGTTAATTGCGTCGAAAGCAAATGTAGGGAGGTGATGGGTCAGATGAAAATAAATTCAACGAACAGGCCGATCTTTTCAACGAACAGACCGATTTAAAAAACAACGACAGGGCTGAAATGCTGTAATAAAGAGCGTATTTGTGTATGTGAATAGCGAAAAAGGGCCGTCTGAATTCTCAGACGGCCTTTTTCAGGTCGGATCGGCTGCTATTTTACGTACTTGTCGAGCCAGCCGAAGAATTCGCGGTTCCAGACCAGCGCATTCTGGGGTTTGAAGACCTGGTGCGCCTCGTTTTCAAACGCTACGAGCCGCGCCGGGATGCCCAGCACGCGGGCGGCCGTGAAGGCTTCGAGCGACTGGGTGTAGGGGATGCGGAAGTCCTTTTCGCCGGTGAAGATCAGGATCGGCGTATCCCACTTCGAGACGAATTTATGCGGCGAGTTGGCATAGGAACGTTGTGCCGTGGCGTTTTTCGTGTCCCAGTAGGGGCCTCCGTAGTCGTTGTTGACGAAGAACAATTCCTCGGTTTCACCGTACATCGAGTCGAAATCGAAGATACCGCAGTGGGCGATGAAAGCCTTGAAGCGCTTCTCGTGGCATCCGGCGAGGAAGTAGACTGAGTAGCCGCCGTAGGAAGCGCCCACGCAGCCCATGCGGGTTTCGTCGGCCCAGGGTTCTTTGGCTACGTCGTCGATGGCTGCGAGGTAGTCGCGTATGTTCTGGCCCGAGTAGTCGCCCGAAATCTGGTCGAGCCACTCCTGTCCGAACGAGGGCAGGCCACGGCGGTTGGGCGCAACGACGATATATCCTTGTGCGGCCATCAGCTGGAAATTCCAGCGGTAGCTCCAGAATTGCGATACGACGCTCTGCGGACCGCCCTGGCAGTAGAGCAGGGTGGGGTATTTCTTCGCAGGGTCGAAGTCGGGAGGAAGGATTACCCACGTCAGCATTTGTTTGCCGTCGGTGGTCGTCACCCAGCGTTTCTGCACCTCGCCCATTTTGATGTGGTCGTAGACGGGTTTGTTGATGGCTGAAATCTGCGTCAGTGTGCCGTCGGCGGGATTCACGTCGAAAAATTCCGTAGCCATCGAGATCGTGCACAACTCGGCGGCGATCGTCTCCCCGGCCATCGTGAAGGCGTTGATGTCGTGGTCGCCCTTGGTGAGGACCTCCACTTCGCCGACCGACGGCGCGACGCGGCAGATCTGATGCGTAGCCTCGATCGGGGCGATGAAATAGAGGCGGTCGTTGCCGCTCCACACGACGTTCATGGCGTTGTAGTCGAAGTCGGCGGTCAGATCCTGCATATCGGCAGTCGCGCAGTCGTAGACGAACAGGCGGGCTTTGTCCGACTCGTTGCCCGCACGGCGCTGCGAGAGGAAGGCGATCTTGCGATCGTCGGGCGACCAGACGGGGTATTTATCGTAGCCGGCCATTTCGGCCAGGTCGAGGCAGGCCTCTCCTTCCGCAGCGGAATTGCCGGTCAGGGGTTTACAGATGTTTTTGGTTTCGCCCGTCGCCAGGTCGTAGACGAAGATGTCCGAGTCGGTCGATACGGCGTAGGCGGTTCCCGTCAGCGGCTTGCAGGTGTAGGCCAGCTTGTCGCCGGCATTGCTCCATGCGATCTCGGCCATGTCGAAATAGGGGGCCAGCGGAGCGTCCCATGCAGCTTCGGCGCCGATGATGTCCACGCCGGGCTTTATCCCTTCGGGACCGAAATCCCCGACGAAGATGTGCATGTATTCGCCTTCGTCCCAATAGTCCCAGTGGCGGGCCATCAGGTCGTCGTAGATACGGGCTTTCGACTTGTCCATGTCCTTGTAAACGTCCGACGACCGGCGGTCGGCGACCTGTATGCGCTGCACGTACCACGCTTTGTCGCCTTTGGGGCTGACGCCGAAGCCTTCGATGTCCTTATCCAGGTCGGAGAGCTGTTTGGCATTCGCGCCTGCGGCGGTCATCTCCCAGACCTGCATCGAGCCGGAGCGGTCCGAGAGGAAGTAAATCCGGCTGCCGTCGGCGCTCCATTTCGGGGAGACGTTGTTCGACGTGTTGTCCGTCAGGCGCGTTACGGCCTTCGAGGCCAGGTCCTCGACCCAGATCGTGGTCACGCCGCGGTTTTCGGCCATGTTGTAGTCGGTCTGCTGGTAGAGAAGCGTCGTGCCGTCGGGCGAGATCGACGAGCCGCCCGCGCGGCTCATCTTCCACATCACCTCGGGGGTGAGACGCCCGGCGGCGATCTCTTCGGCCGTCAGCGCATTGTCGATCTTCAGGGGTTCGGGGCGTTTGTTGCATCCGCCCAGTCCCACAGCTGCAATAGCCATCATCAGGAGAATTTTTTTCATTTTTTGAGGTTTCTTATGTATATTTGGTGTCGTTACGACACTTTTATTTGTCGGGAGATTTTGCAAACCGCACACAAATTGGGTTTGCGCCCATCTGCCTTTTTTTGTATCTTTGCCATCAAATCTTTCGAACATGAACCGTACCGTCTTTTTTGCCGATAAGGCCGTGATGTTCACTGCCGAAGCCCCCGGCGGGGCCTGGTACGTCGTTGCGACGGCGGCCGGCGGCGGCATATCACGCGCCAAGATACTGAATTTTCTCGAATCGAACAACTCCGTAGCCGTCGTTACGGACGATCCCGACGCGGCTTTTGCGGCCTTTGCCAGGGAGTTTGCGGCGGTGGAGGCTGCGGGTGGCGTGGTGGTGAACGACTGCGGCGAATGGCTGATGATCCACCGCAACGGGCGCTGGGACCTGCCGAAAGGCCATCTGGAGTGCGGCGAACGCATCGAGGAGTGCGCTGCTCGTGAAGTCGAGGAGGAGACGGGCGTAGCGGCCGAAGTCGTGCGTCCGCTGTGCGAAACGCTGCACGCCTATTATTTCCCGAAAACCGGGCGCTGGGAGTTGAAGCGGACCCATTGGTACGAACTGCATACGCCGGGGTGTGCCGGACTGACGCCCCAGACCGAGGAAGGGATCGACGCCGTGGCCTGGTGTACGCCGGAGGAGGCTGCAAAACGGGCGGCCGACTGCTACCCGACGGTGCGGAAAGTGCTGGATAAGCTCCGGGCGGCGGAATAGATACCTCTTTTTTTAAATAGGCCGGCGATGCGGTAATACCGCATCGCCGGCTGTCGTTTTTTTTGAAACGCTTTGTTTGCTGTTTCGGCCTTTTAGGCGAACAGGTCGTTGAGCGATTCGCTCATGCTCGGATGCGTGTAGACGGAATTGCTCAACTCGTGTGCCGTGACGCCTTGTTTCATGGCCAGCGCTACGGTGTTGATGACTTCGCTCGATTCGGCCCCGAAAAGCGTGCAGCCCAGGATCAGGTCGTTGTCGGCGTCGATCACCGCTTTGAGGACCCCTTCGGCCGAGCCCAGGATGCGGGCCCGGGGGAATGCGGCGACGGCGATTTTCCGGACCCGGATATTGCGGCCTGCCTTGCGGGCCTCCTCTTCGTGCATGCCGACGTGCGAGAGCGGCGGTTCGATGAAGACCGAATAGGGGATCGGGCCGCGGTTAGCCGTGGTGCGCACTCCGTCGCCGAACAGTTCGTCCCGGATGATCCGGTAGTCGTCGAGCGAAACGTAGGTGAATTGCAGCCCGCCCGTCACGTCGCCGATGGCGTAGATATTCGGGGCCGTGGTGTGCAGGTGCTCGTCCACGACGATCGCTCCGCGGTCGTTGGTTTTGACTCCGGCCGCTTCGAGGTTCAGCCCTGCGGTGGCGGGTTTGCGGCCCGTGGCCAGCAGCACGGCGTCGGCTTCGATCAGGGACGCTGCGCCGTCCTGCGAAACAGCGACGCTGACGCCTTCCGCCGTGTCGCGGAAGGACTCTACCTTGATGTTCATCCGGAACGAGACGCCCTTCTTCTCCAGCACCTCGCGGACGGCCTGCGCGATGTCGCGGTCCTCGCGCGGAATCAGCTCCGGGAACCCTTCGAGCACCGTGACCTCCGAGCCGAAGGAGGCGTACATCGACGCGAATTCCAGCCCGATATACCCGCCGCCGACGATGACCAGCCGGTGGGGCAGTTCGTCGAGTTCCAGGATCGACGTGCTGGTGTGGACGCGTTTGCTTCCGGCGATTCCGGCGATGGGTGGAAGCACAGTTTCGGCTCCGGTGTTGATGACGATTCGTTTTGCGCCGATCTGCACGCTTCCGTCGGCGCTCTTCACCTCTACGGTTTCCGGCGAGAGGAACCGCCCTTCGCCCGTGTAAACGTCGATATGGGGATCGTCGGCCAGTTTGTGGTAGTTTTTGTCGCGGAGCAGGTCGACGAGCGCGGTCTTTGCGGCGACGGCCTCCTTGTAGTAGGCCCGGCGCTGTTCGAAGGTGAGCGGATGGCCTGCGGCTGCGAGCCCGGCGCTGTGGATCAGCGCCTTGGTCGGTATACAGCCGACGTTGATGCAGGTTCCCCCGTACATTTTATCCGAGCGTTCGACCATGGCGACGCTCCAGTCGTGTCCGGCCAGTTCGGCGGCGAGGGTCTTGCCTCCTTTGCCGAAGCCGATGATGATGGCATCATACTTTTTCATAGCTTCCCGTATTTGATGGCTCCGGTTGCCCGGGGCAATATTTTATGGTACAAAGATCGCCGTTTTGCGACTGCCGGGCAATGGCCGGAATGCCGCATGTGTTGGCTATATTTCCCGTATGGCAAATTTCGTGCTGCGGGCTACGCCTCCGCGGCGGTTTTGAGTCGCCGGCGTACGGCCTCCCGGTATTTGCGCGAGATTTCGATCGTCGTCCCGCCGATCTCCACGTGTGCCGGGCGGCAGTTGCCGAGGTGCGCCGTGTTGACGATAAAAGAGCGGTGGATGCGCAGGAAGCGGCTGTCCAGCTGCGCTTCCCATTGCGAAATACGGGTTTTGGTCCGGTAGGCGTCGCCGGTGGCGGTATGAATCCATACCTCGTCGTCGTTCGATTCGATGTAAAGGATTTCGGCAGGGTCGAGTGTGATTTTCCGGCGGTCGGAGACGAAACTGATCGAAGGGGCGTAAGGCTGACAGCGTTCGAGGTAGTTTTCGAGAACCATTTCCGGGGCGATGAATGCTGTCAGTATCAGCAGGATAAAGGGCGGGTTAAGCAGCAGCTCCGGCATTTCGCCCTCGCCGGCCCCGAGCACCAGCGCATGGCCCAGTATGAGCGAGAGGTATTCGATGCCGAGGATCGCCAGCGCGAGGTAGACGGCGTTGAGGATTCCCTGTCCGCGTTTTTCGAACGACAGTTGCGGCACGAAGTAGCGGGCCGCGAGCATGCCGGGAAGGAACAATACGCCGAGCAGCAGGGCATCGGCGAAAAGATACCCCAGCCCGGTGAGTACGAGGGCGATGACGAGTGTGGCCGCGAGCCACCAGGCGATGGGCAGAAACTGTTTCATCCGAAGAATCCGTTTCTACAAATATAGGTAAATTCTGCCCTCGGTGTCATTGCCCGGCCCCGTAAAAATGCTTCCGGGGCCGATCGGAGGGATTCGACCGGGTGACAGCGGGATTCGACGGCCTGTTTTTTCGCCGTACGGCAGCTTTGCGGCGTATCTTTGCAATACGGGAATAATCCCGTAATGATTTAAAACTTTTGTGTTATGTTCGATTTGTTTCTTCAGGGCGGAACATGGGGGATGTCGATCCTGACCGTCGAATTGATCTGCATGCTCTTCGCGGCGTGGAAAGCCCCGGCATGGGTCAAAGAACTCGGCCTGCTGGCGTTGGTGAGCGGTATTTTCTACCAGATTCTCGGTATGTTCCAGGCTTTCGGGGTCATCCAGATAGCCGGGGATATCTCTCCGTCGCTGCTGGCAGGCGGGTTTAAAGTGTCGTTTATTGCAGTGATGTACGCACTGCTGATCTACGCCGCCTCGCTGGTGATCCGCATGTTGCAGAAGCCGCGGATCTGACCCGGGGCGAAACCGGGTTTTGCGCGCCTTAGGTTCTGGATGAGGCGGGGCAACCCTTTTGTCAGATAGGCATATTGCTCCTGCCGAGGAGCTTTTCCTGTGTGTCGTAGGCCTCGGCGATCAGTCCGGGCGGGTAGTCGTACAACTCCAGGATGCGGATGGCGTTGCGTGTGGTGAGCGGCCCGGTGTGCAATTGGTAGTCGAAGACCAGTTGTCCGTCGGCCACCTCCTCGCGGAAATGGTGCAGCTCGTAGCCGTCGCCGCGCAGCAGTTCCGCCAGTTCGATGTCGTGCGTGGCCGCCAGTACGATGTGCGGTCCCCGGTTGAGGTGTGCGAGTACGGCTTTGCCGGCCGCGATGCGTTCGGTGGTGTTCGTCCCCTTGAACAGTTCGTCGAGTACGAAAAGGCACGGCGCCGGTTGCTCCGCGGCTTCGAGCAGGCGCTTGACGGTGAGCACCTCCTGCAGGTAGTAACTCGTACCTTCCGAAATGTCGTCGGAGATGCGGATCGAGGAGTAGAGCCGCATGTAAGGGATTGTGAAACCCTCGGCGAAGCAGGTGCAGATCGTCTCCCCGAGCAGGGCGTTGAGCATCACCGTGCGGACGAAGGTGGTTTTGCCCGACATGTTCGACCCGGTGAGCAGCAGCCCCGTGCCGTCGAGCGTCAGGGTGTTGGGCACGCAGTCGGCGATGAGCGGGTGAACGACCTGTACGGCTTCGAGGTATTTGCCTTCGACGAATGCCGGGCGGCAGGTCGGCGCTTCGCGGCGCAGGCGCATGACTGAAATGGCCGCATCGGTCTCGCCGATAAACCGGAACAGGTCGTGGATGGCGTCGCGGTGGGCCGTGATGCTGCCGATGAAGCGGTGGAAAAGGATGACTTCGATGTTGAAGGCGATCTTCACCAGTTCGAGCACCAGCCAGACGATGGCCGCGAAGTCGTTGCCTCCGTCGCCCTGTGTGCCGACGATGCGGCTACGCCGCTCGACTTCGGCGACCTGGCGGATCGGCTGTGTGGCCTCGTCCGAGCCGGGAACCTCTTCCGAAGCGAGATAGCGGGCTGTTTTCAGGGCGGCGGCGAGTTGCCGGACCGCAAAGGCGTAGCGGGTGATGTTGATTTTGTTGCCGTAGTGAATCACCACGTTGACGGCGTAAACCGCGATGAAAAGCAGTAGCAGCAGCGGGTAGAAGGGAGCGAGTAGCAGCGAGACTATGGCGACGGCGGTCAGCGTGTAGACCAACCCGATGCGGCGGACTTTGGCCGGGGTCTCGAAAATCAGCCGCTGGAAATCGTAGGCGTCTTCGTTCGAGAGGCGCGAGAGGTGTTTCTCGCACCGCTGCGTCAACGCGTCGTCCTGCTCGAAAATCTCCGTCCGGCGGTCGAAATCCCGTGCATCTTCCTCGCCCCGGAGCGTTCGCAGCCGGGCGTAGAGATATTGCTGGCCGACTTTAGAGGTCGTGCGGTCGATTTTCTCGAACACGGCGTTCAGGTCGAGGTCCGCGGTCGTTTCGGCGTCGATGGTCTGGAAGGCGTCGTCCCGGGTCGGGCTGTTGTAGAAGTAACTGCTGACCTGGTCGAAGTTGTATGCCGCAGATTCCTCTTCCGGGCTGCGGGACGGTTTGAGCAGCGAAGCGATGTAGTCGGTCGGTTTCATGCCGTATCGGTTATTTTAGGCCGCTGTCGCGGCGGATTCAAGGTGCGCGTTGCGCCGCGCAAAAACCTGCGGCGCGGGTCTTGCGGCGGATGATTCTCAGCCGAAAATGTCGCTCTGTTTTGTATGAATACAACAGGCTGGTCCGGGATAATTGCCCTTCTAAACCTGCGGAGCGGCGTTCATCGCCTTGGCGATGCCCTCGGCAATCTGGTCGATGGCGCCTTGCAACTTGCTGCCGATCATCATTTTCATCATCATGTTCAACTCGATATGCAGCACCAGCCGCATGCGGGTGTCGGTGTCCGAAACCTTGTGGAGTTGAATCCAGAAGGCGAAGTCCACGGGTACTCCTCCGTCGTCGCCTACGATCTTGACATGGCGCGGCTCGACGCGTTCCTCCATGCGGAGGCGGACGGTGAACCCTTTGGCTTTGAACGAACAGGTGTCCTCGGTGGCCTGCCACTCCTCGACGCGGTCGGCAACGGCCGGCGTGAGGTTGTCGAAGCGGCTGATGACGGCGTAAATCTGCTCGGCGGGACGTAGAATCTGGTGTTGTTGCGAAGTGTATTCCTGCATGGTGACGTTATGAGTTATAATGTAGTATCGGTGTCGGGCGCGGCCCAGAAACGGGCTGCGTCGGAGGTCCGGACGGCATCGGCACTCTTGAATCCGTCGAATCCCGCGGGCAGCAGTTTGATGGCGCGGCCTTCGTATTCGACCTCCTTATCGTATCCGGTCTCTTCCCAGCAGACGAACCAGTAGAGGTTCTTGGCCCAGTAAGAGAGGTAGTTTTCAGCGTCGCGGGTCCCGAGGAGCCGGTGGACGACCATCGGTTTTTCGTCGATGGTGCGCTGTCGCATCTCTTCGAGCGAGAGCACTTCACCCTCGGGCGAGGTGACGTAGGACTGCATGTCGGAGTCGATCATGGCCCATTTCTGCCGCTCGGGCAGCCAGGCGATGTTCACCACATGGCAGTCCGAGTCGAGCGAATCGGCCGGAAGGCAGGTGACGAAGCGGTTCGTGATACCTGAAGCGAGCAGGAGTTCGTGGAGCAGGATCGAGTGCAGACGGCAGTTGAAGGCCGGTTCCACCGTGCGGGTATACTCCCACAAACGGGTGGCGTTGCACACCTCGGGGTAGATTTCCTGGTTGGCGTGGGGGATATTTTCGGCGACGAAGGTTGCCAGCGCGAGGGTGTTGTCCCAGGTCGTGGCCGCCGGGTCGACCAGTGTGTCGAGGCGGAAATAGTCGCGGATTTCCCGGGCCCGGACAGTATCCTGTATATACGTGAAACGGTAGTCGGCGTCCGGCTCGGCAGCGTAGGGGCCGGCCTTGCGCAGTAACTCCGTGCGCTGTTGTTTTTGCAGGCCGGTCAGGTAATCGACGGCTTTTTCGCGGAAGGCGAAACGGGCCAGCAGAAAGAGAATTACGAGCAATCCGATGAGTGAAAACAGGACGATGCCTGCGATTTTGACTGTTTTTTTCATGGCTGGGAATCCGGTTGCCGCAGAGATAGCGCAGGCCGGGTGCAGAACCGGACGCAGTTTGTTTTGCCGGGATGCTGCCTGTCTGAGCGGGTTTTATGTTCGGCAAAGATAGTGTTTTTTCCGATGCGGACAACATCCGGGCCTTCCTCGTCTGTGTAAAATGAACATGACGGCCCGATTCGGGCCGTCATGCAGGTGTGTTTTCACCGGCGGGGACTCATTCGCCGAGGACTGCTTTCCGGAATCTGACGAGGTCGATGTCGTCGGCGATTTTGCGCGCGAAGAGGTAGGGCTGCGTCCTTCCCCCCCCCGGTGTTGTGTGCAGTGCGGCCAATCGGTCGATGTCCGTATTGTCGAGGACTTTCGGGCCGATGGGTACGTTCCAGTCGGCGAACATCAGCGACTGGCGGGTGTTGTTCCCGGCCAGCGGCGAACTGCCCAGGATCGTGTGGAAATAGATTTCGTCGCCGCACGACGTGTAGCGGAAGAACCGGTTGTAATCGGGATGTGTCCGGGCGTATTCGAGCGCGTAGTCGCGCAGGCGGTCGGTGATCGTGATCCAGTTGCACCCTTTTTCCAGAGGCGGGACCTTTCCGAAGAGCGGATTGCGCGCCGGGCGGAAATGCTTGGCGTATTTGATCCTGAGTTTTTCGCGCAGGCTCCGTTTTCCGCCCCAGCGCAGGACGGGAACGTAGTGCGCCGTGCGGACCTTCCCGTAGAACTCTTCGAGGTTCAGGTCGGGTTGCATGGCCACGAACTCCGTGTTTCGGGCATAGCTTGCGGCCAGGAATTCCCGGATATACGTCATATCGTACAGCGGCAGGGTGTCGCCCGACAGCAGGACGATATAGCGGTAGTCGCCGCTGCGGGTCGCTTCGTAGAGCCGCCGCATGCAGCATATCTGGCCGTAGTCGCCCCAGCGGATGTCGATGCGGGGCGTTACGAAGCGGACTTTGCCGTTCAGGGCGGCGAAATCCTTCATCCGGGCTTTGCGGTCCACATGTATGAAAATCCCGTTGCCCGGGACCGACAGCCTGTCGATGAGTTCCTGCAAAACCGGCGTGTACTTGTGGCAGATGATGCAGAACGCGATGTGGAATTCGCTCATCGGAGAGGCGTTTAGTCGATCTCGAAAGTCCGTGCCGTGTCGCTGTCGACGGTGATGCGCACCGTCATCACGTTGTCCGGAAGCAGTTGCTCGATCTTTTCGGGCCACTCCACCAGGCATAGGTCTCCGGAGTAGAAATACTCCTCGTAGCCGAAGTCGAAGGCTTCGCGCAGGTCGTTGATGCGGTAGAAATCGAAGTGGTGGATACGCCGGTTGCCTTCGCCCTTGTACTGGTTGACGATGGCGAAAGTGGGGCTGGTCACGGTGTCCGTGGCCCCGAGCTGGGCTGCGATTTCGCGGATGAGCGTAGTTTTTCCGGCGCCCATCTCGCCGCGTAAGGCGACCACCGTACGGCGGCCCAATGACCGGATGATCGCCCCGGCGACCTGCGGGAGTTCGTCCTGCGAGGTGATGTGAATGGTTTTCATTTATTGCTTAGGCTTTAAAACGATATACGGTACGATCATCTCCTCCATCGAAATACCGCCGTGCTGGAACGTGTTGCGGTAGTAGCGGATGTGGCGGTTCGCATCGTTGTTGTAGACCAGGAAATCGGTGTTGTAGGCGAAGATGTAACTCGACGTGAGGTTGCTCGACGGCAGTTGCACGTCCTCGGGTTTCAGGATTTCGTAGACCTCGCGGGAGTTGTAGGCCAGGTTGCGGCCCGTCTTGTAGCGCAGATTGGCCGAGGTCTCGCGGTCGCCGGTAACCTTCACCGGGTTGTCTACGCGGATCGTGCCGTGGTCCGAAGTGATGACGACGGTGTGCCCCCGCTCGGACAGCAGCTTGAGGATGGTGAAGAGGTCCGAGTGTTCGAACCACGAGCGCGTCAGCGAGCGGAACGCCGCATCGTCCTCGGTGAGTTCGCGGATGACATCGGTTTCGGTACGTGCGTGCGAGAGGATGTCGAGGAAGTTGTAGACGATGACCGAGAAATCGGCGTCGTAGACCTTTTGTATATTGTCGACCAGCTTGCGGCCCTGCTCGGCGCGCACCAGTTTGTCGAACGAGAACTTCCAGTTTTTGCCGTTCTGGGCCATCAGTCGCTTGAGGAATTCCTCTTCGTACTGATTTTTGCCGCCCTCCTCGTTGTCGTTGAGCCATTTGTTGGGCATCAGTTTGTCGATCGCGAGCGGCATCAGTCCTGCGAAGACGGCGTTGCGGGCATACTGCGTGGCTGTGGGCAGGATGGCGCAGTAGAAATCGTCCAGTGCCACGTCGTAGTAACCCCTCAGCAGCGACGAGATCGACCGCCACTGGTCGTAGCGGAAGTTGTCGATCAGCAGCAGCGTGGTTTTCTCGTTTTCGTCGGCAACGGGGAAAATGTTGGTGCGCATGAGTGTGTGCGACATCACGGGGGTGTCGTCGGAGCGCTTGTTGATCCAGTTGTAGTAATTGCGGCGTACGAATTTGCAGAATTCCTGGTTGGCTTCGCTTTTCTGGTAGGTCAGCACCTCCTGGATGCTCTGGTCGGTGGATTCCGACAGTTCGACCTCCCAGGTGGTGAGTTTGCGATAGAGCGCACACCAGTCCTGGAACGTATCGGCCATTTGCAGCGAGGACGAGATGCGTCCGAACTCCGAACGGTAGTCGGCCGTCGTCTGCTCGGTCACGAGCTGCTGCTGGTGTACGTTCTTCTTGATCGAAAGCAGCACCTGGTTGGGATTGACGGGCTTGATGAGGTAGTCGGCGATTTTCGATCCCACGGCCTTGTCCATGATGTTCTCCTCTTCGCTCTTGGTGACCATGATCACGGGCGTCGTCGGACGCACCTCCTTGATCTTGGGAAGGGTTTCGAGCCCCGTCATGCCGGGCATCATTTCGTCGAGGATGATCAAATCGTAGGCTCCTTCGGAGGCCATGTCGATCGCGTCGTATCCATTGTTGCAGGTGTCCACTTCGTACCCTTTCTGCTGCAGGAACAGCACGTGGGGTTTGAGCAGTTCGACTTCGTCGTCGACCCAGAGTATTTTGACCATACCGTTATTCGGATTTAGAGTTTACAAAATTAGTGATTTTATTATCAAACGCAAAAACCGCACGGTTTATTGGCCCGGCCGCCGATTAAATACTATCTTTACTCCGATAAATGACAAAATGACGACAATCGTGCTTAAAACAGAAAAGTCCCGTATCGACGCGGTGGATGCCCTGCGCGGCTTTGCCGTGATGGCGATCCTGCTGGTACACAGCCTCGAACACTTTATCTTTCCGGTTTATCCGGCTTCGTCTCCCGCCTGGCTCGCCGCCCTCGACGACGGCGTTTTCGCCGTCGTATTCGCCCTTTTCGCGGGCAAGGCCTATGCGATCTTCGCATTGCTGTTCGGTTTCACTTTCCACCTGCAATACGCTGCCCGGCGGAGCCGCGGGGAGGACTTCGGATGGAGGTTCCTCTGGCGGTTATTGCTGCTGGCGGGTTTTGCCACGCTCAATGCGGCCTTCTTTCCCGCCGGGGACGTGCTGCTGCTGTTCAGCATCGTCGGGGTCGTGCTTTTCGTTGTCCGGCGTTTGAATGACCGGACCGTGCTGATCCTGGCGCTGTTGTTCCTGCTGCAGCCCGTCGAATGGTACAACTGCTTCCGTGCGCTGGCCGACACGGGTTTCGCTCCGCCCGATTTGGGCGTCGGGGCCATGTACGGCGAGGTTGCGGCCTATACGAAGGACGGTAGTTTCTGGCAGTTTGTTGCCGGAAATGTCACCCTCGGGCAGAAAGCCAGCCTGCTGTGGGCCGTGAATGCCGGACGGTACAGCCAGACGGCGGGCCTTTTCCTGCTGGGATTGCTGCTCGGCCGCCGGGGGCTGTTCCTCGATTCGGCGGCGAATGTGCGCTTCTGGGTGCGGACGCTGATCGTCGGGGCTGTTGCCTTCGTGCCGCTCCAGGCCCTGCACGGGATTTTCGGCGAAGCAACGGCGGCCCGTATGGCTGCGACGGTGCTGGACATGTGGCAGAAGTTCGCCTTCACGGCCGTGCTCGTGGCTTCGTTCGTGCTGCTCTACCGGACGGCCCGTTTCCGCCGGGCGACCGACAGCCTGCGTTTTTACGGGCGCATGAGTCTTACGAATTATATCGTACAGTCCGTCGCCGGGGCTTTGATCTTCTTCCCGTTCGGCTTGGGCCTCGCTTCCCGGTGCGGATATACGCTGAGCCTGTTCGTCGGCCTTGCGGTCTTCGTTTTGCAGGTGGCTTTTTGCCGTCGGTGGCTGCGCAACCACCGGCAGGGGCCGCTGGAAAGCCTCTGGCATCGCCTGACGTGGCTTGGCTCGAATTAGATATTTATCCGCCCTGCGGTCATATTGCCGGACGCGGTTTTGGCAGGCGTTTTGCTCTCCCGAATAAACAACTGATATAGAATATTTTAATTTTGGCCCGGGTTTTGCCCGATGTTTGTTATCACATTGTGAACCTGCAAACTACACGGTTGCCGGAAAAAAGTGAAAAAAAATAGCCGATTGTTGGCGGATATGTAAATAAAGCGTATATTTGCAGTCCGAATCATTTGGATGAACTTAATTTTAAATACAATATAAACATGACAAAGGCAGATATCGTAAGCGAAATCGCTAAGAGCACCGGCGTTGAGAAGGTGCAGGTGCAGGCTATCGTCGAGGCTTTCATGGACAGCATCAAGACGTCGCTCACCCAGAAGAACAACGTGTATCTCCGTGGCTTCGGCAGTTTCATCGTGAAGAAGCGTGCCAAGAAGGTTGCCCGCAACATCTCGAAGAACACGACGATTACCATTCCCGAGCACAACATCCCCGCTTTCAAGCCCGCCAAGAGCTTCGCGGCGAAGGTGAAATAACGGATAAATCAAGAACCTCTAAAATTTAAGGACTATGCCAAACGGAAAGAAGCATAAGCGTCACAAGATGGCTACCCACAAGCGGAAAAAACGTCTTCGTAAGAACCGCCATAAGAAAAAGTAGGGTAGCACCTTCGTGCTAACGATAGATAAAGCTAAAGGGGCCCAGGGGTTCTTTTAGCTTTACCTGTTTTCGGGTTTCCGATTTTTCAGGCGGATTTTCCGCCCCTTTCGCAGGTTTTCCGGACGCCGGATTCCCTGCGTTCAGCCGGCCTTCCCCGGCATCCATTTTCCCTTTGGAGTTCGCCGCCACTTCACAGCAAAATGCGGCTCAGTACTAATTTCAGCATACCGCGCCCGGCTCCCCGGTGCGCGACACACGATAGATGAACAAAGAATTAATTGTAAATGTAAACCCGACCGAAATATCCATCGCCATGTGCGAGGATAAGGTGCTCGTCGAGCTCAACAAGGAGCAGTGCCAGACGGGATTCGCCGTAGGGGATATCTACCTCGGGAAGGTTCGTAAGATCATGCCGGGCCTGAACGCGGCGTTCGTCAACATAGGGCACGAAAAAGATGCCTTTATCCACTACCTCGACCTGGGGCCGCAGTTTCCTTCGTTGCAGAAACTCGTCGCCTCGCAGCAGCCCGGAAAACGGGGCCTGAGGGTCGAGAGCATGAAGCTCGAAGCCGCCGTCGAAAAGACGGGGAAGATCGGCGAATACCTCCAGGTGGGGCAGCAGATCATGGTTCAGGTGGCCAAAGAGGCCATTTCGACCAAGGGACCGCGCCTGACGGCCGACATTTCGCTGGCCGGCCGCAACGTCGTGCTGGTTCCCTTCACCTCGAAGGTTTTCCTTTCGCAGAAAATCCGCTCGACGGACGAGAAGAAGCGCCTGAAACGTATCGCTGCGGCGGTGCTGCCCAAGAATTTCGGCGTCATCATCCGTACGGCGGCTATGGAGGCCAAGGACGAGGATATCGAACACGACATTCAGACCCAGATCGACCGTTGGCGCAAAACCTGCGCGGCGATCAAGAAAAGCGCGGCCCCGGCGCAGTTGATGAGCGAAATGAACCGTGCCAATACGATCATCCGCGACTCGCTGAACGGTTCTTTCTCACAGATCGCCGTCGACGACGAGGCGATGTACGAGGAGATTCGCAGTTACATCCGCCAGATCGACCCCGAGAAGGAGAAGATCGTCAAGTTGTACAGGGGCAACGTGCCCATTTTCGATAATTTCGATATTTCGAAGCAGATCAAGTCGCTGTTCGCCAAGTATGTGTCGCTCAAGCGCGGCGCCTACCTGATCATCGAACACACGGAGGCCATGAACGTCATCGACGTGAACTCGGGCAACCGTACCAAGGCCGAGGACAACCAGGAGCAGACCGCCATGGATGTGAACCTCGCCGCGGCGAAGGAGATCGCCCGCCAGTTGCGCCTGCGCGATTTGGGCGGTATCGTCATCATCGACTTCATCGACCTGCACAAGGCGCAGAACAAGCAGGCGCTGTTCGACGAAATGGTGAAGCTGATGGCCGACGACAAGGCCAAGCACACGGTGCTGCCGCTCACGAAGTTCGGCCTGATGCAGATTACCCGCCAGCGGGTGCGTCCCGTGGCCGTCGAGAGTGTTTCGGACGTTTGCCCGACGTGTAACGGTACGGGTAAGATCGAACCTACGGTGCTGCTGGATAAGAAGATCGAGAACCAGATTTCGTTCCTTACGCAGGATCGCGGACATAAGTTTATCAAACTGGTCGTCAGTCCTTATGTGGCGGCGTTCCTCCGAAAGGGCCTCTGGTCGCTGCGCCGCCGTTGGGAGTGGAAATACAAGGTGCGTCTGCAGATCAGCGAGGATCAGAGTGTCGGCATCGTAGAGGTGCATTACCACGATAAGAAGGATAACGACCTGATTCAGAAATAAGCTATGGCAACAGCCCGTGAGCAACTGGCGCAGTTCGCTGCCGGGTCGAAAGCCCTCGGCAAACTGTGCCGCGAATACAAAAACAGGAGTGCTACCGTCCACCTCGAAGAGTTGGTCGGCGGTGCTCTTTCGTTTTATGCCGCGGCTGCCGTAGCGGAATCCGGGGGCGTGCACGTTTTCGTTGCCGAGGACCGCGATGCCGCAGCCTATTTGCTCAACGATTTCTATAACCTGCTGGATGAGAAGCAGGTTTACTTTTTTCCGTCCTCCTACAAACGTTCGGCGGCTTACGGAGCCGAGGACGCGCAGGGTGTCGTGCAGCGTACGGCGACGATGCAGGCCGTGCGTGGGTTTTCCGGGAAGGGCTACCTGGTGGTCTGCACCTGTCCGGAGGCGCTGGCCGAACGGGTCGCCGACGCCGAAGCCCTGCGGCGGGAGACGATCGCGGTAAAGATCGGCGATAAAATCTCGATCGAAGTGCTCGAACAGGCGCTCGTCGATGCGGCTTTCACGCGCGTCGATTTCGTCTACGAGCCCGGTCAGTATTCAGTGCGCGGCGGTATCGTCGATGTCTTTTCCTTCTCGGAGAGCAAGCCCTACCGACTCGATTTCTTCGGCGACGAGGTCGACTCGATCCGCCGGTTCAACATTTCGAGCCAGCTTTCGTCGGATAAACTCGACCGGGTCGAGATTATTCCCGACCTGAACGCCGGAATTCCCGCTTCGGCAAAGGTCTCCTTCGCCCGGTTTGCGGGGGCGGACGCTTCCTATTGGTTTTACGATGCCGATTTCGTCCTGCGCAGGGTCAACGATATCCGCCGCAAGACGCTCTCGGACATGGAGCATCCCGAGGAGATCGACTCGCTGCTCACGAGCCGCAACTCGTTGTTGACCGACCTGTCCGAAAGTCGGATTTTCACCCTGCGCGACAACCTTCCGGAGCGGCCTGCGGAGGTGAATGTAAAGTTCTCGACAGCGCCCCAGCCGAAATTTAACAAGAATTTCGAGATGCTGGCCGACGATATGGTCCGCAATGCGCTGCGCGGCTACGATACTTATATACTTTCGGAGAACAAGGCGCAGGTCGAGCGTCTCGAAAATATCTTCCACCAGATCGGTCGCGGGCAGGCCGTCGTGCGGTCGCTGTCGACGACCCTGCACGAGGGATTCGTGGATAACGACCTGAAACTGTGCCTTTACACCGACCACCAGATTTTCGACCGTTACCAGCGTTACCGCATCAACGGCGAAATCCGGCGCGACGAGCAGATGACCGTCGCCGAACTCAACCAGTTGCGTCCGGGCGACTACGTGGTCCACATCGACCACGGCGTGGGCCGCTTCGACGGACTGGTGAAGATCGCCGCGGGCGACGGCCGGATGCAGGAGGCGATTAAACTGGTCTACAAGGACGGCGACGTGCTGTTTGTCAACGTCCACTCGCTTCACCGCATTTCGCGCTACAAGTCGGGCGACGGCGAACCGCCGAAGGTCTATAAACTGGGCAACGGGGCCTGGCAGAAACTCAAGAATGCCACCAAGAAGGCCGTTAAGGATATTTCGCGCGAGCTGATCGCCCTCTATGCCAAGCGCAAAGCCTCGAAGGGGTTCGCTTTCTCGCACGACAGCTATTTGCAGCACGAACTGGAGGCTTCGTTCCGCTGGGAGGATACCCCCGACCAGCAGTCCGCCACGGCGGCCGTCAAGAAGGACATGGAGTCGGACCAGCCGATGGACCGGCTGGTGTGCGGCGACGTGGGCTTCGGAAAAACCGAGGTGGCGATCCGTGCGGCGTTCAAGGCCGCCGTCGACGGCAAGCAGGTCGCTGTGCTGGTTCCGACGACGATCCTCGCGTTGCAGCATTACCGCTCTTTTACCGAGCGCCTGCGCGATTTCCCGGTACGGGTGGAGTATATCAACCGGACGAAATCGGCCAAAGAGGTCAACCGTATCCGCGAGGAGCTGGCTTCGGGCCGGATCGACATCCTGATCGGCACGCACAAGATGCTGGGCAAGCAGATCGTTTTCCGCGACCTGGGGTTGCTTATCATCGACGAAGAGCAGAAGTTCGGTGTTGCGGCCAAGGAGAAACTCACGCAGATGAGCGTCTCGGTTGATACGCTGACGCTGACCGCTACGCCGATCCCGCGTACGCTGCAATTCTCGCTGATGGGTTCCCGCGATTTGTCCGTCATATCTACGCCGCCGCCCAACCGTCAGCCGATCCTCACCGAGTCGCACGCCTTCTCGGAGGAGATTATCCGCGACGCCATCGAGGCGGAACTCGCGCGGGGCGGACAGGTCTATTTCGTCCATAACCGTGTCGAAGACCTCGTGACGTTGCAGGGGCTGATCACACGCCTCTGTCCGAAGGCCCGTGTGGCCGTGGGGCACGGCAAGATGCCCGCCGAGCAGTTGGAAAAACTCATCATGGACTTCATCTACGGGGAGTTCGATGTGCTGGTGTCGACGACCATCGTCGAGAACGGCATCGACATCCCCAATGCCAATACGATCATTGTCGACAATGCGCAGAATTTCGGTCTGAGCGATCTGCACCAGTTGCGCGGCCGCGTGGGGCGTTCGAACCAGAAAGCTTACTGCTACCTGCTCTCGCCGCCCGAGGAGATGCTGTCGTCCGATGCGCGGAGGCGACTGCGGGCCATCGAGGAGTTCTCCGACCTGGGTTCCGGTTTCAACATCGCCATGCAGGATCTGGACATCCGCGGCGCAGGCAACCTGCTGGGGGCCGAGCAGAGCGGATTCATCGCCGACATCGGGTTCGAGACCTACCAGAAGATCATGAACGAGGCCGTCGCCGAACTGCGTGCCGAGGGCCTGCATGTTCCGGGTCTGAGCGACGATGAACAGGAGGTCGTGGAGCAGATGCGTTTCATCGACGACGCGCATATCGACATCGAGGTCGAGGCGGCGCTGCCGGACGCCTATGTGGCCCAGCAGGCCGAGCGTCTGAAACTCTACCGCGAACTCGATTCCACGAAAGACGAGGAGGCTTTGCAGGCCTTTGAGAGCCGTCTTGCAGACCGTTTCGGTCCCTTGCCGCGTGCCGCGAAGGAACTGTTGAACGTCGTGCGCCTCAGGTGGGAGGCTATCCGCCTGGGCATGGAGCGCGTGAAGGTCAAAAACGGCCTGATGATCGTGCATTTCGTGGGTGAGGAAAATTCGCCGTTTTACAAGAGCGAGGCCTTTATGACGTTGTTGCAGCGGGTTACGAAACACCCCGACAGATTTGTGCTGAAACAGCACAATAATAGTTTGGCGATGACCGTTAGGAATGTCAAAGACGTGGAAGACGCATATAAAACGCTGCAGCAACTTTGAATCTGATCGTAGACATAGGCAATACCCTTGTCAAACTGGCCGTTTCCGACGGCGGGAAGATTGTTGCCCAGCGCTGCGTGGAGCGGTTGCATCCGTCGATGCTCGACGAATTGCTGGAGGGCCGCAGGGCCGCGAAAGCCGTTGTCGCCTCGACGCGCGGCGAAGCGGACGACGTGACGGAGATGGTCCGTTCGCGCGCCGATTACGTGCTGGAATTCACCTCGCAGACCCCCGTGCCGATCGGCAATGCCTACCTTACGCCCGAAACGCTGGGGCGTGACCGGCTGGCCGCCGCCGTGGGCGCTACGGTGCTCTATCCGGGGCGTAACGTGCTGATCGTCGATTTCGGTACGGCGGTCACGATCGATCTGGTAACGGCCGACAATACCTTCCGCGGCGGGTGCATCTCGCCGGGGATGAAAACCCGTTTCCGGGCCTTGCACGACTATACGGCCAAGCTGCCGTTGTGCGGGCCGACCGAAAGCGACGAATTGCAGGGACTCACCACCGAAGAGGCCATCCGCCTGGGGGTAATGAACTCGCTGGCCTTCGAAATCGAGGGTTATATGGCCCGCATGGAGGCGAAAATCGACGATTTGTGTGTTATTTTTACCGGAGGAGACGCGAAATACTTTGTGAAAAGAATTAAAAATACGATATTTGCAAATTGTAATCTGGTCTTTTGCGGATTGGATCGAATTTTAGAGTACAATGCAAGTGAAGAACACCTTAATTAAGCTGGTTGTCGCGGCTGCAGCGATGTTTCCTTTTGCCGTTTCGGCCCAGACAAGCAGTATTAACGCATTCTCGCCCTATACGATGTACGGCATCGGCGAACAGAACACCCCCGGTACGCTGCAGATGCGCTCGATGGGCGGCGTGGGTGTAGCTATGCGTTCGGTGAGCACGATCAACCTGCTCAACCCTGCGGCTTACAGCGCCGCTCCGCAAAAGAGTTTCCTCTTCAACTTCGGATTGGAGGGGCAGAACTACTACAATGCGCAGACGGTCGAAGGCGTCGGGAAACGAACGGCTTACAATACGTTCAACTTCCACGACATTGCGTTCCAGATGCCCGTGGCAAAGCGGCTGGGACTCGGTTTCAGTCTCACGCCTTACAGTTCGGTGGGTTACCGGACCAAGTATTACCACCCGTTCGACCCCAACGACCCGGTTTACTCCGAGGTGGGTAACATTCAGTACAACTACCAGGGCGAGGGCGACGTAACGGAGGTCAAGGTCGGCCTGGGCTGGGAGCCGTTCAAGAATTTCTCGGTGGGTATCGCCGCGCAGTACTACTGGGGCGACATCGACCGTACGTTCGTGATGACCCCGACTGCAATTACCGGCGAAGGAACCTTCACCTCGACGGTGGGACAGGACAATTACAATATTTCGAGCATCAAGGGGCAACTCGGTGTGCAGTGGAATGCGATTTGGAATCAAAAGCGCATCCTGACCGTCGGTGCGACGTATGATTTCGGCGGCGACCTGAATCCGGAGGTGACCAAAAGCCTCTACATCGGGGACCTCTACAATACGATCGTCAAGGGCGATACGACGCACCTGAAACTGGTACTTCCTACGCAGTTGGCTGTGGGTGTCTTCTATCAGACGGGCCGGTGGGCCCTCGGTGTGGATTACACCTACCAGAACTGGGGCGGCCGCAACTCGGGCTACGAGATGACGGGAACCAGCGGCAGCGGGGAGAACACGACGGCTTACAAAGTGGCGTATACCAATACGAGTACGATCAAAATGGGCGTGGAATACACCCCGAACCGTTACGATGCGCGCCACTTCCTGAAGCGCTGGTCCTACCGTGCGGGTTTTCGCTACGGGACCTATAACCAGACCTTCAACGGCGATAAGCTCGCGCAGTATGCCGTGACGGCGGGTATCGGTATTCCCGTGAGGCGCGGAGCCTTTTCGGCGATCGATATCGGTATCGAATACGGACGCCGCGGCTATAACGTCGCCGAACGTGTGGGACTGGTCCGGCAGCAGTATTTCAAATTTGCGGTCGGCTTTACGCTCTTTGCAGGGCAGTTGGAGAATGGCGAATATTGGTTCATGCGCTCCAAGTTCGATTGATGAGACAGGCAAAACACTTAAGATAGACAACACAAAAATTGATCTGACCGATGAAAAACGTTAAATTCCTGCTTTCTGCTGCGTGTGCGCTTTTTGCAGTCGCGGCGATGGCACAGCAAGATTTCAGTGATCCGAAGTACGCGGTCTGGGGTGATACTCCTCAGGAGCGGGAGCAGAATATCCTGAACAGCAATTTCCTCAAGGAGTCGCTCGACAACAAGGATTACAATGCCGCCGCACATTACCTCAAAGAGCTGCTCGACAAGTGCCCGAAGGCCTCGCAGAACACTTTCGTGCGCGGTATCACGCTTTACAAGAACAAGATCGCCCGCGCCAAGAGCATCGACGAGAAGAACATGTACACCGACTCGCTGATGATCGTTTACGATCTTCGCAACCAGTATTTCGGCGATCATGAAAAGTACGGCACGCCGTATATCCTCGACCGCAAGGCCCGCGAGTACCTGATGTATAAGCCCAGCGACCGTAAAGGCATCCGTGAGGCGTTCCGCGCGGCTATCGAAGCCGGTGGCGACAACACCGATCCCGAGACTGTCGTGGCTTATTTCTCGAATCTTTGCGACGACTACAAAAATACCGACGAGGTGATGCCCGACGAGATCATCGCCGAGTACGATCGCCTGACGCCGTTCTTCGAGAAAAATCCCGCTGCCGCCGAGTATAAGAGCCAGTTCGATGCTGCATTTGGATTGAGCGGCGCCGCAAGCTGTGAGAACCTGGAGAAACTTTTCCGCGGCAAGCTGGCTGCTGCTCCTGACGACGAGGCGCTGCTTTCGCAGGCCGTGGCCCTGATGTCGCGTGCCAAGTGCGACGGTGATTTCTACTTTTCGCTCGCTGAGAAATACTACCAGGTGAAACCGTCGTCGGAGACGGCGATGTTCCTGGCCCAGGCTTTCCAGAACAAGAAGGACTATGTGAAGGCCAAGACTTACCTGAACGAAGCGTTGGCCGTTGAGACGGACCCCGCCGAGCGTCAGAAACTGCTTGTGCGCATCGCACTGGTCGGCCTTGTGTCCAATGATCTCCCGGGTTCTGCCAATGCTGCACGCCAGGCCCGCGACCTCAATCCCGAGGACGGTGTTCCTTACTTCATCCTGGCGCAGTGCTACGCATCGTCGGCCGGTTCGTGCAGCGGTTTTGCCGGTCTGGCTACTTACTGGGCCGCATACGATACGATGGCCAAAGCCGTCGAGCTGCTGCCGAGCGATTCGGAGTATATGGAGCATGCCAAGAGCGCTCTCGGCAAGTTCCGTTCGGCTTTCCCCAGCTCGGAGGACTGCTTCTTCAACGAGCTGCAGGAGGGTGCGCGTTACACGGTGACCTGTGGACTCGCTGCCGGTATCTCGACTACCGTTCGTCCCCGCTAAAATCGCTTCCGATAGGGTTTTTCGATGGGAAAACGCATGATAAGAATGATCAGGGTAGCACTCTCCATGACGGGGAGTGCTATCTTGCTATTCTCATGTGCGGGCAAGGATGCGGGCCATACGTCGGGCTCCGACGAGGCCCTGATGACCGAATACAGCGAGGACCTTTCGGTCGTGATGTCGCAGAACGGCCGCCGGTCTTACCATTTCGTGACGCCGTTGCTCGAAGGATATTCACTGGGCCGCGAGCCTTACCGTGAGTTCCGCAAGGGGGTGAAAATCACCACCTACCAAAACGACTCGCTGACGACTGTCGACGCTGTGCTGACAGCCAACTACGCCATTTACTACGAGAACCGCGAATTGTGGGAGGCCAAAGGTAACGTTGTCGTCGAAAAATCCGACGGTAAGACCCTTTACACCCAGCAACTGTTCTGGAATGCGCGGACCAAGAAAATCTATTCGAACGTCGATTCGAAGATCGTGCAGAACAACGGCCGCGATGTCTTCATCGGCGAAGGTTTCGAATCGGACGAAGAGTTCAAGGACTGGCGCTTCCGCCGCATGAAGGGCCGCATGGAGGTCGAGATGAAGCAGAACGCCGATTCCACGGCTTCCGATTCCACGGCCGTGCGTCCGCCGGCCGAATCCCGCCCTGCGGATGTAAAACCTGAGCCCGCGAAGGCTCCTTCGGTGTCGCCTGAGACTGTTCCTGCCCGGGAAGTTCCTGACGGGATGGCCGAAAAGCGGGCTGAAAGGGCGGATGCTCCGGCTTCGGTCAAGTCGTTGCGAAAGATGGACGACTTCCAGGCGGAGGCCCGTCCGGCTTCGCACGATGTGAAGGCTTCCGCCGAACCGCAGTCCGGAAAATCCAAAAACTGAACGCGATGCTTACTACCGTCATCCTGATCGTCGTAATGCTGCTGTTGTCGGCCTTTTTTTCGGGGATGGAGATTGCCTTCACGAGCAAGAACCGCCTCAAGTTGGAGATCGACCGCAAGCAGAACCGCATGTTCGACCAGATCGCCGAGGTTTTCGCTCGCCATCCGGGGCAGTATATCACCACGATCCTCGTCGGCAACAACATCGCACTGGTCGTCTACTCGTTGTCGATGTCGATGCTCCTGCGCGGAATCTACGCTTCGCTGGGGTGGGAACAACTCGCCCGGAGTGGTTCGGTCGCCGTGGATACCGCCATCTCGACCATCATCATCATTTTCTGCGCCGAGTTCCTGCCCAAGTCGATCTTCAAAAACAACCCCAATTTCTACTACCGTGCACTGGCGCCGGTAATCTACTTTTTCTACATTGTCCTCTACCCGGTAGCGCGTTTCACGACGCTGCTTTCCCACGGTATCCTGCGCCTTCTGGGTCGTCGTGTCGAGGAGAAGAACATCACGCCGAGTTTCGACCGCGAGGACCTTGCGGCGCTGCTAGACTCGAACAATTCGGAGCAGCATTCCGAGCCGGACAACGAGCTGAAACTTTTTCAGAATGCGCTGGATTTCGCCGACCTGCGTGTGCGGGACTGCATGGTTCCGCGCGTGGATGTCGAAGCCGTGGACATCGACGACACCTCGATCGAGCAACTCACGGCGCGCTTCGTCGATTCGAAGTATTCGCGCATCTTCGTCTGGCGTAAGTCGATCGACAACATCGTCGGTTACGTCAATTCGAAAAGTCTCTTTACGCGGCCCCGGCAGATCGCCGACGTGATGATGGAGGTAAATTTCGTCCCCGAGACCATGCCCCTGCAACTGATGCTGGAAAATTTCATCAAGCACCGCTCGAATATCGCGGTCGTGATCGACGAGTTCGGCGGTACGGCGGGCGTCATCTCCCTCGAAGACGTGCTGGAGCAGATTTTCGGCGAAATCGAGGACGAGCACGACATCCCGGACCTCACCGAAAAGCAGGTCGGCCCCGACGAGTATGTTCTCTCGTGCCGCCTGGAGGTGAAATACCTGAACGAGAAGTACAGCCTGGGTATCGAAGAGAGCAAGGAATACGATACGCTCGCCGGCTTCATCATCTATAATTACGAAGGTATTCCCACCGCCGGGGAGACGGTTTTCATCGGCGGCCTGCAACTGCGGATTCTTCGCACGACGCGTTCGCGCATCGAACTGGCGCGGGTGAAAAAATTGTAGCGGCAGCCGCTTTCCGCCGCGTTGCCGGGCTTCTTCGGCGAGTCCCCGCCTGAACGGCGGTCTGGCGCGGCTCGGGCTTGTAATCGCGGCTGTACGTCGTACGTATATTTTTACTTTTATTCTGTTCGTTTTACAATTAATTTTACTACCTTTGGCTGATAATTCGAAACAATACGAATAATTAACAATTTATATGGCAAGTTTAAACACTTTACGAACCAAGTTCGGCATCGTGCTTTCTATCATTATCGCACTGGCCCTCTTGGCATTCATCCTCTCTCTGAAGACCGAAATGGGTTTCTCGGGTAACGACCCGCGTGTCGGCGTGATCGACGGCGAGAAGATCAACTATTCGGAGTACTACGAGCAGTACGAGCAGATCAAGTCGCAGAACAACGTGCAGGAGAGCGACGAACAGCAGTCGGCTATGCTGGCCAATGCCGCGTGGCAGTCGCTGATCGCCAAGCATGTGCTTACGCCCGGTTTCGATGCGATGGGTCTCCGCGTTACGGAGCCCGAGCGCCTGGCGATGGTCAGCGGTCAGCATCCTTCGCAGGCTTTCTACAACGCTTTTGCCGATCCGCGTACGGGTGAGTACAACGTGGCTGCCATCAGCCAGTTCCTCGCGCAGGCCGAAACCAACCGGGAGGCTGCCAGTGCATGGGCGCAGCTCAACGAGCAGGCCCGTCTGGAGCGTGAGGTGCAGAAATACTTCGGCCTGGTGAAGGGTGGTGTTTACGTCAATTCGCTGGAGGTTGCCCGCGGTGTCGACGCTGCCAACAAGACTTTTTCGGGCAAATGGGCCGGCAAGAAGTTCTCGGCTGTTCCCGACTCGCTGGTCAACGTTTCGTCGAGCGACGTGAAGGCTTATTACAACAGCCATAAGAACCAGTTCAAGCAGACCCCGTCGCGCACGATTTCGTACGTTGTATTCGAGGTAGCTCCTACGGAAGACGATATGCTGGCGCTCGAGAAGAACGTCATGGAGGTAGGCCGGGAGTTTGCCGCCGCCGAGGAGGTGAAAACCTTCGTTCGCGGTAATCGCAACGGCAAGATCGCCGAAGGTTATGTCACGGCAGCCCAGCTTTCCGACGAGGAGGCCAAGGCGCTGATGAACGGCGAGATGTACGGTCCCGTGCTGAAGAACAACGAATGGACGATGGCCCGCGTACTCGATACGAAGATGGTTCCCGACTCGGTAGGCGTGCGCCACATCGTGTTGCCCTATACGCAGGAAGCGCTTGCCGACAGCCTGCTGACGGTGCTGAAAAACGGTGCTGATTTCGCACAGACTGCTGCCCGGTATTCGGTTTACGATGCGACGGCTGCCAATGGCGGCGAAGTGGGCGTGCTGCCTTTCTCGGCCTTCTCGGGTGAGTTTGCTGCTGCTCTTGCCAATGCCAAGCAGGGCGATATCGTGAAGATTGCTTCCGGCGACGCTATTCAGCTGATGCAGGTATACCGCGCCGACAAGCCTTCGAAGCACGTGCAGGTGGCTACGATCACCTATCCCGTGGAGGCTTCGGCCGCTACGCGCCGCGACGTGCACAACCAGGCCGGTTCCTTCATGGTCAACGCCAAAGGTGCACCCAGCGCGTTTGCGGATGCCGCTTCGACGGCTGCCGTGACTCCCCGCATCGCTTCGATCGCGCAGAGCGACCGTACGATCCGCGGTCTGGAGGATTCGCGTGAGGTAGCCCGCTGGGCGCATGGCGCGAAGAAAGGCGACCTTTCGGCGATTTTCAATGTAGGCAAGGACTACGTGATCGCTACGCTGACTGAGATTGACGACAACGAATATGCTCCGGTAGATAAGGTTGCGGCCCAGATCCGTGCGCAGTTGCTCCGTGACAAAAAATACGACTATATCGTCAAGAACCTTTCGGGTTCGACCCTCGCCGAGCAGGCCGCAAGCCTCGGTTCGGAGGTAGAAGACTTTTCGGATGTGACCTTCGGATCGTTCTACGTGAACGGCGTAGGCATGGAGCCCCGTTTGGTCGGCGCTATCGCATCGGCTGAGAAGGGTGCGCTGTCCGCTCCCGTGAAGGGCCTTTCGGGTGTTTATGTCTTCGAAGTCGAGGATATCACGGCTGATGACAAGCAGACCGCCGAAGGCGAGAAGGTTCGTGCTCAGGCTATGGCTGAGGGCGTAGCCCAGCAGTTCGCTATTCCGGCGATCCAGCAGATGGCAAAAATTCAGGACCTGCGCGGCAAGTACTTTTAATTTGAAGTGATTGCGGTGTACCTGCCGCATACCCGATGGAATACTCATCTTAAATAAGGTTGTAACTTAAAAAGTTACAACCTTATTTGTGTATAGAACGTAATGATTTAGGAAGCGTTGGCCGTAAGAGCCTTGGATCGAACTCTCGGAGGCATCTCTGGCGAATGTCGGATGATTTCTTCCGTTCCGGCGTTCTTTTTGCTATCTTTGGTGTCGTGACGACGCTTTTTGGTCGGAGGATTTTGCCGGGCCGCATGCAATCCGGCCTTGTATCTGTCCGGCTTTTTCGTATCTTTGTCGAAGGTATATTTCGGCTTGGACGGATGAAACTCCGGTAAATCCGGTTTGCGTCCGGCATGCACACTGCTTTGTATCACTTAAACATATTCGCCATGAATAACTTCATCTATCACAATCCTACCAAACTGGTTTTTGGCAAGGGCCAGATTGCCCGTCTGCCGAAACTTATTCCCGCCGGAAAGCGCATCATGCTGACTTTCGGCGGCGGCAGCGTCAAGCGCAACGGTGTTTACGACCAGGTCGTTGCCGCGCTCGAAGGCCGTGACTTCGTCGAGTTCTGGGGTATCGAGGCGAATCCTTCCGTCGAGACCCTGCGCGAAGCCATTGCACTGGGTAAGGAACAGAAGGTCGATTTCCTGCTGGCGATCGGCGGCGGATCGGTTATCGACGGTACGAAACTCATCGCTGCGGGACTTCTCTACGACGGCGATGCGTGGGATATCGTGCGCAAGGGGCAGGCCGAAAAGACCGTGCCGCTGGCTACGGTCCTCACCATGGCGGCTACGGGCTCCGAGATGAATTCCGGAGCAGTTATTTCACGCTACGAAACCAAAGAAAAATACGCTTTCTACGGCGATTACCCGGTCTTTTCGATTCTCGATCCCGAGACGCTCTATTCGCTGCCGAAGCGTCAGGTGGCCTGCGGACTTGCAGATACTTTCGTGCACGTGCTGGAGCAGTATATGACTACGCCCGATCAGTCGCGCCTGATGGACCGCTGGGCCGAAGGCATCCTGCATACAGTGGTCGAGATCACTCCCAAGGCGCTGGCCGACGAGCGCGATTACGACGTAATGTCGGAATACATGCTTTCGGCGACGTTGGCCTTGAACGACATGATCCGCATGGGAGTGACGCAGGATTGGGCGACGCATATGATCGGCCACGAACTGACGGCGCTGCACGGGCTTACACACGGCGCGACGCTGGCTATCGTTATCAACGGGACCCTGCGGGTGCTGCGTGAGCAGAAACGCGGCAAACTGCTGCAATACGGCGAACGCATCTGGGGCATCACCGAGGGATCGGACGAGGAGCGCATCGACCGCACGATTGCGGCCAACGAAGCGTTCTTCCGTTCGCTGGGCCTCTCGACGCGCCTTTCGGAAGAGGGGATCGGCGAGCAGACGATTGCCGAGGTCGAACGCCGCTTCAATGCTGCGGGCGACAAGTTCGGCGAGGCGCAGAATGTCGACGGAGCCATGGCCCGCCGGATTCTGGAAGCCTGCCTCTGATCGGAGCCATTCAACGAAAAAGCCCGCGTCCTGTATAACAGGACGCGGGCTTTTTCGTAATTGTGTTTTATTCGTCGACACCGAATGTCGAGACGTTCAGACTGCCGAGCGCATCAACCGTAATGCCGTATTCGCCTGCCTGTACATCTTTGAGGATGATGAGGTAGGAACTGCCCCCGAAGCGGCGCGATGTGAAGGGCTGCCGCTCCAGCGTGTTGCTCTGTTGGTCGCCGAAGGTTCCGACCGACGCGTATTCGGCGATCCGCATTTTCTTTTTGACCTTGAACCGGAAGACGCTGATTACCGACATCGGGTCGATCTGGTTGTCCGGAACGCGGATGATAAATGCGATGCCGTCGTCTTTTTTGAACCGGACAAAGGCCCGGGGACCCTTCAGGGTCATTTCGTCGATATGGTCCTTTCCGATGCCGAATAATTTTTGGCCGGTGGATGAACGGTGGCGGGGTGTCAGGCTCTCCTGGACGAGTTGTTCGGTCTTGTCGCCGGGGCGGATGGCCAGGGCCTGACCGACAAATTCGGGCTCGGGAAATTCCGGAGCCTGTGCAAAAACGACGGTCGCGGCGCAGCAGGCGGCAAACAGCAATAAAAACTTTTTCATAGCGGGGTAAATTGACGTCACAAGATAGGACAAATCGTCTCTCCGCGCAAATTTAAGGCGGGAAAATATCCGGAAAATTCGATCGCTTCGCACGAAAAACCCCGCACCGGAAGGCGCGGAGTTCTCCGTTGTGCTGCGGACGGGCGTTTATTCGATGGCGAAGGTCGAGACGATGGTCCCTTTTTCGTCGAGGCTGTTCGGGTTGCTGACCGTGATGCCGAATTCTCCGGCGGGTTTGTCGATCAGGGTGAGCAGATAGGACTTCTCGCCGTATTTCTCGGCCGAGAAGCGGAGACGCTCCAATTTATTGGATTTCACGCTGCCGAAGGAGCTGACCGAAGACAATTCGGCAAGGCGTTTCTTCTTGTTGGTCTCGAACCGGAAGACATTGATGATCGAGATCGGGTCGGTGGCATTGTCCACGGCCTTGACGATGAACCGGATCTCGTTATCGCCTTTGAGGCGGACGGCAGCTTCGGGCGTGTCGATGATGAGTTTCGTCTTAGCCTTGCCGATGCCGAAAATCTGGGCGCTGGCGTTTGCGCGGGTTCGCAGCAGGACGGTCTCCTTTTCGAGTTTGGAACTGCTGCCGTCGGGCAGGATGGTGACGACCTCCCCGATGAAATCGGGTTCGGCGATTGCGGGCGTTTGCGCGAAGGCGCTGCCAAGGAGCAACCCGAAAAGGGCTGTACAGAAAAGTTTCTTCATAATCAGAATTGTAAAAAGGCGTTTAGTCGCACAAATATAGAAATTACCAGCTTTTGTGACAACTTTTTCGACAATTTTCCGAACCGAACATGCAAAAAAATCCTCCCGGTTTTTCAGCCGGGAGGATTTCGGGAGTTTTCTCAGTTGTTGCCGGGAGTTATTCGGCAAGCAGGATTTCGAGCATCTTGATAGCTGCCGTGGCGATCGGCGTACCGGGGCCGAAGATGGCGGCGGCGCCGTCCTTGTACAACTGGTCGTAGTCCTGTGCGGGAATCACGCCGCCGACGATGACGATGATGTCCTCGCGGCCGAGCTTCTTGAGCTCTGCGATGATCTGCGGCACGAGCGTCAGGTGGCCGGCGGCCAGCGACGATACGCCGACAACATGCACGTCGTTCTCGACGGCCTGCTTGGCGGCCTCTTCCGGAGTCTGGAACAGCGGACCCATGTCGACATCGAAGCCGATGTCGGCATAACCCGTGGCAACCACTTTGGCGCCGCGGTCGTGTCCGTCCTGGCCGAGCTTGGCGATCATGACGCGCGGCTGACGGCCCTCTTTCTTGGCGAATTCGGCGCACAGCTCCTTGGCGCGCTCGAACGATTTGTCGTTTTTCACTTCTGAAGAGTATACACCTGAAATGGAACGGATAACAGCTTTGTAGCGGCCTACGACAACCTCGCAGGCATCGGAGATTTCACCCAGCGACGCGCGGACCTTGGCGGCCTCGACGGCCAGTTCTAGCAGGTTGCCCTGCTTGGTCTTCACACACTCGGTGATAGCGGCCAGCGCCTTCTTCACAGCGGCCTCGTCACGGTTGGCGCGCAGCTCCTGCAGACGCTTGATCTGGCTTTCGCGCACGGCCGTGTTGTCCACGGCGAGAATGTCGATCGGAGCCTCTTTCTCCAGGCGGTATTCGTTGATACCGATGATCTTCTCCTCGCCGGAGTCGATGCGGGCCTGCTTGCGGGCCGAAGCCTCCTCGATACGCATCTTCGGAATGCCGGTCTCGATGGCCTTGGCCATACCGCCCAGCTTCTCGACCTCTTCGATGCGCTCCCAGGCTTTCTGGGCGATCTCGTTGGTCAGCGTTTCGATGTAGTAGGAACCGGCCCACGGGTCTACCTCGCGGCAGATGTTGGTCTCTTCCTGGATGTAAATCTGCGTGTTACGCGCAATACGCGCCGAGAAGTCGGTCGGCAGGGCGATGGCTTCGTCCAGGGCGTTGGTGTGCAGCGACTGGGTGTGACCCAGGGCGGCGCCCATGGCTTCGATAGCCGTACGGGCCACGTTGTTGAACGGGTCCTGCTCCGTGAGCGACCATCCCGAGGTCTGCGAGTGGGTACGCAGGGCCAGCGATTTGGGGTTCTTCGGATTGAACTGCTTGACGATCTTGGCCCACAGCATACGCGCGGCGCGCATCTTGGCGATCTCCATGAAGTGGTTCATGCCGATAGCCCAGAAGAACGACAGACGCGGTGCGAAGGCATCGATCGACATACCTGCGTTGACGCCGGCACGGAGGTATTCCAGACCGTCGGCGAGCGTGTAAGCCAACTCGATGTCGTTCGTGGCGCCTGCCTCCTGCATGTGGTAACCCGAAATCGAGATCGAGTTGAACTTGGGCATGTTCTTCGACGTGTACTCGAAGATGTCGGCGATGATGCGCATCGAGAACTCGGGCGGATATATATAGGTATTACGCACCATGAACTCCTTGAGGATGTCGTTCTGGATCGTACCGGCCAACTGGTCGAGCGTGCAGCCCTGCTCCAGTCCGGTCACGATGTAGAAGGCCAGTACGGGCAGCACGGCTCCGTTCATGGTCATCGACACCGACATCCGGTCGAGCGGAATGCCGTTGAACAGCACCTTCATGTCCTCCACCGAGCAGATCGACACACCGGCTTTACCCACGTCGCCCACCACGCGCGGATGGTCGGCATCATAGCCGCGGTGCGTAGCGAGGTCGAAGGCTACCGACAGGCCCTTCTGGCCTGCGGCGAGGTTGCGGCGGTAGAATGCGTTCGACTCCTCGGCGGTCGAGAAGCCGGCATACTGGCGGATGGTCCACGGACGCATCACGTACATCGTCGAGTAGGGGCCGCGCAGGAACGGGGCGATACCTGCCGCATAGTTCAGGTGCTCCATGCCTTCGAGGTCTTCGGCCGTGTAAGCGCCCTTGACGGGAATACGCTCGGCCGTCAGCCACGGCTCTACCTGTCCGCAGCCTTTCGAGGCGCAGCAGCTTTTCTGCCCGCCTGCTTCGTATGTCAGTTCTGAAAATTTAGCTCTCATGATTAGATTCCCATCTCTTTAAGGTAGAACTTCAGTGTTTCGAGGACGTTCGACTTCACGTTGATGAAGTTCGTAATGCCCTGGGCCTCCAGTTCGGGCGTGCATGCGGGAGCGCCCGCAACCACGAGGATGGCCTTGCCTGCAAGCAATTCCTTCACCTTCGGCGCGGCCTCTGCATAGTCGTCGTCCGAAGCGCAGACTACCACGATTTCGGCCTTCGATTCGAGTGCGGCCTTCACGCCTTCCTCGATCGACTTGAAGAACGTGTTGTCCTGTACGCGGATTCCGGCGCAGCCGAAGAAGTTGCACGAGAACTGGGCGCGGGCACGGGCCATAGCCAGGTTGCCGCAGGTAAGCATGAACGCTTTGGGCTGCTTGCCCGAGCGGTCTACATGCAGACGCATCGCCTCGAAGGCCATGGCGCCGCGGTAGGGTGCGAGGACATTGCCTTCGGCAACGGGACGGGTAACGGCTTCTGCCGTGATTTCCTTCGGGGCGACCTCCGTGAAGTTGGGGAACTGGTTGGCGCCGAGCAGCGTCTGGCGGCGCGTTGCGATCGCTTTGTCCTTGGCGGCGGCCGAAGCGGCTACGCGCTCCTTGATGAAGCCGGCCTTATATGCCTCGGCGTAGCCGCCCTTCTCCTCGATTTCGAGGAAGAGCTTCCAGGCCTCGGCGGCGATCGACTGCGTGAGGTTCTCGACGTAATACGAACCGCCTGCGGGGTCTACGACCTGGTCGAAGTGCGACTCGTGCTTGAGCAGCAGTTCGACATTGCGGGCGATGCGCTTCGAGAATTCCGTCGGGGTTTCGAAGGCGTTGTCGAACGGCGTAACCTCCAGCGAGTGTACACCGGCGATGATAGCCGACATAGCCTCTGTCGTGCCGCGGAGCATATTTACATAGGGGTCGTAAACGGTCTGGTTCCAGTCCGCCGTGCGGGCGTGGATGTGCATCTTGCAGGCGCAGTTCTTCGCGGGATTGTAACCCTTGACGATGTTGGCCCACAGCATGCGTGCCGCACGGAACTTGGCGATTTCGAGGAAGTAGTTCGAAGTCACCGCGAACGAGAAGCGCAGCTTGCGGGCGGCCAGTTCGGCGTCTACACCGGCGTCCGTCAGGCGGGCGATGTAGTCGTTACCGGCGGCCAGTGCGAATGCAAGCTCCTCGACGATGGTCGATCCGGCGTTCGAGAAGATGCCGGCCGAAACGGTCACGATGCGGATGTGCTTGTACTCCCGGGTCTTTTCGATCAGCGATGTGATGCGTGCGAAGCACTTCTCGCCGTTGGGCGAGCAGAATTCGCCCTTCTGGGAAAGCCCCTTTACGAGCGGGTCGATCGAGAACGCCACGTGCGCGTCGGCTGCAAGGCCCTCCTTTTCGAGTTTTGCGATCACCAGGTCGGCGATGCTGCCCGTCTGCACGCCGCAGAAGGTGATTTTGATCGCGGGGATCGAGATTCCGTCGAGCAACTGGTCGAGCTCTTCGGCCGTGAAGCCTTCCTTCGCGATCGAGAAGCCCAGCGAGTCGACGCCCGAGTTGAGGAGCTTCAGCGCTTCGGCGTTGGCCTCCTTGGGACATTTTACCTCGACGGTCTGATGTACGTTCCAGCGGTTGTGGCTGCGCGTACCTCTGACGTACGGGAACTCGCCTGCCTGCGAGCCCAGAAACTGGATGCCTTCGAGGTTTTCGGCGCGGTAGTAGGGGCGGACGTTGAATCCTTCACCCGTACGCCACACCAGCTTACGCTCGTAATCGGCTCCTTTCAGGTCGGCTGTAATCACCTCCTCCCACTTCTCGGTCGGAACCGGCGGGAACTCGGTGAACAGCTTTTCACGTTTGGTATTTGCCATGACTATTTAGAGATTAGTATGAGTATAGTTTCGATATGTTTCAAAATTGCACGTAAAGGTACAAATTAATTACTTAATTGTAACAAGAAATTGTTACTAAAATAACAGTGCGCCGGATTTTTTGTCGATTCCGGTGTCTGTTTTATTTTCGGGCATTTCAAAACCGGGATTAATATTTTAGAGGCTGTTTGGTGTAATTTTGGTTTAAATATCCTCTATTTTCTGAAAAAACAGAATTTGCGATTTTTGGGTGATTGGCGTGAAAATAGATGTATTTTTCCGAAAAATGCTGAAAATTTCGAGGTGTATGCGTGAAAAATGAGTTATTTTTCGCGAAAATGATGAAAAAATAGACTGTTTTTCGAAAAAATAGTGATTTTGTAAAATGAATATTCTGGAATTATTCGTACATTTGTAACCGGAACAAAAGTTGTACCGCAGCGGGGGAGCGCCCCGGATAGTCAGGTCGGCATGTTCTGCCGAGAGGCAGTTGTCCGGTTGAATTTTGGTTAGGTTTTAGTTTGCAATTATTGGGTTCTTCCCCGCGCGGTTTTTCTTACGAACACTAATCCTTAATCAGTCAGGTATATGTCATCATTACTCAGATTCAAGATGGTCGATGCGGCCATAAATCACACGGCCGTCGAAGTGAAAATCCCCGAGGGACGCCCTTCCGACTATTTCGGGAAGAAGGTATTCGGACGTGCGGCCATGCGGAAGTATCTCGACAAGCGCACGTATGCGGTCCTGCTCGAAACGATGGAAAAACGCGCTCCGCTTACGCGTGAAGTTGCGGACAGCATCGCAGCCGGCATGCGCCAGTGGGCGCTGGAGCACGGCGCCGACCACTATACCCACTGGTTTCAACCCCTGACGGGCGGTACTGCCGAGAAACACGACGCCTTTGCCGAGCCGGACGGCCTGGGCGGTGTGCTGGAGGAGTTCTCCGGCAAGCTGCTCGTGCAGCAGGAGCCCGACGCTTCGTCATTCCCCAACGGCGGCATTCGCAATACGTTCGAGGCCCGCGGCTACTCGGCCTGGGACCCCACGTCGCCCGCCTTCATCGTCGATACGACGCTTTGCATCCCCACGGTCTTTATCGCCTATACGGGCGAGGCGCTCGATTACAAGGTCCCCCTGCTGCGTTCGCTGACGGCCGTCGACAAGGCCGCCACGGAGGTGTGCCGCTACTTCGACAAGAATGTCGAGAAGGTCTTCTGCTACCTGGGCTGGGAGCAGGAATACTTCCTTGTGGACGAGAGCCTTTGGGCCGTGCGTCCCGACCTGATGCTTACGGGCCGTACGCTCATGGGCCACGAATCGGCCAAGAACCAGCAGCTCGAAGACCACTATTTCGGGGCGATCCCGACGCGCGTGATGGCCTTCATGCGGGACCTCGAATACGAGTGCCTGAAACTGGGTATTCCGGTCAAGACCCGTCACAACGAGGTAGCTCCCAATCAGTTCGAACTGGCTCCGGTCTACGAGGAGGCCAACTTGGCCAACGACCACAACCAGTTGCTGATGACTATCATGGATAAGATCGCCCGCCGCCACCAGTTCCGGGTGCTGCTCCACGAAAAGCCTTTCAAGGGTATCAACGGTTCGGGCAAGCACAACAACTGGTCGCTGGGAACCGATACGGGCGTGAACCTGATGGGCCCGGGCAAGACCGCTTCGGAGAACCTCCAGTTTATCACCTTCCTGGTCAATGCCATCGCGGCGGTATACAAGCATAACGGGCTGCTGAAAGCGTCGATCATGAGCGCTACGAACGCCCATCGCCTGGGCGCCAATGAGGCGCCTCCCGCCATCATCTCGACCTTCCTCGGGACACAGGTTTCGGCCGTGCTGGACAAGCTGGCCGCTTCAAAGGGCGACGATGCCATCCGGTTCGATGCCAAGAACGTCTTCAAGATGAGCGGTATTTCGCATATCCCGACGCTGCTGCTCGACAATACCGACCGTAACCGGACTTCGCCGTTCGCCTTCACGGGCAACCGCTTCGAGTTCCGCGCCGTGGGGTCGTCGGACAACTGCGCCGAGGCGATGATCGTGCTCAACTCGGCCATGGCCAACGAACTGACCGAATTCAAGAAGGCTGTGGACGCCAAGATCGAGGCCGGCGCCAAGAAGGAGAAGGCCATTTACGAGGTGCTCAAACAGATGATCAAGGCCTGCAAGCCCATCCGTTTCGACGGTAACGGCTATTCCGACGCATGGAAGGTCGAGGCGAAGAAGCGCGGCCTCGACTGCGAGACCTCTACGCCGCTGATCTTCGACCGCTACCTGGACAAGGCGAGCCTCAAGATGTTCGGCGACATGGGTGTCTTCACCAAAGTCGAGCTCGAAGCCCGTACCGAAGTGAAGTGGGAGACCTACACCAAGAAAATCCAGATCGAGGGCCGCGTGTTGGGCGACCTGGCGATGAATCACATCGTGCCCATCGCCTCGAAATACGAGGCGGTGCTGCTCGACAAAGTCTATAAGATGTCGCAGATTCCGGGTTTGAACGCTGCGCCCGACATCGAACTGATCAAGCGGATTCAGGACCATACGGCTTCGATCCAGAAACTCACCGACGAGATGGTCGACGCCCGCAAGGTGGCCAACCGGATCGAAGACCCGCGTGAAAAAGCGATCGCTTACCACGATACCGTCGCGGTTTGCTTCGACGAGATCCGCCGCCATATCGACAAGCTCGAAGAGATCGTCGACGACCAGATCTGGCCGCTGCCGAAATACCGCGAACTGCTCTTCCTGCGATAGTTTTCGATTTCAGCGGGCATCTTTACGCTTGCTCTCGTGTGGCACGAATGGGACGTATTTCGATACTACCCATCCGTGCCACATTTCGTTTAAGCGCAAACCGTTCCCCTGAAATCAAAAACCGCTTCTTTGTAAGCGGCGATTTCCGCATAACACCGACAAGCCGGAACAGGGGAATACATGCGTATTCCCCTGTTCCGGCTTCTTTGATTTTAACAATCGGGTGTTCTCCGGTTCTTATTTCCGGTAGACGACTTTCCCGCCGATCATCGTCAGCGAAATGTCGATTCCTTCATCGAAAAGCACGATGTCGGCGTCCTTGCCCGGGGCGATCGAGCCTTTGCGGTCGTCGATGTGCATCAGCCGTGCGGGGGAGAGCGTCATCACCTGTACCGCTTCGGGCAGCGAGGCGCCCGCTTTGGTCACGTAGTTGCGCACCACGCGGTCCGTCGTGCAGACCGAACCGGCGAATGAACTGCGGTCGGGCAGTTTGGCCACGCCGTCCTCGATGATGGCCGCCATGCCGTCGTCGAGGCTGCCCAGGATGGTGGGGCCGTCGGGCATACCCGCGCCGCGCATGGCATCGGTGATACCGACGATGCGGTCGGGGCCTTTCACTTTCCAGATCAGCCGGAGCAGCGGTTCGGGCAGGTGGATGCCGTCGCCGATGGTCTCGACGTAGATGCCGTCGAGCAGGTAGCCCGCCTCGATCACGCCCGCGTAACGCAGGGCGTTGCGGCGTGTGACGCCCGAGCACATCGAGTAAAAGTGGGTGATGCTGTTCACGCCGGCGTCGTAGGCGTCGACGGCCTCGTCGTAGAGCGCCGAAGTGTGGCCCATCGACATCTGGATGCCGCGGCGGGAGAGTTCGCCGATCAGCGCCGCGCTGCCCGGCAGTTCGGGCGCGAAGGTCCAGCGGGCGATCAGGTCGCCGCCTTTGGCAAGGATGGCGTTATAGTCTTCCGGCGTGGGATTCTTGATGTAGCGCGGGTCCTGTCCGCCTTTCATCTCCATCGAGAGATAGCCGCCTTCGATGTGGATGCCGCCGAACGCTGCGCCGCGCGTGTTCCGCTTCGCGGCTTTACGGTAAGTGTCGAACAGGCTGAAAAGCGTGGCGTTGGAGCACGAAGCGGTGGTGGGGTAGATCAGCGTCGTGCCGTGCTGCGCGTGCATTTCGGCGGCGCCGAGCATCGCTTCGACCGTGCCGTCCGAGAAGTCGTGGCCCCCGCCGCCGTGGCAGTGCACGTCGATAAAGCCGGGGGCGGCGTAGCGGCCTGCCGCATCGATGACCTCGGCGCCTTCGAACGCATCCCTGAGGTCCACTCCGACGGCTGCTATGCGGCCGTCTTCGATCAGGATCGTCGCGTTTTCCACGACTCGGGAGGGCATCACCACTGCCGCGTTGACGATCTTCACCCGGTGGGGCGCTTCGGCTGCCGCAGGAAGGCAGCATGCCAGCAGTCCGAAAATGGAAAGTAAGGTTTTCATGTTATTGCTGTTTTTCTTCGTCGATATTCTGGATGCGTCCGCCGAACAGGAATACGGCGAGGATGGATACGGGGAAGAGCAGGCCGCCGAAAACGAAGAACGGAGCCCAGCCCGCGCGGGTGATCATCGGCACGACGATCATAGCGAGGATGGTTCCCAATACGGCTGCGGCTCCGCCCAGGCCGGCCAGCGAGCCGACCGTGCGGCCGTAATGGAAGTCGGCGGCCAGGGTCATCAGGTTGGACTGTACGAACTGGTAGCCGCCCAGGATCAGGGCCATCATCACCACGGCGAAGGTTGCCGACGAAGCCATCGTAGCCCCCACGACGCCCGGCAGGGCGATGCACACGCCGACGATCATCGAGCATTTGCGGGCGAAGTTGAGCGAACGCCCGCGCTTTTGCAGCAATCCCGAGAACCATCCGCCGGCAAAGGCTCCGATGGCTGCACCCACGTAGGGAACCCAGGCCGACATGGCCACTTCGCGGATGTCGAGGTTGAAGACTTCGATCAGGTAGATGGGGATGAACGTTACGAAAATCCACCAGACCGGGTCGATGAAGAAGCGGCCCACGATCAGCGCGTAGTTTTTCCGTTCGCGCAGCAGCTCGCCCCAGCTTTTGCAGCGGCAGGGCTCGGTCTTGTGCCCCTCGGGCTGGCCGGAGAGGATGTAGTCGCGCTCTTTGTCGGTGATCCAGGGGTGTTCCTTGGGTCCCTTCTTGTTGACCCAGAGCCAGGGGATGATCCACAATACGGCCAGCGAACCCACTACGGCGAAGGTCGCTTTCCAGCCGAATGCGAGGTAGAGGAACGAAATGACGATCGGGGCGAGGATCGAGCCTACCGAGGTCGAGGCATTGAACAACCCCTGCGCCAGGGCCCGCTCCTTGGTCGGGAACCATTCGGCGTTGGACTTGGTCGTGCCGGGCCACGGTCCTGCTTCGCCCAGCCCGAGCATGAAGCGGAACGCCGTGAGCGATTTGAATCCGGCGGCGAAGGCCGTGAAGGCGTCCGCTGCGCCCCACAGCAGGGCCGAGAAGGCGAAGCCGCGGCGTGTGCCGATGCGGTCGTAGAGTTTTCCGGAGAAAAGCTGGCTCAGGCCGTAGGCGATCATGAAGAAGATCGTGATGTCGGCCAGCAGTTTTTTGGACTGCGCTTTGAATTCGGCTTCGGGCATGGCGGGGTCGAGAATCCCCAGCTCGGCGGCGATGCCGCCTACGGCGGTGTAGACGTAGCTGCCGTCGGCCTGTTGTGCGACACGGTCGGCAGCCGCGACGATCGTCGTGCCGTCTGCGGCAGTCAGTGTGTACGTGCCGCTTGCGGCATCGAAGACTGCCCTGTCGGCCGGGTATTCGCTTTTGGTGTTGGCCACCCACATGTAGTTGAGCGTACCGCGGTCGAGGTAGTTGATGATGGATACGAGCATGATCAGGCTCAGTATGATCCATCTTAATCCATTGACTTTCATATTCGTTTCATTTATTTGTTCCATCTGGGATCCCCGATCTGGAGACCGGGCGTCATATCTTGGCCGAGGCGCAGCGATGCCCCTTCCGCAAGCGGATTGCGGGCGGGCGCTTCGTAGGCTTCGGCAGCCTTTGCGGCGAGTCGTTTCAGTCCGCGTGCACCGGGTATCGAGGCCAGTTCGCCTGTCGCGTAACTATTCTCCACTTCGACTTTGCTGCCGGGACCCACGACGATGAAGCGGCTGGCGGGACCTGCGAAGGTGAAGACCGATTCCGTGACGCGAATGTCGGCTGCGGCATTGCTCAGCCGGATCGTTCCGGCATTGTTGTCCGCGCGGTTGATGTCGTAGAACGTGCAGCGGTCGATCTCGATCCGGGTCTGCATGGCGGCGTTGGTCACGATGGCTCCCCGGGCCATATCGGCGAAAGTGCTGTTGGTGAGTAGTATCTTTCCCACCTCGGTCTGCGACGTGCTGGCCGCCGAGAAGACGAAGTGCTGCGGAAATCCTCCGTTGAAGACCACGCAGTCCTTCACGCGAATCTCTCCGATGCGGTTGCGTCCGGAGCCGGGCGTACGGCTGCCGACCAGTCCGGCGCCCGTGTCGCCGCCCAGGTCGACCGTGCAATCCTCGATGGCGACAAGGCCGATCTCCACGCTCCCTTCCGAGGGGGTGTCGACGAGGAATTTGCCGCCGAGCGTCAGGGCGAGACCACGCAGTACGAGGCGCTCGGCCCCGATGCCGATACGGAACGATCCGATGGCGATGCGGGGGCGTGCACCCGCTTCGCCTACGATGACCGTATTACGCTTTACGGGCAGCGTGCTTTCGATGGTGTAGCTGCCTGCCGCGACCACGAGCGTGTCATTGTCTTTGAGCGTGCGGATCGCCCGTCCCAGGTCGTCGCCCGCGGCGACGTGCCGGGTGGCGGCTCCTGCCGGAAACGCCAGCAGCGCACAGATGCAAGTTACTAATAAATTTTTCATTTTCTGTACCTTTTTAGGTTACTTGTTTACCAGCGAAGCGCTGTCGCGGTCCACGTAGAGCGTGCAGTCGCGGTGCGTACGCAGGATCGATGCCGGGCACGATGTGACGATCGGGCCGTCGCACGTGCCCTTGATGGCGTTTGCCTTGGCGATGGTGGGCACGATGGCGTAGAGTTTCTTTACGAACAGCAGTTCGGGAATGGTGATCGTGTAAGCATGTGTCGGGACCTCTTCGATGCTCTTGAAACAGCCGTCGTTGACCTGCTGGCGGATACACGTCGGGTCGAGGTCGACGGTCTTGACCGAGAGCGGGTCGTCGAAGAACGCCACGTGGGGATCGTTGAAAGCCAGGTGGCCGTTTTCGCCGATGCCCAGGAATACGATGTCGGCGGGCATCTGCCTGAGCAGTCCGGCGTAACGCTCGCACTCGGCAGCCGGATCGGCGGCCTTCGAGTCGATGTAATTCACCGATTTGAAGTTCTTTTTCGAGAAGATGCGGTCGCGCAGGAACTGCCCGAACGCCTGCGGGGCATGGGGGTCGATGCCGATGTACTCGTCCATGTGGAACGCGTTGATGCGCGACCAGTCGATCTCTTCCAGCAGCAGGTTGGCGAGAAAGTCGTTCTGCGAGGGGGCCGAAGCGAAGATGATGTTCACTTCGGGTTTGGTGTCCAGCAGTGAACGGATGTATGCCGCCACCTCGCGGGCCGCCACCTCGCCCAGTTCGGCGCGGGTTTCAGAAATCGTGACTTTGAGTCGTCCTTTGGTCAATCGGGTTACCATGTCGTTGAATAGTTTAAAAAGTTTGTTGTTTATTTTTCGTTGATGCGTTTTCCGCGGAGCAGTGCCGCGGCACATTCGTGCAGATATATTTCTATGTTGGTATAGGTTTCCGAAAGGGTGTAGGCCGCGCCGTCGGCCGCATCCGACGGGTCGAGTCCGCGGGCTTGCTCCCAGGCGTCGGGCATCCCGTCGCCGTCGCTGTCCACGGGGGCTTCGGCGGTTTCGTAGACGGGGTATCCGCCGACCTGCGACGGCGTGTCGATCAGCCCCGCCTTGCTCGGTTCTGCCGAGGCTGTATATCCTGTCGACGTGCCGTCGAGGGCATCGGTCGCAGCCCGCAGGTCCACCTTGTCGCGCGGCCATGCCCCTGCGCTTTCGACGACCGAGAGAAATGCCTCGTCGGCGCGCTGCGTCGCCGTGTGGCCCGTCGTGCCCCCGATGGGGAGTTCCGCAATACGCCCCGGCGGTGAGGGCATTCCCTCGCCTCCGGCGCCCGACCAGACGATTCCGTTGTAGTTGTCCGTTTCGATACGGGACAGTCCCGTGCCTGAACGGGTCATGTAGCGGTTTCCGTCGATATAAATCTCGGGATAGGCTGCCGGGATGCCTGCCGGTGTCAGCGAAGTTGCAGCGTAGGCCGTCAGGAACCGGTTGCGGGCCGGAGAGTGGGGGCCTTCCTTGTAGTAGTTGTTCACCAGGTTGAAGTGCCCTCCTTCGCCGCCGTAGGAGACCTCGCCTCCCCAGCCGTAAACGACGTTGTTGCGGAAATCGACGTTGCCCCGCCATTCCGAAGCCGGATAGGCCTCGGGATAGCTCGATGCGGCGTCGAAGCGCGGGTTGCGGCTGTCGTGACGCGAGATGAGGTTGTGGTGGTACGATGCGTCGCGGCCGCCCCAGATGCCGCCGTAACCGTGCGGCGACTCTTTTTCGTGAGTCGAGAACCGCAGGCTTTCGGTGAGGATGCACCATTGGAGCGTGAAATTGCGGTTGCGGTAGAACGAAGCGCACTCGTCTACGCTCCAGCTCATCGAACAGTGGTCCAGGATCACGCCGTCGCTGCTCTGTCCTTCGCAGGCGTCCTGCGCCGATCCGGTGTCGAATTCGTCCCCGAGGCGGAAGCGCAGGAAGCGGACGATGACGTTTTCGGCATAGGTGATCGCCAGCGGCCAGTTCTTCAGGCAAATCCCGTCGCCCGGGGCGGTCTCGCCCGCAATGGTGATGTCGCATCCCTGCCCGGCGTAACGCCCGTCGTTGCGGATGTAGAGTTTCGCCGCGAGCGGGATGACGCCCGAGACCTTGAACATAATGATTTTGGGGCCGGGCTGCGTCAGCGCCCAGCGCAGCGATCCCTCGGGCGGCGTGGGGTAGGCGTCGAGCAGGTTGGTGACGTAGTAGACTTTGCCGCCGCGGCCTCCCGTGACGTAGCGTCCGCCGCCCTCGGCGCCGGGGAACGCCGGTGTCCGTTCTTCGGCGGCGGGGCGGATTTGCAGCGAGACGACCACCGGGTTCTTCGTACGGTTACCTTCGCTGTCGCAGGCGTAGACGCCGTATTCGACGGGGGAATGTTCCGGCGTCGGTACGGTGCGTTCGAGTGTGGGGGTGAAATCTCCCTGCAGCGAGGTTGCATAGCTGTAAGGCGGCGTGCCGCCCGTGACGCACAGGTATTCTTCCAGCCGCACGGTCGTTCCTTCGACCGCTTCGAAGGAGGCTTCGTCGTTGCGCGAGGCGCTCAGCGGAGCGCCCTGCCGCTGCCCGCCGTCCGTACAGGCGGCGAGCAGGCAGATGGCGGCTATGAGAGAGGTTCGTTTCATCGTTTTGTATGCTTTATTCCCAGCGGGGATCGCCGAGTGTGGTTCCGGCTGCTTCCTGTGCGGCGCGTACCGACTGGTCCTTGATCCGGAACGAGGCTCCGGCGGCCGACGGGTCGGTCATGGGGTTCTGCCACAGGTCGGCGGGCGCGCCGTTGTAGGCGGTCATCCGATCGGCGATGTTGTAGGCGCTCGATCCGAACGTCGGGGCCTGCGCGGCGAAGTGGTAGAAGTTCGTGCAGTCGATCTGCTCCTTGGGAACATACTGCCCCTCGCCGCTTCCGGCAAACTGGAGTATTTTATAGTTCGACCCGCCGAACCAGAGTACCGAGTTGCGCAGCACTATCCTGCGTTCGGAGGCGTTCGCCGTACCTGCCATGCGGATGTCGATCAGCGCGTTGCTGCCGGTAGAGCCTACGTTGTAGAGCGTACAGTTCTCGACAGAGACCTCATAAGCGTTGTCGGCCGTGTTGGTTACGTAGATCAGGCCGCGGCCGCAGTTGGCGAAGGTCGAATTGCGCATGCTGATCGTCTCCAGTTCGCCGATGCTGCCTGTTGCCGAACCGTAAACGATGTTTTGTGCTTGGGCCGCATTGGAGAAGATGATGGAGTTGGTCACTTCATACCTGTGCAATACCTGTTTGGTCGCTGTGCTCGTTGTAGTCGTATTGAAGAGCGTCGAAGCACCACCCGTAGCGCCCGAATTAAGGTCTACGATGCAGTTGTCGAAGCGGAGCAGTGTGATATCGTAGTCGATTCTGGTCTGCATCAAATAGGTTGCGCAGTTGAAGCGGATGTTGCGGAACACGATCCTGTCCAGCGTCCCTTCGGGGAGGAAATTCTTGGCCATGGTGACTGTTGTTTGCGAGGGATCGTCGGAGTAGAGTTCCAGATTGGACTTAAGGGCGACGGTTGCATCCAACGTATATTCGCCCGCCTCGAGGTAAATGCGCTCCTCCGTGCGGTCGGGATCGCCGATGATGGCGGCGAGATCGTCTCCCGGATGTACGACGATTCCTGCCGGCGCGCCGGTTTCCTGCCGGTTCTCCGGCAATACGGTCCCTAGGTCGAGCAGGATGCGGCGGACAAAGGCGCGCGGTAGCTCGAGTGCTTTTTTCGGAGGAAAGGTATAAATCGCCTTGTCGGTGGTTACGGTAAGCGTTCCTTCGTAGGTCCCCGGTATAGCCGCCATGTAAACCAGATTGGTGTCCGTAGCGCTCTTTCCGCCTACCGTGCCTGCGGTCGTCAGGATGACTTCGATGCTCTTGCTCTTGTCCTCGGATAGAGTCGTACGGTCTACCGGAGGCAGTGCGCCGGTTTCGGGAACGGCGGTCAGGTCGTACCGGAACGTTCCGGCGATATACTCTTCGCCGTTAGCGGTATAGGCGACGGATTTGATTTGCTCGCCTTCGTAGGCCGGATTTGATGTCACGATGTCGTATTCGGCCATAGCGGCGGTCTGCCGGAACCGAAGCTCTTCTGTCGCTCCGTTTTCCGACGCTCCGGCCGCCGGCCGGGGAACAGCTACGAGCGGATTGCAGGACCCGTTGAAATTGGTGCTGCCGACGGCCGCCTGTGTTTGTACCGGGGGAATTGTCAGGCAGACAGCCTTGGCATCGGCCTGTGCCGCAGCGGTGTAGGGGTAATAGGCATAAATCAAATCGCCTTTCTGGTAGGAACCGGTTGCCGCTTCGAACGTAACCGGTACGGTCTGGAGATTGGGCGCAGCCTCGGCATTCGTTGTCGGAGCGGCCGCGTCGATGTAGATTCCCACACGGTCTGCGGCCTGCCAGCGGATCGTGTAACTTTCGCCGTCGAACGAAGTGCGCGATTCGGCGCCGCCTGCATCGTGCTCGTCGGCAATGGCGGCAAATCGGATCGAAACCTTGTTTTCCGGTGTGTCGGTCTCCGCCCGGTCTTTCGAGCAGGAGACGAATGCCATTGCGGCTGCCGCAAACAGCATCGGGATGCCTGTGATTCGTTTCATGGTTTCTGTCGTTTGTCAGAACCAATCTTCGCTGGAGCCGTAATCCGAACCGGTTCCCTCTGTACCGTCCGTCTCGTCGTAATTTATAATGCCGCTTTGGGCGAAACCCCGTTCGATCTGAATGTTCAGTATCTCGATACTCGGTGCGGAGTAGCTTGCAATATGTCGATTCATACTATCAATTTTTTAAGAATGACTGTTTTGTTTTCCGGCGGGCAGCGCCAATGTGGCGATCGGCCCTTTTCTGTTTTTGCATCTCGGCTTATTCCCAACGGGGATCGCCGAGTGTGGTTCCGGCTGCTTCCTGTGCGGCGCGTACCGACTGGTCCTTGATCCGGAACGAGGCTCCGGCGGCCGACGGGTCGGTCATGGGGTTCTGCCACAGGTCGGCGGGCGCGCCGTTGTAGGCGGTCATCCGATCGGCGATGTTGTAGGCGCTCGATCCGAACGTCGGGGCCTGCGCGGCGAAGTGGTAGAAGTTCGTGCAGTCGATCTGCTCCTTGGGAACATACTGCCCCTCGCCGCTTCCGGCAAACTGGAGTATTTTATAGTTCGACCCGCCGAACCAGAGTATCGAGTTGCGCAGCGAGACGGAGCGTTTCGATTGGTTCGCATTTCCCTTGTTGCGGATGTCGACCACCGCGTAGTTTCCGCCGCACGCGATGTTGTAGAGCGTGCAGTTTTCGATGGTAACTTCGAAGGCATAGTCTTCCGGTCCGGAGTTCGCCACCAGTCCGCGGGCACAGTTGGCGAAGGTCGAGTTGCGGAGCAGGAGTTTGCCGAACCGGGGGATACCCGAGGTTGAGGACATCGTGTAGACGATATTCTGCGTCTGTCCCTTGTTGGCGAAGACCAGCGAATTTTCGACTTCGAACGTCCGTAGGATTTGCAGCGAGGCGTTTGCCGCCGTACCCGAAGTGCTGAAGAGCGTCGAATTGCCCGTGGCGTCCGAATTGAGGTCCACGATGCAGTTTTCGATGCGGTAGAGGCCGATGTCGTAATCGGTGTTGGTGATCTGGCACAGGTAGGTCGCGCAGTTGAAGCGGATGTTGCGCAATACGAGGCGATCGAAGGTCCCCGAGCCGCGGAAAGCGGTTCCGGCGTTGACGACGGTCCGCGACGGATCGTCCGAGGTGAGCACCAGGTTGCGCGTTACTACGGGCGCATTTTCGGTGAACGTATATTCTCCTGCCACGAGGTAGACGGTGTCGCGCTGGCGGTCGGGATCGCTGATGATTGCGGCGAGGTCATCGCCCGGCCGTGCTACGATCACGTCGGATGACGGTGCTGCGGGGGTCGTGAATTCGGACGAGGCGACCGCCTGCCCGTCCTTGGCTTTCAATGTAGCGGTGTATTCCGCGCCGGGTGCGAGGTTCGTCACGGTCATCGAGCCTGCGGTGATGTCGGCCGGAGTGACGGGAACCTGCTGTTCGGGCGTTTCGGAACCTTTGCGCGCGAGGACGATTTCGGAGAGCGTTTCGGGTTCGACGTAATAGAGTTCCCAGCGAATTTCCGCCGAGGCGCTGACGGGGTCGGTCGTGAAGTCGAGATGTGCCGAGGCGTAGAGCGCCGGAACAGGTCCCGGAACGGTGCGGTGCGTGCACGAACCGCGCATCTTCTTCCCGGCGTAGAGTTCCAGCGAGTATTCCGTGTCGGTGAGCACGCCTTCGCTGAATGCGATTTGCTGCGCCGCGGCCTCCTCTTCCGAAACGGGGAAGAGAAGCGCTTCGCCGCCTTCGGTCGGTGTGGCGCGTACCTCGGTGATGGCTTCCGGCTCGGTTTCGCTGTCGCCCCAGGTCATCGTCACGGTGCAGGTTACGGACCACGGCGTAGTGGTGTAAACCATTTCCGAGGTGGCTTTGACGTTCGGTATCTTCGGTTCGGTGAGCGTCCGGGCCGTTGCGACGGCGGAGTATTCCGACGACGAGACGCCCGTTTTGTCCGACAGGCTCTTTACGCGGAAGTAGTAACTCGTAGCTTCTGCAAGTTCTCCGACAGTGTATTTGTTGCCTTCGATGGATTCGATGACGGCGATGTCGCCTGCGAAATCGGCGCTCAGGGCATATTCGAGCCGGAACGAACCGGCCGCGCCGCGCCATGAGACGGTGATGTTTTCGGAATCGTTGGCGATTGCCCTGACTGCCGAGGGGCGGAGCAGGCTGCCCAGCGAAGCATCGTACACCTCGACGGCGGCATCCTGGCAGGCTCCGAGTCCTGTTGCCAGCACGGCCGCGGCGAGTAGTTTCAGGATATGGATAGCGTTTTTCATGGTTGGTCGCACGGTTTTAGTTGTTATAGCCCAGTGAGGCATTGTTCAGGTGGCCCTGGCTGTTCATGATGACCGACGAGGGCAGCGGCATGTCGAGCCTGCGGTCCGGGTCGGTGTGGTACTGCGCTTCGATGTAAGCGTCGGAGAGGTAACCCGACGTGGGCGACGAGGTGATCCACAGCGACGGAGCGGCGGGTGCGGCTTCGGCATTGCCCGAAGGATTCCAGTTGCGCCAGCCCCCGGCTTTCATCCAGGCGTCGAGTGCCGCCTGGTCGGTGACCTGCTGTCCTTCGGTTCCGGGCGCTGTTTCGCCGCGGTTGAGTCCGTACCAGACGATTTCGCGCTCTCCGGCGGCGTTGCTCTTGTATTTCCAGAAGACATAAGCCGGAACGTCGGCGTAGCTGCCCGAGAGCGTCCTGAGGTCGTACATGTCCTGCTTTACCTGGTCCATGTTGGTCTTTAGCAGGTTCCAGCGGATGAGGTCCTGTTTGCGGATCATCTCGCCGACGAATTCGAGACGCCGCTCCGTCTGAATGGCTTTCAGAAAGTCGGCTTCGGAGCCGGAGACCGAGGCGACGTATTCGGCCTGCGACGTGCCGAAAGCGCGTTCGCGGATACGCTGGAGCGCCTGTTTCGCGTCGTCGGTCGGACCGCCGTTGAGGCGGTTGTCGGCTTCGGCGAACATCAGCAGTACATCGGCATAGCGTAGCACGATGGGCGTGATGCCGTCGTTGGCGTTTGCCGAGAATTTGGCCATTGACGGGTCTTTCCACTCGGCGCGCAGCTTGCCGCCGGTCATCATGCTCGGGCGCGTCAGTTCCTGTACGCCGTCGGCCCAGCGGAATGCTACGACCGAGATGTCGCGCCGCTTGTCCTTTACGTCGAAATCGTAATAGAGCGTGGGCACGACGCCCATCGTGCCGCCCATGTAGACGCTGGTATAAGGGTCGCTGTCGGACGAGATGGTCCCGCTGCCGCCCGGGCCGCGGTGGTAAACGCCCGCCGCAACCATCCAGTTGCCGCGCGAATTGTATTTGAAGGGCAGTTCCCAGAGGGGTTCGCCTCCGGCCGAGACTTTCACGGCGCAGTTGTCCTTGAATATCTTGGCGAAGTCGTTTTCGAGGATGAATCCGCTGCCTTCGTGCTGCATGATTTCGCGGCACTCGTCGCGGGCGATGGTGTAGGTCTTCTCGACCGTAAGTTCGGGGTCGGCGCTCAGTTGTGCGGTGTTCAGCTCTCCGTAGAGGTGGTAGGCGTAGCCGCCTGCCGTGAGGGCGATGCGGGCGCGCAATGCCTTGGCGGCGGCGCGGTTGGGACGCAGTACCGTGCTCGTGACGCCCTGACCGGGCCACGGCATCAGCCGCGCGGATTCCTCCAGGTCGGTGAGCAATTGTTTCCAGATCACGTCGCGGTCGGCGCGTCCGGCATACAGGTTTGTGTTGGAGAGCGCGTCGAAGCGGGCCGGGATGTTGCCCCAGATACCTACCAGTTCGTAGTAAATCCAGGCGCGCAGGAAGAGCGCCTCGCCCAACAGGTAAGCCAGGTCGGCATTGTGTTCCGTGTTGCCGTAGGTGCGCAGTCCCTCGATACAGTTGTTGGCCCGCTCGATAGCGATCATGGCGTAGGAGAAAGCGTCGCCGAAGTAGTTGTCCGTCTCGCTGTATTTGTAGACGGCATAGGCGGAATGGCTGTCGTTCTGGGCGGGCGTGACGCCCGACGTGGAACTGAGATGCCGTTCGCTGTCGTTGTTATACCCGTGATAAGCCCACAGACGGCCGTTGAACGAGTTGTAGTTGATCGACTCGTAGATACCCATCACGGCTCCCGTGGCGAGCGTGGGATCGGAGAAGATCGCCTCGCCTGTGAACGACGACTCGGTCTCTGCCTCCAGAAAGTCGTTCAGGCAGGAACTCAGGCAGACCGCCGCGGCGAAGAGTATGATTGTTTTCAGCGTTTTCATCTTTAGAAGGTAAGGTTAAGTCCGACAATGAAGCCCCGGGTCTTGGGATAGGGCGAATAGTCTACGCCGGGCGTAAGGGGCGTGGAGCGCCGGGTGTCTACTTCGGGGTCGAAGCCCGAGTAGCCGGTCCAGCAGAAGAGGTTCGTCCCCGTGACGTAGATGCGCAACTGGCTCAGTCGCATTTTGCGCAGCAGTGCGTCGGGCAGCGAGTAGCCGATCGTAGCCGAATTGAGACGCAGGAACGAACCGTCCTCGACGATGTAGGAGCTGACGTAGCGATAAGCGCTCATGGGGGTCCACATCGAAGTGCCGCGGTTGATTTCGTCCAGCAGAGCCGGGTCGGTGATGCGCTGTCCCGCGGCGTCGATGCTCTGCCAGCGGTTGCGGGAATCCATCGTCGTGAGCAGGTTCTGGTAGCGGTAGCCTGCCGTCGAGGTATACTCGGCTTTGTTGACGTTGAGGATCTTGTTGCCCAGCGTATAGGTGAAGTTAGCGTTGAAATCGAATCCCTTGATGCGTCCCGCCAGCGAGAAACCGCCGGTAGCCTTGGGCAGCGTGCAGCCCAGCACCGTGCGGTCGGTTCCGGCCGAAATGGCGTCGGGGTCGCCTCCCAGGTCGCGGAACCGCACGGCGCCCGGACCCCAGCCGTTGCCGGCGATGTGGGAATTGTCCAGCACGCCTTCGTTGGCCTGCCACGAGGAACCGGTCCATGTAAAGTCGGAAGCCGGATAACGGCCGTCGGAGACATATCCCCAGATCTGTCCCAGCGATTGGCCCGGCATCACTACGAAGTCGTAGTCGATCTGTGTCGAGGCCCACGAAGAGTAGGCTTCGATGCGGTCCAGTCCGCCCAGGTCGAGCACCTTGTTGCGGTTCATGGCGATGTTGAACGAGAATTGCAGCGAATAGTCGCGTTTGTCGACCAGCACGGCGTTCAGCGCCAGTTCGAGACCTTTGTTCTGCGTGTTGCCCATGTTGCGGTACTGGTGCGTGTAGCCCGCGCCCTTGATGGGGAAGAGGATCAACTGGTCGTGCGTGGTGTTCAGGTAGAGGTCCAGGTTACCGCTCAGGCGGTTGTTGAAGAACCCGAAATCGAGTCCCACGTTCCGGGATACGGTGGTTTCCCACACCAGGTCGGGATTGGTCATGTACTTGCCCTGCGACCAGTAGGAGACCGATGTTTCGAAGGGCAGCAACTGTGTGTTGTCGGACGTATATTCGGCAAGGGTCTGGCCGCCGGGAATGTTGTCGTTGCCCGCCAGTCCGATGCTGGCGCGCAGCTTCAGTTGCGAAAGCCACTCGGCGTCCTTGAGGAACGACTCTTCGGAGATGCGCCAGGCAACGGCTCCCGAGGGGAAATAACCCCAGGGCTCGCTCTTCTGGAACTTGCTCGATCCGTCGGCGCGCAGCGTGCCGGTCACCAGGTAGCGGTCGTCGTAGGAGTAGTTGATACGCGTGAAGAACGAGAACAGGTTGTCGGGCGTCGCATAGAAGTTATTGGTCGATACGGCCGTGCCTTCGGTCGTGAAGCGAAACGCCTGCCGCGACGAGAAGGTGACGGGGAATCCGTCGATGTCGGTGGTCAGCGTCCGCGATTTGGTCGTGTTCAGTTCCTGTCCGACGAGCACGCTGAGCCGGTGTTTCTTCGGCAGCAGGTCCTTGAAGTCGTAGCTGAGTGTATTGTAGTTGGAGATGCGGCGCGAATCGGTATTCGTCAGTTCGATGGCCGGATGGTCCTTGACCACGGAGTTCATGCGCGCATAGTAGGTCGTGATGCCGAAAAACCGCTGGTTCTCGTTCCAGTTGAATTCGAAGTTGAGGTTCGAGCGGAAAACCAGGTTTTTGGCAATGGTCCAGCTAAAACCGCCCGAGAGCGCCAGGTTGCGCCGTTTCTGGATGCGGTCGTTGTCGCGGATATACTCCGTCGGGGTGAACAGGCCGCTGTTCTTGTAGAATTCGTCGTCGTCGAAACCCTCCATCGAGAGCCCTTTGAGCGGGATCGGCGAATATTGCATGACATAACGCATGCGCGGGTCGCTGCTGCGTCCGCCGCTCTGCTCGTTGGCGCCCGATCCCGAGATTTTCGTGTCTGAAAAGCGGGTCTGGAAGTCGAGCGTGACTTTGCGCGAGGGCTTGTGCTGGAATTTGAAGGTGAAGTTGTCGCGTACGAAGTCCGAAGTGATCATCACCGCGTCGTCCATCTGGCGGGTATAGCTGGCCGAGTAGGTCATCTTGTCGCCTTTGCCCGTGAGGGCCACGTTGTAGTTCTGCGTGGTGGCCGAGCGCCCGAAGACGATCTTCTTCCAGTCGTTGCCTGCATAGTTCTTATAGAGGTGCATGTCTTCGTAGACACCGAAATAGGGCTCGTACATCGAACCGACGGCGTTCCGGTAGACCGATTGCTCGTACTGCCAGAGGGCGTACTCGTACGGATCGAGCATGTCGGGCATCGGGGTCACGTATTTCAGTCCCGCATAGGCGTTGAACGACACCTTGACGCCGTTCTGGTGGGCGCTTTTGGTCGTGATCATGATTACGCCGTTGGCGCCGCGCGAGCCGTAGATGGCTGTCGAAGAGGCGTCTTTCAGTACGTCGATCGACTGAATGTCCGAGGGCGAGATGTCGGAGATCGACGAGACGGGGAAGCCGTCCACGATGTAGAGCGGCGAACTGCTCTGGGTGATGGAGTTACGCCCGCGGACATACATCGACACCTCGGCGTCCGGGGCTCCGTCGGTGGTGAGCACCTGTACGCCGGCCAGTTTACCCGAAATGGCCTCGGCGATGTTGTTGACGGGAGTGCGGACGATGTCCTCGGCCGAAACCGACGAAACGGCCCCGGTGAGGTCGGCGCGGCGCACGGTTCCGTAGCCGATCACGACTACTTCGTTGATGGACGTATTCATTTCTTCGAGCCGTACGTCGATTTTCGTGCGGCCTGCGACGGGCACTTCGAGTTTCTTCATCCCGACGTAGGTGAAGACGAGCGTATCCCTGCGCAGGTCCACGCCCTGCAAAGCGTATTCGCCTCGGGCTCCGGTCGTCGTAGCTGTGGTTTTGCCTTTGAGGGCCGCCACGGCGCCGAGCAGCGGTTCGCCGTTGATGTCGGTCACGACGCCCGTCAACTGCTGGGCCGCCGCTGGAAGAAGGGCGGACAGCAGGCAGCACAGGGTCAGGTAAAATTTGGTCATAGCGGTTTCAGGTTGGGGGTTGGTTATCGGTTGGGGGTTGGGTTCACGTATTTGCCCAGCGGGTTGTGCGAGGCGGCGCAGGCTTCGACGAAGAGCGTTGCGAACTCCTCGGCTCCGCGGACGCAGAGATGCGTATCGTCGGCATTGCCGTCGGGAAAGCGTTCGGCGACGTTGGGTTCGACGTAGAGATAGAGTTTTTTGGACTCCTCGGGGCCGTATTTCTGGACGAGTTCGCCCGTCAGGCGGTTCATGTCCACCAGCGGAACGTTCAGTTCGGCAGCCACTTCGGCGGCGGCCGGAACGTAACGTCCGTGGGAATCGCGCAGCGTGCCGTCCCTGTTGAACTGCCGCCGTACGACGGAGGTTGCAAGGATCGGGGTCGCGCCTTTCTCACGGGCTTCGCTGACGAAACGGCGCAGGTTTTCCTTAAAGCTTGTTTCGGGGTCGGTGTAACGTTTCGGGTCGCTTTTCTTGGCGTCGTTGTGCCCGAACTGGATCAGCAGCAGGTCGCCCGGGGCGATGCGGTCGAGAACCTTCTGCCACCGGCCTTCGTCGATAAAACTCTTGGTGCTGCGGCCCGAAACGGCGCAGTTGCGCACGACGAGTTGCGAAGGGTCGAAGAATCGTTGCAGGGGTTCGGCCCAGCCGCGGCCCGGATCGCCCGGGTCTTCGTCGCATTTGGTATTTTCGGCCATCGTCGAGTCGCCGATGGTGTAGAGCGTCGCCGGGCCTTCGGCCAGGACCTTCACTGCCGGGAACAGCAGCAATGCACAGAGGAAAAGTTTTAGAGTTTTCATAGTTGTATACGGTTTATTTCTGCAGGTAGGCGGCAAGCGGATGCCGTGTTTCGGTAAGTTCGGCGCTGAAAAGCCGGGCCACCTCGTAGGCCCCGTCGTAGTTCCAGTGCGAATTGTCGGCGTTGCCCTCGGGGAAACGTTCGGTAATGCCCGGTTCGATATGGTTGAAATAGCGCTTCGAACCTTCGACGCCGGCCTGTTCGACCAGCTCCCACGTAGCCGTTTTGAGGTCTATGACCGGAACGTTGCATTCGGCTCCGACGGCCTCGACAGCCGTGATGTAGGGGCCGTAAGTGTCGATCAGTTTTCCCTCCTTGTCGAAGCGGCGGCGTACGACCGACGTTGCCAGCAGGGGCCGGGCGCCTTTTTCGCGGGCCTCGCGGATAAAGCGGCGGAAATTGTCGCGGAACGAGGTCTCGGCGTCGGTATGGCGCTTGGGATCGGTTTTCTGGTCATTGCCGCCGAACTGGATCAGCAGCCAGTCGCCCGGCATCAGTTGTGCGAGCACTTTGTCCCAAAGCCCTTCGTCGATAAAACTTTTCGAACTGCGGCCCGAGCGGGCGCAGTTATGGATTTCGAGGCGTGTCGTGTCGAATACCCGTTTGAGTGCGTCGCCCCAGCCGTAACCCCGGTCGTAGGCCGGATCATAAGGCCTGTTATTATAGGACATGGTCGAGTCGCCGATGGTGAACAGCCGCATTCGTTGTTGGGCGCGGGATGCGCCTGCGGAAAATAGCAGGGCTGTGGCGAAGAGAATTCCGAAATATCGGGAGGTTTTCATCGAACTGAAGTTTCTTTCGGTTTATTTTCGTTAACGTACACGGTTTTTATTCTGGGGCTTAATTGTGGTGTAAATTATTGATTGTAAATATATTGATCTTTTGGTAGTCGGGCGTAAAAGGCTTTTTGGAATATTTTAACGTTTACAAATCTATAATTTATTCAGTCCAGATGCAAATTTTTCGTAAAAAAAATGATATATTTACACTCGTTAAACTCAAAGAATCTACTTTTTCAACCCAAATTTGTCAGGTTGTCGGCTATGATTGAATCGGATAAAACAGCAACGATGGAGCAGGTCGCGCAGGCGGCCGGAGTGTCGATCGGTACGGTGGACCGCGTGTTGCACAACCGCGAGGGCGTCTCGGAAAAAACCCGGGAGAAGGTCTTCAAAGTAATTAACGAAATAGGCTATAAGCCAAATATATACGCTTCTATCCTGTCGCGCAGGAAAGAGTTCACTATCGTTGCCATCATCCCTTATTTCCAGACCGGCGAGTATTGGGAACTGGTCTATAATGGGATAACTAGGGCCGTAAAACAGTCGCAGGGGCTCAATATCGACCTGAAGATTTTTTACTACAACCAGTTCGAGTTGGAGTCGTTTCGCGGGGCCTGTCGCAATACGATCGGCGTGCAGCCCGACGCCCTTTTCATTGCACCTATTTATAAGGAAGAGACCATCCGTCTGGTGCATCAGTTGACATCGTTATCGATTCCGGTCGCATATATCGACACGAAGCCGGAAAATACCGACTACCTCGCTTATTTCGGCATGCCGCTTTTCGAGAGCGGCTATTTGGCCGCAGACCTGCTTGTGGGTAATGATTCGGCCGTAAAAGAGGTTGTCAGCTTCAATATCGACCGCGGAGAGGCGCCTCCCAACGATTCGACGCTTAACCGCCATCGGGGGTTTCTGGCCTATTTGAAAGACAACAATCCCGGCTGCACACTCACCGACTGTTCGATGTCGCCCTTTGATTTCCTCTATAACATGCGGTTGTTCGATGCTTTTTTCGAGGAACACCCCGATGTAAAGCATATCATCACGTTCAATTCGCGTGCGCATTTGATTTCGGACTGGATGGAAATTCGTGGAATCCGGGACAAAAAGTTGCTGGGCTTCGATATGCTTCAGGCAAATATACGGGCTCTGAAGAATGGTACGATCTCTGTGCTTATTGCTGAGCGTACAGATACAGAGGCGTTTAAAGCTGTAAAGTCATTGATCGACTTTCTGGTGTTGCGGCAGCGTCCGCGTCGCCGTGACAATTTCAGCACGATCGATATCCTGACACGCTATAATGTCGATTTCTACCTCGCCGAAGAGTAAAAAAAAGTTGTTCCGGTCCGAATTTTTTGGAAACCGGATTTATTGTCGTATTTTTGTTTTCCCGTTCCGTTAACGTTAACGAAGACGCGAAAGGCCTGAAACTACCTGAAAAACCGATAAAAAAATGAAAAAACTGTTTCTGTTCCTGCTGCTTACCGTTCCGGTTGTTTCGATGGCCGGTATTTCGTGGCGGCACGTGGAAGATACCGGTCCGCAGGCTGTCGGGCGGACTTCGTCGCATTCCCGGACGGACTCCCCGGCCGTTTGCGTGCCTGGCGTTCCGGCTGCGGAATCTCCGCAGCCGGCCGTGTCGCTTCCGGCTTTTCCCGGTGCGGAGGGCGGCGGCATGTATACCACGGGCGGCCGCGGCGGTCGCGTGCTCTATGTAACGCGCCTGGACGACGACGACCAGGAGGGATCGCTGCGCTGGGCCGTGACCCGCAAATATCCCCGGACGATTCTGTTCAGGGTCTCCGGTGTCATCCGTCTCCAGAAGCGATTGAATATCACGGGTAACGATGTGACGATTGCCGGGCAGAGCGCTCCCGGCGATGGAATCTGCATCGCGGGTTTCGGTGTGGCCGTGCGGGCCGACAATGTTATCCTGCGTTACCTGCGTTTCCGTATGGGTGATGAAATGGGGGTTGCTGCGCACGACGAAGATGCCCTCGGCGGCCGTTACCACCGCAATATCCTCATCGACCATTGTTCGATCAGCTGGAGTACCGACGAATGTGCCTCCTTTTATGCCAACGAAAACTTCACGATGCAGTGGTGCATCCTCTCCGAGAGCTTGCGCCGCTCGCTGCACGCCAAGGGCAGTCACGGCTACGGCGGTATCTGGGGCGGAAAGAACGCCTCGTTCCATCATAATCTCCTCGCTTCGCACGACAGCCGCAATCCGCGTTTCGACCATCCGCTGTTGTACCTGCCCAACGTAGCGTTGGACGATTTCCGCGGCGTGGTGGATTTCCGGAATAACGTCGTCTACAACTGGGGCTCCAACAATACCTACGGCGGCGAAGGCGGGCGTTTCAACATGGTAGGCAACTATTACAAGCCTGGTCCGGCGACCCCGGCTAAGGGTCCGGCGGCATTTATCACCGCTTACGGACGTACGCCGGACCTTCATAACAAGGAGGAACAAGTCTATTACGAATCGGCTTATCCCACGCTCTACATGTCCGGGAATGTCATGGAGGGCAACCGCGTGATCTCGCGGTCGAACTATGACGGGGTTCGTTATGCGAAGACCGGCGGCGAGAAGGGAGCGTTGCTGGATGAACCGATGCCCGTCAATGGCCTCGGCGAAGGCCATACCACGACCCATGACGCGCAGCGTGCCTATACGCTCGTGCTGGCGTGGGGCGGAGCTGCGCATGTGAGGGACGCCGTAGACGAGCGTATTGTCCGCGACGTGCGTACCGGAACGGCTGCCGTGGCGGACGGCGGCAACGGCAGTACGGGCGGTTTCGTCGATACGCAGCGTGCCGTCGGCGGCTGGCCCGAGTACCGGCAGTCGTCCGTCCCGGAAGACAGCGATGGCGACGGTATTCCCGATGCCTGGGAGCAGCAGCACGGACTCGATCCAGCCGATCCTGCGGATGCTGCGAAAATTGACTCCGAAAGCGGCTATACCTGGCTCGAATGTTACCTGAACAGCCTGGTCGAAACGATTACCAATGCACAGAACAACCAAGCAAAACTCTGAACCGAATGAAACGTATTCTATTGTCGATCCTATTATCGGCCGGACTGTCGGCTGTTGTCGCTGCGCCGAAAAACGACTCCGGAAAGGTGCTTCCGGCTATGAAAAAAGCCACCCGATTCATGTACGACCGTGTGAGTACCGACGGCGGGTTCGTCTGGAACTACACCACGGACCTTTCGCGCCGCTGGGGCGAACTGGAGGCTTATCCCACCATGGTCTGGGTCGAGAAGGGCACGCCTGAAGTGGGGCAGTTGATGATCGACGCCTATCACGCTACGGGCGACGAATTCTATTACGACATGGCGGTGCGTTCGGCCCGTATCCTTATCCGGGGGCAGCTTCCCTGCGGAGGCTGGAACTACAAGTTCGATCTGGCCGGGGCGGCCTCCGAGCGGCGGTGGTTCGAGACCATCGGCCGCAATGCGTGGGGCATGGGCGAGCATGGCCATTATTACGGCAATGCCACCTTCGATGACGACGTGACAGCCTCGGCGCTTAATTTCCTGATGCGTATCTACCTCGAAAAATACGACCCGCAGTTCAAGCCGGCCCTCGACAAGGCTATCGGGATGATCTTCGAAAGCCAGTATCCCGTCGGGGGATGGCCCCAGCGCTGGCCGTTGATGGACGACCACCCCGATGCTGACGGCACACCCGACTATTCGGCCTGCATCACGTTTAACGACGACGTAATTCCCAATAACATCGAGATTCTGATGCACGTGGCCTATGTGATGGGCGACGCCCGGGCCATGGAGCCGCTGATCCGGGCCATGAACTGCGTGCGGACCCTTCAGCAGGGAACCCCCGCGGCGGGCTGGGCCGATCAGTACTACCTCGACCTCACGCCTGCCAAGGCGCGCGACTTCGAGCCGGCGGCGGTCTCCACAGTCCGCACCCGCGACTGCATCCGCCTGCTGATGGATTTCTACCGCCTGACCGGCGATCGTAAATTCCTCGACGGCATTCCCGCGGCGTTTGATTTCCTGCGTGCCGCAGCGCTCGACGAGGCTTCGGCGGCCGATCTGGGCCGCAAGCCGGGGAAGGGACGCCTGCTCTGTCCGCGTTTCGTCAAGCCCGGGACGCTTACGCCGCTGTACATGCACCGCAAAGGGTTACACGTGGATAACGGAACTTACTATATTGACCAGAATCCGCACAACGTCATCGGTCATTACGCCGCGCTCGTCGTAATCAATATCGACGATCTCCAGCGGCAGTACGATGCGCTTTGCGCACTTCCCGTCGCCGAAGCCACCAAAGACTCCCCGCTGCTGGGCAACGGCCGTCTGGAACTGCCGCGCTACCATACCCCGGCCATTGCCGCCGCCGATGTAGCGCGCGTGGGCGACATCCTCTCCTCGCTCGACGGCAAGGGCCGTTGGATCGGACCGCTGAACTGGGTGCTGGTCCCCTATATCGGACCGGGGCATGCCGACGATCCGGTTCCCGATACCTACGAGCAGACCCTCGGCGATCCGCACAACACGGCTTCGCTGGTCGCCGAACCGGTGGAAGGCGTCTGCCTGAAGACTTATATCGATAACATGGCGACGCTGATCGCATCGCTCGCAAATAACCAAGACCGATGAAAACCCGAAGCAACACCTTTATTCCCGAAAGCGAAACGGCGTGGGAATCCTGCGGCGAAGGACTCCGCCGCCAGATTATGGGCTACGATCCGCACCTTATGGTGGTGAAAGTGGCTTTTGAAAAAGGCGCCGTCGGTGCGCGGCACACGCATTACCACTCCCAGGCTACCTATGTCGTGAGCGGGCGTTTCGAAGCCTGCGTCGGAGAGGACCGGCGGCTGCTCGGTCCCGGCGACGGATATTATGTCGCCCCGGACGAGCCGCATGAACTGCTTTGTCTCGAAGCCGGGACGATCCTCGACATCTTTTCGCCCCTGCGGGCCGATTTTTTGAAGTAAGGCCTTCCCGATTCCCGGTGTCGGGATATGCTGCCGCAAAGAAAAACGGACGACTCTGAAAAGAGTCGTCCGTTTTCGGAAGCCCGTAGGGCCTATTCCTCGTCGCGGTACATGTGTTCCACGTATACGGCGTGCTGCATCGCCTCGCGCTTCGCAATCGAAGGCTTGGTGAAGTACTGGCGGCGGCGGAGTTCCTTCAGGACGCCCGTGCGCTCGTATTTACGTTTGAACTTCTTCAGGGCACGCTCGATGTTTTCGCCCTCTTTTACCGGCATGATAATCATAATATTCTTTGTTTTTTATTGTTTTAAATTCGTTTTTTCGTCTGAAAATTGCGGGGTGTACATCCTGGATGCATCTTCCCCGAAAATGGTCGTTTTACTCGTCGGCAGGTCCGCTGTCTGACCCGAATTGCAGGTACGGAGCCAGCCGTGCTGCCTCCCCGCGGGTCAATATGTTCTGTTCTACTAATTCTTCAGCGGTACTCCAACCTCCTTTCAACTGTCTTGCTTTCAGCAATTTTCGTAATGCCTGCGGTGCTATATAGGGGTGTCTCCCCAACACTTTCGGGCTTGCAAAGTTAATATCAATTTTCCGAATTTTGCAACTATCGCAGTAAATTTGTTTCAAAATTCTTTCGTAGTTACGTTCCCTGACTCCCGGAACCTCTGCGAGTTGCTCCGCGCGGACGAATCCGCCGAGCCGTTCGCGGTAGTGCATGATCGCCACCACGGTTTTGGGTCCGATGCCCGTAACCGACCGCAGCGCCGCCGAATCGGCCGTGTTCAGTTCGATAGGCTGTTCGACCGGGGAGACCTTCCGTTCGGGGAAGATGACGTAAGGTTCCAGCGCCGTGGCCACGGAATCGCTCACGACATAGCATTCACGCAGGTCCTCCATGTCGTAAATACCGCTCAGGTCCCGCCAGCGGATGAACACGTCGGCCTGTCGTTTCGACAGGGCCCCGATGGCCCGCAGGTAACGGGCGCTCACGGTGTCGATGCGGAACGGACGGGGAGCCAACGGCTCGGGGAGGATGCGTTCGGTGCGGTATTCGTGGGGCGCAATGGCATATTTGCGGCCGATGCGGATCCACGGTTCGAGTTTCCGGTAGAGCGAGTCGCTGATGCCGTAGCAGAGCGTCAGGTCTTCGGGAATGCGGAATACCTTCCCCGCTGCGCGGTATTTCAGCAGGCTTACCGCTTCGTGTTTGGTCAGTCCCAGCCGGCGCAGTTCGTCGAGCGAGGCTGTGTTGGGGTCGAAGTGCGCCATTACGACGCTGTCTGCGGGCATTGCCTCTTCCATCTCCGCTTCGGCGAGGCGTGCCGCAGCCGGATCGGCCGCCGGGCGCACGAGTTGCAGGGCTGCGATCAGCAGCCCTGCCAGCGGCAGGAATACCGCTATCGCGCGTATTTCGCGGTTGGAAAAGAGGTTTGCCATTTTAACCTATTCCGTTACGTGTTCCAATGCCCGTTTCACCGAGCCCCAGCGGAGCAGCAGTTTCCGGGATTCGGCTTCGTCGAGCCCCGAAGCCTCGGCCACCATCCGCGTGCCGCGCGCCACGAGTTTGTCGTTCGTCAACTGCATGTTTACCATGCGGTTGCCCTCGACGCGCCCCAGGCGGATCATCACGGCTGTGGACAGCATGTTGAGCATCAACTTTTGGGCCGTTCCGGCCTTCATGCGGGTCGAACCGGTCACGAACTCCGGTCCTACGACCGCTTCGAGCGCATATTCCGCTTCGGCTGCTACGGGCGAAGCGGGGTTGCAGGTGACCGATCCCGTCAGCAGCCCGTGACGACGCGCTTCGCGCAGGCCGCCGATTACGTAGGGCGTCGTTCCCGATGCCGCAATGCCGATCAGCGTATCGTCGGCCGTGGGGCGGTAGGGCGCCATGTCGCGCCAGGCTCCTTCAGTGTCGTCCTCGGCATGTTCCACGGCCCGCCGCAGGGCTCCGTCGCCTCCGGCGATCAGCCCGATCACCAAATCGAACGGCACGCCGTAGGTCGGAGGCAGTTCCGAAGCGTCGGTGACGCCCAGCCGGCCGCTCGTCCCAGCGCCGATGTAAAATATCCGGCCGCCGCGCTGCATGCGTTCGACGATGCGTTCGACGAGTTGTTCCATGACGGGAATGGTTTGCCGCACGGCTTCGTGCACGCGGGCGTCCTCGCGATTGATACCCGTGAGGATGTCGTGTACCGACATCTGCTGCAGGTCGTCGTAAACCGAGGCCTGTTCCGTAATTCTATGTTCCATGATGGTATTTCAAAAGCCCTTCGGCGGGCGATTCTACGATGGTTTCCACGCGGTAACCCTCCGCTTCCAGCGCTTCGCGCAGCAACGCTTCGAAATGGGCCGCCACGCCGCCTACGAACGATACCGGGAGTCCTGCCGGATAACGGCTCAGGTTGCGGGCCGCAAAGTCGCGGAACGATGCGAGTACCATCTCCCGGATATCGGGACGGGTTATGTGTGCATATATAAAAGGTGCGAACGAGGCCAGGAAACGATTGGCGTAAGGTTCGCGGTAGACCCGGCGGATGATCTCCTCGTAACTCAGCCCGTGTGCCGCAAGGAACTCCTCTTTCAGGGGAATGTGCCCCTTGAAGATGCCGTTCACCAGGTTACGCCCCAATACGGCTCCGCCGCCTTCGTCGCCCAGCACGTAACCCAGCGGGGAGACGTGCTGCACGATCCGGTCGTCCCGGTACCAGCAGGAGTTGGACCCTGTGCCGAGGATGCAGGCGATGCCCTCCCCGTGGCCCCAGAGTGCCCGTGCGGCGCCCAGCAGGTCCGATTCGATCGCAATGTCGTCCGTTTTGAAGTGTGCTTCCAACTCCCGGCGCAATTTCTCGCTGGCTTCCGGAAAGGTCGGGCCGCATCCCGCGCCGTAAAACCGCACGGCCGTCACGCCGTCGCATGGGGGCAGTTCCCCAAGGACTTCGCGTATCTGTTCGGCCGTGTGCTGCACGGCGTTGATTCCCCGCGTGCGCAGTTGCGCCGGGTGTGCGCCGTCGCCGGCTATCCACGAACATTTGGTCGATCCGCTGTCTGCTATGAGTACCATGATTCAAATATACGTATTAATCTTGAAAATCCGGAAAAAACAGATTAACTAAATTTTTTAGTTAAAAAACTATGTCGAATAGTTGCATGTGAATATTTTTTAGTTACCTTTGCTCATGTAAGAGTTGGGTTACGGGGGTAATGGGAGGTTTCCGGGTTTCCGGGCCGGATATGCGCCCTTTCCCGATGACAAGATTAACGGTATGACGCTATGGAAAAACTGACACGCAGGGAAGAAGAACTGATGCGCTGCTTCTGGGAGCACGGACCGCTGTTCGTACGCGAACTGGTCGCTCTTTCGCCCGATCCCAAACCCCATTTCAATACTCTTTCGACGATGGTTCGCGCGCTCGAAACCAAAGGTTACGTCGGCCATAATTCGTTCGGCAGCACCTACCAGTACTACCCGGTGGTGAGCGAAGAGGAGTTTTCGCGTTCGACGCTCGGCAGCGTGATCAACCGTTATTTCGAAAATTCCTATCTCGGAGCCGTCTCGGCCTTGGTCGAGGAGGAGAAGATTTCGGTCCGTGAACTGCGCGAACTGATCGACCGTATCGAAAACCAAAACCGGTAAAGCCATGTACGACCTGATGATTTACAGCCTGAAAGTCGGCGTTTGCCTGGCTGTTTTCTACCTCTTTTTCAAGTTGCTGCTGAGCCGTGAGACATTCCACCGCTTCAACCGGATCGTGGTGTTGGGGGCAATGGTCCTTTCGTTCGTCCTGCCGCTGTGTGTGATTACGGTCTATCGCGAAATGCCCGTCCTCCCGGAACTCCCGGCAGAAGAAGGGGTTGTGGCTACAACCGTGGCGGAGCCGCTTCCCGAACCTTTTCCGTGGGAACTGCTGGCCGGGGCGGCATTCCTTGTCGGGGCCGCCGCAACATTGCTGTGGACGCTCTGTTCGCTCGTCGGGGTGCTGCGCCTGATCCGCAGCGGACGCCGTGAACGGCTGGAGGACAAGGCCGTGCTGGTGCGTACGGAACAGGCCGTAATGCCTTTCAGTTGGGGGCGCTATATCGTGATGTCCGAAAAAGACCTGGCCGAGAACGGCGATGCGATCCTGCTCCACGAGCGGGCCCACCTGCGGCTGTGGCATTCGTTCGACCTGATCGTGACCGACGTTGCGGGCTGCCTGCAATGGTTCAACCCGGCGATGTGGCTGCTGCGCCGCGAACTGCGGGCCATCCACGAATACGAAGCCGACGAGGCCGTGCTCGACAGCGGCGTCGATGCCCGGAGTTATCAGTTGTTATTAATAAAGAAAGCTGCCGGCGGGAGGTGGTACTCAGTCGCCAACAGCTTCAATCACAGTAAACTTAAAAACCGTATTACCATGATGTTGTGCAAAAAATCGTCGCGGTGGGCCGGAGCCAAAGTACTCCTTCTCCTGCCGTTAATGGGCGTTGCCCTCGGGGCTTTCGCCCGAACCGCGTATGTCTTTCCGGAAGACAAAGGTAAAAAAGAAACCGTTACGGTCCGCGTTTCGGGGGTAAAATTTTCGGGCGACGGGAAACAGCCGTTGATTCTGGTCGACGGTCGGGAGGTGAAGACGCTCGACAGCCTCGATGCCAACCGTATCGAGTCGATTTCCGTGCTCAAGGATTCGACGGCTGTAGCGACTTACGGCGATAAAGGCAAAGACGGCGTGATTCTTGTAGAACTCAAAAAAACGGGCGAACCGGGCGGTGCGGTGCAGGCTGCGGGGCTGAAGGGCAAAGTCGTGAAGATCATCCGGACGGATACTGCCGGAAAGGACAGGGCGGACGGCGTGCGGGTGATCGGTTACGGTACGAGGCCGAAAGGCGGAACGGTCGAACTGAATACCGACGGAATTGCGAAGTCGTATCAGTTTACGGTTAAAAGCAACTCGTCGCTGAAATCGAATCCGGCTTATATTGTCGACGGCGTGCAGGTTTATGAGATCGACTCGGTCGATCCGAATGAGATCGAAAATATCTCCGTACTTAAGGAGAACTCGATGCCTTCGAAATATGCGGACATGGGCTACGACGGCGTAATAACGATTACGACCAAGCGTGCCGCCGATGCAAAGGAGATGTCTGTGCGAACGGCAAATGCCGCCCTCTCTACCGGGACCGCCGGAATAGAAGCCGCCCGTGAGGGGCTGAAGCAAGCCCGCAAGTACATGGATTCGGACGCTTGGAAGCAGGCTCAGAAAGCTTTGGACCAGGCCCAGAAGGAACTCGAAGCGGCCCAAAAAGAGACAGCCTCGCAGTTGTCCGAAACGCGGAAAGCCCTGGATGAAACCGCCGGGAGTGTCGAAAAGATAACCGTCCAGGGGAAACCGGAGAATTCGGTTTCGGTCACCACGGGCCGGGTAACGGTCAGCGGCGCTTTCCCCGAAGGCGCGCTGATCTACATCAATGGCAAGGAGGCCGCGCAGGCCGATGTCGACGCTTTGAAGCCGGGCCGGATCAAGCGGATGACCGTCTATAAAGGCGATGAGGCCGTGAAACGTTACGGCGAAAAGGGGCATAAGGGCGTAGTCGAGATTCGCGCCCGCAAATAGGAAAGGCTTATAACCAATACCATAAGCAAAATAAAAAGTTCACGAAAGAGAGGGATTTTGAAAAATCCCTCTCTTTTTATTTGAATTCGACGATTTCGGGCCGCGTCGGGCGGTAGCGGTATTGTTCCATGCGCGTCGAGTTCGAGAGCCGGAAATACTCGCTCTCGACCAGCCCGCGTTTGCCGAAGGCCACGCCCAGGCGTATCTGGATGGTGTTGAACACCAACCGTTCGTTTCTGAGCCGCACGCCCAGTCCGAACGAGGTGAAGAAGTCGTTCTTGAAGATGTTGGGCGAGTAGCCGATCAGTCCGAAGTCGGCGAATCCGAAGACGGCGATGCGGAATCCCAACGGTTGATAGGGGGTGAATACCACCGTTTCGGTGTTGAGGATCATGCGGTTGGTTCCGATGATATACTCTTTGAGGGCCTGCAGTCCGTCGACGCGCGTGAAGCGGATGCTCTCGTCGCTGCCCGTCGAACGGTTCCAGCCCTGCGTGTAGTTGAAGGCGAGGAACTGGCGGATACGGCTGCGTTTGAACAGGAACAGGTTCGAGAACCACCTCAGGTCGATATCGATGGCGCTGCGCTGCCACATGCCGTTGTCGAGGTCGATGTAGCTTCCGAGCGTGAAGCCGCCCATGATGTACCCCAGTTTGCTGAAGCCGCCCGTTTCATAACTTGTGCCGAGGTACAGGGCGTCGTTGAATTCGCCCCACGAATAGCCCGTCGTCAGTTCGGCTTTGTAACCCGCCGCGAGGTACTCGCGCGTACCGAATCCGTAGATCATGTTGGCCGTGTAGAATTTCTCGCGGTAGAGACCTCCGCTGACCAGCAGGGCGTCCTGGTCGTGCAGCGCGGGGTTGAAATCCGGGGCCACGAGCGGCCTGCGGCTGACGCGGCGGTAGTTGTAGCGTCCCGAGAGGTAAACGCTCGATTTGATCCTTCGCAGGTAATGCGAATAACCGCCCCAGGCGTCGAGGTTGCGCTCCTTCACCAGCAGCGACGTGTCCTGCTCGATCATGTAACGCTTGGCCTTGATGTCGCTGTACGTAAGGCCGATTTCGTAGTCCGTGGGCTTGAGGAACTCCTTGCGCAGCCCCATGTTGAGCGTCGAGTTGTAAAAATCGCGCCCGGCGCCGAACTCTGCGGTGTAGAAGGTTCCGAGCAGGTTGGGAATTTCGTATTCGACCATGTTGCCGCCGTAGGAGAAGTCCTTGCGGCTGAAGTTGGTCATGAATTTGAGTTTGTTGCCCGAGCCGAAGATGTTGGCGTCCGAGAGGCCGACCATCGTGCGTCCTTCGGAGTGGATTCCTCCGTCGACGGAGATGGTCCAACTGTCGCGTGTGGTAATGTGGAGGTTTACACGCGTCGAGTCCAGCGAATCGGGGAGCACCGTCACGTCGATGTCGGCGATGTAGCCGCGTGAGCGGATCAACTGCTTGTTGCGCACGATGAGCTGCGGATTGAGCGTGTCGCCGGGACTGAACAGCAGGTCGCGCCGGATGACGCGGTCGCGCGTGAGCATGTGGGTTTTGTTGGCCGTGCGTTCGAGCCAGTTGCCGCCGGGTTCGAAGATCTGTTCCCGCTCGATGGTGATGTCGCCGATGGTTTTCCCGGTGTAGGGCTCCAGCAGGCGGCTTTCGTCGGTTACGCGACCGCTCATCGTCGTGTCGAGCACGGGCTTTACGAAGAGCATCCGGTAGAGCATGCGGGGCACGGCACGGCGGCTGGTTTTCGACTGGATACTGTCGTACAGGCGCTGGTTGCGTGCCGATGCGTCGGGATTCGCCACGCGCGCGCTGTCCGGCGTGAAGCGGTCGGGTGTATGCATACCGGGACCTGCTGTGCGGGCAAAAACAACGGTTTCCGTAACAGCCAGGATCAGAACGAATATGCAAAACCGAACGAACATTGTTCAAAGATAACGGATTTTTTTGGCAAAAAGTGCGGTCCAGAGGCCTAAATTGAGGATTCGGACCCCGGCAGCCGCATTTATTTCGTACCGTCGGCAGGTATAGATCGCGGATATGGCTCAGAATCGGAGTTTTCTGCCCCGGAATGCATTGCAACGGGGTATAAGTAAAATTGATAGCGCTATCGGTAAAAATATTTATCGGATGTGATCAGAAAAAGAGCGGAATTGACAAAATTATATTTACATTTGCCCGGTCGATATCGTATTATCGACGTGGCGTTATTTACTAAAAACTAATTATTTATGAGAGTTGCGTCTCTACTGTCGCTTTTAGCGGCCGCTTTTGTACAATTCGGCTGTGTGAAGGACAATTCGGCCGGCACAGGCCCGTCCGAAAAAGTAAATGGTCCTGTCTTCAATTTTGAGACTGTCTCGACTTCCAATCTGAACTTCAGCTACGATACGCCTGCGGGCTATGTCGTCGGTTTTGAGGTCTATGCTGAGAACCCCTTTGAAACCGATGGCGATGGCCAGGCAGTTCTGAAAAAGGGCGTTGAACCTATCGAAAAGGGCTTTACGGATTCCAAAGGCTCCTACAACCAACCGCTGGCGCTTCCTGCCTACGTGAAGGAAATTTATATTTACACGCCGTATGCCGGAGTCGATTCGCGGTTCCGGGTTGCCCGGGTGGAGAACGGCCGGATCTCGACTCCCGTCGCTGTCGGTATTTCCGGAACTGCTGCCACGGGTGCTGCTGCAAAAAAATCGACGCGGGCCGTATCCGTTCCGATGAATACGGTTCAGACTGCTTATTTCAAGCCCGAAGCGTATACGTCCCGGACCCTGACGCTGGGCAAGTGGCACATGAGTATCGACGGCGCTGTCACGACGCTTGCGAACGGTGAACAGGTCAAGTTTTTCGGCCGGCCGGCCGACATGAGTTATGTCGACAAGTCACGGTTCGGGAGCGATGCCGCAGGCAAGGATGCACTGAAAATATCGGGCGATGTCATGAACGCCATTCGCACGGCCCTGCCCGGCGACGGTATGGGAATCGTCGACGATAAGTTCCTCTCTTCGGGCGACATCCATGTTTCGAAGGAGACCGAGTTGGACCTGATCTTTATCCAGAACTGGGGCGCTTACCACAATGTATTGGCCTATTACTGCTATGACACGGCCAACCCGCCGAAAAGCGTCGGTGACATCAAGTTCCAGATGATCGCAATCGCCAACGCTATCGAGCAGAAGTTTGAAATCGAGGTTTCGTATATGTACGACATCGGTTCGATGTATAAGGGTGAAGGCGTAAAACTGAAATATGTGGATGCCGACGGAGCGATGCACGATAAATTTCCGGCCGGTGTTTCGGTGGGCTGGGTGCTTTACCGCGACGGTTTCGACATGAGGAAAAATCTGGCTGTCGATCCCGAAACACAGAAACTCGTGCGTTATCCGGCTGCCGGTTACGGAGCGAACTATTCGACCCCGGGCCTTACGCAGTATCCGAATACGGCTGTGCTGAAAGTCGGTGATTTCGTAGTCATCGGTTTCGACGACGGAACGGGCGACAAAACCAAACGCGATTACCTCGACTTGGTGTTCAATGTGCAGGCATCCGTGCCGAGCGCCATCACGGACCCTGTTCCCGATGTCGATCCCGAAGATCCCCAGCCTGTAACCGTGACCAATCAGGGAGTGCTGCTCTTTGAGGACATCTGGCCCTTCCAGGGGGACTTCGACATGAACGACGTGGTGGTCAAATACGTTGCCGGGAAGACCAAAAACTCGAAGAACGAGATCGTCTCCGCCAAGGTCGACTTTACGATTTTCCACTCGGGCGCTTCGCTGAACAACACGTTTGCCTATGTCGACGACAACGTTGCAAATGCCGATGTGACCTTTACCGGCGGTACGGGCGCTCCCGCTCCGATGATCGACCGCACGAACAACATCGTCTACGTCGCCAACAAACTGCTGAATTATGCCAATAAGGCCGAAAAGGTGACCTTCACGGCCAACTATACCTACCGGACCCCGATTCCGGCAGCTTCCTACGTCGACGCTCCGTTCAATCCGTTTATCCTTGCCGGCGGCGAATCGGGCAAAGAGGTGCACCTCACCGAGTATAAGCCTTCGCCCGAAGTTAACATGGAGTGGTTCGAAAAGCGTACGCACGACCGGTCGAACCCGGAACTGGGCCTCTTCTACATCACGTTCGAGAACATTACGGCCAAAGAGGGGGAAGACCGCGGGATGCAGCTTCCGTGGGCCGTCAAGATCGCCTACGACAGTGTGGAGGCTATGGAGGGCTTCCGGGTAACCCAGGAGTCGAAACCCATCTACAAGCACTACCTCGGCTTTACCAAATGGGTGGAGTCCGAAGGCAAGGAGAATACCGACTGGTATCTTCATTATACCGAATAAGGCTTCGATGCCGTGATACCGGGACCGCCCCTGCAAAGGGCGGTCCTTTTTTTGTTTTGCCGCGATTCCGGCTGTTGCTCGCGCTGTGATCTTTTCCACCCTTCATGGCCGCGTTGTCCTCTTTTATTGCCGCCTTTGCCTGCACATCCTTCCGCTGCTGTTATAACCGCCTTGTTTCTCCGCGCTCCGTTTTCCCTCCCGTACGGCACAAAAAAAGACGCCCCGAAGGTCGTCTTTTTCACTTGCTGTCCGATTCGGAGGCCTCTAAGCCCCCTCTTCGTTCCGTTTATCTGCGGCCCTCTTTGGCCTCGATACATTCCGTTGCATGGGGAACCTTCATCAGGCGCTCCTTGGGAATGAGTTTTCCGGTCGTTTTGCAGATGCCGTAGGTTTTATTCTCGATGCGCACGAGCGCCATTTCGAGGTTGCGGATGAATTTCATCTGATGGGCAGCCAAACGACCGCTTTCCTCTTTGGAAAGGGTTGCTGCGCCTTCTTCCAGGACCTTGAACGTCGGGGACGTATCTTCCGTATCGTTGTCGGCCGTATGGGTTATCGTGGCGCGCAGCAGCTCGTAGTCCGCGCGTGCGTTCTCAAGCTTTTTCAGGATAAGCTGCTTGAACTCTTCGAGTTCGGCATCGCTGTATCTGGTTCTTTCGTCTGCCATAGTCGTCTACTCTCTTTAAGGTTTAAGTAAAATTAAGCAATATTTCCGAATATACCAAATTTTACTCTGTATAATCGGATTTATATCCGGGTCACCGCGATACGCAGCGGCTGGTCGTCCACATCGGTCTCGACGACCACCTCGCCTGCCGGTTCGGCGGCAGGGCGTACCTCCACGGCAAGGGTCTGTGAAGCGATGTAACCGGCGAATTTTGCGATTCCGTCGGCCACGACGGGCTTCTGTTCGATCTCGACGCGGATTTTGTCCGTGACCTCGAATCCGGAATCCTTGCGGATATTCTGGATGCGGTTTATCAACTCGCGTGCCACACCTTCCGCTTTCAGCTCCTCCGTGACGGTAATGTCGAGCGCTACGGTCAATTTCCCCTCCGATGCGACGAGCCATCCGGGCATGTCCTCCGAGGTGATTTCGAAATCGGCGGGCGTCACGGTGATCTGTGCGGTCCCGAGGTCGAGCACCGTTTCGGGCGCGGCCTCTATCTCGGCGATGCGCTCCTGCGAGAAGGTTGCGGTCAGGGCGGCGATCTGCTTCATGTACTGGCCGAAACGCGGCCCTAAGGTTTTGAAGTTGGGCTTGATGCGTTTGGTGATCAGCCCGGTCGTTTTTTCGATCAGTTCCACCTCCTTGACGTTCACCTCGCCCATGATGAGGTTCTTCACGGCCGAGATATGTTCTGCCGTCGAGGGGTCGAGCACCGGAATGATAATCTTGGTCAACGGCTGGCGCACCTTGATCGATACCTTGCGGCGCAGGGCCAATACCATCGACGACACTTTCTGTGCCAGCGACATCATGTCTTCGAGGCGTGCGTCGATCAGCTTCTCGTCGGCCTTCGGGAAGGTCGAGAGGTGTACCGATTCGTCCTTGTGGCGGCCGCTCACGGCGTTGAGGTCCGTGAAGATGCGGTCGGAGATGAACGGAGCGAACGGCGCTGCGAGCATCGTGACGGTCTCCAGGCAGGTGTAGAGGGTCTGGTAGGCCGCCAGTTTGTCTTCGGACATGCCGCCGCCCCAGAAACGTTTGCGGTTGAGCCGCACGTACCAGTTCGAGAGGTTCTCGCCCACGAACTCCTGGATGGCGCGGGCCGCCGGGGTCGGGTCGTAGCCTTCGAGCGATTCGGTAACCTCCTTCACCAGGGTGTTCAGCAGCGAAATGATCCAGCGGTCGATTTCAGGACGTTTCTCCATCGGAACCTCCGGTTCGCGGCCCGTGAAAGAGTCCACGTTGGCGTAGAGGGCGAAGAACGAGTAGGTGTTGTAGAGCGTTCCGAAGAACTTGCGGCGCACTTCGTCGACGCCGTCCTTGTCGAATTTCAGGTTGTCCCACGGCTGCGAATTGGAGATCATATACCAGCGCGTCGCATCGGCTCCGTAGGTGTCGAGCACTTCGAACGGATCGACGGCGTTGCCCAGGCGTTTCGACATCTTGTTGCCGTTCTTGTCGAGTACCAGACCGTTCGAAATGATGTTCTTGAAGGCCACCGAGTCGAACAGCATCGAGGCGATGGCGTGCAGCGTGAAGAACCATCCGCGCGTCTGGTCGACGCCCTCGGCGATGAAGTCGGCCGGATAAACCCGGTTGAACCCGGCTTTGTTCTCGAACGGATAGTGCACCTGCGCATAGGGCATGGCGCCCGAGTCGAACCATACGTCGATCAGGTCCGATTCGCGTTTCATCGGCTCGCCCTTCGAAGAGACGAGCACGATCGAATCCACATAGGGGCGGTGCAGGTCGATGTTCGCCGTCGAATAGTTCTCCGGCGACATGTCCCCGACCTTGAAATTCTTGTAGGGATTCTCCTTCATCACACCCGCGGCGATCGACTTTTCGATCTCGGCCATTAGTTCCTCCACCGAACCGATGCACTTCACCTCCGAGTAGTCCTCCGTGGCCCATACGGGCAGCGGAGTTCCCCAGAAGCGCGAGCGCGAGAGGTTCCAGTCCACCAATCCTTCGAGCCACTTGCCGAAGCGGCCCGTTCCGGTCGATTCGGGTTTCCAGCGGATCGTCTTGTTCAGTTCGATCATCTTGTCGCGCAGCGCCGTGGTGCGGATGAACCACGAGTCGAGCGGGTAGTAGAGCACCGGTTTGTCCGTGCGCCAGCAGTGGGGGTAGGAGTGGGTGTGTTTCTCGATCTTGAAAGCCTTGTTCTCGGCTTTCAGCATCACCGAAATGTCGATGTCGAGCGTCGGATCGGTATCGCACAGCCTTTCGTCGTAAACGTTCTTCACGTAACGGCCTGCATACTCCCCGTATTTTTCGGTATCCACGTTCGTCTTCACGAACTCCGGGTCGAGGTCTTCGATCCGGAAGAATTTGCCCTGCTTGTCGACCATCGGCTGGTTCTTGCCGGCGCAGTCGACCATGAAGAGCGGTGCGATGCCTGCGACTTTGGCTACGCGGTCGTCGTCCGCACCGAACGTCGGAGCGATGTGCACGATACCCGTACCGTCCGAAGTGGTCACGTAGTCGCCGACGATAACGCGGAACGCGTCGCCCATGGGTTTCACCCACGGAATCAACTGCTCGTAGCGGATGCCTTCCAGTTCGGGGCCTTTCCATACGCCTTCCATGATCTCATAGGTTCCCTCCATCTTCTTGGTGAAGTAGGAACCCAGGAGTTCTTTGGCCAGGATGACGGTCTGCGGCTGGTCGGTATAGGGGTTGCGGCACTTGACCTTCACGTATTCGATGGCAGGGCCTACGGCCAGCGCCGTGTTCGACGGCAGGGTCCACGGCGTAGTGGTCCAGGCCAGGAAGTAGAGGTCGCCTTCGACTCCCGCGAAGAGTTTCTCGCTTTTGGCGTCGCGCACGACCTTGAACTGCGACGTACACGTCGTGTCTTTCACGTCGCGGTAGCAGCCCGGCTGGTTTAGTTCGTGGGTCGAAAGTCCCGTTCCGGCGGCCGGCGAATAGGGCTGAATGGTGTAGCCCTTGTAGAGCAGGCCCTTGTCGAAGAGTTGCTTGAGCAGCCACCACAGCGTTTCGATGTATTTGTTGTCGTAGGTGATATACGGATCGTCCATGTTCACCCAGTAGCCCATCTTGCGCGTCAGGTTCTCCCAGGCGCCTGTGAACTCCATCACAGCCTCCCGGCACGTCCGGTTATATTCTTCGATGGTGATTTTCTTGCCGATGTCCTCCTTCGTGATGCCGAGCTTCTTCTCGACGCCCAGTTCCACGGGCAGCCCGTGGGTGTCCCAGCCCGCCTTGCGGTGCACGAGATAGCCCTGCTGCGTCTTGTAGCGGCAGAAAACGTCCTTGATCGTACGGGCCATGACGTGGTGGATGCCGGGCATGCCGTTTGCCGAGGGGGGACCCTCGTAGAATACGAACGTGGGGTGTCCCTCACGGGTCGTGATGCTTTTGTGGAACGTGTCGCGTGCGTCCCACTCGCCGAGCACATCGGCGGCTACGCCGGCCAGGTCGAGGCCTTTATACTCCTTGAACTTCATATCGGTAAGAAATTTCTTTGCTGTTTTATGACAATTTGCAAAGATATAAAAAAGATTTAAAAAATAGGTTTTTTAGCCCCGTTTTATAGAATGCCGGAACGGACGCCCGCTTATGGGGCGCCTGACCGCTGCCGCGCTTCCTGTCCGGCTTCGAGGTCCGATTGCCGTATTATGTGCGCAAACGGGCGCTTGTCCTGCTGCGGGCCTTGTTTCCGGTGTGGGGCGCGGATTACCCCCTGGCCGGGAGGTCGATCCAGAAGCAGGAACCTTCCCCTACGGCGGAATCGAGCCCGACGCAACCGCCGAGCTGTTCGGCGATCGACTTGCAGATCGAAAGCCCGAGTCCGGTCCCCTGGGTGAAAGTGTCGAGTTTGACAAAACGTTCGAAGATGCGTTCCTGATCTTTGGGGGCGATACCGATGCCCGTGTCGCGGACGTAGAAACGAACATCCCCGGAAAGGCGGCGGTATCCGATCGTTACCGAGCCTTTTTTTGTGAATTTTAACGCGTTGCGCACGAAGTTGCCGACGATCTGGCTGAGGCCGTGCCTGTGTTCCGTAACCAGGAGTTCCGGCAAACCTTCTTCCACCCGCAGTTCCACATCGGGATGGCACTGGCTGCGGAGCAGGTCGGCGATTTCCAGGCAGAAATCCCGCGCGTCGAATGTCATGCGCACGACATCCATGCGTTCCGATTCGATGCGTGCCAGGTCCAGCACATCGGAGATGATCTGCAACAGCAGGGTGTTGTTGCGCAGGATGATGTCGGCGTATTCCTTGCAGGTCTCTTCGTTGCGTTCGCTCGCCAGCAGTTCCGAGAACCCGATGATGGCGTTCAGCGGAGTGCGGATTTCGTGGCTCATGTTGGCCAGGAATGCCGATTTGAGATTGTTGGACTCCTCGGCGCGCTCCTTCGCTTTGCGCAGTTCCTCTTCGGTGCGTTTGAGTTCGGTGATGTCGTAATTGACGCATGCCAGGTCGATTACGCCCTCTGCCGGACGGTAGTCGCGGCAGAGAACATGGACCATAAGCCAGCGCACCGGCTTGTTCGGGATGATAACGCGCACCTCTTCGGCGCACGACGAAATCTCCCCGCGCTCGAGCCGTTCGAGCAGTTGTTTCAGGTGTGCGCGGTCGTCGGGATGGACGTTGCGCCAGGTCCCGATGATTTGTGAAACGGGCGTGTCTGCGGGTTCTCCGTAGTTCACCACCCAGGGGCCTTTAACGTAGCCTTCGCCCGTGCAGGGGTTGTAGCTGACGCAGCCGACACGGGCGAAGTCCGAGACGATGTTGAACAGGTTTTCGAAATCTGCCAGCCGTTCGCGGCTTTGCGTGGCGTCGGTAATATCTTCGAGCAGGATGACCAGTTCGTCGTCGTCGCCGGGGGTGTTGTAGATCAAACAACGGCAGATACGTCCTCCGTCCGGGCTTTTCCAGGTGTAGTCCCAAAAGGCCCGGGAGGGAATCCGCATGAATGTCGGAAGGTGTTCGTAGGGGTCTGCTCCCGTTTCGCGGGCTGTTTTTCCGGCGTAATCCTGCGTACGGATACCCAATATCTTGCCAGCCTGCTGGTTGATGTAGGAGATCAGATAATCGACCGCTTCGCCCTGTTTGTCGCGCAGAATGTTGACGCGCACGTAGCCGATGGGCAGGTGCTCGATCAGTTGTGCAAGGTGGCTGTAATTGCGTTGTATGGCCTTGTAGCTTTCGTTGATAGAGGCTGATTCCTCGTTTTCGGGCGTGCCGTCCGCGACGCTGCGCACGGTTCCGAAGGCGGTGCGGTCGCCGGTCCGCGGATCGTTGCGAACTTCGATGCATTTGGTCTGCACACATTTGCCTCCGTTCGCCGTGACGAATGTTTCGTCGAGCGTGTCGACTACCTTGAGTGCGGCGCAGCGGGTATAAATCCGCGCCCGGTGCTCCTCTCCGGGCAGCGAGTAAACGTCCTCGAACGATATGCGGGTGCGATCCGTGCCGAAGAGTTCTGCAGCCCGTCGGGAGCAGATCATCTCATGTCGGCTGAAATCGAGCAGCCACCATCCGATGCCGGAAGCATCGAGTGATTTTTGCAGCAATTCAGGCGGGATTTGTCGTTCAGTGTGCATGACGGAAAAGCCGAAATTTCGATGGTTATGCAAAAATAGCTAATTTCGGAAGAAAAAGAACTTTTCCCCGAATGATTTTACCGGACTTCGGGTTATTGGGTTTTGTCCTGCGGAGCTAGCGTGCGAATCACGCGTGCCGGGTTTCCCGCGGCCACCGAATCGGCGGGAATGTCGCGTGTGACGACGGCCCCGGCGCCGATAACCGAGCGGTCGCCGATCCTGACGCCCGGGCAGACGATCACCCCTCCGCCCAGCCAGCAGTCGTCGCCGATGGAGATTGGGCGGCCCGCTTCGAGGCCTGCACGGCGCTCCGCCGCGTCGAACGGATGCAGGGCCGTGAGCAACTGCACTTTGGGGCCGATCAGCGTGTGACGGCCGATGCGGATCGGAGCCAGGTCGAGGAACGTGCAGCCGAAGTTGATGAACGTATGTTCGCCGATCGAGATATTATTCCCGTAATCGCAGTAGAACGGTTCGCGGATGAAGCCTTCGCAGCCGGGGCATAACTCGCGCAGCGTGGCGCGGTAGGCCTCGTCGTGACCGCATAATTCGGCATTCAGGCGGTGCATCAGGCATGTGGCGTTGTCCCGGATGGCGGTGAGTTCCGCATCCCGGGGATCGAACCATTCGCCGCTGAGCATCTTTTCCCGTTCCGTCATTTCCTAGTCGAAGGATTGCATTTCGATCAGTTTGGCATAGATGCCGTTGCGCTCCATCAGTTCGTTGTGCGTGCCGCATTCGGCGACACGCCCGTGGTCCACGACGACGATCAGGTCGGCATTGTGAATGGTCGACAACCGGTGGGCGATGACCACCGACGTACGGCCTTTGAGCAGGTTGTTGAGGGCGTCCTGCACGAGCTTTTCGCTCTCGGTGTCGAGTGCCGAGGTGGCTTCGTCGAGAATCAGGATGTCGGGATTCTTGAGCACTGCGCGGGCGATCGAAAGCCGCTGGCGCTGGCCGCCGGAGAGTTTTACGCCCCGGTCGCCGATGTTGGTGTCGTAACCCGAGGTGCATTCGCGGATGAAGCAGTCGGCGTTGGCTACCTTCGCCGCCTCGACGATCTCTTCGTGCGTTGCACCGCGCTTGCCCATTCCGATGTTGCCTTCGATCGTGTCGTTGAAAAGTACGGTATCCTGCGCCACGACGCTCATGTGCGCGCGTACGCTCTCCTGGGTGTAGTCGCGCAGCGAAACGCCGTCGATCAGGATTTCACCCGCCGTAGGATCGTAGAAACGGGGCAGCAATTCGCTCAGGGTCGACTTACCGCCGCCCGAGGGACCTACCAGCGCTACGGTCTGCCCGCGGCGTATTTCGAACGAAATGCCGTCGATCACTTCGCGCTGCCCGTCGTAGGAGAAGTGCACGTCGCGGAACTCGATCTTCTCTTTCAGTCCCGTAAGTTCTTTTGCGTCGGGGCTGTCCTGGATTTCGGGTTTCGTGTCGATGATCGTGAAGATGCGCTCGCCGGCGGCAATACCCTGGTTGATGTTGGCGAACTGGTCGATAAAGGTGCGCACGGGGCGCGTGATCTGCGAGAAGATGGCCACAAAGGCGATGAATCCGCCGGGGTCGAGCGAGCCTTTGGCTACGAGCGAGCCTCCGAAGACGAGGATCACGCCCACGGCCGTGATGCCGAGGAATTCGCTCATGGGCGAGGCCAACTGCTGCCGGCGGGCCATCGAAAGCGTGAGGCGCGCCAGGTCGGCGCTGATGGCGTAGTATTTCTGTTTGATGTATTCCGTGGCATTGTAACTCTTGATGACCTTGATGCCCGATAGCGATTCGTCGAGCGTCGACACCATCTCGCCCATGCGCTGCTGGTTGGTGCGGGCCGGGTGGCGGAGTTTCTTTACGATGCTGCCGATCAGCAGGGCCACCACCGGGAGGAACAGGATCGAGAAGATCGCCAGTTCCCACGAAATGGCCAGCATCATCGCGATGTAGCCGATGATCAGAAACGGCTCGCGGAAGGATACCTGGAGGGTATTGGTGATGCAGAACTGGACCACGCCCACGTCGGAGGTGATCTTCGAGATGACATCGCCCTTGCGCTGGTCGCTGAAGTAACCTACGTTCATGTCCATCACGCGCGAGAACATGTCGTTGCGCATGCGCTGGAGGGTCCGGGTGCGCATGTTCTCCATGGTCCAGGCGCCCAGGTAGCGGAACAGGTTGCTCATCAGGCTGATGCAGATGGCTACAACGGCCAGCAATACCAGGACGTTCTGGCGGTCGTATTCTTCGAAGATGTGCGAATAGGTGAAGTTGAAGAGCGTGGCGAGGTAATCCTGGTTGAACTCTACGGGCGGCAGCGTCTCCACGTATTCGAAGGAGTAGCTGGCGTCGAACATGGTGTTCAGGATCGGGATGATCAGCATGAACGTCAGCGAGTTGAACAACGCGTAAAACAGCGAGTAGAAGAAGTAGGGGATCGCGTATTTTCGGATCGGCCGGGCAAAACCCAACAGCCGCATGTATATCTTGAGCATTCGGAGCGTATGGTTTTAGTTACGCAATAAACGGTGTAAAGATAGGAATAATAACCCGAAAAGCGAAAAAAGTGCGAAAATTCGTCGAACTATGGCTCCCTATGTTCCAAAAAAAGAGCGGAGATTTTGCCGTCTACCGCTCTGCGGGGTCGTAACCCGTATCTTCCAGCCAGTGTGCCTTGTCGTTGGCCGCCGCAACGGCCAGAAAGTCGCAGCGGTTGTTCTCCACCGTCTCGGCGTGTCCCTTGACCCAGACGAAGCGGACGTTGTGGCGGTTGTATGCGCGCAGGAAGCGCATCCAGAGATCGGGATTTTTCTTGCCCGCGAATCCTTTGCGGACCCATCCGAAGACCCATCCCTTCGTGACGGCGTCGACGACGTATTTCGAGTCGGAGTAAACCACCACGTCCGAACCCTCGAACTTGAGCGTTTCGAGAGCGACGCACACGGCCATCAGTTCCATGCGGTTGTTGGTCGTCAGGCGGAATCCCTGCGACAACTCCTTGCGGTGCTGCCCCGAGAGAAGCACTGCGCCGTAACCGCCCGGACCGGGGTTTCCGAGGGCCGAACCGTCGGTGTAAATTGTAATTGCTGGCAAATCGTGTCGTGCGATAAGTCCGTTCTGCTGTTTCCGGACGTTGATAATTTACGGCATACCGCCGTGTTTGCAGGTCAGGTCCACTCCCCGGCCCCGCCGAGGCGGGCCGGGGAGGCCGGATTTTTAGTTAAGTGCTTTCAGTTGCTCGCGGATGGCCGTGATTTTGGCTTCGGCGTCGGCCTGTTTGGCGCGCTCGTTGGCGACTACCTTTTCGGGCGCCGAGGCGACGAACCGTTCGTTCGATAGTTTCTTCATCACCGAGGCGAGGAATCCCTCCTGATAGCTGAGTTCCGCCGTCAGTTTCTCGATTTCAGCCTCCACGTCGATTTTGCCCGCCATCGGCACGAAATACTGCGTCGTCTTGACGATGAACGCCGCATCGGCCGGATCCTTCTCCGCGACGGTCTCGATGGCTGTGAGGTTGGCCATTTTCTCCAATACGGGGGCGAATTCGGCGGGGTAGTTCTCGTCGGCGATGACCCGGAGCGTCAGCGCCTCCTTCTGCGGCAGGTTCTTCTGGTTGCGGACGTTGCGCACCGAGGTGATAACTTCCTTCGCCAGTTCGAAGCGCGCCAGCATCGCGGCGTCTTCGGCCGCGGGTCGGGGCATCTGCGCCACGCAGATCGAGTCGCCTTCGGCCCGCGGTGCGAGGTCCTGCCAGATCTCTTCCGTGACGAACGGCATGAAGGGGTGCAGTACGCGCATCAGGGCGTCGAAATACCCTTTGGTCGCCTCCATCGTCCCGGCGTCGATCGGCTGCCCGTAGGCGGGCTTCACCATTTCGAGGTACAGGCCGCTGAAGTCGTCCCAGAACAGCCGGTAGGCCTCCTTGAAGGCTTCCGAGATGCGGTAGGTCTTGAAATCGTCGGCGATCTGCCGGAGCGAGCGGCCCAACGCCTGCTCGAACCACTCGACGGCAAGGCGGTTGTTCTCGCTCTGTGCCGCCGCGGCGTCCACCGTCCAGCCGTTTACGAGGCGGTAGGCGTTCCATATCTTGTTGCCGAAGTTGCGGCCCTGTTCGCACAACGCTTCGTCGAACATCACGTCGTTGCCGGCCGACGAGGAGATCAGCATGGCCATACGCACGCCGTCGGCGCCGTATTGGGCGATCAGGTCCAGCGGGTCGGGCGAGTTGCCCAACTGCTTCGACATCTTGCGGCCGATCTTGTCGCGCACGATACCCGTGAAATAGACGTTTGAGAAAGGCTTTTCGTGGCGGTACTCGTAACCGGTTATGATCATGCGGGCCACCCAGAAGAAGATGATGTCGGGGGCCGTTACCAGGTCGTTGGTGGGGTAGTAATAATTGATCTCTTCGTTGTCCGGGAAGCGGATGCCGTCGAATACCGAGATCGGCCACAGCCATGACGAGAACCACGTGTCCAATACGTCTTCGTCCTGCCTCAGATCGCTCAGTTGCAGCGATGCGTCGCCGCTTTTCGCGCGGGCCTTCTCCAGTGCCTCCTCGGCCGTCAGGGCGACCACGAAGCCGCCTTTCGGGAGGTAGTAGGCCGGAATGCGCTGGCCCCACCACAACTGGCGCGAAATGCACCAGTCCTTGATGTTCTCCATCCAGTAACGGTAGGTGTTCTTGTATTTCTCGGGCACGAACCGGATCGCGTCCTCCATCACGGCCTTTGTCGCGGGCTGTGCCAGTTCCTGCATCGAGAGGAACCACTGCATCGAGAGTTTGGGCTCGATGGCTACGCCCGTGCGCTCCGAATAACCCACGTTGTTGGTGTAGTCTTCGGTCTTCTCCAGCAGGCCCGCTGCCGCGAGGTCCTTTTCGATCTGCCTGCGCACGTCGAAACGGTCCTGTCCCACGTAGAGGCCCACCTTGTCGTTGATCGTGCCGTTGTCGTTGAAAATATCGATGGTTTCGAGTCCGTATTTCTCGCCCAGCATGTAGTCGTTCACGTCGTGCGCCGGGGTCACCTTCAGCGCTCCCGTTCCGAACTCGATGTCCACGTATTCGTCGCGGATCACCGGGATCGAGCGGCCTACCAGCGGCACGATGACGCGGGCGTCCTTCGCCAGCCATGCGTAACGTTCGTCGTTGGGGTTGACGCACAACGCCGTGTCGCCCAGGATCGTCTCTGGACGGGTCGTCGCGACGATGATCGCCTTGTCGGTTCCTTCGACCAGGTAACGCAGGTAGTAGAGTTTGCCGTGCGACTCCTTGAAAACCACCTCTTCGTCCGAAAGCGCCGTCTGCGCTGCGGGGTCCCAGTTGACCATCCTCACGCCGCGGTAAATCTTGCCTTTTTCGTAGAGGTCGCAGAAGACGCGCAGGACGCTCTCCGTGCGGGGTTCGTCCATCGTGAAGCACGTGCGGTCCCAGTCGCACGAAGCGCCCAGTTTGCGCAGCTGCTTGAGGATCACGCCGCCGTATTTCTCTTTCCATTCCCAGGCGTATTCGAGGAATTTCTCCCGCGTGAGCGACGTTTTCTCGATGCCTTTTTCGCGCAGCATCGCTACGACTTTGGCCTCCGTGGCGATCGACGCGTGGTCCATGCCCGGAACCCAGCAGGCGTTCTTTCCCGACATGCGGGCGCGGCGGACGAGCACGTCCTGCAGCGTGTTGTTGAGCATGTGGCCCATGTGGAGCATGCCCGTCACATTGGGGGGCGGGATGACGATCGTGTAAGGTTCGCGCTGGTCGGGTTCCGAGTGGAAAATCCCCCGGTCGATCCAGAAGTCGTACCATTTGGATTCGATCTGCTGCGGTGCGTATTTGTCTGCGATTTGCATGGCGCTTTCAGTTTAACTTTGTTTTATAGGGATGCAAAGTTATTAACATTCTGTCAAAGATAAAATAAAATTTCTAAAAAATCGTTATCTTTGCAACATTATATATCTGTATATCCTATGAGTAAAAAAGATAAGATCGAAACCATCGAAGTAGACGACGTGAATCTCCTCCCCGAACTGCTCGACGGCAATCACCGCGTGATCCCTATCGTGACCGGCGGTGACGAGCCTGTGGAGGAGGTCGAAGTTCCCGAAATCATACCCATCCTTACGCTGCGTTCGTCGGTGCTTTTCCCCGGCGCTATCACCCCCATTACGGTGGGGCGCGACAAGAGCATCAACCTCGTGCGCGCTGTCAATGCCGAAGGCGGCATCCTGGGCGCCGTGCTGCAGCGCGAAAGCGATGTCGAAGACCCTGCGCCGGACGACATGTACAAGGTCGGAACTGCTGCGCGTATCATCAAGATCCTGGAGATGCCCAACGGCAACCTCACGGTGATTCTGAACGGTTTGGAGAAGGTCGAGATCACGGAATACATCACCACCGAGCCCTATTTCAAGGCCCGGGTGACGGCTCTGCGCGATTCGACCCCCGACCTGAAGAGCATCGAGTTCGAGGCGCTCGTGGACTCGATCCGCGACGTGGCGCTGAACATCATCAACGTTTCGCCGTCGATGCCTAAGGAGGCGGCTTTCGCCATTAAGAACATCGACTCGAAGCGCGGCATCATTAATTTCATCTGCTCCAACATGGAGCTCACAGATGAGGACCGCCAGTCGCTGCTGGAGGCTCCCGGCCTGCTGGCCCGTGCCCGCAAGTTGCTCGAAATCCTGATCCGCGAGCAGCAGTTGGCCGAACTGAAAAACCAGATTCAGGAGCGCGTCAAACAGGAGATCGACAAGCAGCAGCGCGACTACTACCTGCAGCAGCAGATGCGCACGATCCAGGACGAACTGGGCGACGGCGCCGATGCCGACATCGAGAAGATGCGCGAGCAGGCGTCCAAGAAGAACTGGCCCGAGGAGGTTGGCGAAACCTTCGAGAAGGAGTTGCAGAAGGTCGAGCGGCTGAACCCCGCCGTAGCCGAATATTCGGTGCAGATGACCTACCTCAATCTGCTGCTGGAGCTTCCGTGGAACGAGGTGACGAAGGATAACCTCGACCTCAAGTGCGCCCGCGAACAACTCGACCACGACCATTTCGGTCTGGAAGAGGTGAAGGAGCGTCTGCTGGAGCACCTGGCCGTCATCAAGCTCAAGGGCGACCTCAAATCCCCGATCCTCTGCCTCTACGGCCCTCCGGGAGTAGGTAAGACCTCGCTCGGCAAGTCGGTCGCTGCGGCGCTGGGCCGCAAGTTCGGCCGCATCTCGCTGGGCGGCCTGCACGACGAGTCGGAGATTCGCGGACACCGCCGCACCTACATCGGCGCCATGCCGGGCCGGATTATCCAGACCATCAAACGCTGCGGTTCGTCGAACCCCGTCATCATCCTCGACGAGGTCGACAAGGTGACCGTTTCGAACCACGGTGATCCGTCGAGCGCCCTGCTGGAGGTTCTCGACCCGGAACAGAACACCACTTTCCACGACAACTACCTCGACATGGAGTACGACCTGTCGAAGGTGCTGTTCATCGCTACGGCCAACAACATCGCCAACATCGCCCCGGCGCTGCGCGACCGTATGGAGATGATCAACATCGCCGGTTACCTCGTGGAGGAGAAGATACGCATCGCCCTGGACCACCTGCTGCCCAAGCAGCGCGAGGCCCACGGCATCAAGGAACAGGAGATGACCATGACCCCGGAGGTCGTTGAAAACGTCATCGCCTGCTATACGCGTGAAGCCGGCGTGCGTTCGCTGGACAAGAACCTGGCGAAGATCGCCCGTGCCCGCGCCAAGCAGATCGCCTTCGACGAGGCTTTCGCTCCCGAAATTTCGCTGAAAGATATCGAGAAAATCCTCGGCATGCCCAAATTCCTCCGGGAGGAGTACGAAGTGGGCGGCATGACGGGCGTTGTGACGGGCCTTGCATGGACCGAGGTCGGCGGCGACATCCTCTACATCGAGTCGGTGCTGACGCCCGGCAAGGGCAAGGTGAGCCTTACGGGCAACCTGGGCGATGTGATGAAGGAGTCGGCCACCATCGCCCACGAATGGACGATGGCCCACTACAAGGAACTGGGTATCGACCCCGCGATGTTCGAGAAGAACGATATCAACATCCACGTTCCCGAAGGCGCGATCCCGAAGGACGGTCCCTCGGCCGGTATCACGATGGTCACTTCGATTGTGTCGAGCTACACGGGCCGCAGAGTCAGGGAGCGCATCGCCATGACGGGCGAGACGACCCTCCGCGGCCGGGTGATGCCCGTGGGCGGCGTGAAGGAGAAGATCCTGGCCGCCAAGCGTGCCGGCATCACGGAACTGATCCTTTCGGAGGAGAATCGCAAGGACATCGCCGAGATCAAACCCGAGTATATCGCGGGCCTCACGTTCCACTACGTGAAGACCAACGAAGAGGTGCTGAAACTGGCTCTGGTGTAGTTTTTTCGTGACGGCGGCGAACTTCGGCGTTTCCCTCGCCGGTTTGGGCAGCCGCATGCCGCGTGTATGCTCTTGCCTCGCCGGCTTCCCGAAACTGCGGATTTTATCCGCCCTGACAAAAAAACGAGGCCGGCGGCGGTTATTTGGATTAAAAAAGGTATTTTTATACAATGAAATGCATTGCAATTATTCCCGCCCGCTATGCGGCGACGCGTTTTCCGGCTAAACTGCTGGCCCGGCTGGGCGGCAAGCCCGTCATTGAGCGGGTCTACGAGCAGGTCGCGGGCGTGTTGGACGACGTTGTGGTCGCCACCGACGACCGGCGAATCTACGATGCCGTGAAGGCTTTCGGCGGAAAGGTCGAAATGACCTCTCCGGACCATAAAAGCGGTACAGACCGTTGCTGGGAGGCTTACTGCAAGCAGGGTGTCGAGTACGACGTGATCTTCAACGTGCAGGGCGACGAGCCCTTTATCCAGCCTTCGCAGCTGGAGACCGTGAAGCGCTGCTTCGATGATGCGTCGACCGACATCGCCACGCTCGTGAAGCCTTTTTCGGAGGCCGACGGACTCGAAGCGCTGGAAAACCCCAATTCCCCGAAAGTGGTCCTCGACGTGCAGTCGAGGGCCATCTATTTTTCCCGTTCGGTGATTCCCTACCTCAAGGGCGTGCCGCGCGAAGAGTGGTTGTCGCGCCATACGTACTACAAGCATATCGGCCTCTACGCTTTCCGCGCGGAGGTGATGCGGGCTGTCACGGCGCTGCCGCAGTCGGCGCTCGAAAAAGCCGAGTCGCTGGAACAACTGCGCTGGCTGGAGAACGGCTATAAGATCGGCGTGGGTATTTCGGAGGTCGAGACGATCGGGATCGATACCCCCGAGGACCTCGAAAGGGCCGAAGCGTTTTTGTTGAAAAACCGGAAATAGCAAATCGGCGGGGTATGAACAGGACTATAAATATCATCGGAATCCTGGCGGGTGTCATATTTATATTGTTCGCAAACCTTTCATTTGTCAACGAGTTTGTCAGCAGCCTGCTGATGGCGTTGGGCACAGGCCTTTTCGCGGCCTGCTTCGTCAATATCATCCTGCAGGTATGCAAGGAGAAGGAGCCGGAAGAACCCATGAAACTGCTGACGAACGAACGGATCGACCTGACTAAATTCTACCGGAAGAGCCGCTCCCAGGTCCGCCACCATCACGACCTGCTGTCGATTGCCGTCGCTGGGGCGCTCAAGGATATTTCTAAAGACGATCACCTGTTGGACCGCATCCTGCGTGACCGGCTGAAGGTCCGGCTGCTGTTCCTCAATCCCCTTTCCGGTTTTGTCCGCCAGCGGGCCGCCGAGGACCAGATGACGGTCGCGGACGTGTATAAAGAGTTGTCCGCCTCCATCGCCCTGGCTGTGGAGATCGGCGAGAAACTCAAGGCCCGTTACGCCGAACTCAAGAAAAGTAAACTGCTGAACGAAGCGGACGAAGGCAGTTTTGAGGTGCGGCTGTACGACGGCTGCCCTTACCTGACCATCTTCCGGGCCGACGACGAAATCGTCTGGGGGCTGTATACCGCCGAGAAACGGGGCGTCAATTCCGCCGCTTTCAGGTCGAAAAAAGGCGACAGCGCGCTGTCCGGCCAGTTGGAAGGCCATTTCAATGTCATCTGGGAGCGGTCGAGGTCCGCATGTATCGTCAGGTATCTCGAGCAGAACGCCCCCGTGGTATTCGACGGGTTCGTCGAACACCTGAATGCCGAAATCGCCCGGCTTTCGTCGCAAAATTAATGTTTAAGGTAAATTGAATCCCATGTCACTAAAGTTCATCGCAGGACCCTGCGTCATCGAATCGGCCGAACTGCTCGATACCGTAGCCGAAAAGCTCACGGCGATCAACCGGACCCTCGGCACGGAAATCATCTTCAAAGCCTCGTTCGACAAGGCCAACCGCACCTCGGTTTCGTCGTTCCGCGGCCCGGGACTCGAAAAGGGGTTGCAGATGCTTGCCGACGTGCGGGCGAAGTGGGGGCTGCGGCTGCTCACCGACATCCACGAATCGTGGCAGGCCGTACCCGTCGGCGAGGTCGTCGACGTGATCCAGATTCCGGCCTTCCTCTGCCGCCAGACCGATTTGCTGGTCGCCGCGGCGAAGACCGGAAAGACGGTGAACATCAAAAAAGCCCAGTTCCTTTCGGGCGCCGACATGCTCTATCCCTACGAAAAGGCCCGCGAGGCCGGAGCCGGTGAAATCTGGCTTACCGAGCGCGGCAATTCGTTCGGCTACAATAACCTCGTTGTCGATTTCCGGAATATCCCCGACATGCTCAAAATCGCCCCTACGGTGATCATGGACTGCACCCATTCGGTGCAGCGTCCCGGCGCTGCGGGCGGTAAGACCGGCGGCAACCGCGAGTTCGTTCCCGCCATGGCGCGGGCCGCCGGGGCGTTCGGAGCCAACGGCTTCTTCTTCGAGGTGCACCCCGATCCTGACCGCGGCCTGAGCGATGCTGCCAACATGCTGCCGCTCAATGAACTGGAACCGTTAATTAAATCTTTGCTGTAAATGACCGATACTACGAAGGCGCAGATTCTGGAAGTTGCCCGCAAGGCGATCCATACTGAGATGCTGACGCTCAAGCGCATGGAAGACACCCTCGGCGATGCGTTCGCGACGGCTGTGGAACTGATTCTCGAAAGCCGCGGCAAATGCATCATCACGGGCATGGGCAAGTCGGGTCTCGTGGGGCGCAAGATCGCCGCGACGCTCGCTTCGACCGGAACCCCGAGTTTTTTCCTCCACCCCGGTGAAGCCTTCCACGGCGATCTGGGCATGATTTCGAAGGAAGATATCGTCGTGGCCCTCTCCTATTCGGGTGAGACCGACGAAATCCTTAAAATCGTTCCCTTCATCCATTCCAACGGCAATAAGATCGTCTCGATGACCGGAAATCCCGATTCGGCGCTGGCCAAGAACTCCGATGTGCACCTCGACGTAGGGGTGAAGGAGGAGGCCTGCATCCTGCACCTTGCACCCACTTCGTCGACCACGGCGCAGATCGCCATGGGCGATGCGCTGGCCGTGTCGCTGATGCAGATGCGGGGCTTTACGAGCGTCGATTTCGCGCGCCTGCACCCGGGCGGAAGCCTCGGGCGGCGTCTGCTGATGACCGTGGGCAACGTCATGCGCGACCACGACCTGCCTGTCGTCGCGCCCGACTGCCCGGCTGCGGAGATGATCCACGCCATTTCGAAGGGCGGGCTGGGTCTGATCGTGATCTGCGACGGCGAGCGGATCGAAGGCATCGTCACCGACGGTGACGTGCGCCGCGCGATGGAACGCCTGCGCGGGGAGTTCTTCAACATCACGGCCGCCGACATTGCCACGCGTAATCCCAAAACCATCTCTCCGGGCGAAAAACTTATCGAGGCCGAGAAGATGATGACCCGCAACAAGGTCACCTCGCTGCTCGTTACGGACGAAGGCGGCAAACTCTCCGGAGTGATCCAGATTTACGACATTAAATTGTGATGCGTAATGTTCGTTATCCTACTTTCCTATAAGAAACCGCTTGCCGAAGTGGAGAGATACCTCGCGGCGCATCGTGAATACCTTGACCGGCATTATGCTGAAGGGGTGTTCCTCTGCTCGGGGCCGCAGAATCCCCGCACGGGAGGCGTCATCCTCTGCCGTGCTGCGGACCGCGCAGCCGTCGAGGCCCTGACGTGTGAAGATCCGTTTCGCATCCACGGTGTCGCCGACTACGAGGTCGTCGAATTCTCGCCCACGAAGCACCTGCCCGGGTTCGGGGCTTTTCTCTAAAACAAAAAGGAGGTTCCCAGACCTCCTTTTTCATTTCCGTATGTAGTGCGGCATTTCGGCCGGTATCTCCATCGAGATTTCCACCAGCCCGCGGACTTCTCCGCCCTCCTTCCATGCTGTCTGGTAAATCATCTTGCGGACGCCCTGCTTCTCGATCGTGTAGGCGTTCGTGCCGTTCGTCGCGAGCAGCCGGCGGATGATTTCGCCCGAGCGTTCTCCGTGACAGCCGAACAGGTTGCTGCCGATCAAATCGCCGTGTTTGGCGTAGGTGGCGCGCGCCTTTTCGTTCATGTAGAGGATCACGCCCTCGGTGTCGCACACCGTGACGGCGCAGTCGACCTCTTCGGCCCAGGGAAAGGAGCTTTTCATTTATTGCTGTATTTTTACCAGTTGTTCGCGGTAAGCGTTCAGGATGCGCGATTTGGAGATGAATCCCAGGTAGCGGCCCTGCTTGTCCACGACGGGCAGCATCCAGGCTCTTTTGTCCTCGAATTTCTCCATGACGCTCAGGATCGCTTCGTGCTCCATGATTCGGTCCGGGGGCGGAATCATGTAATCCGAGATCGGGTGTCCGTATTTCTCGTGCTTGAACATGTCCTCGCGCAGGTCGTCCAACTGTACCACGCCGATCAGGCGGCCGAAGTTGTCGATCACGGGGAAGATATTGCGGCGCGCCGTCGAGATGATGTGCACGATGTCGCCCAGAGTCATGTTCTCCTTAATGCGCAGGAAGTCGGTCTCCATCAGCTCGTCGAGTTTCAGGAAGACGAATACCGACTGGTCTTTGTTGTGGGTCAGCAGTTCGCCATTCAGGCGCAGTTGCTTGGTGTAGATCGAATCGGGGTCGAGGTAGTAGCCCACGGCGAACGAGATGCAGGCCGTAATCATCAGCGGGATGAACAGTCCGTAGCCGTTCGAGAGCTCGGCGATGAGGAAGATCGAGGTCAGCGGGGCTTTCATGACTCCCGACATGACGCCTGCCATGCCGACCAGCGTAAACGAAACGATCGACACCTCCCATCCGAACAGCGTGTTGCAGACCAGCGCCAGCGAAGCGCCTGTGAAGGCTCCGACGAACAGCGACGGGGCGAATGTTCCGCCCACGCCGCCCGCGGCATTGGTCGAAGCCATGGCGATGACCTTGAAAAACATCGTGGCGATGACGAAGAGGATGACGACCCAGTCGATTTCGCGGAAGCGGTAGAAAAGCGAGTTGTTGAACAGCTCCTGCGCGTTGCCGTGCATCAGGGAGGTGAATCCCTCGTAACCTTCGCCGTAGAGCGGCGGGAAGACGAAGATCAGGATACCGAGGATCGCGCCGCCCCAGAGCCATTTTTTGTACTGCTTGTCGATGCCCTTGAAGAAGTTTCCCACGCGCGAATTCATCGACGTGAAATACCACGACATCAATCCGCTCAGCCCGCCCAGCAGGATGAACAGCGGGATCTGCCACAGTTCGAATGCGTCGGCCGGAGCTAGCGTGATGGCCAGTATCGGGTCGAAGCCGCGCAGCATGAAGGCCATCGTCGTGGCGGTGATCGAGGCGATCAGCAGCGGAATGACCGACCCGGCGGTGATGTCGAGCATTAGGATTTCCAGCACGAAGACCACGCCCGTGATCGGGGCTTTGAAGATCGCCGCCAGAGCGGCTCCCGCGCCGCAGCAGAGCAGCAGCGTCGTGTGCTTGTAGTTGAGGCGCGCCAGCCGTCCGATGTTCGAGCCGATAGCCGCACCCGTGAGCACGATCGGGGCCTCGGGACCCACCGATCCGCCGAATCCGATGGTCGTCGCACCGCCTACGATCGAAGTCCAGCAGTTGTGGCGGGCGATGCGTGAGTTGCGGCTCGACATGGCGTACAGGACGCGTGTCACGCCTTCGGAGATGTTGTCTCGAACGATATATTTGACGAACAGCGTCGCCAGGATGATGCCGATGGCGGGGTAGATCAGAAAGAGGACATGGGCGCTGTCCACCGGGAACCAGCGTATCAGTCCGCTCTTGATGCCGTGCAGCAATATCTCGAACAGGTAAGTGCCCAGCCCTGCGAGCACACCGACCACCACGGCCAGAAGCATCATGATCTGGCTGTTCGACAGCCTCCGGGTCAGCCGGAGGAATTCGAGGTAGATGCGGTCGGCGCGGAAGGACATGTGCTATTGGTTTTGGGCGAAATGCTCGGCCTGCCCGGCGATCAGTTCTTTGTCGTCGAAATAGTTGATCTTCATGGCGGCGCGAACCTCGGCCAGGGTTTCGGCTGCCGCAGCGCGGGCTTTTTCCGAGCCTTCACGGAGAATCTCGTACACCTCGCCGATGCGCGCCTCGTAATAGTGGCGGCGTTCGCGGATCGGGTCGAGCACTTCGTTGAGGATGGCGATCAGCAGGCGTTTCACCTTGACATCGCCCAGTCCGCCGCGGCGGTAGTGCGCCTTCAGTTCATCCAAAGAGGGATATTCGGGCAAATACCGGGAAAAATGTTCGGGGCGGCTGAAAGCGTCGAGGTAGGTGAATACCGTGTTGCCCTCGACCTTGCCCGGGTCCTCCACGCGCAGGTGGTCGGGATCGGTATACATGCCCATCACCTTTTTCTTGACCTCGTCGGCCGTATCCGAAAGGTAGATGCAGTTGTTCAGTGATTTCGACATCTTGGCTTTGCCGTCGGTTCCCGGCAGGCGCATGCAGGCCGCATTGTCGGGCAGCAGAATTTCCGGCTCGACGAGCGTTTCGCCGTATACGGCGTTGAATTTATGGACGATTTCGCGTGTCTGCTCGATCATCGGCTCCTGGTCTTCGCCGACAGGCACGGTCGTGGCCTTGAAAGCCGTGATGTCCGACGCCTGGCTGATGGGGTAGGTGAAGAATCCCACGGGAATACCTTGGCGCTGGGTCGTGTCGCCCTCGGCGGCGCCTTCGGCAAATCCGCGGAGCGTGATCTCGGCCTTTACGGTCGGGTTGCGCTGGAGCCGCTGCACGGTGACGAGGTTCATGTAATAGAACGCCAGTTCGCACAGTTCGGCGACCTGCGACTGGATGAAGAGCGTCGATTTCGCGGGATCGAGGCCTACCGAAAGGTAGTCCAGCGCCACCTCGATAATGTTCTGACGCACCTTTTCCGGGTTGTCGGCATTGTCGGTGAGTGCCTGCGCATCGGCGATCATGATGAATATCTTTTCGAATTCGCCCGAGTTCTGCAACTCGACGCGGCGGCGAAGCGAACCTACGAAGTGGCCCAGATGGAGCCGGCCCGTAGGACGGTCGCCGGTAAGGATGATTTTTGCCATATTTATTTTAAAACGTTTATTTTGCTGACAAAGATAGTGCAAGGCGAGGGCAGAACCAAACGCAGTTTGAGTTTTGCCGGGCCGCAGCCTATCTGAGCCGGGTGTCCATTTCCGAGGCAAAGATAATGCAAACCCGGGGAAGCGGCAAATTATTTGATGCTACCGCAATGCCGCCCGTCTCTGCGGCGGACTTATTTCCCGCAAACATACGAAAAACCATGCGGGGAGCCTAAAAAAGTTGTCGAGTATAGATTTTTTTTATATCTTCGCTTGCTGAAATAGACACCTGCTATGACGATTATCCAACTTGAATATTTGCTGGCCGTAGCCAACTGTGGCAGTTTTTCGCTTGCCGCCGAACATTGTTTTGTGACACAACCGTCTTTGAGCATGCAGGTTAAGGCTCTCGAAGAGGAGTTGGGCGTGGTGCTTCTCGACCGCTCGAAAAAGCCCGTTATTCCCACCGAAGCGGGCGAAGTCGTGCTGGAGCAGGCCCGCGAGACGATCAAGGCCTACAACTACATCCGCGAGGCCGTTGCGGAACTCAAGGGCGAAACTGCCGGCAAGCTGCGGCTGGGCGTCATCCCGACCATTGCACCCTACCTGCTGCATAAATTCATTCCGGCTTTCGTGCACGACTACCCGAAGGTCGAACTGGAAATATCCGAGATGATCACTTCGGACATTGTCGAGGCGCTCAAGCGCGACCGCATCGACGCGGCGCTGGTCGCCAGCGGAACCTGCGGCGAGGGCATCCTCGAACAGGAACTTTTCAACGACCGGTTCTATGCGTACGTGTCGCCCGAAAATCCGCTTTACGAGCGGCAGAATATCCGCATCGAGGAGATCGACCTGAAAGACCTGGTGATCCTGAGCCCCGGCAACTGCATGCGCGACCAGATCATCGAACTGTGCCAGGCCCGGCGCTCGATGCCGTCGCACTATTCGTTCGAATCGGGGTCGCTGGATACGCTGATGCGCATCGTCGACTGTACGTCGTGTCTGACGATCATCCCCGAAATGGCTGTCGAATACATCCCCGCCGACCGCCGCGACCGCCTGAAAACCCTTTCGAAGGGAGCCACTTCGCGCAAGATCGCCGTTGCCGTGCGCCGCACGTATGTCAAGAACTCGATTATCCGGGCCCTGACCGAGACCATTCTGGCCAATGTTCCGGGTGCGAAGGCATAGCCCCTCGCTTCCATAATAACGAATGCGCCCGGCAGCTTCCTGCCGGGCGCGTTTGATTTTATTCGGGGTTATTCGTTTTCATTTTCGTCGCCTTTCCCGTCCAGTCGGCCGAGGCCGAACTGCCGTTGGAGAGGTTTACGGAGAGTTTGACGGAAAACTCTCCGCCGGTTTTGGTCGCCTTCAGGGTTCCCGATGTAATGGTGAACGGTGTGTCTTTCTCTTCGACGGAGATGTCGATCGATCCTTCGGAGTTGTCGATTTCGAACGACGAGCCGTCGATTGTTGCTATGATGTCGAGGTAGGGTTCGAGCGTCCCGCTCTTTACGACGGGTTTGGTCAGGTCGATGGTCTTGCCGTAAAGCGATTCCGACAGCTCGATTCCGACGAAGAAAGAGGGTTGGTCTTCCGGAATTTGTGAAAATGCGTCTTTGAGCAGGATGAGAGTGAACGAGGCCTCGTCCCCGTATTCGGCCGGATTTTCTCTGTAGAAGGCGCTTTTGACCTCGTTGATCAGACCGTTGACGGTGATCGTCTGCATGGTGACGGTTTCGTTATCGTCCTTACAGGATGTGGCGGCCAGGGCGAGTGCGCCGGCCAGGCAGAGCGTGAAGATTCTTTTCATAAATTTGCATTGGAGTGAGTTTGTGAGTGTTCAAATGTAGTGAAAAAAACTAAATCGGGGCCGCAGGGAACGAATAATCGGAATAATCCCGAAACAATATGGCTTGTGCGGCGCGATTTTTACCCCGTTGCTTTCAAATCTCATTCTCTTTTCTTACCTTTGCAAGGTTATAGATACCTATTGGATATTAATATGAATAAACTGATCGAAACGATCGTCAGCGCGATTGAAGATAAAAAAGGTAAGAATATTGTATCGTTGGACCTCTCGGGATTCGACGGGGCAATCTGTTCGCATTTCGTGGTCTGCAACGCCGACTCCACGACACAGGTGTGCGCCATCGCCTCCGGAATCGAAGAGAAGGTACTCGAAACGCTGGGCGAAAAGGTCTGGCGCATCGAAGGCCAGCAGAACGGCGTATGGATCGCCATGGACTATGTGGACGTGGTCGTTCACATCTTCCAGACCGAGTTGCGCGGCTTCTACAAGCTCGAAGAGTTGTGGGCCGATGCGCCGTTGGTGAAGTATGAATACGAAGAGTAATCCGAATTATGGCACAGAAAAGCAAGAACAACAATAAAATGAATATGAACATGCCGCGGCCCTCGATGTTGTGGATTTACGGTCTGATCGCCGCTTTCATCATCGGCTGGTATGTCTTCGGCGATGTCAACGATACGCCGCTGCCCAGTGACTGGGCTACCGTGCAGGAGATGGTGGAGAAGGGCGACGTGGAGAAAATCCAGGTTGTAAACCGCGACCAGGCTCAGGTATTCCTCAAGAAAGAGGCCGGCGACAAGTACCGCAACGACTCGGTGGACAAGCGTTTTAAACGCCTTCCCGAGTCGGGAGCGCAACTGATTTTCACCATCGGTTCGGTGGACTCGTTCCGCGAGGACCTCAAAGCCGCCGAGGAGCAGTCGGGGCAGGTTGTCCCGGTGATTTATGAAAACAAGGCCAACGATTGGACCTCGCTGCTTATCAACCTGTTGCCGTGGGTCGTAATCATCGGCGCCTGGTTTTTCGTCATGCGCTCGATGTCGCGCGGCGCGGGAGCCGGCGGCGGCGGAGGCATTATGAACGTCGGCAAAGCCAAAGCGCAGGTCTTCGATAAGGACAACTCCAAGCGCGTGACGTTCAAGGACGTAGCGGGTCTGGAAGAAGCGAAGGTCGAGATCATGGAGATCGTCGACTTCCTCAAGAAGGCTGACAAATACAAGGAACTGGGCGCCAAGATTCCCAAGGGCGCGCTGCTCGTAGGCCCTCCGGGAACGGGTAAAACCCTGCTGGCCAAGGCCGTCGCAGGGGAGGCCAACGTGCCGTTCCTTTCGATTTCGGGTTCCGATTTCGTCGAAATGTTCGTCGGCGTGGGCGCTTCGCGTGTGCGGGACCTTTTCGAACAGGCCAAGCAGAAGGCTCCGTGCATCGTCTTCATCGACGAGATCGACGCCATCGGCCGCGCCCGCGGCAAGAACGCCGGATTCTCGGGCAACGACGAACGTGAAAATACGCTGAACCAGCTTCTTACCGAGATGGACGGCTTCCAGACCAATACGGGAGTCATCGTGCTCGCGGCTACGAACCGCGCCGACATCCTCGACAAGGCGCTGATGCGCGCCGGGCGTTTCGACCGCCAGATCGAGGTGGGACTTCCCGACGTGAAGGAGCGCGAGGAGATTTTCAACGTCCACCTGCGTCCGCTGAAGCTCGATCCGCAGCTCGACCGTTCGTTCCTGGCGCGCCAGACCCCGGGCTTCTCGGGCGCCGACATCGCCAATGTCTGCAACGAGGCCGCGCTGATCGCCGCCCGCCACAACAAGAAATTCATCTCGAAAGAGGATTTCCTCGCTGCCATCGACCGTATCGTGGGTGGCTTGGAGCGTAAGAATAAGATCATCACCGACGAGGAGAAGCGCGTGATCGCTTTCCACGAGGCGGGCCACGCCACGGTAAGCTGGATTCTGGAAAATGCCAGTCCGCTAATCAAGGTGACGATTATCCCGCGCGGCAAAGCGCTCGGCGCAGCATGGTATCTGCCCGAAGAGCGTCAAATCACCACGCGCGAGCAGATGATGGACGAACTGGCCGCGACGCTGGGCGGCCGCGTCTCGGAACAACTGACCTTCGGCGAAATTTCGACCGGGGCTCTCAACGACCTGGAGCGCGTCACCAAGCAGGCTTATGCCATGGTAGCTTACTACGGCATGAGTGAAAACGTGGGTACGCTGTCTTACTACGACTCCACGGGCCAGAGCGACATGACCTTCACGAAACCTTATTCGGAACAGACGGCCCAGCAGATCGACGCCGAGGCCAAACAGGTGATCGAGAAGGCCTATAAGATGGCCGAGAAGGTGCTCCGTGAGCATGCCGACGGCCTGAAAGAACTGGCCGAACTGCTGTTGTCCCGCGAGGTGGTCTTCACCGAGGATGTGGAGCGCATTTTCGGCAAGCGCAAGAAAGATATCGAACGTGAACGCCGGGAAGCCGAGGCAAAAGCCAAGGCCGGGGGAAGCCAGTCGGCCGAAGAGGAGCCGAAGGCCGGAAAGCAGGCCGCGGCTGTCGCCGGAGAACCGGCCAAGGCCGATGCCGCTGCGACCCAGCCGGCTCCCGTAGCACCGTCCGTCGCCGCTCCCGAACCCAAATAACCCGTCTGAAACCCACTACACCCTTAAAAACTGATGAGTGAAAAAATGAAGAACCTCTGGGTGCGCACGATGAGCGGGGCTATCCTCGCCGTGGTGATGCTGGGGGCTATCGCATGGTCGCAATGGAGTTTCGGCCTGCTGCTGGCGGCGTTGCTGGCCGTCGGCATGACGGAGTTCTATTCGCTGGCCGAAGAGCAGGGCAACAAACCCCAGCGGGTCGTCGGACTGGTTGCGGGACTCGTTCTTTTTGCACTGAACTTTGCATTCGTTTCGGATGACATCGAGATTCTCGGCAGCGCCCGGCAGGCTTTTGCCTGCGGGATGGCTTTCCTGCTGTTGCTGCTGCCTGCGATGTTCATCTGCGAACTCTACCGCCGGCGTGAAAATCCCGCCGCCAATATCGGCATAACTTTTATGGGCGTCGTCTATGTGGCGCTGCCTTTTTCGCTGATGTGCTACATCCCGATCATCGGCAGCGAAACGTGGAGTCCCTGGGTGATGCTTTTCTATGTCTTCATTATCTGGGCCAACGATGTTTTCGCCTACCTGGTGGGCATGTCCATCGGTAAACACCGCCTCTGCGAACGTCTCTCGCCCAAGAAATCGTGGGAAGGGTTCTTCGGCGGGATCATCGGGGCCGTGGCGATGGGACTCGTTGCTGCTTATGTACAGGATGGCAACTACTGGGTGTGGGCCGGACTGGCGCTCGTCGCGGCCGTCACCGGCGTGCTGGGCGATCTGGTGGAGTCGATGTTCAAACGCGCTGCCGGCGTCAAGGATTCGGGAACGCTGATTCCCGGCCACGGCGGGGTGCTCGACCGCTTCGATGCCATGCTGCTTTCGGCGCCGTTCGTCTTTGTGTATATGCTTTTTGTGATGTAACTGCAAACTCAATTTTGTTATGAGAATTAATAAGGAAGGATACAAAATCATCGGCATTTCGGGCGCAGTCTGCGTGCTTCTCTGGTGGCTGTTTTACCACCTGCTGGTCCACGATGCGAATGTTTCGCTGCTGTGGTTCAGTACCCTTGTGCTGTTGTTGTTCTGGTTCTTCATCGTAGCCTTCTTCCGCGAACCCCGCCGGGTCCGTATCCACGATGCCGATTTGGTTTTCTCTCCCTGCGACGGTCGCGTAGTCGTTACCGAGGTTGTCGTCGAAAACGAGTACCTCAAGCAGGAAATGCTGCAAATCTCAATTTTTATGTCCGTTACCAATGTCCACATGAACTGGGTTCCCGTGGGCGGTACGGTCGAATATTTCAAATACCATCCGGGGCGTTTCCTCGTGGCCTGGCATCCCAAGTCGTCGACCGAAAACGAGCGTACGACCACCGTAGTCGCCATGCCTGCGGGGCAGAAGGTGCTCTTCCGCCAGATCGCGGGACTGATTGCGCGCCGCATCATCTCCTACATGAAGGTGGGTGAGACGGTCGAGCAGAACAGCGTCTGCGGATTTATCAAGTTCGGCTCGCGCGTCGATGTGCTCGTGCCGAAGGACAGCGAACTGCTGGTGGAGATCGGCGATCCCGTCGTGGGTTCACAAACCCCGATCGCCCGCCTGCATAAGAACCTCGAAACCGAGTAACGGCATGAAGGCGACTCCCCAGACCTTCCTGAGATTCATCGCGGGTGCGGCGATTGCTGCGGCCGTGCTGTTTCTGGTCTGGTATTTTTCGTCGATCGTCGTCTACATCCTCATTTCGGCCGTGCTGGCCGTCATGGGCAGCCCGTTGGTGAAGTTTCTTTCGGGACTGCATATCAAGGGATGGCAGGTTCCCCGCTGGCTTGCAGCCCTGGTGACGCTCGTGGTGATCTGGGGCGTAATCGCTACCCTGTGTTCGTTGTTCGTGCCGCTGGTTTTCAACAAGATAAACCAGTTTGCCCATGTCGACTTCGCCGCAGTCGTAGGTAGCATCGGCGAACCCATTGCCCGGATGCAGCACGACCTGCAAACGCTCTTCTCGCTGCCCGAGAGTACATTCTCGCTCTCCGACGAGTTGACCTCGGCCCTCAAGCAGATCATCGACATCAATTCGCTCAACCTGATTTTCTCGTCGGTCATCAACCTTGTGCTTTCGTCGGTGATCGCCATTTTCTCCATCTCGTTCATTACTTTCTTTTTCCTTAAGGAGGACGGGCTGTTCTATGCGATGGTCACGTCGATTTTTCCGGAACATTACCACGACAATATCACCCGTGCGCTCGATTCGGTGACGCTCCTGTTGGCACGTTACTTTACGGGCATCCTCTCGGAGAGCCTTCTGCTTACGATCGCCGCGACGCTGGTGATGATGGCCTTCGGGATGAAGGCCGCCGACGCGGCGTTCATCGGCCTGGTCATGGGTGTGATGAATGTCGTGCCCTATGCCGGACCGCTGATCGGGGGCGTGGTTTCGGTTTTCGTGGGGATCGTTACGCCGATCGAAGGCATGTCCGTGGGCCATACGGCCTTTGTGATCGCCGGGTCGCTGCTGATCCTCAAGGGAATGGACGATTTTATCCTTCAGCCGACGCTCTATTCCGAGCGCGTGAAGGCGCATCCGCTCGAAATCTTCCTGGTGATTCTCATTGCCGGCTCGCTGGCCGGAATCCTGGGCATGTTGCTGGCGATACCCTCCTATACGGTGCTGCGCGTCTTCGCTAAGGAGTTCTTCTCGCAGTTCCGGCTGGTGCGTAAACTGACTGAAAAAATCTGATGGAACGGACGGTGATCGAAGGCGTTGTGAAACACGGACGCCGACTCGGACGTGAGTTGGGTTTTCCGACGGCCAACCTGGCTGTTCCGGCAGACATAGCTGCTGCGGACGGGGTCTACCGTTCGCGTGCGGAGGTCGACGGCAAAACCTACGACGCCATGTCGAACCTGGGGCGCAATCCTTCGGTCGGAGGTGTCGAACGGAGGCTCGAGACGCATATTTTCGGCTTTAGCGGCGAGTTGTATGGCCGCCTGCTGCGTGTCGAACTGTTCGAAAAAATCCGCGACGAACGCAAGTTCGCCACCGTGGAGGAGCTACGCGCACAGATCGAAAAGGATAAGGAATATATTTTGAAATTAAACTAGAATACTATGTATTTGGATTTGACCATGCCCTACAAAGTCGCCGACATGTCGCTGGCCGAGTGGGGACGCAAGGAGATCGAAATTTCCGAGCACGAAATGCCGGGTCTGATGGCTGTGCGCCGCAAATACGGTCCCGAAAAACCGCTCAAGGGCGTACGCGTGATGGGTTCGCTGCACATGACTATCCAGACGGCCGTGCTGATCGAAACCCTCGTGGAGCTGGGCGCCGACGTGCGCTGGTGCTCGTGCAACATTTTCTCGACGCAGGACCATGCCGCGGCTGCAATCGCCGCCGCAGGCGTTCCGGTCTTCGCCTGGAAGGGCGAGACGCTGCCCGAATACTGGTGGTGTACCGCCATGGCCCTCTCGTTCCCCGGCGGCAAAGGCCCGCAGTTGATCGTCGACGACGGCGGTGACGCTACGCTGCTGATCCACAAAGGCTATAAGGCCGAGAACGACGCCTCGACGCTCGACTACGCGCCTTCTTCGTATGAGGAAGAAGTCATCCTCGATACGCTGAAGCGGATTCTGGCCGAGGATTCGCAGCGGTGGCATCGTACGGTCGCCGAATGGAAGGGTGTGAGCGAGGAGACCACCACGGGCGTACACCGCCTCTACCAGATGCAGGAGGCCGGCGAACTGCTCGTTCCGGCCATCAACGTCAACGACTCGTGTACCAAGTCGAAGTTCGACAACCTCTACGGCTGCCGCGAATCGCTGGCCGACGGTATCAAACGCGCTACGGACGTGATGATCGCCGGCAAGGTGGTCGTGGTCTGCGGCTACGGCGACGTAGGTAAAGGCTGCGCCCACTCGATGCGCTCTTACGGTGCGCGTGTGATCGTCACGGAGATCGACCCCATCTGCGCCCTGCAGGCCGCGATGGAAGGCTTCGAGGTGAAGACCGTCGAAAGTGCACTGGCCGAGGGTAATATCTACGTTACCTGTACCGGTAACTGCGACATCATCACGCTGGAGCACATGGAAAAAATGCGCGACCAGGCCATCGTCTGCAACATCGGCCATTTCGACAACGAAATCCAGATGGCACGCCTCGAAAAATCCGGAGCCGTGAAACTGAATATCAAGCCGCAGGTCGATAAATTCACCTTCCCCGACGGCCATTCGATCTTTATCCTGGCCGAAGGCCGCCTGGTAAACCTCGGCTGTGCCACGGGACACCCTTCGTTCGTGATGTCGAACTCCTTTACCAACCAGTGCCTCGCGCAGATGGAGTTGTGGCAGAAGAACCTCGAAGTGGGCGTTTACCGCCTGCCGAAACACCTCGACGAGGAGGTTGCACGCCTGCACCTGGATAACCTCGGCGTCGAACTGACCCGCCTGACGAAGCACCAGGCCGACTACATCGGCGTTCCCGAGGACGGTCCCTATAAAGCGGAGCATTACCGCTATTAATTCCTGCCCCGATAACGAATCACCCCGGTTTTGGATCGACCAAAATCGGGGTGATTCGTTTTACGTCCCTTATCGGGATGTCGTGGGCGGGCTGAAATATTTGTCCAGAATATCCGTCAACTGCATCTTGGTTACCGGCTTGACCAGGTAGTCGTTGCAGCCGGCCGCCAGCGCGGCCTGCCTGTCGGCATCGAAAGCGTGTGCCGTGAGCGCTACGATGGGAACCTGCCGGTCGAATTTGCGGATTTCCGTCGTAGCGGTCATCCCGTTCATCACGGGCATCTTCATGTCCATCAGGATCAGGTCGGGCTGCTCCTCCTGCGCCATCTCGACTGCTTCCTGTCCGTTCTCCGCGTGAAGCAGTTCGTAGCGGTTCTTGAGCAGCGACGATACCAGCAGGAAGTTGCTCGGAATGTCCTCGGCGATGAGTACCCGGTATTTCTTTGCCGGGTTTGCCGGTGCGGATTTCACGACCGGAACCGGAGCCTCGGCGGTCGTTGTATCGTCAATTCCGGGCTTTGCGGCAGCCGGTTCGTATTTCGAGCCTTCTTCCGTTTCGGGCGAGCAGGGAAGGAACGCCCAGAAATACGATCCCTGTCCGTACTCCGATTCGAAGCCTACGCTGCCTCCCATGGATTCTGCGATGGCTTTGCAGATCGAAAGCCCGAGTCCCGTGCCCTGTGCAAATTCGTCGAGTTTCTCGAAGCGCATGAATACCTTGCTTTTCTTCTCGTTGCTGATTCCGATTCCGCTGTCGCGGACGTAAAACCGAATGCCTTTCGGGGAACTTTCGTACCCCATTTCAATATAGCCTTTGGGTGTGTATTTGATGGCGTTGGTGACGTAGTTGGTGAGTATCTGCGCAATCCGGTTCTTGTCGAGGCGCACGCAGCAAACTGCGTGGGGATTTATTGCGATCAGCCTGACGTTCGGATTCTTGATACGCTGTCGCATCGAAGCCGCCATGCCGTTGAAATACGCCGAAAGGTCGAACTCCTCGTATTTCAGTTCGACCGATCCGGGTTCGATCTTCGCCAGATCGAGGATGTCGTGTATTAGTTTGAGCAGCAGTTCGTTGTTGTTGTTGATAATGCGGATGTACTCGTCCTTGTCCTCCGAATCGGGATCGCTGAGCAGCAATTCCGAGAATCCTACGATGGCGTTGAGCGGCGTGCGGATTTCGTGGCTCATGTTGGCCAGGAACGCCGATTTGAGTTTGTCCGACTGCTCGGCCTGCGCTTTGGCCTGCTGTAACTCTTCGATTATCCGTTCGCGCTCCGATACGTCGTCCAGGCGGATGACGATACCGTCGGTCTTGCCGTCGTTGATGACGGGCGTCGCAAATATTTCGACCGTATGCGTGTCGTCGAGCTTGAATTTGATCTGTTCGAGCTGCCCCGACGCCATGGCCCGCTGCATGACGCAGTCTTCGCAGGGCGAGGTCCGTCCGTGTGAAGTTTTGTAGCAGGGTTCGCCCTTCTTGTAGGCTTCGTACGACAGGCTTTTCGAGCATACCGAGATATTCTCCCATTGCACGATATAGTCCGTCGTGATATAGGCGAGTCCCGAGTTGGTGTTGTTGAGCACCAGTTCGTTCTGCCGGATAAGATTGTCGAGTTCCTCTTTGTTGCGGCGCAGCTTCAATTCGGTTTGCTTCATCGTGTCGATATTGATCGACATGCCGTACATGTATTTGTACGTAACCTCGTCGCGCCGTGTCGTTTCGAGCAATCCGCGGGCGCGCCACCATTCGTATTTGCCCGAACCGTCGAAATCCACGCGTGCTTCGGTGTTCCACTGGGCGTTTTCCTGTGCGACCACCTCGTCGATGGCGTCGGCGAATTGCTGCCGGTCGTCGGGATGGATCGCTTCCAGGAATTTGTCGAGGGAATTGAGCTTCGACCGGTCGCGTCCCGGGCGGTCGAAACCCTCGCCGAAACTCAACGCCTTTTTCTCCGGTTCGTAGAACCATGTGTAGGCGTCCATCACCTCCAGCGTGAGTGTCAGCATTTTGGCCCGCCGTTCGAGTTCGTTTTGCAGGCTCTGGTCCCAGCGGATGTTAAGCAGCAGGTCCCGGCCTGCGTCGTGGAAGATGCTTTTGCGGACGATCGTATCGTAGCTGCGCCCGTCCTTGAGTGAGATGCGTTCCAGTCCCAGGTAGGGTGTCCCGGTGGCGAATACCTCCTTGTCGGTTTTTTCGATACGTGCGACCTGTTCGGCGTCCATCACGTCGTAGGTCGATTTTTCGATGCTGGTCCCGAACATCCGCTTGCTCTCGTCGTTGCAGAAGACGTAACGCGAGTCGATGTCCTTGATGTGGATCGGCAGCGGGATGCTGTTTAGTATCTTGTCCTGGAGGAGCTGGCGTTTCTGGAGATCGGTGTTGTTCTTGCGGGTCCCGACGAACCGTGTGACGCGTCCGTTCCGGTCGCGTTCGAAGGGCGATCCGCTGATGGTGCAGTATTGCCATTCGGGGTTGTCCGGCAGCAGGATACGCACGTCGATCGAGAAGTTGAAATCGGCTCCCCCGACCAGTTTTTCCATGACGGCGTCGAGGCCTTCCCGGTCTTCGGGGTGCACGGTCTGCGTGTAAAGCTGTATCGAAATGGCTTTCGAACGGTCATAGGCGTTCAGCGGCTCGTTGTCGCTGTAAAAGACCCTCTGCGCCACGTCGAATTCCCAGAGCATGATGTTCGATTCGCGGATCGCCAGCTCGGTCTTGAGTTTGCTCTGGTGGAGTTCTTCCTCCTTGCGGGCCGTTTCGGTAACATCTTCGATGATGAAGACATAACCGTCGATCGTTCCGTCGGCTTTGAGGATCGGGCGTCCGTTGTATTCGATCTGGATGGTATTCCGGTTGTCGGTCGGGAAATATCCCTGCCGGATGGCGAGGTCGAAATCGTACGGGATACGTTTGTGTATCTCGATTTTGTTCCGGAGTGCATATTTGACCTCTTCGGGGATGTTCGGGTTTTCGAAGAGGTTGATTCCGGCAGCCATGATCTCATTGCGGTCGGTTCCGAAGATGCGTGCATCGGTTTTGCTCATATAGAGCAGTTTACCGTCCGGGGCGTAGATTTCTACACCTACGGGTAAAGAATCCAGAATGGTGTCCGACTGCCCGTCGAACGCAAGACGGGTGAGGATGTCGTTGGGAGAAAGGCATTCTTCCATGGAGGACAAGAGGCTAAAATGACGAATTCGTGTAGTTTGCTTTGGGTTATAATCGCCCTTAATGCGCCAAATGTAGTAATAATTTTGTCGTTTGGATCGCCTTTCCCGAAAAATAAATTTTCATGGGAAAAAGGATATATTCCGGGACTGAAGCCGCTGAGAGGCATTTTTTTCAAAGGAGCCTGACGGTTAAGCGGATGCCGCGACACCCAGGTCCTGCCAGCGGAAGCAGCCCGGTCGTCCTGCAAAAAAGAACAACTCCGACCTTATGGCCGAAGTTGTTCCTTTTCGTTTCGTTGCGGGGAATTAATACCCGAAAATCTCCTCTTGCGAGACGGTCTGGATGGGACCGAGTGTCTTGAGGTAATTGAGATTGAGATCCTGAATATCGCCCAGGATACCGTAAACGTATTTGCGGTCCTTGACCCACTTTTCCTGTGCAGTTTTCACATCGGCGAGCGTCATCGACTGAACCTTCTCGAAAATCTGCTTGTTACGGTCCTCCGTCAGGCCCATGTCGCGCTGGTCGATATAGCTCCACAGTACCTGGTCCTTTACCGTACGGTCGGTGCGCAGGCGTGAAATCAGCCCGTCCTTGGCGATGTTGAACGCCGCTTCCGATTCGGGCATATTGTTGATGATTTCGTCGAAGGCTTCAATTGCCGTCTGCATCTTGTCGTTCTGCGTGGCGATGAAAGCCATGTAACCATAATTCCTGTCGGCATAGCCCGGCTGCATGATGCGTGCCGCTGCGGAGTAGGCCAGGCCGCGGGCTTCGCGCATCTCTTGGAACACGATGGAGTTCATGCCGCCGCCGAAATACTCGTTGTAAAGCGTGATTTCGGGGTCGGCTGTAACGTCGAACTGCTTGCCGAGGTTCGAGAACTGCATGTAGTAGAGTTGCTTGGCGTCGTACTGGGCCATCAGCACCCGGCTTTCGTCCGTCGGGAGCAGTTGTACGTGTTTCTTTTCGAGAGGCTGGAGTTCCGCCGGTGTTTTGTGGTGTGCGGCCAAAGCCTCGGTCACCTCCTTTTCCGATTGCGGACCGTAGTACAACACTTCGTGCTGTTTGCCCAGCAGGTCCTGGATCTTGGCCAGCAGCGCCTCCGAAGTCGTCGTTTCGAGTGCCGGATTCGTCAGCGTCGTACGGCGGATGAAATCGCCGCCGTAAAGCATATACTGTTGCAGGGCGCGGAAACAGCGGCTTTGGTTGAGTTTGGCGTCGGCGCGGCTCTTCATCATGTCGGTCTTGAGGTTCGCGAGGATCGCCTCGTCAGGCCTGGCTCCGGTCAGCAGTCCCCCGACGATTTCCATCGCTTCGTCCATGTTCTCGCTCAGACCCGTAATCGAGATCGAACATTGGCTGGCCCCTGCGCGCATCGAGAACGAGCAGGCGATGTCGTACATCTTCGATGCGATCTGCTCGGCCGTCAGCGAGTCGGTCCCCAGGTAGCCCAGGTAGTCGAACGCCAGGTTGAGCGCCGGATCGTTCTCCGTGCCGGTGTCGAACACGTAGGTCAGCGTGAAGATGTCGTTGCTCTCGTTTTTCTTGTAGAGCACTTCGATGCCTTTGCGGGCTTCGAACTGCGCCATGTCCTTCTTGTAATCGACGAATACCGGTTCGATAGGCTTCACCTCCGAACCCTGTATCTCGGCCAGGAAAGCGCTCTGGGCGTCGCGGTTGGTGGCGATGGGCGTAATCTTCGGGGCTGCGATCTTCTGCTCGTTGGGGTCTTTGCCTTCGCGCTTGTAGACGATGGCGTAGCTCTCGGGGCCGAGGAATTTGTTGGCCCAGTCCACGACATCCTGTTTGGTGATCTTCTCCATGCGGTCCAACTGTTTGATGTCGTCCGCCCACTCCTTGCCGTAGATGAACGAGTAGACATAGACCATGGCGCGCTGGTCGTATTTGTCGAATTCGTTCATCAACTGCATCTTGTAGTTGTTGATCGAGGCTTTGATCAGCCCTTCGTCGAACTCTCCGGCACGAACCTTCGCCACTTCGGCGAGCAGCAGGTCGCGCACCTCGTCCAGCGACTGTCCGGTTTTCGGATTGCCCGCCATGATGAACGTTCCGTAGTCGGGTTGCGACGAGGCATAGGCGTAGGCCGAGAGGACCTTCTGCTGCTGGTTCAAGTCGAGGTCGACGAGACCCGCCTGCCCGTTGTAGAGTATCGAGCCTACGATGTCAGCCACATCGTTCGACGGATCGGTTGCGGCGGGCAGGCGCCAGCCCATCATGACCCGTGCGGCTTCGAGGCCGAATACCTCCTTGACCACGGGCGTCGTGATCGGCTTCTCGGGCTCGAACTCCAGTTTCGGCAGTTCGGGGTTGGGCTGCATGCCGCCGAAATATTTGTCGATCGTCGCGATCATCTCGTCGGGATTGAAGTCCCCCGAGACGCAGACCGCCATGTTGTTGGGCACGTAGTAGGTCTTGTGGTAGTTCTTGACGTTGGTGATCGAGGGATTTTTCAGGCTCTCCTGTGTTCCCAGCACGGTCTGCGTTCCGTAGGGGTGGTTGGGGAACAGGGCGGCGTCCATCGTCTCCCACAACTTGCGGCTGTCCTGCGTCAGCGACATGTTCTTCTCCTCATAAATGGTTTCCAGCTCGGTGTGGAACCCGCGGATCACCGGGTTGAGGAACCGGTCGGCCTGGATTTTTGCCCAGTTGTCGATCTGGTTCGAGGGGATGTCCTCGACGTATACGGTCATGTCCTGCGACGTGAAGGCGTTGGTTCCGTTGGCGCCGATGGCAGCCATCAGTTTGTCGTATTCGTTCGGAATGGCAATTTTCGAAGCCTCGTAGCTGATCGAGTCGATGCGGTGGTAGATCGCCGCGCGTTCGGCTTCGTCCGAGGTCTTGCGGTAGACTTCGAACAGCGATTCGATCTGGTCGAGCATCGGTTTCTCAGCGGCGTAGTCGGCGGTTCCGAATTGCTGGGTTCCCTTGAACATCAGGTGTTCGAAGTAGTGGGCGAGGCCCGTCGTCTCGGCCGGGTCGTTCTTGCCGCCGACCTTTACGGCGATGGCCGTCTGGATGCGGGGCTGCTCCTTCATGACGCTCATGTAGACCTTCAGGCCGTTGGGGAGCGTGTAAATCCGGGTCTTCAGCGGATCTCCCGCAACCGTTTCGTACTTGTATTTGCTGCAAGACGAGGCGAGCATTGCGAGGACGACCGCCGTTAGTAGTAGAAACCTTTTCATACGCATATGTTTTAGAAAGTTGTTACAAACCACTCCCGGAGTGCGGGGTAGGTGTCGGTAGCGACGTGAATGAGCATGCCCACCGAAGCGGCCAGCTTGATTCCCGTGCCGACGATAAAGGCGAGGAACGACCCGAATCCCACCAGGAAAGCTTTCGGAACGTCGCCGCGGTCGTTCAAGAGTTCGCCCAGCACGGCGCCCAGAAAGGGCCCGACGATGATGCCGATGGGCGGGAAGAGGAAAAATCCGGCGAAGACGCCCACCGTGGCGCCGATGGCTCCCGAGCGCGATCCCCCGAAGCGGCGCGTCATCCAGGCGGGCAGGAAATAATCGGCGACGCTTACGGCGACCGTCACTGCGAGCCATATCCAGAGCGCCCCGGTCGTCATGTGGGAGTAGGAGGTGAACCAGGCGCAGAGAAGGCCTGCGTAGCTCAGCACCACACCCGGCAGGGCGGGTACGATACAGCCGATGATGCCCAGTATCGAGAGCAGGAACGCGGCTATGGAGAGGGTTATGTCCATCGGAGAGTGCTTGACCCTGCAAAGAAAACGCAGGACGTAAACCGGGGGAAACACACCGGGCCGCCTGTCTTTGCAGTAGTTATCTCTTGCAAAGATAACGGTTTATACGAAAAAATCTCCCTTTTCGGGGAGATTTTGTGTCTGTTCGGCCTGCGGCCGTGCCGGCGTTCGGTTATTTCACGAGCCGGTTGGTCGCCGTGTCGGGGAAAACGATCCACGGGCGGAACTGCTTGGCGTCCTCGAAATCCATCAGCGCATACGATGCGATGATGATCACGTCGCCCACCTGCACCTTGCGTGCGGCGGCTCCGTTGAGGCAAATACAGCCGCTTCCGCGTTCGCCCTTGATGATGTAGGTCTCGAAACGCTCTCCGTTGTCGATGTCCATGATCTGGACCTTCTCGCCTTCGATCATGTTGGCCGCCTCCATGAGCGCCTCGTCGATGGTGATGCTCCCCACGTAGTTCAGGTCAGCCTGCGTGACCGTTACGCGGTGAATCTTCGATTTGATGACTTCAATCTGGAATTTCATTATCGGATTCGGATGTTGTCGATTAAACGAATGTTGCCGGCCTGGACGGCGATGCAGCCCTGAATGCGGGGCGAATCGCTCCATGCGGCGACTTCCTGCATCGTCAGCGCGTCGACCGACTGGTAATAGATGACCTTGAGCAGCGGGTTGCGCTCCACTTCGGCCGTGACCCATGCCTTGAGTTCGGCGGGCGTCAGCTCCTGCGATTTGGCGACGGCGGCTTTCAGCGTGGCGTAAATGTGCGGTGCGGCAGCGCGGTGTTCGGTGTCGAGCAGCGTGTTGCGCGACGAGAGCGCCAGCCCGTCCTCTCCGCGGACGATTTCGCATTCGACGATCTGTACGGGCAGTTGCAACTGGGCCACCATCGCCCGGATGACGGCGATCTGCTGGAAATCCTTCTCCCCGAAGTAGGCCCGCGCCGGACGCACGATGTCGAACAGGCGGCTGACGACCTGCGCCACGCCGTTGAAGTGCCCGGGACGCGTTGCGCCCTCCATCACTTTGTCGATCTGCCCGAAATCGAAAATCCGGGTGTCCTGCTCGGGATATATCTCCTCGACCGCGGGCATCAGCACAAAGTCCGCACCGGCCTCTTCGAGCAGGCGCGCATCTGCCTCCGGGGTGCGGGGGTAGTGCTTCAGGTCGTTCTTGTCGTTGAATTGCGTCGGGTTCACGAAGACGCTCACGACGACCGTGGCATTCTCCCTGCGGGCACGCTCCACGAGCGAACGGTGTCCTGCATGCAGGGCGCCCATCGTGGGTACGAAGCCGATTTCCGACTGGTCCGCCCGGTCCAGTTCGGCGCGAAGTTCCTTGACGCTTGTAAATACTTTCATCTCTTTGCTTGAAACGAGTTGCGGGGCAAAGGTAGGAAAGATAATTAAGAATGGAAAATGAAAAATGAAAAATTATAAAAGGACCGGAAGCTATTCCGAAAGGTTTATGTTATCTTTGTATGCGATATAAATCCTTGAACCGACTAAAATTCTGATTATGAACAGGTGTCTCTCCCTGAAAACCGCCGTGCTCCTCTGGGCCTGTGCGGCTTGTGCCGGCGCAACGGCGCAGAATCAATACCCCGAACCGGAGCCCATGCGTCCCGGCATGTCCGAATACTGGACGCCGCAGCCCAAGGTGGTTACCCCGGGCGATATCCGGACGAACAGCGCTCCTTCCGACGCCATCGTCCTGTTCGATGGCCGCGACCTTTCGGCCTGGAAAAGCGCAAAGACGGACGGCCCTGCCGAGTGGACCGTCCATGACGGCGTTTTTACGGTCGATAAGAAAAAGGGCGACATCGTGACCCGGCAGGAGTTCGGGAATTTCCAGTTGCATCTGGAGTGGTGCGTGCCGGAAGGTATAACCGGAACGAGCCAGGCCCGCGGAAACAGCGGTGTTTTCTTACAGAATATGTACGAGATCCAGATTTTGGACAACTACGGGAACGAGACCTACGTGAACGGACAGGCGGGCAGTGTTTACAAACAGACGCCCCCGCTGGCGAACGCCATGCGCAAGCCGGGCGAGTGGAACGTGTACGACATCATCTATTCCGCCCCGGTTTTCAAAGAGGACGGAACCTACCGCGTGCCGCCGCGCGTAACGGTCATCCAGAACGGCGTGGTGCTCCAGGACAACACGACGATCCTCGGAACTACGGAATATATCGGTTTCCCGAAAGTCATCCCCCACGGCGCAGGTCCGATCCGCCTCCAGTCGCACGGCGACAAGAGCGCCCCGATCAGTTTCCGCAATATCTGGATCCGGGAGATGTAAAACCGCGCTCCGCAATCCCCATAACCCGATTTGCACTGTTTTTGACGAACCCCAATGCTGTAATTACATTATGAAAAAGTTTTTTGCTATTGCATCCATGACATTTATTATTCCCGCTTTGACCTCGTGCGGCGGCTCCAAGGGCGAAGCGCCGTGGATCGTCGACCGTTTCGACGATATCAAGGTCATCCGTTACGAAGTTCCCGGCTTCGAGCAGCTTCCGCTCGAAGAGAAAGAGCTGATCTATTACCTCTCCGAAGCCGCCAAGTGCGGCCGCGACATTCTTTTCGACCAGAACTGCCCGGTGAATCTTCCCGTGCGCCGCACGCTTGAAGTCGTTTACGAAAACTACCAGGGCGACCGTACTTCGGCCGAATGGCTGGCGTTGGAGAAGTACCTCAAAAAGGTCTGGTTCGCAAACGGCATCCACCACCACTATTCGAACGACAAGTTCGTACCCGAATTTACCGAAGGCTACCTGCTCGACGTGATCGAGACCATCCCCGAGGAGAAATTCGGCTCCCTGAATCCCCTGCGCGGCGACGTTTGCCGGGCGATCTTCGATCCTGCGCTCTACAAGACACGGCTCAACCAGAAGGCGGGCGACGACCTGCTGCTTACCTCGTCGAGCAACTACTACCACAACGTCAGCCAGGCCGAAGCCGAAGCGTTCTATGCCGGTGTTGCTGCTGCCGATGCGGGCAATCCCGAGCCGGTTTCCTACGGGCTGAACTCGCAGTTGGTGAAGGACGACACGGGACGCATCTACGAGCGTGTCTGGAAGTTGGGCGGCATGTACTCGCCGGCCATCGAGAAGATCGTCTACTGGCTCGAAAAAGCGCAGGCTGTCGCTGCCGAACCCCAGAAAACCAACATCGAAGCGCTTATCAGCTATTATAAGACGGGCGACCTGAAGGAGTTCGACCGCTACAACATCGGCTGGGTAAAGGATACGGTTTCGAACGTCGATTTCGTCAACGGCTTCATCGAGGACTACGGCGATCCGCTGGGCCGCAAGGCTTCGTGGGAGGCCAACGTCAACTTTATGGATACCGAGGCCTGCCACCGTACGGAGATTATCTCCGACAATGCCCAGTGGTTCGAGGACCACTCGCCCGTGGCCGAGGCTTACCGCAAGCCGGTGGTGAAAGGCGTTTCGGCCAAGGTCATCACCGTGGCGATGCTGGGCGGCGACTGCTATCCCGCAACGCCTATCGGCATCAACCTGCCCAACGCCGACTGGATTCGCAAGGAGTACGGCTCGAAGTCGGTCACGATCGATAACATCACCTATGCTTATGATATGGCCGCCCACGGCAACGGCTTCAACGAGGAGTTCGTGCTTCGCGCCGAGGACCGCGAGCGGATGGACAAATACGGCAAACTGGCCGACGACCTGCATACCGACCTTCACGAGTGTCTGGGTCACGGCTCGGGGCAGTTGGCTCCGGGCGTCAAGGGCGGCGAGTTGAAGAGTTACGGCTCGACGCTCGAAGAGGCCCGCGCCGACCTGTTCGGACTCTACTACCTGGGCGATCCCAAGCTGGTCGAACTGGGGCTGATTCCTTCGCTCGACGTTGCCAAGGCGGGCTATGCCAAGTATATCCTGAACGGCATGATGACCCAGTTGGCGCGCATCGAGCCGGGCAAGAACGTCGAGGAGTCGCACATGCGCAACCGCAAACTGATCTGCGAGTGGTGTTACGAGCGCGGCAAAGCCGACAACGTGATCGAGATGGTGAAGGAGAACGGCAAGACCTACGCCGTGGTCAACGATTTCGACAAACTCCGCGAACTCTTCGGCGAGATGCTCCGCGAGGTGCAGCGCATCAAGTCCGAGGGCGACTACGAGGCCGGGCATAAACTGGTCGAGCAGTATGCCGTGACGGTCGATCCCCAACTGCACAAGGAGGTTCGCGACCGTTACTATGCGCTCAATATCGAGCCTTACGGCGGTTTTGTCAATCCCGAATACGAATTGGTGGAGAAGGACGGCAAGATCGTCGACGTGAAGATTTCTTACCCCGCCGACTACGTGGAGCAGATGCTCGGCTATGCGAAGGATTACTCCTTCCTGCCCAACGTCAACTAGTTCCTCGATTTTGCAGGGCCCTTTGCCCTGCCTTCGGACGGCACGGATGGGATGTATTCAATACTCCCCATCCGTGCTGTTTTTCGTTTAACCACAATCTGATTCCGATCCGCCTGCCGCACATAGCCCGAATCTCCGCACGGGGAAATTTTAGCTGCGGTGTCTCCAAAAAAGATGCGCCCCGGTCTGGGACGCATCTGCTGTTTTTCCGAAAGCGGGTCTTACTCTTCGACCTCTTCGAAATTGCTCTTGTCGACTCCGCAAACCGGGCAAGCCCAGTCGTCGGGAATCTCTTCGAACGGCGTTCCGGGGGCGATGCCTCCGTCGGGATCGCCGACTGCGGGGTCGTAAATCCACTCGCAGACTACACAACGATACTTTTTCATTTCTTGCTGTTTTTTATAAGGTGAATAAATGCTATGCAAATTCATTGCCGCCTTTTCAGGCATCCTCTTCTTCGTCGGGGCGGTTGCCGCCCGGCGGAGTAAGTTCGGCCACCAGGCGGTCGGCGTCCGAACACGAGACATAGAGACGGTCTTCGTAGATATCTGTGATCTCGACGAAATTCCGCCATTCCGAAGCGTAAAGCCGCACACGGTCGAGCCTGCGGAGGTCGATGAAGTGGCCGTAATAGCCGAAGAATCCGCATCCGCCGAAGATCGGCAGGAACCATTTCATGTGCTGCGGGTCCACGCGGCGTACCGAGGCGATTTCGTCGCGGCGTATCTCGGTGATGTCCAGCAGGCAGCGCACTTCTACCTTCTCGTCCGTCACTACGATCTTGCGGGGAATCGACAGCGACATCAGGGCCACCAGCGCCACGATGAACGAGGTGAACCATGCCGAGAGGTAGCCACCTTCGTAAAGATGGTACAGCAACCCGCCCAACAGGACGAAGACGATGATGTAAACCAGCGTCCAGTAGATCGTGTTGTGATCGAAACGGTATTTATACGTGCTCGGCATCGTTTGTCTCTTCTTCGGTTTCGGCCTCTTCGCGTGCGGCAATCAGAGCCTCGGCGACGGTGAAATCCTCGGGAGTCGTGAGTTTGAGGTTTTCGCGCTCGCCCTCTGCCAGGCAGATTTCGTGCCCGGCGGCCTCGACCACCGACGCGTCGTCGGTAAATTCCACACGGTATCCGGCGTCATAGGCCCGGCGCAGGATGTCGGCGCGGAAGACCTGCGGGGTCTGTACGATGCGCAGGCAGCGGCGATCGACAATGTGCGACGGGATATTGCCCGCGGCGTCGGGCTCCCCGTCCGTTTCGCGGAACGAGTCGACGGGCTCTACGACCGGAATTGCCGCCCCGTACTTTGCGGCGGCTTCGGCCACACGGCGGATCATCGCGGTGGTTCCCAATGGACGTACGCCGTCCTGCACGGCAATCAGACAGGGATCGGAGGCGAGTGCCGCCAGCCCGTTCTTCACCGAGTCGAACCGCTCGGGGCCTCCTGCGGTGACTTCGTGTTTCGCCACGTCGAAACGCGCTGCGAGGTTCTTCCAGAAGTCGATATGCTGCTCGGGGAGCACCACCACGATCTCAGCCCCGGGCAGTGCCGCGGCGAAATTGTTGATCGTGCGCGCCAGTACGGGCATGCCGCCCAGAAACTGGAATTGCTTGGGCCGTGCGCCGCCTGCGCGGTGTCCGCTGCCTCCTGCTACGATGATGACTCCCGTGCGTTCCATTGGCTTATTGTTTTGCGGGTGTTTGTGCGACTGCTGCGGGCAGTACGAGCGAATCGAGCTGCGTAATCTGTTCCTCGGGTTTTATTTCGCCGTTGAGTTCGGCCGAGATGCGGTCGCGGACGAATTCGAACAGTGCGCGGTTCTCCTTCGAGATCGGTTCCGCCGGTTCCGACGGAATCTTCAGCGGATCGATCGGCGTTCCGTTTTTCCAGACGCGGTAATCGAGGTGCGGGCCAGTCGAGGCTCCCGTCGAACCGACATAACCGATCAACTGCCCCTGCGACACGCGCGAACCCTTCGAAATGCCCTTGGCATAGCCGCTCAGGTGCATGTAACCTGTTTGCAGACTGCCCGGATGCTTGATTTTGAGCGTGTTGCCTCCGCCTCCGGCCCAACCTTTGAAGATCACCGTGCCGTCGGCTACGGCGTGTACGGGCGTGCCTTTCGGCGCGGCGTAGTCGACTCCCGTGTGCGGGCGGTAAACCTTGTAAATCGGATGTTTGCGGGCGTAGGTGAATTTCGAGCTGATGCGCGAGTATTTCAGCGGAGCCTTGAGCATCTGCTTCCTGAGGCTCGCGCCGTCCGATTCCCAGTACTGGATTTTGCCGCCCTGGCGGAACGGAATGGCGTAATACTCCTTGCCGCCCTGCGAGAATTTCGCGCCCCAGACGCGGCCGATGCCCACCGACACCGAGTCGTCGATGAACCGCTCGTCGTAGATCACCGTGAAACTGTCGCCCTTCTGGATGCCGAAAAAGTCGACCGTCCATTGGTAAATGTCCTCCAATTCGGCGGCCAGCGCGTAGGGGAGGTCCTGTTCCATGATCGCACCCCAGAGCGAGGAGTTGATCACGGCGCTCTTTTTCGTGCGGCGCAGGGTGTAGGATTTGGCATCCTTGCGCACGGATACCGAGTCGCCGTGGAATCCGAAGACTACGTAATCCGTGACCGATATTTCGTAGGCGAGGTAGTCGAGATGCGGTGCGTAGAGCGAATCTTCGTGAATGAAAGCCGTATACTTATGCCCGGCGCGGATATTGCGCAGCGGGAAAATCTCTTTCGAGGCCTTGTCCAGCCGGTCGACCGTGAGGGCCGACACACCGAATCCGTTGAGGATTTTTCCCAGCGTTTCGCCGCTCCCGACTTCCCCGGCTTCGGTACGGTAATCGTCGGCGTTGATGCCGTAAAGCATGTTGTGGGGCTCCTCTGCGCTCTCCACTTCCACCACCGGCCCCTGGGTCCGGTTGCAGGCGCCTGCCGCTGCGAGCAGCAGGGTGCATATCAATATTTTCAGATAATTCATAGATGAGAGCAAAGATAGTACAAGCCGGGCGCAATCCCAAATTTTTTTTGAGGATTGCCGGGACGCCATTTGTCTGACCCGTTTTGAAAAACGCACACTCTATTGTGTTTAGTATGCGATTTGCGCTGTTGCAGCCAGATTTGCGGTTTTAGGTTTGGAGGTCCCGGGAAAAATTGCTACCTTTGAAAGTTATCCGTTCAAACCGGTAGAAAGATGCTCAAATTCCTGCTCGCGCCTGCGGCCTTCCTCTATAAAGCGGGGGTGACGTTTCGTCACCGCCTCTTCGACTGGGGCATTCTCAAGAGCGAGAAATTCGACATCCCGATCATCTGTATCGGTAACATCACCGTCGGCGGTACGGGTAAAACCCCGATGGCCGAAATGGTAATCTCCTACATGACCCAGATGCACAATGTAGCGCTGCTGTCGCGCGGCTACGGCCGCCGTACGAAAGGTTATCTGGAGGTCAAATGCGATTCGCATTACCGCGATTCGGGCGACGAGCCGCTGCAAATCAAACTCAAATTCCCCGATACGGTGGTCGCCGTGTGCGAAAAGCGCACCGAGGGGATTCGCCGCATCCGCGCCGAGCACCCCGAGGTCGACCTGATCATTATGGACGACGGGTTCCAGCACCGCTATGTGGAGCCGAAGATCAACATCGTGATGATCGACGCTACGCGTCCCGTCCAGCACGACAGGATGCTGCCCGTGGGGACGCTGCGCGACCTGCCCGAAGAGCTGCATCGTGCCCATTATTTCGTGGTTACGAAGTGTCCCGAACGGATGGCTCCGATCGACCGCCGCATCCTGCGCAAGGTGCTGATCCAGGTGGCCTACCAGCGGGTCTATTTCACCCGTTTCGAGAGTTTCATGCCCCAGCCGCTCTATGCCGAGGAAGCCTCGGACGCGCCGTTGGTGCAGGGACAGCGGGTAATCGCCCTCTCGGGTATCGGTAACCCGAAGCCTTTCCTGCAAACGCTCCGCGAACGCTACGAAGTCGCGGCCGAAATGACGCTCGACGACCATCACGTCTATAAGGTCCGCGACATGAACGCGCTGACGGCGTTGCTCGCGAAGCATCCGGGCGCGGTAATTGTTACCACGGAGAAGGATGCCGTCAAGATGACCAACCGGGCGAAAATCCCTGCGGAGATTCGCCGTAAGCTATACTATTTACCGATAAATATTTCATTCATAGAGGATTCGGCAACGGATTTTCTGCAAAAACTAGAAGAAGATGTTAGAGGAAATTAAGAAAACCGCCGCTTTTGTCAAAGCTGAGACCGGAGATTTCGCCCCCGAAGTGGGCATCATCCTCGGGACCGGTCTGGGCGATTTCGCCGATAAGATCGACGCTAAATTCGTCATCGAATATAAGGATGTCCCCGGATTCCCCGTTTCGACCGTCGAGGGGCACAAAGGCCGCATGATCTTCGGCCTGATCGAGGGACGCAAAGTCGTCGCCATGCAGGGACGCTTCCACTTCTACGAGGGTTACACGATGCAGCAGGTGACCTTCCCCGTGCGCGTGATGCAGCAGATCGGCATCAAATACCTTTTCGTGTCGAACGCTTCGGGCGGCATCAACACCTCGTTCCGCGTGGGCGACCTGATGGTCATCACCGACCACATCAACCTGATGCCCAACCCGCTGATCGGCCCCAACATGGCAGAACTCGGCCCCCGGTTTCCGGATATGCACAACTGCTACGACAAATCCCTGATCGCTGCGGCCACGAAGATCGCCGAGGAGGAGAACATCAAACTCCAGTACGGCGTCTATGTCGGCGGCACGGGTCCCACGTTCGAGACGCAGGCCGAATACCGCTATTTCAAAGCCATCGGCGGCGATGCCGCGGGCATGTCGACCGTTCCCGAGGTAATCGTGGCGCGCCATATGTCGATCCCTGTTTTCGGCGTCTCGGTCATCACCAACTGCGGCCTATCCGACGAAGTGGGCGACCACGAGGACGTGCAGCGCCAGGGCAAGAAAGCCGGTGTACGCATGGAGGTCGTTTTTCGTAAAATGATTAAAAACCTGTAAGCAAATGGTAAATAAGGTTATCTTGATTGGCAACGTGGGCATCGATCCCGAAGTGCGTACTACCGAGAGCGGCGTGAAGGTCGCCCGTGTCCGCCTGGCTACGACCGAGCGCCTGTTCGACCGTGCCGCGAACGAAACGAAAGAGCACACCGAATGGCATACGATCACGCTCTGGCGCGGTCTGGCCGACGTGGTGGACCGCTACGTGAAGAAGGGTTCCCAAATCTATGTCGAGGGGCGCCTGCGCACCCGCGAATGGATGGACAAGGACAATAACAAACGCTATACGACCGAAATCCTGGCCGATACGATGAACCTGCTGGGCCGCCGCTCGGACAATCCCGCTTCGGAAGGCGCTCCCGCTCCGGCCTACGGCGCACCGCAGCAGGGCGGCTACCAACAGCCGGCTCCCCGTCCGGCCGCAGCCCCGCAGCCGCAGCCCGCGGCTCCTTCGGTTCCGGCGGATGATCCCGACGATTTGCCGTTCTGACCCTCCCCTCATCCTGGATGACATAAGGATGTTTCGCGCTATTTATTCAGAGTGCGAAGTGGAAACAGACAAAATTAAACGAGATGACAGTTTTAAACTGTCATCTCGTTTTTTATAATAAATAAAAAATAGGTGTCTCGTCTATATTTTGATTGACTTCAAAAAACAAAGGCGAGATATCGTATCTGCGATTGAGTTTCGTTGTAAAATTTCGGATAGCGATTTTTGGAAACCCATGTACAATAATATGGCTTCTTTGTAAGAAACCATACTTTTACTACACAAAAGTATGGAAAATTGTTTAAACGGCCAAAGAAATCGGTTTAAATCTTGTGCTGAAAAATCCCCCCCCCTCAAAAAACGGCCTATATATTAGGCATTTATGTTATTACTAGATTGTTAATATGGCCTAAAAAGACAACTAATCGTTCTTTTCATGGCATTCGTCTCGTTGATGTGATAAATCATTCAAAAATTAGAGCGGGTTCGAATATTTAAAGCCAAAATGGCGGAAATTAATATATGAATCTGACAGCCAATGCGTTAATTCCTAATGTGGTTTCTTACAAAGAAACCTGTCGGACTCACGGTCCTCATCACGTTTGTCGGGATTGATCCGGGGTGTCGGAATGTGCACATTGCACCAAGCGACCGAGTTCTTCCTGCTACGCATGAAATTCTATGCGAGTATGGGGAGATTATGTGGTTATGTGATCAATCGAGGGTTTATTCAACAGTATATGGACAACGAATTGCCAGAAACTCATTGGTATGCGATACGGGCTTTTCACAATAAGGCAAGAAGCATAAAAGCGCAGGTGGACAAAGACGGTCTGCAAAGCTATGTACCGATGCGTACTGTCGAGAAAACCAATAACAGCAATACTATTTATAGTAAAGAGCCGGTTATTCCTTCGCTGATTTTCATCCGTGCCGACCAGGGCTATATCGAGAATATCCGAAAAGACCCGGCAAGTTATGCCGGCGTATATTGCTACCCCGGAACATCGACGCCTGCCGTGATCCCCGACCGCGAAATGGAGATGTTCATTTTTGTCACAACCGTCGGGAGCCGGAATCTGGAAGCCATCGACATCTCACTGGCCAAAGGCGACCGAATACGGGTTACGAACGGGATATTCAAAGGAGCCGAAGGATATATCACCCGGGTTCACAATGCGAAACGATTGATCGTCGTCATCGAGGGAATTGCAGCCATAGCGACGACTTATGTTCCGAAGGATTATGTCGAGAAGATCGTAGAATCACGATCCTAATATCTTGCATGCCGGATTGAGACCGTAAAATGCAAACCCGCCAGGGTATTTACTTTTCAAATATTACAATCATGACCGAGAAAGACATACGGGAGTTTTTTCCATTCCTGTGTAATCATCGCATCACATCGCAGCGTGCTGTGCGGCTCGATGCGCTTTCACGGATGTGTATTGCTTATAACGATTTGATCTGTATGCTGGCCTGTAACGATTATGAGCACCGACGGAAAATCATCCGCAAGATCGACTCACTCTACCACGTCATGGACGGCTCCTCGATTAACGGCCTGGTCCAAAAATACAGGCTGACGAAAGAGGTCACCATGGCCGCCTATGGTCCGAAAGACGAAGCGTGCAGCGAACTGTATTACAGGCTGGTCGACAAATACCTGAAACGTCCTGCGACGGCGGATGAGATCTCCGTGATGCAATGCGTCGTATACGAAATCGGCAATATCGCGGAAAACAATACCGAATTTGATTTTTATCCCTGGTTCCGGGAGCGTTGCGGGCAATGGATTTCAGAATTAGACGGAAACGGTTGTTGGCAAGGATTACCGGACGAAACAGCCTTGCGGCGGTTGCGGTTGTTGCAGGATAACAGCCGTACATTCCGCGATACGAGTCTTGATTCCGATATTTTTAGGGCATACAATTATTACAAGGCACACATAGTCTATCCGGGGCAAATAACCGCTGAAGACTTACCGGTGTTGGGTGCATGGTATGATTTGCTGCGTATTCCCGGCATTGTGCCTTACGAACCGGCATTGCTGCAACAGATCACCGGGCTGTTGGCCGATTTTGCAGCGACGGCAGAACCTCGCTCGGACGCATGGTATTTCGCCACGAGTTATGCCGTCACGCAATGTTGCGCTGATTTGATTGATCAGGCGCAACGCGAGATGATGCAACAAATCGCATAGCGCCCAAAACAAGCGCTGTACTCCTTTATTTACCGTATTTCCAACAATTGCGACGGGGAGGCTTTCCTCGTTGCAAAATGTTCCCGACATCCGTTCGGGAGCGTCTGCCACACCGATTTATCTGGTTCCATATATGCGTCACTGTAATTAGCAATCTATCCGGATCTAACTTCGCCTCCACATGCTTTATCATTTATTGTCAGGTTTAGGAATCGAGAAGTACGTTTCGTCACGTTACTTTTCGTCGTGGCTTATCC